>ENA-OWPI01000127-OWPI01000127.1-marine-metagenome-genome-assembly--contig:-NODE-127-length-110789-cov-8.159766_pt1 | contig 110789 bp, 84 predicted proteins | sample MGYA00238138_ERZ651775 | MGnify/ENA primary metagenome ERZ651775 (study PRJEB26906, sample SAMN06265043) | marine metagenome | isolation source: Helgoland LTER site | place: Germany:Helgoland, sampling... | reverse complement strand
TGTGAGTTTATTGACTTTCTGCGTTTTAATGTGGCTTACATGACTGAAATGTATCAAGAGCAGCCTCATTCTACGGCCGAAACGTGGAATCGATTGGAATATCGTCCCTTAGAAGGGTTCGTCTATGCCATCACCCCGTTTAACTTTACGGCCATAGCGGGCAATCTGCCTTCCAGCGCTGCACTTATGGGAAATGTCGTCATCTGGAAACCCAGTGATGCTCAAGTCTTTTCGGCACAAGTCGTTCTTGAAGTATTCAAGGAAGCAGGAGTCCCTGCAGGGGTCATTAATATGATTATGGGGGACCCAGTAATGATCACCGAAGAAATATTAAGCCATACCGATTTCAGTGGACTTCATTTTACGGGTTCAACTGATGTATTTAAAAATTTATGGCAGAAAATTGGACACAATATCCACAAGTATAAAACTTATCCAAGAATTGTCGGAGAGACCGGCGGAAAAGACTTTATTGTCGCCCATCCCTCAGCCGATGTTGACGGACTAGTTACCGCAATTATTCGCGGAGCTTTTGAGTTTCAAGGTCAGAAATGTAGTGCTGCATCTCGAGCTTACATTTCTTCAAACCTATGGAAGGATGTGAAAAAATACCTTCTAGAAGACATCAAATCATTAAAAATGGGATCTCCTGAAAACCTGAGTAATTTCATGACAGCTGTAATCCATGAGGGATCATTTGATAAGCTCGCAACATTTATCGACCAAGCGAAAGCTGATGCTAACGCTGAAGTTATTGCCGGGGGGGGTTATGATAAAAGTAAAGGTTATTTTGTTGAACCAACTGTCATTGTAGTAAAAGATGCCAAATATACAACCATGTGTACCGAGCTTTTTGGTCCGGTAATAACAATATTTATTTATGATGACAATGATTTTGAAGCAACACTTAAACTCGTTGACGAAACCAGTGAATATGCGCTAACAGGTGCCATTTTAGCAACGGATAGGTATGCTATTAACCAGGCAACAAAAGCATTAGAAAACTGTGCTGGCAACTTCTACATAAATGATAAGCCTACTGGCGCTGTCGTTGGACAGCAACCTTTTGGGGGTGCGAGAGCCTCTGGAACTAACGATAAAGCAGGGAGTGCTCAAAACTTGTTGAGATGGGTTTCACCAAGAATGATTAAAGAAACTTTTGTTACACCTACAAACTATAGATATCCTTTTTTAGGATAAATTTAAAAAAACAATCATAAAAAAACCTCAACAATAGTTGAGGTTTTTTTTATGTATCATGCAACTTTTCGAAAGTTTTGTAGTCTATGTGTTTGATAGCCGTAATTGCCTTTGTCTTTCTCTTATTTCTAGCGGCAAAATTTAAGTTTTTATTTAAATATTTATAATGAGAAAGATTTACCTATTCCCAATTTTTTTAATTCTATTATTATTTGTTTCGTGTGACACAACCGACGTACCTTGTTTGGAAGATTACACATTTGATACAGCTGAAGTAATAGACTGTGATACTGTTTTTTCTACTGAACTACTTGCAGGACAAACCATTCCTGTTGGGAGTGTAAATGTAAGTGTAGTAGACGACGACTTACTAGTAAACTACACCACCACAGGCGATTGGGTAATTGACGAGACTCATGTTTTTGTTGGCGATTGTGCGGATATTCCCTTAAGTGGAGGATGTAATCCACAATTTGGATTGTTTCCTTATACAATGGACCATAATCCTGCAGTACAGAGCTATACGTATATTATACCGATTGCTTCTCTTGACAGCTGTTTTTGTTTTATTGCTCATGCGGCCGTAAGCAATCCTGTTACAGGTGATGAGGAAACAGCCATTGGAAACGGTGATTATGATTTTCCGGGAAATAGATGGGGATGGATTTCAACCATTTGTTTGGGATCATCTGACGACTGTGACCCATGTGTAATTGAAGAAGGAGACTTTAGAACACAAACACAAGGAGGTTGGGGTTCAGTACCTAACGGAGGCAATCCTGGAGCCTATCTTCACAATAATTTCAGTGGCGCATATCCAAATGGCGTAACCATTGGTTGTTCTAGTGGAAATACGATAACATTAACCAATGCGCAAGCAATAACAGATTTTCTTCCTCAGGGAGGAGCCCCTGCAGCATTAGGTACATCATATGTTAATCCTACAGCATCTGATATTACTGTTTTGGCTGGAAACTTACTGGCAGTACAACTTGCTTTAGGATTTGATCAATACGACCCCAATTTTGGAGCTTCCAGTGGATTCTTAGGTGATTTGGTCATCAATCAAGGAGATTTTCAAGGATGGACTGTTTCGGAGCTTGTGGCTCTTGGAAACGAAGCCTTGGGAGGATGCAATACGAATTACTCTTTAAGTGCCATTAATGACGCCTTATCTGCGATCAGTAACAACTTTGTGGATGGAACCTCAAACCAAGGATTTTTGGACTGTCCATAATCGCGCTAAACTATGCAAACTATGAGAAGGCCCTGGCGTAAGTCAGGGCTTTTTTATTGGATTTTATTCCTGCTTTTCATTGAGCTTATCAGAAAGTGTTTTGAATTGAGTTTGTCCTTTGTAGATTTCACTAATCTGATCTTCAATCTTTTTTATGAGTTCATTGGATTTTGTATTTTCTCCAATCCAGATTTTATTATTCTTTTTGTTTTTCAACTGGAATGAGGATTCAAGTAGAGTGATCTTTTTAACGGCAGATTCAATACGATTGAGCTCGCCCGACATTTTAGTAACAAGAACCATTTTGGATTGATAGGTACTGTCGTTAATTTGCCCATCTTTTTTTGCATCTTCAAGTTTTTGATTGTAGGCTTTAATTTGTTCATTAATTTTTGATAACGATTGGTTCAATTGGCTGGTGTTGTTTTTTATTTGATTGTTAAATTCAAGTCTTTTTACCTGCTTATACTGACTCTTGTTAATGGCATCACCTAGAATATTCGATGCGGAAGCATATGAATTCCCAAGTTTATTCAATTGAATTGAAGATGTTTTCATCGCTGTTTTCATTTCTTTGAGCTCATCCCATTCTTTTTCATTGGATTTAATTTCATTTTTTCCTTCAATAAGCTTTTCGAATTGATTCCGTTTATTTAGGATACCCTCTTTTTCGCTAAGTAGACTCTGGTAGGCATTGTCAAATTCACTTTTCTTTTTAGAAATAAGCGTAAATGAATTTTCTTTTTTATCGAGGACATTGCTTTCGAGCCCCTTGTAAAGCTGATTTTTCTCTGTGTAATCGCTTTTTGTCAATGAATAATTTGATTCTATTTGAGCGATATTATCGTTCATGGTATTTCTCATGTCATTGGTATTGTAATACACAACACACGATTGCAAAAGGCTCACAATTAATAACAAATAAAATAATTTCATGATGTTAATTTTATATCAAAGTAAATATTTCGGAGGAGAGCTTACTTTAAATTTAACAAAATACCATTACGAATATGAGATATTGTTTCTAATTCATGGCCAGGATGTAGCCATTGAGCGATGTGGCGATACACAACCAGATCAAATAGGGGAGTAGGTAATAAACAAGTCCTTTGAGAGATTTTTGATAGCTAAAGAAGGTATAGGCGATAAGGAATGTAAGACTTGAAATAATAATCAATCCGAATAGGACCTCATGCATATAAAAGAAGCTTGGATTCCATCCAACATTTAAAACCCATTGAATGACGAATAGAAGAACAAATTTTTTTCGATTGTTTACTTTTTCCCAAGCCAAAGTCATAAATAATGAATAACAAATCATGATTGTTGTCCATGCAAATCCAAAAACCCAACCTGGAGGCGTCCATGGTGCTTTGTTTAGAGCTTCATACCAATCGGAAACGGCTCCCTGCCCAGCAAATATTCCGCCAAGGGCCAGTGCCCCAAAATTGAGAGTTAGAAATAAGATAAGTCTTTGTACCATGGCTTTACATTATATAAAAAACACTGACTGTTATCAAATGTTGTGTTTTATTGCGACGAATATGTACTTTTGCAAAAATAAATCAAAATATGATACAACAGATACTTTCTGGTTCATGGAGTAATGGATTTAATTTCAGTGAGATAGGGGTGGCTTCAATGGTTCTATTTGCGGTGATTGATATTGTGGGAAATATTCCTCTCATTATTGCTTTGAGGGAAAAAACGGGAGAAATATATCCAATGAGAACGGCTGGGGCTTCTCTATTTATTTTGGTAGGTTTTCTTTTTGTAGGAGAAAGCATCCTTGGCCTTATTGGCGTTGGAATTAACGAGTTTGCGGTAGCAGGTTCGTTTGTGCTATTCTTTATGGCATTTGAAATGATACTAGGAGTAGAAATATTTAGAGATCACGGTGAGGGGTCAACCAAAGTGGCTTCGATCGTTCCACTGGCATTTCCGATGATTGCAGGGGCAGGAACCATGACCTCATTGATTTCTTTACGCGCGGAATATGCTCTTGTCAATATATTGATCGCAATATTTTTAAATATTTTGGTGGTATGGATCGTACTAAAGTTGACCTCAACCTTTGAACGAATCATTGGAGCCACTGGAATTGCAATTCTTAAAAAGGTTTTTGGAATAATTCTTTTGGCAATAGCAATTAAGTTATTTAGTAGTAATGTGAGCGCACTTTTTTAATTAATGACTGACTAAGGTTTGATTACTTTTTCTCTGAAAATGTCTTTTTGGGTATGAATAACCATAATATATACTCCCCTGGGATATGGGAAATTAAACTCAATAGTTCTTTCTGATTGTTCCCAATCTGTACTTCTTAAGTTGGCCACATTTGAGCCACTAATATTAAAGAGCTCGATATATTCAATATTTGGATTTGTTATATTCAGTATAGCTCTATTGTTATTTATAAATGCCTTCAATTCTGTATCAATGGCTTCATATCCAACAGTTGACAAATTATCAATAAAAATGGTTTCTTCCTGAACACATCCATTAGCATCCATGGCGATAAGAGAATAGCTACCAGAATTTAAACCAGAAACATTATTTGAAATGGTATCTCCATTCAACAAAAAGGTAAAGGGCATGGTGCCACCAAAGGTATATATCGAAATACTGCCTGAAGAAGTATTTGTATACGGAGTAGTTTGAATTTCGAGGTAAAAGTCTTCCATCTCTGACACCAAAACACTTCCATAATAGACGCATCCATTTGTTGTAGTAATGGTATAATCATATACATCCGAAGGCAGGCTATCTATTTCAAATCCGACCTTTCCGTTTGACCAAACTACAGAATCAATTTGTGCAATATTTGCAAATATCAAACTGGCCGCACCTGAAAAATCATCATTACAATCAACATCAACAGCTGACTCTTGAAACAGCGGTATTTGTTCATTAATAATAACAATATCCTCTGAGCGATATAATGTGTCTCCCATTTCATTAAGAGCCTCAAAATAGTAGGTGCCAGGGCCCGTAATTACAAGTGTGGAATCATTGGTACCATCGCTCCAATGGTAATTATCATAACCCGAAAGAGTAATATGAAGACTATCTCCATTGCATAGAATCATTGGATCTGAAGATGAATTGATATTAAAGTCTACTGTTACATATTCTTCTTCATATATAATTATGGATTGATTGACAGTAACATTATACCGCTTTGCTGTAATTCCACTTGGAAACAAAATGGAAATGGAATCAATCACTGTGCTTGTGTCAACACCAAATATTTTGTGCTGTGAGCTTTGTGCAAATAAATTCTCTCCACAAAAAACAGTTTGAAGTTGGTTCACTCCATTGGCGTGAATTCTAATTTGTGCTCCAATTGCCATTCGGTTAGAAACAATGCCTACAGGAGTAATTTTTATGTAATTGTTTTGGTTGCCTTCATTCATTAAAAGATTTGGCAGGGTGTCCTTATTGAGAACGGCAATATCGTAATATCCATCATTGTTTAAATCTCCTTTAACGGGACAAAAGGAAAACGATTCAATATCTCCATCAATAGAGTCATTAATCAATGTGAAGGTTGAACCTTCCTCATTTCTGTACAAAGTTGAAGGGGTTGGTTGAATTTCTCCAAAGTTATTTCCCGTAGCTACGTAGATATCTTCGTAACCATCATTGTTATAATCTACCCAAAGTGCGCCCCAGCCAAAAATATCGGAATCTACATTTTTAGCGGATGCTTGGTCAATAAAATGAGTTCCATTTTGATTTTCAAATAGTTTGTAGCGAAATGGTCCCAAACCAGTTGCCGTAGAATCAACTCCGAAATCCGTGATAAAAATGTCTTGAAATCCGTCGTTGTTGTAATCTGAAATAGATGAGGTCATGGGGTTTTGATCCGGATTTAATACTCCTAATGAATCTGCAAGATCCATAAATGAACCGCCTTCATTTTTGTATAGGGCATCACTTCCTCCAATGCGGTCATTAATGACATGTAAATCAATTTCTTGATCGTTATTGTAATCAAACCAGACTCCCATAAAGGAGGACTGAATACCATTACCCAAATTGAAATTAAATGTTTTGTCTATAAAGGTTCCGTCTCCTTGATTTTCGTAATATTTATTTTGTGATGAATTGGGATCATAGCTACAAACGTATAAATCCAAGTCGTTGTCATGGTCAGTATCTGCGAAGCTAAAACCATAGGGGTTGGCTACGGTTGGGAATAAACCCGAAGAAACGGAAACATCTGTAAAATTGAAGTTCCCATCATTTTTATACAGTCTCAATTCATCCTCATCATAGGATATGAATAAATCTAAAGAACCGTTGTTGTCATAATCAACCCACAACATTTGCCTTACTGTACCATTTGCATAAATGTATGATCCAATGGGTGTGAGCACACCATTTACATTCTTATAAAATAAGATGGAATCATTGTGCATGGGGTAGGTCAAATCATCCCACCCGTCCTCGTCAAAATCAAAAAATGAAAGTCCAGTAGTATTGGACAGGGTAAATTCTTGATAAATATCAATATTGTGGTCGGTAATAACATCAATGAGCTTTTGTCCCTGAATAAGGTTAGTGAAAATTAAAAATATTATGGTGCAAAAAACTCTCATCATATTACAACAAATCTATACGTTTGATAATTGATGCTTATATAATATACTCCTGATGTTAAATGAATAGGAGTGGAGTACCAGTATTTTCCGATTTGATTGAATTTGACTTCCGTTACATTTTCTCCTCCACTATTCAATACCTTGATGTTTTTATACAATGCTTCCTCGATACTACCTGTAAAGCCAATAAAACCTCCAGATGAGATGATGTTTGGATAAAGTTGGATTGATTCCATTTCGTTTTCAAATCCAAGTGAACCAGGTATGGTTAAAACGGTATCAACCCCGTATGGCATCAATAGATTTCCAGCTTTATCTGTTCCATCAACAATGTTCATATCAAAATAATAAGGGTTTGCATCAGTATTGATGAGCTCATACGCCACATTTAAACTCGTTGTGTTCATCCATGCGTAATTTGTTTGAACAAGCTCAACTGGTGCCGTAATAAATGGATTATATTCAAAACTGATGATTTGATTTGTATCCATGTCTTCATCAAATGCTAAGGTCATGTCAATTTGATCTCCAATATTTAGAATATTTGAGCTTACATTGAAGCTTGTTATGGATGGGTTTTTGGTATCGATGGAAATAACGTCATTTTCGGTATATGTCATTTGTATATTGCCTGCGAAGTCATTTCCGAAAAGAACTTGAATGTCAATACTATCTGCCTCAATGTGATCATCTATAACATTGAAGAATGCCCTGAATGTGGAGTCTGTTGTATATGCACTTTCCGAAAAATTAAATTGTAAAGAACCAGACAAGTCATCCAAAGATTCATGTATGATTAATGGTGTTGTTGCTACATCCATTTTTTCATTAAACGAAACATCCACATAATAGGTACTGCTGCCAATGATACTGTCTGTAATCATTGTGGTTAGTGGCAGTGTGTACTCAACAGTAGGTTTTTTCAAATCACTATACAAGTGTGATGGTGTTAAGGTATCAGAAATGATATTTCCATTGATATCGTAAGCTTCTTCGCATATTACATCAAATTCAGTGAAGTCATTGGTGTCAAATAATATCCATAGCTCTGAATTGAGGGTTAAAGAATCTGTCCAATAAGTTGCAAAAGGATTCATTAAAATGCTTTCATGTAAAATATTTCCATCATATAAAGAAAGCTCTGGGATCACACTGGTATTCATCGATTCATCAAATTGAATCACGATATCTACCTGAGGATTGTTATTGAGATCATCAATGTTTATGATGGTATCAGAAAGCAAAATAATAGAAGTAGAGGGGTTTCTAGTATCTATGATACAAATATCGGATTGGATTGGATTTATTAACGGATTGCCATGTATGTCCTCTATATTTTCTATCAGCACATTTACATTGCTTACATTTTCATCAAAGTCCTGAATGTTAAAAGAAGAAACATATTCTTGTGTTGAGTTCCAGTTAGACTGATTTTCTGTAATAGAAGGATTCAAATAATCACCTCCTGAAAAAATAAAGCTAGGTACAAGAGTTACATTACAGGGTTCATCAAATTGAAGGTTAGTTTGATACCCCGATAATAGATTTTCATCTGACAATATAAAGGTATTTCCCTCGTATGACATAAGCTCAGGTTGCTTGGTGTCTATGACAAAATAATCTTCAAGATTAATTTCGGGTAAATGCATTCCATTTGCAGCATCAATACCTTGAATTCGAATCATTGTTGAAAATTGCTCAAGAATATTATTGTTGATGTCAATATCAACTTGTAATTGAAATGAATCAATCCAATACATTTGATTGATTTCAAGGACTTGGTATAAATTGATGGGTGAAAAAACAACCTGTGGTGTATTAGAAATATCCATTGGAATATTAAAGGTGAGATTCAAATTCATACTTGTTCCGGAATCAAATGAATTGATAATTGTGTCACTTAATGTGCTAGATAAAATAGATTCTTGAGTAACTGAAAAGATGGAATCCGCTTTGTTAAAGGAAAGTTCACCAATCTGTCCACCGATCATTCTTCCGGGAATGTCGTCCACTGGGGGATGAATACCTCCCCATATTCTACTCAGACTACATTGGTCTGCCGCATCCCGATAGGATGCCCATTGTAATGTAATAGTCGTACTTGGACCTTCTTCAAAATGAAGGAATTCGTTTTGAATGGCCGTAAACTCGCCTAGCCCTCCTGGAAAATAAGGAGATCCTGTAATTTTTTCTAATATTCCTGCTGCAGCCCTTGAAAAGGTGGAATGCCCAGAAACAAAACCAGCAAATGGAGGAGTAACGAAGGTCGGTCGTTGATAAGGCCACCAGTTTTCACCCAAAATCCAATCAACTCCGGCAACATCAATTACAGGGTCAATAATGAAATCATGTCCTTTCCATGTGTATAGCTTAATTTTACCAACATTTTCATATGTAATTCCTGCCAAGGGATCAAGTGAGTCCACAATTTCAATATAACCGGGCATAAGTGGAATGCCATTTGGGTGATAGCTGCTCAAGGACGTATCGGAACTTTGCCCATTTTGAACCATATATCTTATGGATGAAACGGGTCGGATGTAATCATAGAACCCTTTCAGACTCCATGCACTAATCGCAGCATCATGCATGGCTCCACCAAGAGTAAGATGTGCCTTTACATCATATTCAAGGGCATCTAATTCAGGACCAGTTCCTTCCCAATTTCTCTCGAAAGTAGGTTGGTCAGTGACGTAATGGTATATTTCAAACCAATGTCCAGGGGGTGTTTCTGAATCAATACCGTCAGCCCAAAATTCAGCAAGAACTCTTGCGTAATCACCCCTTGGAACAAATTGAGGCGTATAAGGCTGACCAGTGACTGGATTAACGATATAACCGTTTGAAGGGTCTCCGCCATTCATATTATAGAATGCAGCGTATTCACTTGAGTCACTTGGATACCATGTGTTATTGCCAATTGATGCTGGTGAAATATCCCACATGACACCATCTGAAGGATCCAAATGTGATTGCCAGATACTCACCAATGAATGGTTCCATTTGTAAAATGATTCCCATGCTAATGAATCATTTAAGTCCAAGTATGCAGGTTGCACGGTATCGAAATATACGTTATAGGCATTTCCTTCTCTAAAGCGAACATTTGACATGCTTGACTGAAGAGCAAAGGGAGTTACATTTCCCCATTCTGGTGATATGAATGGTACTGTACTCTGAACATTATTTCCAGATTGATCAATGGCTGAGTCTAAGGTAAGGCTTTGCCATCTGTTAGGGTCAATAATGTCTGGATTACCCGGCTCAGCCATAATCAATGGTGGATTAATTGGGGCGTAGAATGTATTTTCATAATTCAAGAGCTCGTTGGAGCCATCATTATAAGCATAGTTTAACATTTCTTGTGCCAAATAATTACCTAGCTCAGCAGGACCGCCATTCACATAATCGGTACTCGTATTGTTCACATTATAACCATGCTGCACCATATAATTGTACATCAAGGTATAGGTATTGAAAAAACTTGGTGAGTTTTGATAACGTCCCATTAAAAAGAAATAGGAGGCATGCGATATGGCCTCATGTTTGGCACTCTCTACATTGAGAGGTATGTTCATACCAGAAAAATCACAATAGTAACCGTTGAAAAACTTGCCTAAAAAGTAAGTGTCTTTAGTAGGTTCATATGCGGCCCATAGGTCATATGCAATTATGGAATGCTGATAAAGATTTCGGGCATGTACCGTGGGACGAGCAAAGTCATTTCGTATTGCTTCAAGAAGAATTTCATTCCAATCGTGTGCAACGGAATGCTGAGCAATGCCGAATTCAGCATTAAAAAAGAGGCAACAAAACAGTAGTACTGTTTTGAACCGTAAGAATAATAGTTTCATAGTTAGCATTATGAATATAAGAATAAAATCTTAAAGTACTGTAAATGAATGATTAAGAATTTCCATTTGTTTGATTAGAAAATTATGCGATCATGGTTTTTTAATCATTATTGTAACAAAAATTATTTTTTTGGTTTACCTATCGATGTTGATTATACCCTAATGATTATTGAAAATATTTCTTGTTTTAGTCTGAAATCAGATTACAAAAGCTTCACACTAACGATGAATGACGCTTCTATTTATTTGGGTTACCTTATGCATTTCAAGCACTTGAAAATTTCGAGTATGGAGTTGGTTTATCAGAAAAACGCAGGTGTAAGGCAAAGGAAGGGAACCAAACACCCTATTCGGAGGATGAAGAAAAAGATAAATCATACAGGTAAATTACTTCAATACCTTTCCATGCATCAATATGATATTCTCCTATATGAGATTTCGTTTAGTAATGGGTGGCGAATAAAAATGACGTCGAACTGCTGGGTATCTATTTACACGAATACCCAAAAGGAAAGAAATGAACTATTCGATACAATAATCGGTGGCTTTGGATATGACAAAATACCTTTAGACGCTAAAATACCTAACCTTACGTATGCTATGAATTATGACCGTCCACCTACCACAATAGGCATTGATCAAACACCAGATGAGTTTTGGATGGAAGACGAAAAAGACGAATGGCGCACAAAGAATGCGTTTTAACCTAAAAAAATAATTTACGAAAATAGTTGACCTATTTTTTTATAAAGCTTAAGATTTTTTCATATTCTTTATACTCAATTGTTAATAGATAAACACCACTTTCAGTTTGACTTATGTCAATCCAGTTATTTTCTGCTGTCATCAAGTTGCTGTAAACGAGTTTACCCTCTATACTAAGTATTTTAATTCGTGCTCCATTAAGGCTTTTTGAAAACGTAAAACGACCGGTATTCGGATTTGGATACAGAATAATATTATTTAGTAGGTTTTCTTCGATACCAACTGTACAGTCTTCTACTATGATGGTCACTTCACTTGAAGCTGAACATCCATTGTTATCTGTGTATTCGTATGTAATAACATGTGTTCCAATTCCAGCTGATGAAGGCGTAAAAACATTCCCACTCATCCCAGGTCCAAAATACGTTCCTCCTGCTGGAGAACCTTGAAGATTGAATACATTGTCGGTGAGACATGCCACCGACTCAGGACTAACCAATGAAACGTTCGGTCCGTTTTCAACAGTTATGGTGATTTGAGTAGATGCCGAACAACCATTATTGTCGCTGTAAGTATAGCTAATGGTATGTGTTCCTGGTCCAGCATTTGATGGGTTGAATGAAGCACCGCTCATGCCTGGTCCAGCATAATTACCTCCGGAAGGAGAACCTTGAAGATTGAATGGCGCTGCTGAGCTACAAACCGAATTGTTTGGTGTAGTCAGTGATACATTGGGAAGGTCATTTACCACTACTGTAGCTGATATCGAGTTGGTTCCATTATTGTTACCTACTGTTAAAGACACCGTATACGTACCAGAATTCGTGTACTGGTGAGAAGGATTGGCATCCGTACTGGTTGTTCCATCTCCAAAATTCCAATTCCAATTGTTCACTCCACCTGTTGAATTGTCATCAAACTGAATCACATCACCCAAGCAAATAGATGAATTTTGTGGACTAAATGACGCTGATGGAGGTGTATTTGTAGCATCTCCAGTAATGTTAATGTTGTCTATGAACAAATTATTACCATTGATACCGTTGTTGACAGATTCAAATTTGATAATCACACCACTAATTCCAGAATAGGCATTCAAATCAATGACAAAACAATCGGATCCAACCGTTCCCATACACCAATCTCCTGCTGCTGGAACAAACTCAACTGTAGAGGTGTATGCGGTTGCAAATGAACCTGTACCATCTTCAGCGTAACTCGCTAAATATTGGAAGGTAGCTCCACAATCTGTGGATATCAAAATCGCTAAAGAATCTCTGGATTCTTGATTGTATCTTCTGAAAGCATGCTCAAAGGACATCTCAATGTTACTGTATGAACCAAAATCAAGTGCTGGTGTCTGAAAAGCGTCTCTTTCATCACCATTCTCATAGTTGAAAAAATCCATTTTCGCAGCTTTATCGCCAGGTGTTGTTCCAACAACGGATACAATTTCCCAAGTAATACCGTTGTCAGGATTGCTCATATACCAATCATTCGCTGCAAAGCTATTGGATTCGAAATCTTCTGTAAAAGGCAAGCCAACATAAGTGTCGTAGAGGTAATAGTCTGATGTCATGTTATCGTTAAGTACGTTCGCATCTGGATTTCCATCAGGGTTGGAGGTCGTAATGCTAAAAGTAGATGCACCTCCATTTCCATTGAAGACAGGTAGGGTAACGGTAACCGATGATCCTGATGGGATGCTCCCAGTGTAGGTCATTGATTGGGCACCTCCTCCGTAGTCGTAATCTAAATCAACAGAAGATACGGATTGCGAGCCGTAATTAAAGAGGACTACTTGCGCTTCTATTGAAGCATCACAAATGGTCCCTTCAGGATTTAAAATTTCACTCACACCAATATCATAGGAAAGATTGGAAGATATACAAAAGTTATTGACTTCTTCTGTCCCGTAGTCTGAATTGGCAGCCTGTATTTCGGCTACTACATTTCCACTTGACTCCGATATATTATATGACCCATCCACTGTACATGATCCGTATTGACTTCCGTACATTCCATCTCCATAACCATCAGTAATGGTAAAGACATAACATCCCGCTGCAAGACAGACATCACTTTGATAGGTCTCACCACCGGTAATATCGGTGTAAGGTCCACCTGAAGCAAGGATTGCTGTTCCGCCCGGTTCGGTAATGTTCCATAGAACCTCTGATCCCCAGCAATCTGTCGTAACTTCTACGGTTGCAATTTGACCTGTGGGAATGATATTAAAATTAGAGCTTTGAGCATTGTTAGAGTTGTTTTGATCCGTATTTCCGTTTGGTGAGTTACAATAAACTTCCAGGACGTGTGGTCCTGTTCCAAGCGTTTCTGTGGGCAGGGAAATGGTTTCAACTCCAGCCTGCGCTAAAGAACCTGACCAGTTTATGGTTTGAATCGTACCTCCATCGTATTGATAAGTAATGGTCACAGAAGTTAATGTCTGACTTCCATAGTTTCTCAATTCAAATTGTGGATTTACTGTTGCGGTGCACAACTGGCCTTCGGGTGAGAAAATATTGGTAATTCCTGCATCTAAACTATAAGTAAATGCATTTAAGCAAATCAACGCCTCTTCCGCGTTGATTCTTCCTGATCCAAGTTGACCTTGATAATTTGGATTTGCTGATTCTATATTGTCTGCAGATGAGAGTAAGCAACCCACAATATCTGATGGTGAAGCGGATGGAGCATGAGAGATCATCAGGCCAACCAAGCTTGCAACCATTGGCGAAGCCATGGAGGTACCCTGTGACATAGAATAACCAGTACCCTCATTGGTACTCAAAATCTGAGAGCCGGGAGCAGAAACGTCTATCCATGTTCCATACTGAGAAAAACTTGATTTTGCATCACCATTTGTTGTTGCTGCAACACTGACTACATTGTCATAGGCTGCCGGATAAAACTGCTGGTTTGTATTATCATTTCCTGCAGCTGCGATTAATATTACTCCCGCATTCCAAGCATAGTTGCATACATTTTGACCATAATTTGATAATCCTCCGCCTCCCCAGGACATATTTATTGCATCTGCACCATTATCGGCGGCCCAGATAATTCCGTCATAACCTCCTGTTAATGCACCTGTAGAACAATTTCCAATTTTTATAGGCATCACACTGATATTATATCCAAGTGAGGCAACCCCTAGGTTATTGTTGGTTTCAGCGCCTACAGTTCCCGAAACATGAGAACCATGAAAACCATCGTTTCCACCACAAGGCGAAGGATCATTGTCATCATCCACAACATCTCGACCGGGCACCACCTTATTGACAAGGTCTGGGTGATTGATTTGAATTGCATTGTCGGTAACCGCGACAACCACATTGGCATCACCTATAGAGATATCCCATGCCTGTGGAGCATTGACTTGGTACAAGCACCACATACCATTATTAAATGAATTCGTAAAGTAAGGATCGTTTGGTGTTAAAAAGGATTCGTGAAGTTCTTTCTTTTCGACGTATGCCACATCTATTGTTTGTCTGAGATCACTGATGAGCTGCTCGACCATTTCGATTTCGCTAAACTGGATTTCGTATGTTCTCGACAGACGAGCGTCCTGAATGTTAGGGTGAATTAGCTCTAATGATTCAATACCGAATTGATCAATTAAGGCATTTGAAAAAGGCATGTGCGCTTCCGGGACAAAGCCCTCGATTGTTTTGTATTTTGCTTGATTTTCAGCAAGTTCAAAAATGATTTTTCCGTCTTGATACCACCTGTAAATTTTTTGGCTGTTAAGGTTTAGGAAAATAAAGAGAAAGGTAATTGTTACTACTATAGATTTCATTGTCATTTGTTTAGATCTTAAAAATCTTAAATTTTGCTTGAATTTGCAAAAAAACACACGGGTAATTTCAAATAAATTATTGGATATAAATCGTTACATAAAAAACAAAAAACAGATTGTGTGTTTGGATAGGTACTTATTTGAAAAAGTAATTTAAATACTTAAATCTAAATCAAATAAAACTTATAAGATAGCCAGTAATTGCCCCAAATAAAACAATAAATGCACTATTTAATTTTTTAAACACAAAAACTGTGAGAATACTTAAAACGGCAATAAGCATCATTCTCCAATCGCCAGTAGTTTCTTTAGCCATTTGTATGCAGACCACTACTATTACTGAAACAGCAGCAATGTTGATGGCATCTAAAAAAGCACGAAGAATTTTTGACTTCTGCATTTTTGGAATCAATGGGTTCAAAAGCCCAACGAATAAAAATGACGGTAAAAAGATGCCAATGCTTGCAAGAAGAGCACCACTTAGTCCATTTAATTGCCAACCTATAAATGTTGCTGTCGAGAGAACTGGTCCTGGGGTAAATTGTCCAATGGCTATGGCGTCCATGAGCTCTTGACGCGTGAGAAGATGTGTAGAAACAAGTTCAGCATCTAAAAATGCGAATAAAACATAACCGCTCCCATATAAAATAGCGCCTACCTTAAGGAAAATGAGAAATATTTTCAAACTCCCAAGCTTTAAGGGAACGGACCCAAATATGTAGAGGGGTGCGAAAGAAGTTAAGGTGTTTCTATTGTTTTTAATTAAATATATCAGTAGGCCAAGAAACCCGCAGGCAAATAAAGCAAGCACTTCATTCAAACCAAAAAGACAAGCACTTATGGTAATGGCGCCAAGAAATGCAAGCTCAGTAGACTTTACAGCTTTCTTGCCTAGTTTATATGCAGCCATGACGATGATCGCAATAACAGCAGGTTGAATACCATAAATAAATGGTTTCACCTCTGGTAGCTGACCATATTCAACATAAAACCAAGCAAATGAACCCGTAATCAGTATAGCCGGAAGAAGAAAACTTAATCCTGCAACAATAAGTCCTTTCCATCCAGCTCGCTCATACCCGATATGCATGGTCATTTCGGTTGAATTAGGGCCAGGTATTAGATTGGTGGCGCCAATAAGATCTAAAAAATGATTTTCGGTCATCCATTTGCGTTTTTGAACGACTTCGTCTTCCATCATCGCAATATGGGCAGCTGGGCCTCCGAAAGAAATGGTTCCTAATTTTAGAAAAAGCTTAGCTAGATCTATTAATTTCTCTCGATTTGACATATCAACAGCATCCAGAGCCCGGTAGGCAAGAGTTGTTATTAATTGACGCTAAAGCTACTTTCTTTTTAGGTGTTGAAATACCACATTGATCTTCAGCAAGACAATTGGTGAACTTAGATTTTAAAACAAAAACACCTGATTCGAAGGCTAAAGCATATTTACCAATGGTGTCTCCTTGGTATTCTACCTCAATTTCAGAGTCGGATAGCGGCATTTTGTTGGCTGCCACATCAATAATCTCAATAAGGTTTTTAGGCGTCAGTCTATGTTCTACATCACTTGAAAACCATAACTGAAAGTTAATGTATTGTTCATTTCTGTAGGTTCCTCCGCAATCAATATATGATTTGTTTATGGTTCCTACCTCAGTGATGTGAAAATGTTCAGGTACTTCTATGCCGTTTTCAAGTGAAAATTTTAATTCACCATTGGACTCTAGGGTCTTTTTAAATTCGTTTAGAATCATAATTTTTTTGATTTATACCTCTCCGGCAATTGCTTCACTTACATTAATTATATGATCACCTACCTTTTCGCAAGACGAAAATATATCATTGTATAGTATTCCAGATTGGAATTTATACTCTCCTTTTTCGGCATTTTCCAAGTAGGATTTCTTAAGCTCATTTCTAAGCTGATTTACTTCTTTCTCTGCTTTATCCGCATCATCTAAGGTGATATGACCAAATTCTGAATTTAGATTTTTATTCATTATAGTGAAAGCCTTATCGAGTTGATCAAGCATATTATTTATATTTTCTCTTTGTTCTGGTAAGAAATAGATTTTCTGATCATCTTTTCTTTCTATGGTTTTAGAGATTTGATAATAAATGTCTCCAATTCTTTCGAGGTCATTCGTTATACTCAACATACTTCTAATTTGAGAAGATACCTCGGGACTAATTTCTTGGGTTGAAACTTGATCTAAATAATTCGCTACTTCGACCTCAACTCGATCCGTTATTTCTTCATACTTCATGATCTTATTAAACATTTTGTTACGTGTTTTTTTGTTTTGATCATTAATGAGTGTTCTAACAAATCCGTTCATTCGTGTCGTAACCTCACCAAACTTGGCAACCTCTTTTTTAGCTTCTAAAATTGCAACTTCAGGTATGCTTATGCCTCCAGCTCCGGTAATATAATCTAATTTAAACTCCTCATCAGCCTCTCCTCTTGATTTGACTGTACGCTCTGCTGTACGAACCAAAAATGGTACAAATCCGATCAATAACATTACATTTGCTGCATTAAACAAGGTGTGAAACAAAGCAATTCCTTCAGTAGAATAACCGGTATTTAATGGGTCAAATGCAGTTCCGTGCCACTGGCCAATAATCCAACCAATTCCATCTAGAAAAAATGGAATCACTAGTAACATCCAAGTAACGCCAATTACATTGAAAAGGGAATGTATTCTTGCCGAACGCTTGGCATGCACATTTCCAACTAAAGAAGCCAATTCAGCTGTAATCGTGGTTCCGATATTTTCACCCAAAACCATTGCACAGGCAACTTCAAATGGGATTATACCTTTAGACACCATTGTTAAGGTTAGCGCCATTGCTGCGCTCGAAGATTGAATAACAATAGTTACTAAGGCTCCAAGTGCTACGAACATTAAATTGCTTAAAAACGGGATGTCTTTATAATTCACAAAAAATTGAACCAATGCTGAGTCTTTGTCTAAATCTGGAACAGATTCCTTTAAAAATTGTAATCCTATAAATAGAATTGCAAAACCTATAATGGCATTAGCAAGATCTTTAGATTTTCTAAAAGACATAAATAGAAGTGGGGCACCTATTGCAATGAGCACTAATGCATAACTTGACACACTTACTTTAAACCCAAGCATAAGTACAAGCCATGCAGTTATTGTTGTTCCAATATTAGCTCCCATCATAACGCCTGCAGATTGTCTTAAATTCAAGAGTCCCGCGTTTACTAAGCTTACAGTCATTACAGTGGTAACCGAAGATGACTGTACAATGGCCGTAGAGCTAAACCCAGTTAATACTCCTTTGAATCGATTGGAAGTTATAGATCCTAACATTTTACGGAGCTTTTCTCCTGCAGTTCGCTGCATTCCATCACTCATTATTTTCATTCCAAAAATGAAAAGTCCAAGAGAGCCAATCAAAATAAGAAGCTTCATTAGTCCCCAACCTCTTTCTGTCTTTGCTTTGATTTTATCAGACCAAACGACATCAGAATCTTTTGTGATTTTATCACCCTCATTTATATCAACCAAACCTACATGAACAATATATTTTTCAGCTCCTTGAAGATCTTTTATTTCAAAACTTGTTTCATTTAGATCAATTGGTTTTGTGAATTTCCAATCACTTCCTTCGTAACCTTTTTTATTTCGTTTGGCACCAATTTTTGTATTGTATTTAATTACAATTTGTTTATCAGTTAAGTGATTATAGGCTTCATAATCCAGACTCCAAGTTATTTTTAGACCTTCTGGTTTAGCATGAGCTTTCAGATTTTTAAATGTCTCCTCGTTAATTCCAGTTGAATCGGATGATATAACATTTTCAGTTGAATCGTCCAAAACTAGAGTGTCGGTTGCTTCAATTGCTAATTCAGTTTCGGAATTAGGATTTGAATCTCCATCGGCTTGAGCCCAACTGAATGTCGCAGAAATAAGTAATAAGGAAATAAATAAAATATTTTTCATAATTCATTTTTTTTACAAAATTAATAGGTAATCTTTTCTACCATACATCAAAATGAATTATTAACATGGACTTAATGATTTGTTAACATTGTATCTGGCTAAAACACTGATAAATAGAAGGGTAAATATTTTAACTATTGATAGTTTAACACTTGTTTTTAGAATTACCGATTCTATATTAACAATGCGTTAAGAATACTTTAAGAGTTCTTTAAACTTGAAAAATTATAGTCTCCTTTGTCAAAAATTTAAATGAATTATTGATTATGAGAAAGATTTTAATTTTATGTTTTGTGTGCCTATCAGCACTTTCATACGCTCAGGACATTACGAACACACCATTTGGAAAAGGTATCATTAATCTTGCGTCTAAGGATTCATCATGGACGACAAAAGTGGCTTTTCGTTTTCAGACACGATATGATGGAGAGTATGATTTTTCTGAAAGCAACTTCTCTGATCGTGCTTATGTGCGAAGAGCTAGAATCAAAGGCCACGGATATGCCTTTAGCCCTAAAGTCCAGTATAAATTTGAATACGATGTGCACAATGGGCAAGTATTAGACGCTGTTATCAAATGGAACTTTGCAGGAAACTGGAATCTTTGGTTTGGTCAAACAAAATTGCCTGGAAATATTGAGAGAGTTTTTTCTTCTCAAAAACTACAACTCGTTGATCGTTCTCTACTCAATAAATATTTTACACTCGACCGTGATGCTGGATTTCAGTTGAGACACAATTTAAATCTAGGAAAAACATTTTTGATCCGTTCAAAGCTAGCCGTTTCGCAAGGAGAAGGTCTCAATAGAAAATCATGGTCCACAGGAAATGGTTACACTGGAAGGATAGAGCTTCTTCCTTTTGGAAATTTCACGAAGAAAGGAGATTATTTTGCATCCGACCTTAAAAGAGAGGAAACGCCAAAACTGATGCTCAGTCTCACCTATGATTACAACGACAATGCTGTTCGTCAAGGGGGACAAATGGGTGATGATATATTGGGGTCTACAAGAGATTTACAGAGCATTCAAGCAGATGCGCATTTCAAGTATAAAGGCTTGTCTTTTTTCGGTGAATATGCCAACAGAGTAGCAACAGACGGTGGGCCAATAAATGAACTGAATGAAATTTACCATACGGGTTCTGCACTAAATCTTCAAACAGGTTACCTATTCAAAAATAATTGGGAATTAGCAGGGAGGTATACTCAAGTAAATTTCGAGGACGAAACTGGACTTGATAACTTCACACAATATACTGTTGGGTTTTCAAAATATATTGTCGGCCACAACTTGAAAATTCAAGGTGATTTCGGTATCACTCAAGAAGCAAACAATAATGATATTCTCTTTATCAGACTGCAAACAGAATTTAATTTTTAATTCAATATGTAATAAAAAGAGCCCCATTTGGGGCTTTTTTTATGACCCATTTTTTCTGAGGATTAAAATGTAAATATATATTGAACAAGTTTTGGCGTAATACTTGTATTATCATAAGGAAATCTTGTCTTTCCTTATGTTATGAAGTCACTTTTAAAATATAGAATCCTAAAATTTTCTTTCACATGTGTGGCTTCTATTGCTTTTTATCTCGGTTTACCTCAAGAGCAGCGAGAGACGCTGAGAACATATGTCAAGCAAGAGTTTTTTGAATTTTTTAATATTGATCAAGAAGTACCTACTCAGATTCCCCAAGATCGTTTTCTTCCAGACCTCAGTAAGGTAGATGAAGAAACAGCATATTATTTTAATCAAATTCTACGTTATTCTGAGAGTAGGCCAAATACAGAAGGGCCCATTTATAAATGGAATAAAGACATATACGTGCATCTTTATGGGAATTACAGCAGCCCAAATAAGAAAGAAGTAATGAAGGTGATTAAGGAACTAAACAGGCTTATCGCACCGCGGAGAATTCATCTTGTTAAAAATCCGAACAGGGCAAATTCTTTCATATATTTTGGGTCCATAAGCGAAAATAATAAGAATTCGAAGTCTGGTCTAAGGTTAAATGGGCAATATTATGGACACTTTAATATCCTTGCTCACAAACAAGAAATTCAGCGTGCATACATTTTTATTAATACGCATGATTCAAGTCGTAAACGACAAAAACATGTGATTCGAGAGGAAATAACGCAATCTTTGGGATTTCTAAATGATACCTATGATTATCCTGAAAGCATTTTTTACCAAGGGTACTCAGAGAGCAATACTTTTTCGGAGGTAGATAAAAGAATTATAAAGCTTCTTTATCAGTAGAAGTGATTAGATAATCCAGGACCCTCCTACGGATATAACATTGGCAAGATCAAGATAGGATTGATGGGTGTCTTCAGTTATGCCTCCGGTAGGGCAAAATTTAACATCTGGAAAAACCTGTCCATAGGTTTTTAAAGACTTGATTCCTCCAAATAGATGTGCAGGAAAAAACTTAAAAGTGTCCCAATTCAATTGTTTTCCTAGAATAATTTCACTTGGGGTTGCTATACCTGGAATAAATGCGATTTTACTATCTTCGAAATGAGGTGCCAATTGCTCATTTATACCAGGGCTTACCATAAAAGCTACTTCTAAATCCTTGGCTTTTTGAATCTGATCTGAGCTTACTACTGTGCCTATCCCTACATCAAAATTTGAAATGTTTAGTTTTTGCGCCAAGGCTATGCAGTCAAAGGCCATTTCCGTTCTTAGGGTGATTTCTATGCAATTGATGTTACTCTCAATAAGTTTGTCAATTGTCTTTTCAACATCATCGATACTAGTGAAATTAACTACAGGAATTACAGTATGTTTTGATAAAACCTGTCTAATGTTATTTTGGGTCATTTTCTTCTGCTATTATAGTAAAGTCATTATTTAGTGGGTCAATAGCTATGCTTAAATCATTTATCACTGATTGAAAGCTATTGCGATTACAAAAGTGCAATAAATTTTGATGTCTCTCTTGTAAATGCCCCTTAGGAAATAGGGCATCCTTGATTTTTTCAATTCGAACCAAATCATCTTCATGGTTCTTTTTCTTTTCTTTTAAGATTTTACTTTTGATTTGATCAATTGATTTTTCAATCTTTTTAAGTTCTGATCCAATCCAAGCGTCGAGGTTTTTCTGTTCTGAAGATGATGCTCTAAGGCTTGTTTCAAGCAGATTTAGTCCTCTGGCAATCTCCTCGTCATTTAAAGGAGCAGTATCATTCTTTTGTACATGCTTCTTTTTTATACTTGGCAAATCCTCGAATAAATCTTTAACAGTTAAGCCTAGCTTTTCGATTTTTTTTGTTGCTCCTAGGTCCATCCATAATAGGTTTGCTCGAAATTGAAGTAGGGGATAGGGAAGATTGGCTTTTTCAAAAACACCTTTAAGTTGTGCCCAATAATTCATTTCAGCCATGCCACCAACATAGCAGAGGTTCGGTAGTATGTATTCTTGATAAATTGGCCTCAGGACAGCATTTGGAGAAAATTGATCTGCTTGCTCATTTAGCATAGATAATAATTCATGTAAGCTATAGGTTTGGTCACCTATACTAAAACCCTGTTCCGTTTTAATAATTCTTTTTCGTTCATTTTCAGTTAGATAAAACAAATTGATCTCTCGAGAATGGACTTGTGTTTTTCGCTTTAATTTTTTTAATTTTTCGTTTGTTTCTTGAATTGAATGATTTGAAAAACCTTCCTTAAGCTCTAACTCGATTATAGGTTTAAATAGGTCCTTAAGTTCTTTATTGTCACCGTCAATAATGATGAGTCCTTGTTCAGAAAATATTTCATGTAACCAGTTCATAAAAGCTTCACCGTAATTATCTCCTTTTATTGTATTGAAAATAACCTTAAGCTCTTCACGACGTTCTTCATTAAAAAGACTTAAAAGATGCTCAAATACATCCTCAAGACCCTCATTATTAAACCTTCCAACAGCTCCCCTTTGATTGTGCTCCCACTTTATTTGTTTGTTAAACAAATGAAGATGATCTATTTCATCACTATCATGGTCTTCTGATGCCATCCAAAAAACGGGAATGAAATGATTTTCAGGGTGTTTTTCATTAAGTATCTTAGAAAGATTGATTACGTGAATAATTTTTAAAAAGAAATACATAGGCCCTCCCAATAAGCAAAGCTGATGACCAGTGGTAATGGTGTAGGTGTTAGAATCTTTAAGCCGATTAATTTGATCAATTGCAAGATCATTATTATTGAGATGTTGATATTGTTCTGATAGTACTTCAGTTAAAACATTTCTTTTTTCTTGATCAAAGCTATTCTTCTTTAGATGAACTTGTTCGCTGAAATTTTCCATCGAAAAAGGAAGTCCAATAAAGTCTTTTAAATTCTCTTGATGAGAAATGAAATCTAAATCATTTTTCGAAAATAGATTGAGCTCCTTTCTCGATATATGGCTTACTTTTTTCATCCTTTTAGTTGAATTTAATAGATTTTGAAGGTGAAACTCTTGAAATAACCATACTTGGTATTAGTAAGCTCAGCATACATACAATAAATGTGATGATATTAATGGCTATAACATTCGTCATGCTCAATTCAATAGGAACTTCAGATAGATAATACACCGTCGCATCAAGTTTTAGAATTTGATATTCATATTGAAGATAGCACAATACCAATCCTATTATATTTCCAATGATCATTCCCTTTAAAATAATAGATGCAGTTTGATACAAAAATATTTTTCTGATACTCCAATTGTTGGCGCCAAGCGCTTTTAAGATGCCTATGAAATTTGATCTAATCACAATCATTACCAATAAAACAGAACCTATATTTATAATGCCGATAATTAGCATTAAGATAATAATAATCAGAACATTAGTGTCTAAAAAAGAAAGCCATGAGAATATTTCATTTTCTGATTCTAGTATGTTTATAACCCTTAAAACCTCTCCATGTTCGTTGGGTTCTAATTCAATGATTTCGTCAATTTTTTGATGCTTGCTCTCTAAATCATCCCAATTATTAATTTGCACTTCAAAGCCAGAAACAAAGTTCAATGAGTTTTCTTGAGCTACCCCAAAATCGTTCAGTTCTTGAACACTTGACAAGGAAGCGAATATTATTTCATTATCTATTTTTTCAATACCTGTTTCAAATATTCCCGCAATTTTGAAACGTTTCATTAAAGACCTTTTTTTAACAAAAAAGATAGCAATCTCATCTCCTATTTTAAAGTTGAGGTCATTACAGATTTTTTTCGAAAGCACAATTTCTTTATTCGTTCCGTCGAAAGAAGGAAGCTTACCCGAAACGAGCTGTGATTTTAGAAAATCCATTGGGTATTGGCGGTCAATTCCTTTTAAAACTACCCCCGTCACCTCTTGTTTAAATGATCCTTCATTTTTAGCATCGGAAAATTTATCCGATCTAATCAAAGCGGGTTTGTATATCACAGGTGCAACGGATTGAATGCCATCAATCTCCTCCAATTGTGCTATTTTCTTTTGATCAATACGAATGGGGTCTGATTCATAAATATTCTTGTTTCCATCTTTCATGATAAACAATGGTGCGCTGAATCCAACAATCTTTTTTCTAATTTCATTTTGGAAACCTGTAACTACTGCAATGGTAATTACGTTTACAACAATAGTAAGTGCAATACTTATCATGGATATACGCATGATAGGTTTGGAAACTTTTATACCTTTCTTGTCAGTTTTAAGAATTTTGTTCGCTATGAAATATTCAAAAGACAATATTTTGATTTTTAAGTATCAAAAATACACAAAGCATTTTTGCTTGGTGTGGATTTTTTTGTTTTTACTTTTTTCTTGTCATTCTAACGACCAATCTTTGGGCGTGAACCAAAATGATTTTCAAAAACCTTCAAATGATATAAATAATGAGGTTTCTATTTTAATAGGAGCTAATCAGCTCAGCGCTTATTTTGACATCATTAAGAACAAGAGAGTCGCAGTAGTAGGAAACCAATCCTCATTATTATCATCAGGAATTCATCTCGTAGATACCTTGTTGGCCTTGAATCATAATGTAGTTAAAGTATTCTCTCCAGAGCATGGTTTTAGGGGGGTAGGAAGTGCAGGAGAACACATCTCTAATTCTAAAGATCCAATTACAGGGTTGCCAATAGTATCATTATATGGTTCACACAAGAAGCCAACAGTTGAGGATCTAAATGATATCGATGTTGTGCTTTTTGATATTCAGGATGTTGGTGTGCGATTTTACACCTATATTTCAACATTGCATTACGTTATGGAGGCATGTGCTGAAAACGATATTCCATTGGTCATTCTTGATAGACCAAATCCAAATGGCGATTATATAGATGGACCGATTTTAGAAAGTAAATACAAATCATTTGTTGGAATGCACCCCGTACCTATTGTTCATGGAATGACTATTGGAGAATACGGTAAAATGATTAACGGAGAACAATGGCTGAAAAATTCTATTCAGTGCGAATTGGTTGTAATCCCAATGCTTAATTATAATCATCAAATGAAGTATAGTCTCCCTATACCTCCATCTCCAAACCTTAAAACAGATGCGGCAATTAGATTATATCCCAGCTTATGCCTTTTAGAAGCTACTAGTGTAAGTGTTGGGCGCGGTACTTCAGCTCCATTTGAATGGTACGGCCATCCTATGTTTCCAAAATCAGACCTTTCTTTCACCCCAAAATCAATTGAAGGAGCAAGCAAGCCGAAACATGAAAATAAGAAGTGCTTTGCCTTAAAGCCTCAGATTGATTATACGAGTAAAGAAATCAATTTAGAATATGTAATTAAATCTAGAGATTATTTAATCGGTGAGGATTTTATTACGCGAAAATCATTTTTCCAGAAGCTATCAGGAACGGATAAGTTGCATGACCAAATTGTAACGGGATTGAGTGAAGAAGAAATCAGAAAGTCGTGGCAAAAGGGACTAGATGAGTATGCGCTAATGAGGTCAAAGTACTTGTTATATGACTAGTCAATCTGATTTTGACTTTTTTCCACTTTAGCTTTCATTTCTTCAGCGTATGAGGTCAAACGGTTTTCAACAGACTTATCGGTAGCACCAATGATTCTAGCTGCAAGAATACCCGCGTTTTTTGCACCATTAAGCGCTACGGTCGCGACAGGAATACCATTTGGCATCTGTAGAATACTTAAAATTGAATCCCAGCCATCTATTGAATTGGATGACTTTATAGGCACTCCAATAACAGGTAGGGTAGTCATAGAAGCTGTCATGCCGGGAAGGTGGGCAGCACCACCAGCACCAGCAATAATCACTTTTATTCCCTTTTTAGATGCGCTTTTAGCGTATTCCACCATTTTTTCGGGGGTTCTATGTGCAGAAACAATTTGAACCTCTGATTCAATGCCAAAATCATTTAATATTTCTTTGGCATCTTTCATTATTGGAAGATCGGAAGCACTTCCCATTATAATTCCTACTTTAATCTCCTTCATTTTCTATATTTTTATCATCATCAGATTCTACATTAACCCTCTTTTTCGCAGGAGGTTCATAGTTTACGGTATGTTTTATGTCAGTGAGCATTTGATCCATGGGTTGTTTGATTTCTTCCTCGGTCTCTTTTATCAATTCCGAAATATTGAGGTCTTTCTTAATATCAACACCTGATTTTTTTATCTCATCTTTAATATCATCAGAAGCATTTTTGATTTGATAAATGGCCTTTCCCATTGTTTTTGCAATACTCGGAATACTGTTGGCCCCAAAAAAAAGCAATACGAAAGCAAGTATTAAGATTATTTCACTACCTGCGATATCATTAAGAAATAACAAAAAAGTCATATCAGTGCAAATTTACAACTAATTTAAATGTCAAGAAATTATATTAATTGCTATTAGAATTCAATATCGCATATTTAGACCTTCTCTAAAAGTATTAGAATGAGCTTCAACGATATTTTTTATATCCTCACTGTAACCACCTCCCATTGTGCACACAATAGGAACATTGAGTTGCTTGCTGAATTCGAAAACAAGTTGGTCCCTGTTTTTACAGCCTTGTCTTGATATACCCAGCCTTCCTAGTTTATCCGATTCTAGAATATCTACACCACATTGATAGAATATGAAATCGGGTTCAATTTTATTCCCAATATTTTCGAGCTGTGATTCCAATTGATATAAATAGATTTTATCATTCGTTTTATCCTCTAATTCAATATCTAGATTTGATTTTTCTTTCTTCAACGGGTAGTTGTTTTTCCCATGCATGCTAAAAGTAAAAATTTCGGTCTCATTTTCGCACAATGCAGCAGTGCCGTTACCTTGATGAACGTCTAAGTCTATAATAAGAATGGATGAAACCATGTTTTCATGTAAAAGCCACTTTGAAGCAATAACTTGATCATTAAGTAAACAAAAGCCTTCTCCTCGGTCATGGAATGCATGATGGGTTCCTCCCGCAATATTAAATGCTATGTTCGTTTTTGTTGCAATCTCTGCGGCCATTCTGGTTCCTTCCATAATGGTCAATTCCCGTTCAATAAGCTTTTGAGAATGAACAAAACCTGTTTTCCGTTGAGCTTTTGGTGTAATTTGAAGGGACTTTAAATTCCCAAGATAATTGGAACAGTGAACCCGTTCGACATTTGACGTTTCGATGGCGGAAGGACGAATAATATCGCTTTCCTTGATTGTTCCCTCATAAATCAATTGTCTAGGAAGTAAATCATATTTTTCCATCGGAAATCTATGATTCGATGGTAGAGGGTGCACATAAATGGAATCAAAAACAACCATAATGTATTTTAACAGCTTTAAATTGAGTTTGTTTAATGTTTTGTTCATTAAATCAGAACATCATTTGAAGTCATAAAGAAAGTTAAAAACAAGCAAAATAGAGTAACGTATGCGGTTCATTTCGCTTTTAATTCAAGTGTTAATTAAAATCAAAAATTATGAAAAAGTTAGTTTTTTTATGTATCGCAAGTTGTGGATTGGTACTTGTGAGCTGTGGTGGTACGTCTGCCTCTGACAATCCAGATGTTATAGTGGAAGAAGTGACAACCAAAGATTCTGATGTGGATTTGCACGATCCGGAATCTGAGATTATTGAGCTAAAAGCTGAGGAGCCCATGGAGGATGACAAGCTCAAGAAAAGTAAAAAGAAGGTATAGTTCAAGACCTTCTACATGACAATCTAAAGTCCAGCTGATGCTGGACTTTTTAAATCACCGAATATGTGTTTATGCTCAATAAATTTTTAAATTATTTTCTTGGGGGAAGCAATCATTATCCGTTTATAAATCAATGGCATGACCTAACAAATTTCATACATCAATATGTAAGTACGAATAATGATATCGTTTATTTATTTCAAGTAAGTCTTTCCGCGTTATTGATATTTTGTGTTTTATTTATGGTGTTGATCCCTATTGGATTTCTAATAGATATATCAATCACGTTTTTGTATAAGCTTCGATGAAATTAGAGAAGGGCGGGGTCAAGGAATATTAACGATTTGTTTTACAATTCGAGCCACGGCCGGACAGACCTCTGTATTTTTAATTGTGAGATCCATAATTTGAGCTACATTTTTTCGATCGGTATGCGGGTATTCTCGACAAGCTAATGGTCGAACGTCGTATACTTGGCAAGTGTTGTCTTCATTTAAAAACGAACACGGTGACTTTTGTAACACATAGTCATTGTCATTGTCCAGCGTTAAGTATTTTTCAGTAAAAACTCCTGCTTTCATTCTTAAATGCTTTGCCAGTCGATTAATGTCTGCATTTCTAAAAATCGGACTGGTGGTTTTGCAGCAATTGGCACAGCTCAAACAATCCATTGTTTCAAATTCAGTTTCATGAAGATCGTTGAAAAGATAATTCAATGATTTGGCTTTCTGTTTTTTAAGCTGAAGTAGTTTTTTTCGATAAGCCTTTCGATTCTTTTTGGCTTCTGATAAGCTATTTCGGTCTGTATCGTTTAATGAGTTGTTCATAATATTATATCATCTTATACCAAATTAATATACTTTTGAATATGAATGGTTCAGAAGTGCATTTAATCTTCCCTCATTACCGAAAGCTTTCCAACTACAAGTCGTTTTATAAGATTTTATCAGAGAAAGAGTTTGAAGAGATTCAGATCGTAGGTTCTTCAGCAATTACAACAAAAACAACTGCCACGAAATATCCTGAAATTGTTAGAATTAAGGACATGCTCGAGTGTATCGCTCCTTTTGAATCCAGCACCAAAGAAGAGTTCGAGATACATCGAAAGACGTAACATACATTTTTTTCTGTGTTATGACAAGTAAAGATCTCCTTTATGAAGTCAGTACAATATTTTCTCATTTCAAGTATGTTGCTCTTTTCATTCAATCTGCCTAATGAAGAGCCAGTTTCTGTAAATTTTGACACCAATCCATCAGGTAATGAACAGATTAAGGCATTGAACAGGGCTTATGAAATTGAGCTTATGAATTTGATTAATGCTCATCGGGCTGCAAATGGCTTGAAAAATCTGAGGATACAACCTTCTTTGATGCTGGCGGGCCGATATCACGCTGCCGATATGGCCAATGAAGACTATTTCGATCACGCTACTCATAACCGAATAAATGGTCGTTTGCAACGTGGTGTTTCTACATTTAAGAGAATTAAACAGTTCTATTCAGGGTTTGCAAACACGGAAAACCTTGGTGCTGGTTATTCCTCACCTGCAGCCGTATTTCAAGGATGGGTGAATAGTCCGGGTCATAATGTGAATTTATTGAATGAAAGTGCAACTCATATGGGGGTTGGTTTTTATCAAACAAATCATAGCGAATACGAAAGATATTGGGTGTTTGTGTCCTCTGTAGATTAGTATTCATGGAAATCTAAAGCTTAAGTCCTTGATATCGCGATGGAATTTGTATTTTTAGACGCTTAAAATTTACATTTCCAATGGAACAGGTAGCACCTTATAAACCCAAGAACAAAATACGAATTGTAACAGCTGCATCTCTTTTTGATGGGCATGACGCTGCAATTAATATCATGAGAAGAATCATTCAGTCTACAGGCTGTGAGGTAATACATTTGGGTCATGATCGTTCAGTAGAAGAAGTTGTCAATTGTGCAATACAAGAAGATGCTCAAGCCATCGCGATGACTTCCTATCAAGGAGGGCATAATGAGTATTTCAAATATATGTTTGACTTACTTAAAGAGAAAGGAGCGCCTCAAATTAAGATATTTGGAGGGGGAGGAGGAACCATTCTTCCTTCCGAAATCAAAGAACTCCAAGACTATGGAATAACCAAAATATATCATCCTGATGATGGAAGGTCTATGGGCTTACAGGGAATGATCAATGATTTGGTTGAGCAATGCGATATTGCTTTAGGAGAAAAGCTAGAACACTCTATCAAAGATCTCGAGCTAAAAAATGTACCTGCTATAGCGAGAATGATTTCTGCAACAGAAAACTTCTCAGACCTTCATAAAAACACGATTGAGTCAATAAGAGCATTGGCAAGTCAAAAAAGCATTCCAGTTCTCGGAATAACAGGAACAGGAGGATCAGGTAAGTCATCTTTGGTTGATGAATTGGTAAGAAGATTCTTAATTGATTTTGATGACAAACAAATTGCAGTTGTTTCTGTAGATCCATCAAAACGAAAAACGGGAGGAGCTCTTTTGGGAGACCGAATCCGAATGAATTCTATAAAAAATGATCGCGTTTATATGCGATCTTTGGCTACTCGTCAATCAAATTTGGCATTGTCAAAACATGTGGCAGATGCAATATCAATATTAAAAGTCGCTTCTTATGACCTAATTATTCTTGAAACTTCTGGTATAGGTCAGTCCGATACTGAAATTTTGGACCATTCTGATGTTTCCTTGTACGTGATGACCCCTGAGTATGGAGCGGCTACTCAATTGGAAAAGATTGATATGCTCGATTTTGCAGATGTTATCGCTTTAAATAAATTCGATAAACGTGGAGCCCTCGATGCATTAAGAGATGTAAGAAAACAATATCAGAGGAATCATAATTTATGGGAATCGAAAGTTGATGATATGCCTGTGCATGGTACGATTGCATCTCAATTTAATGATCCTGGCATGAACACCCTATACAAAGTAATCATGGATCATATTGATGAAAAGACAGAATCTTCATTGGTTTCGAATTTTCAAATTACAAGAGAAATGTCTGAAAAGATATTTGTGATTCCACCAGAACGAACGCGATACTTATCGGAAATATCAGAGAATAACAGATTTTATGACAAGTGGGTTGAGCAACAAGTTGAGGTTGCGGAAAAGCTTCAAGGATTGCAATCTTCAATCGAAACCATTGGTAATTCGGAACTTGAAGACAAAGACCGATTGGTGAAAAATATTCAAGAAGTTTTTGAACAGGAGAAACTCAATTTTGATCCAAAAAATTGGGAGCTAATTCAAAACTGGGATGAAAAGAAACAAGCATTTAAAGATCCTATTTATGAATTCAAGGTAAGAGATAAAGTACTGAAAATTGATACGCACACTGAATCTCTTTCTCATTCTAAAATACCTAAAGTAGCATCTCCTAGGTACAAGAGCTGGGGGGATATTTTACGATGGATTCTACAGGAGAATTTCCCAGGTCATTTCCCATACACTTCGGGATTGTTTCCTTTTAAACGTGAGGGAGAAGACCCAACAAGGATGTTTGCAGGTGAAGGTGGTCCTGAACGAACGAATAAACGTTTTCATTACGTGAGTTTAGGCATGCCGGCCAAACGTTTGTCTACAGCATTTGATTCTGTCACTCTTTATGGAAATGACCCAGATGTAAGACCTGATATATATGGAAAAATCGGTAATGCGGGTGTTTCTATATGTTGCTTAGATGATGCGAAAAAGTTGTATTCTGGATTTGATTTGAGTCATCCCGCAACATCGGTTTCAATGACAATTAATGGACCTGCACCTATGCTTTTGGCATTTTTCATGAATGCTGCAATTGATCAGAATTGTGAGAAATACATTAAGGAGAATGGTTTAGAGTCTGATATAGAGTATAAAATCAACTCAATATATAAAGAGAAAGGAGTTACAAGACCAAGTTATAATGGAGATTTGCCTGAAGGAAATGATGGTCTTGGCCTTATGTTGCTGGGTGTAACAGGAGATCAGGTTCTTAATGATGAGGTTTATCAGAAAATCAAATCGGATACATTAAAGCAGGTCAGAGGAACGGTTCAGGCCGATATCTTAAAAGAAGATCAAGCGCAAAACACTTGTATCTTTTCTACTGAATTTGCCTTGAGATTGATGGGGGATGTTCAGGAATACTTTATTGATAAGGGAATTCGGAATTTTTACTCTGTTTCGATTTCAGGTTATCATATTGCCGAGGCGGGAGCCAACCCCATTACTCAGCTTGCTTTTACCTTGGCCAATGGGTTCACATATGTTGAATATTACTTGAGTCGAGGAATGAGTATTAATGATTTTGGACCAAACTTATCTTTCTTCTTTTCCAATGGAATCGATCCCGAATATGCAGTTATTGGTCGAGTAGCCCGAAGAATATGGGCAAAATCAATGGGTAAAAAATACGGTGCAAACGCTAGAGCTCAGATGCTCAAATACCACATTCAAACTTCAGGTCGTTCATTGCATGCACAAGAGATCGATTTTAATGATATTCGTACTACACTTCAGGCATTGTATGCCATTTATGACAATTGTAATTCTCTTCACACCAATGCTTATGACGAGGCGATAACAACGCCTACAGAAGAATCAGTAAGAAGAGCAATGGCGATTCAGCTCATTATAAACAGAGAATTGGGTCTCGCTAAAAATGAGAACCCATTACAAGGGGCATTCATTATTGAAGATTTAACCGATTTAGTTGAGGAAGCCGTTCTAGCTGAGTTTGACAGAATTACGGAAAGAGGTGGTGTGCTAGGTGCAATGGAAACCATGTACCAGCGTTCTAAAATTCAAGAGGAATCATTGTATTATGAAACTTTAAAGCATACGGGAGAATTTCCAATCATTGGGGTAAATACATTTTTAAGTTCAAAAGGATCTCCAACGGTTTTACCTAAAGAAGTTATTCGCGCAACGGAAGACGAGAAGAAATATCAGATATCAATGCTTAACAATCTAAATAAAGGAAATCAAAAGGAAGTAGATCAAGGATTAAAAGTGATTCAAGATGCGGCCATTAATAATGAGAATATATTTGAAGAATTGATGGAAACCTGTAAGGTGGCTTCCTTAGGTCAAGTGACTAATGCCTTATTTGAGGTTGGAGGTCAGTATCGTCGTAATATGTAATATAATTAAATGAAATTTTCCATCGGAGAAAGAGTTTCGATTCTGAGCGAGACCGGAAACTATACCATTCTTAATATCGGTGACACATTTGCTCAGGTAGAGGATGAGCATGGTTTTGATCAAAAAGTTTCTTTGTCTTTAATTGTTAAGACCAAGCCGATTATAAGCGGAAAAATTGTAATAAAAGACGAAGATGAATCTAGTAAATCTAAAGCAAGGAAAGAACTGGACCTAATTCCTTCGATTGATCTTCACTTTGAGGCGTTATTAGACGAAGATGATCGGTATAGTTCTTATGACAAGCTAAATCTTCAAATCAAACGTTTCAGAGAATTCATCAATAGTAATCTGGAGAAAAGAAAAACTAAAGTTTTGATTATTCACGGTGTTGGTGAAGGAAGATTAAAAGGAGAGTTAAAAGCTTTGATTTATAAAAATGAAGGATTTGTCATGCAAGATGCAAATTACAGCCCGAACGGGGTGGGTGCCTCTTACATCGAAATCACACTTTCAAAAGCCCAGCCGATTTGATTTTATAAATGCAGAAAACTTTTCTTGGCTAAAAGTTCATCTTCAGATTCACGGTAATCTGGATCATCTACACAACAATCAACAGGACAGACCGCAGCACATTGAGGTTCATCATGAAACCCAACGCACTCTGTACATTTATCATGAGCAATGTAATAAACGTCCATATCAACAGGATCTTGTGCCTTGTCAGCTTCAAGATCATCACCGTTAAGCGTTGTAATCATACCTTTGAGCGTTGTACCATCTGAATATTTCCATTCAGCTCCACCCTCATATATTGCATTATTTGGACATTCGGGCTCGCAAGCTCCGCAATTGATACATTCATCAGTAATTATAATTGCCATTGCAAATCTTTTTTTTACAAATATAGAAACGGATTTTGGAATCTTTTGTTCAAATAACAAAAAAGATGCTTCGTATATTTGTACTGTGGAAAAAGAAAACATAAAATTTGCATTCAGTCAGCTAGGTAAGTTGATGACTCATTTTGGACAATCAAATGATTGGACAGGTTTTGAATTGGGTATTACAGAAGAAGAATATTCAGTTTTTAATGAGTTAATTGTTAGACAAAAACACTACAATGGCTGGTTTACCGAAGAAATGGTTCGTAAATCTCTTCGAAGTCTTGGAGTATTGTTAACTGAAAATCAGCTTGAGAATTGGACTGCGGAGTATGGGTATAATGTTGAGTCTAAAACAGTCGCTGTGATTATGGCTGGAAATATTCCCCTCGTAGGGTTTCATGATTTTCTTAGTGTTTTGATGTCAGGGAATAAGATTTTAGCTAAGCTAAGCTCTGATGATAAATATTTGCTACCTGCTTTGGCTGACTTTTTATTTGTCTTTGAGCCAGAGCTTAAAGATAGAATAACGTTTTCCGAGGGTAAGATTTCTAATTTCGACGCGGTTATTGCAACAGGTAGTGATTCAAGTTCGGCATATTTTGAGCAATACTTCTCTTCTTATCCTCATATATTTAGGTCAAATAGAACTTCAATAGCAATACTTGATGGAAGCGAAAGTAAGAAAGATGTAGAGCTTTTGGCAGAGGATATCTTTAATTATTTCGGACGAGGATGTAGAAATGTTTCTCATTTGCTATTGCCAAGGACCTATGATATTAATAAAGTTTTTGAAGGCCTTGTTGTTATGGGAGATGTCGTTCATAATAAGAAATATGGAAACAACTATGATTACAATAAAGCGGTACATCTTTTAAATCAAGAACAACTTCTTGACAATAATTTTGTACTCTTAAAAGAATCTGCAGAATTGTTTTCACCTCTCGGCATGTTGTATTATCACTTTTATGATTCTGAATCAGATATTCTGGACTATTTAGAAGAGAATAAAGAACAATTACAATGCATCGTTGGTGATGGACGTATTCCTTTTGGGAAAGCACAACAACCTTCGCTGAGTGACTACGCTGATGGAGTCGATACGCTTAAATGGTTAAATCAATTAAAATAGCCAACACAAACTGATATTTGTCTAAATTTGCAGGCCATGCCTTTATTTAGCAGAAACATGATTTTATACAAGACTCCAGAACAAATAGCCATCATGCGTGATGCGGCCCAAGTTGTAAGTAGAACTTTAGGTCTAGTTGCTAAGCACATGAAAGAAGGGGTTACACCGAAAGAGCTCGATAAAATGGCTCATGATTATATTCTTTCACAAGATGCGACTCCAGGTTTTTTGGGGTTGTATGGTTGTCCGAGTACTCTATTGATCTCTGTAAATGAGATGGTTGTTCATGGTTTACCTACAGATAAGCCTTTTGTAGATGGAGATGTGGTTTCTGTGGACTGTGGTGCTGTTTATAAAGGGTATTACGGTGACCATGCTTATACCTTTCCGATTGGAAATGTTGATCCTCAAGTTAAAAAATTATTAAAAGTCACCAAGGAGTGTTTGTACAAGGGGATAGAGCAGTGTACAATTTCCAATCGATTGGAAGATATTGGTTGGGCCATTCAACAACATGCTGAATCCAATGGATATGGTGTAGTGCGGGATTTGGTAGGGCATGGTTTGGGTAAAACTTTGCACGAGGAGCCTCAGGTTCCAAATTATGGTAGACGTGGTCGTGGTAAAAAGCTCCAGAACGGATTGACTATAGCCATTGAGCCCATGATTAATATGGGTACTGAAAAAGTCATAACATTGGATGATCAATGGACCATTGTTACTGCAGATGGAAAACCAAGTGCTCATTTTGAACATGATATTGCCATTGTAGACGGGAAACCAGATATCCTATCAACATTTGATTATATCTATGATGTTATAGGTAGTGATGATTAGAGAAGAGAAGATTGTATCAATAGCCATTCTTACTGTTCTGATGTATGCCTTAGGTTTGTTTTTTGATGCCCGGTTTTTCCTTCTTCCTTTTCCTCTTTTTGACCTCATTTTTTTCATCGTTTTTATTCAATTTCTAATCTGGAATCGAAATTCTTTTCAGAGCTATGTGTTCTTGTTTTTTGCCTTTTCAATGGTTCAGGTAATGTATAATCCGCTCATTTTAGGCACGCTTGGCAGCGATATTCAGTTGCAAAAGCTGGATGAATCTTTGTGGGTCGATATGGCTAAATTAATTGCTAAGCTACTACTTATTGCAGCTGTCTTTTTGTGGAAATATCAGAGAGGACTAGACTTCTCAATCCTATACATATTCTCATTTATAGTTATTTCGGTATTGGGGCTAATTGGACCATTATTTTGGTTAACACCAATTGCACCTTTACTTTTAGCTTATGTGTTTTGGAAAACAGATAAAGACAATAAGTTCCGTTATTTATGGATTCTTCAAGGTGTTTTTGATTTATTTACTGTGAGTATGTTATTATTCACTTGATTGGAAGCCATTTTATATATGGTTCACACCTCTTCCTTAAACTAAATATCCTTTGGCATTATTTAATACAGCTGTTTTAGTGAATCATGATTTTATGGTAACTGTGTTTAGAACCTCTTTCAATCAATAAAATATACTGACCTGAATGAACCATAGAAACATCCAAAGTCAAATCCTGATTTGTAGTTTTCTGAGTGTAAATTAATCTACCTGTCGTGTCTTTCAGTGAAATGGTGTTGTTTCCTTTCATATTTTTTATATGAATAACATGCTCACTGTAATTTGGAAAAACCCTAATATCTTCAAAACCAATAGTAGATTCCATTCCTGAATTTTGAGGGCAATAATTTCCATCAGGAGCCAATTGAGGTAATTGATATTGAGGATCTGTAATAAGGGCAAACATCAAAATATCCGTGCTTTGAAAAAGTGAAGGAGAGCAGGGTTCCCATTCATTTGCAATTCCGTTGCATGTGCTTGGATCATTTAAAATCCCCATCCACGAAACGATGGACCAGTACATGTATTCAATGGCCATACAACCGTAATCACAGGTTTGATCATCATAATGATACCAAGCACTATTTGGGTATGGATTAGGAATGTTTATAAACTGACCTCCTCTTGCAACATCCATGGCTTCACTCATAAGAGAAGAGTTAGGCTCAATAGAAAAAGCATTTGGATAAATAGAACTGTGTCCTATGGCATTGATGACATGAATCACTTCTTCAACAGTAGCATCGCTTCCCCAATAACCTGTCTGAACGGGGTTCATTTCATTGTTGTAAAGCACTGCGGCGGCACCTTCTCCGTTATATTGTGTAAAAAACTGATTTTCTGCACTGCTATTTTCTTGATAGAAAATGGGAATTAATGCACCACTTGATTGAAGTGCTGTTTTTAAAACTTCGTCATCAACAAAACCATTTTCATCATTGTCCAATAATTCTGCGGCAACTGCAGCTGCATGCAATACTTTTGTGTCAGGTATGCTACTTTCAGCATAAATACTGAAACAATCCAATACATTTACATATTTTGTAAATAACCCCAAACCTGAAACATTGCTGTTTGGATTGTCTTCTATCGTAAAACAAACGGAGTTTTGTGCATTTACAAGTAAATGACAAAAAATAAAAGGAACCAATAAATAAAGTTTCACGCTAAAGGTGAATCACTTCGTTGTAAGCAGCGGCAGCCGCTTCCATTACGGCCTCTGACATTGTTGGGTGAGGGTGAATGGTCTTGATTAAATCATGACCTGTCGTTTCCAGTTTTCTAACAGCAACAATTTCAGCAATCATCTCTGTTACGTTCGCACCGATCATATGACCTCCAAGAAGTTCTCCGTATTTGGCATCGAATATCAATTTAACGAATCCATCTTTGGCTCCAGCGGCACTCGCTTTACCTGATGCTGAAAAAGGAAACTTACCAATCTTTATGTCTAATCCTTGCTCTTTGGCGGCTTTTTCCGTGATTCCTACAGAAGCAATTTCTGGAGAACAATAGGTGCAACCAGGAATGTTTCCGTAATCGATAGCGTCAGGATTCTGTCCTGCTATTTTCTCAACACAAACTATACCTTCTGCAGAAGCTACATGTGCCAATGCAGGCCCCGGTACAACATCTCCTATTGCATAATAACCAGGGATATTTGTTTGATAGTAATCATTGACGAGTATTTTTCCATTATCTACAACAATGCCAACTTCTTCCAGTCCAATATTTTCTATGTTTGCTTGAATTCCAACCGCAGAAAGTACAACATCGCACTCTATTTTTTCTTCACCTTTTTCGGTTTTAACATGAACTACACAGCCTTTCCCTTTTGTATCAACACTTTCAACAGAAGAATTGGTCATTATTTTTAAACCAGCTTTTTTGAATGATTTCTCAAGCTGTTTTGAAACGTCGGTGTCCTCTACAGGTACAATATTTGGCATGTATTCAACAACCGTAACATCAGTACCAATGGCATTGTAGAAATAGGCAAATTCAACACCAATTGCACCAGAACCAACAACCACTATTTTCTTCGGTTGTTTTTTTAGCGTCATGGCTTGTCTATAGCCTATTATTTTTTCACCGTCTTGAGGTAGGTTGGGCAATGCTCTAGATCTTGCTCCAGTAGCTATAATAACTCCTTTGTTCGCAACATAATCAGTTGATTCCCCTGACGCGTTGGTTACCGAAACGGTTTTAGATGCTTTTATGATTCCTGTGCCGGTCAAAACGTCTATTTTATTTTTTTTCATCAAAAATTTGATTCCGTTGCTCATTCCATCAGCAACGTCTCTACTTCTTTTTACCATGGCGGTAAAATCTGCTTTCGCTTCTTTTACCGAAATGCCATAGTCTGATGCATGATTTAAATATTCAAAAACATTTGCGGATTTCAGCAAAGCCTTTGTAGGGATACATCCCCAATTTAAGCAGATTCCTCCAAGAGACTCTTTTTCTACAATAGCTGTTTTTAAGCCTAGCTGTGATGCCCGAATAGCCGTTACATATCCACCAGGTCCACTTCCAACTACAATAATATCATAACTCATAACAAAATTTTTAGGTTACAAAAGTACTTAAAATATTATTATTTATGTCCATATACATGAGGTGCATTTTCATTAATCCTATCGTTTGATTTTATTCGTTTTTATTCGGGAGTTGTACCCTTATTATCATTATTTTTGTTCGATAAAATGATTATACATGAATGATACACTTCAGACAGAAGCCACTGTTGAACAAGCCGTAGATTTAGGATTGAGAGAGGATGAGTTTGTTATGATTAAAAACATTCTGGGTCGAACACCGAATTTTACTGAAACGGCGATATACTCAGTTATGTGGTCAGAACATTGCTCATATAAAAACTCCATTTTGTGGCTAAAGAAATTGCCTAAAGATGGTCCTCACATGCTCGTTAAGGCAGGAGAGGAGAATGCTGGATTGGTTGATATTGGGGATGGTATGGGTTGTGTTTTTAAAATAGAGTCCCACAATCACCCAAGTGCACTTGAGCCTTATCAAGGTGCAGCTACTGGTGTAGGTGGAATAAATAGAGATATTTTCACAATGGGAGCTAGACCCATTGCACAGTTGAATTCGCTTAGATTTGGAAATATTGAAAAAGACCGAACAAAATGGTTGGTTAAAGGTGTTGTGAAAGGAATTGGTGATTACGGAAATGCATTCGGAATACCGATTGTTGGTGGAGAGGTTGCTTTTGATGATTCTTATAATACCAACCCATTAGTGAATGCTTTTTCTGCAGGAGTAATCGATATTAACAATATGATATCTGCTACTGCAAAAGGTCCGGGTAATCCTGTCTTTATTGTTGGTTCATCAACAGGAAAGGACGGTATTGCGGGTGCAGCCTTTGCTTCAAAGGATATCACCGAAGATTCTGCTTCCGATTTGCCATCTGTTCAGGTCGGTGATCCATTTATGGAAAAACTTCTTTTAGAAGCGACTATGGAGCTATCTAAAACTGATGCGATTGTTGGTATGCAGGATATGGGAGCTGCAGGAATAACTTGCTCTACCTGTGAGATGAGTGCTGCTGGAGATGTTGGTATGGAAATTAATTTAGACCATGTTCCCACACGACAGGATCATATGCTTCCATACGAAATTCTTTTATCCGAGTCCCAAGAAAGAATGCTCGTGGTAGTGCAAAAAGGAAAAGAGGATATTGTGAAAGAGATATTTACCAAATGGGATTTACATGCTGAAGAAATAGGCGTAGTAACAGACACCAAAAGAATTCGGTATTACATGGGAGGGGCTCTCGTAGGAGATGTTCCTGCGGAATCTCTCGTTTTGGGTGGTGGAGCTCCTCAATATGAGAGAGAATATAAGGAACCTGCTTATTACCAAGAATTCAAGAAGTTCAATATAGATTCTATAAAGCAACCAGATTCTTTAAAAGAAGCAGCTCATGCTTTATTGGCCATGCCGAATATTGCCTCAAAAAAATGGGTTTATGAACAGTATGATTCAATGGTAGGTACAAGAACAATGACGACAAACGTTCCTTCTGATGCAGGAGTAGTGAATATTAAAGGAACAAATAAAGGATTGGCAATGACTGTTGATTGCAATTCTCGGTATGTTAATGCTGACCCCGAAGTAGGAACAATGATTGCCGTATCAGAGGCAGCAAGAAACCTTGTTTGTTCAGGAGCTGTACCAAGTGCAGTAACGAATTGTTTAAATTTTGGAAATCCTTATAACCCTGAATCGTATTGGCAGTTTGTTGGTGCTATAAAGGGAATGTCAGCGGCTTGTCTTAAATTTAATACACCTGTTACTGGTGGTAATGTATCATTCTATAATCAATCCGTGACTGATGGTGTTGAAATACCTGTTTATCCTACACCAACAATAGGAATGATAGGAATATTAGAGGACAAAAATAATCTAATGTCTTTAGATTTTAAATCGAAAGGAGATTTGATATTCTTAATTGGAGAGTATAGAGAGGACATTGGCTCGTCTGAATATCTTGCCAATTATCATGATGTAAAGTCATCTCCTGCTCCTTATTTCGATATTGAAGAGGAGTTCAAGATGCAAGAAGTGATTAAAGTGTTAATAGACAACAACTTGATTAATGCTGCGCATGATGTTTCTGATGGAGGGCTTTACGTATCTTTGGTAGAAATGTGTTTAAATCGTAATTTAGGTTTTGATATTGTTACTGATTCTGAAATTCGAGAAGATGCATTTTTGTTTGGAGAAGGACAGGGTAGAGTGGTTGTAGCTGTTTCTGAAGATGAGGAAGATGAGTTTTTGGAATATATGATTTCTACAAAAGTCAACCTTACTCTATTGGGACATGTAACCAAAGGAAAAATGGTAATAGATGAGGAACATTATAGTTTTGTTGATGAAGCAAAACAAATCTTTGAAAATGCCTTGGGTAATTTATTAGAAAAATAATTATGGAATATAATACAACAAGAGAAAAATTAATTCTTCCAGAGTATGGTCGCAATGTTCAAAACATGATTTCACATGCAATGGAAATCAAGGATAGGGAAGAGCGAAATAGAGCAACTCAAGCAATTATAGAGGTCATGGGGCAGCTAAATCCGCACCTACGAGATGTTGATGACTACCGTCACAAACTCTGGACACATTTATTTTTAATGTCTGATTTTAAATTGGACGTGGATTCTCCTTATGAGACACCAAAGCCTGAAGTTCTTAACGAGAGGCCAGATCAAATGAGTTATCCATCAGGTAAAATTAAATTCGGTCATTACGGAAAATATACAGAACAACTATTGAAAAAGGCCACAGAAATCGATGATCCAGAGGTAAAAGATTCTTTTAAGATGGCCATGGCCAATTTCATGAAAAAACAATATTTGGTGCACAACAATGGTGCTGTTGAAAATCATGTAATTGCAGAAAACTTAAATGAGCTTTCAAATGGGGATCTAACTGTTGACAATCCTGATGACCTTGTGAGTACTAATATTGTATTAAAGACAATGGGTTTAAATAAAAAGTTCACCAAACCCAATAAATCGAGTAAGACCAATTATAAGTCGAAGAAAAAGAAATATAAAAAATAAAATATGGCTTCATTTGAAATTCATGGGGGAAAACCTTTAAAAGGGGAGCTCACTCCTCAAGGAGCAAAAAACGAAGCCTTACAGGTTTTATGTGCTCCGTTATTAACGCCTGAGAAGGTTACCATCTCTAATATCCCGGACATTGTAGATGTAAATAAGCTTATAGCTCTTTTGCAGGCAATGGGTGTTAGGGTTGAGAAGGTTGAAAAAGGCACCTACATCTTTCAGGCTAAAGAAATCGATCTAAAATATCTTGAAACAGAAGATTTTAAAGAGAGGGCCTCTTCTTTAAGGGGGTCGATTATGATTGTGGGGCCATTACTCGCAAGATATGGCCGTGGTTTTATACCAAAACCAGGAGGTGACAAAATAGGTAGAAGAAGATTGGATACCCATTTTGAAGGCTTTGCAGCTTTAGGTGCAACATTTAACTATGATGGTGGTGAGCATTTCTATTCTGTGGAATGTAAAAAACTTAAAGGGACATATATACATTTAGAGGAAGCATCCGTTACAGGTACAGCAAATGTTGTAATGGCAGCTGTCATGGCTTCTGGTAAAACTACTTTTTATAATGCGGCATGTGAGCCATACATTCAACAATTATGTAAAATGTTGAATTCAATGGGCGCCAAAATAAGTGGTGTAGGTTCGAATATGTTAATCATTGAAGGGGTAAAGAACCTCGGGGGTTGCTACCACAGGGTTAATCCAGACATGATTGAAATAGGTAGCTTTATTGGTTTAGCTGCAATGACTAAGTCGGAAATTACGATAAAAAATGTGAGCTACGATAGTTTAGGGATTATACCAAATGTTTTTAGGAGAATGGGTATAAAACTCGAAAGAAGAGGTGACGATATTTATGTTCCTGCTCAAGAACATTATGAAATTGAAAACTTTATTGACGGATCAATATTGACTATATATGATGCACCTTGGCCAGGTTTTACACCAGATTTATTGTCGATCATATTGGTGGTTGCTACTCAGGCCAAAGGCTCAGTTTTAATACATCAAAAAATGTTTGAATCTCGTTTGTTTTTTGTTGATAAGCTTATCGATATGGGTGCTCAAATAATACTATGTGATCCTCATAGAGCAACAGTTATAGGGCTTGACAGGGAGCACGATCTCCGAGGTATAAGTATGACATCTCCTGATATCAGGGCAGGAGTTTCTCTTTTGATCGCTGCACTTTCAGCAAAAGGTAAAAGTACAATCCATAATATAGAGCAAATTGATAGGGGGTATCAAGATATAGAATATCGATTAAATAATATTGGTGCAGATATTCGAAGAATAGGTTAAAATGAAAAATGTTACTTATTCTTTTGGGATTATCTCCGCTTGTGTAATACTCTTTATAATTATTAATAGTAATTACCAACAAAATTCAGGTCGGGTATTCGAGAAAGACGAGATTGCTCCAGATATTGAATTAACCAATCCCAAGGGAAAAAAAATCAAGCTTTCAAAATTAAGAGGTAAACTGGTACTGATAGACTTTTGGGCATCTTGGTGCGGTCCATGCAGGAGAGAAAGTCCGAACCTTGTTGAAGCTTACGATAAGTATAAAAAACGAAAATTTAAGAATGGTAGAGGATTCGAAATTTTTAGTGTTTCATTAGATAAAAGTGAATCAGCTTGGGTTTCTGCCATAAAGAATGACGGATTAGCATGGGAAAATCATGGATGGGACAAAACAAAAAAGGTCAGCAAGAAATACGAGGTGAGTTCTATTCCCTACGCTGTTTTAATTGATGGGAAAGGTAAGGTCATTGCTCAAGGTAAAGAGCTTAGAGGGCTTAATTTACATTTGACTTTAGATCGATTTCTAAAAGATTAAATACGTTCTAGCGCATATTGAATAAGCTTAATCATATCTTTCGAGTAATCACTTGAAAAAGTGAGATTCGGTCTATTGGCAATTCCTAAACAAATCGTTGCACAAGAATGTCCGAGTCCTTGACCTAATGTAAATAAAGCTGAACTTTCCATTTCAAAATTCACGAATCGATGGTCATTTGAAGATTGAAATCTCTCCAGTTTCTCATGTAATCCTCTGGTATGTGTTGGTAGACGTAATTCACGACCTTGCGGACCATAAAACCCTGAACTTGTAACAGTTATTCCTTTATGACAACTGGGGCCATCAAATTTCTTCATCAATTCAGCGGTGGCTTTTTTGATGTAAGGAACAACATGCTTTGGAAAAATGTTTTCGGATAAGACATCGTTTAAAAGTGATTCTTCTTCAACGCTTGAAGATAAGTCATAAAAATGTCCTACGTTGTCTAAGCCAAGAGCATATTCAGATAGAACATATGAATGTACAGGAATATCGGATTGTAATATTCCACATGTGCCAATTCTTAGCATCTCAACGTGCTTCTTATTTTCTTTTTCGCATTTATTATCTAGGTCAATATTAAATAAGGCATCAATCTCATTAATGACGATATCAATATTATCTGTTCCTATTCCCGTAGAAATTGCTGAAATACGTTTTCCATTAAAGCTTCCTGTATGACAAAAAAATTCACGATGACTTGATTTGAATTCAATGCTCTCAAATTGAGATGAAACTAAAGAAACTCTTTCTTGATCTCCAACTAAAATAATCTTATCAGCAATATTTTCAGGGCTTAAACCAAGGTGGTATACTTGGTTTTTCGAGTTAAGAACAAGCTCAGTGGCCGCAAATTTTTTCAAAATGATTAATTATTTAGGCTTCCAAATACACGAGTTAATAAATCGGTAACTCTCGCGAGTGGATCCACTCTAATCTTATCTTCTTCTTTTTTGACCATGTAAAACAATCCTTCAATGGCTTTGTCTGTTACAAATTGATCTAAATCGGGATTAAGTTTTTCACCTCCTGTTAAAGTCATCGCATTGTTATATTTAGTAATAATGGGATTCCAGTATTCTGTAAGCTTTACTTTAGAAATGGCTTCTTTAACTTTGGGCATAAAAGCTAGCTTAAGCTGCTCGTTGGTCTGGTTTTTCAAAAAAGAAGTAGCCGCACCACTTCCGCCATTTAAAATAGCAAAGCCATCCTCAACAGTCATATTCTTTATTGCATTGATAAATATTTGCAATGCCTCTTTTGAAGCTTCTTCAGCAGCTCTGTTTAAAGTTGTTTCAAATTTCTCTACTTGTGCATCAAGACCAAAGTCCAAAGCTTTTTGTTTAACTTTTTCAGCATCAGGAGGGAAAGGGAGTCTTATTTCAGTGTTATTTAGAAAACCATCAACAACCGAAGTGCTTTTTACTGAGTTTTCAATTCCAACATTTAAAGCTTCGCGTAAACCTGAAATAACTTCTACATTAGTTAAAGGATTTGCACTCTCAGTTTCACTACCATCTGAATTGATTATGTTATTTGCATGATTTGCTGCATTGTTGACCACGTCACAAGATGTCATTAATATGACGCTTGCAAATACTATTGTAATTGTTTTTTTCATTGCATTAAAATTAGCGAATTACGTTGATATATCCAGAATATATTTTTTTACCGTCGTTGTTCCTTTCCTTGTAGGAAGCGGTCCATATGTAGGCGCCTTCCGGAACTACCTTGCCTCCAAAAGTACCATCCCATTCGGCTCTTATATCTCTGGATTTCCATACTATTTCACCCCAACGATTGTATATTTCAAGATTAAAATTCAGTTCGTCAATTCCTTCGATTACTATGGACCACGTTTGATTGTGTTCGTCATCGTCTGGAGTAAATGTATTCGGCGCATAAAAAATGACGTCGGGTACAACTTCTATTTCTAAGGTAATAGAATCAGAACATCCTTCGTTGGTAGTGACAATTAAGGTTATTGGGTATGTTCCAGTTAATCCTTCTGGATAGGAAATTAGAGCACTACCTCCGTTATTTATTAGTGCGGTTGCACCTGGACTAATCCAATCATAATCAACCACGTTTCCAATAGAGGTTTCACTCGTTTGTATTTCTGTTTCAAACCACGTAACAGGGTTTTGTGAGATGTTGAAATTTGCGGTTGGTAAAGGAGTAACTTCAACGATGTTGTTGAATTCGCCTAAGTATAAACAACCGTAATTCGATATAATGTTAACATTTAAATCATAAACTCCAGGATTTGGAAGAGTAAGTTGAATATCTTCATCACCATTTGCCAATATCACATCACCGCTAGAAAAAATGTATTCAGTTGTAAAAATTTCCCCTGAATTGGTAGATGTGTTATAAAAAGTGAATTCTCCCGGTAAACATTGAATAGGAGTATCAGGATTTATTTGAGGGACAATTGGATCAGGAAAAGTTACTGTCAGGCATTCCGTTACAGTTGGCGAGCCACATTCTTCAGAAAGTGTTAAGCAGTAAACGGTATTGTTACCAGATGGATTTACTGTAATCGTTTGTCCAATGTTGAGTGAGTTGCCATTTTCAGTCCAAGTGTAAATATAAGGAGAGGACCCACCATTACCAGTTGCTTCAATGTCAATGAACGCTTCAGAACAAACAACGGAATCTGGAGTCAAATCACTGATAATTAACGGTTCTGGCTCACCTATTGTTAATGAAATTTGGTCACTGCAACCATTATCGTCAGTAACAGTTACAGTGTGTGTGCCTGCAAATAGATCGTTGGCAACGGTGTCTATTGAGTTACTTTGATCCCAAGAATAACTATAGGGGGGTGTACCTTGAACGACATCCACCATAATCATTCCATCATTTAAACTATTACACAATGCATCATGCTGATCTTCAATGGTCAAAATCATTGAAGGTATTTCATCAACGACGACCGTAACTGTTCCGCTGCAACCAGAACTAGAGCTAATGTCACAGGTATATGTTCCTGCAGATAGTCCCACGGCAGTAGCTGTGATCTGACCATCACTCCATAAAAATGTTTCAGTCCCGTCAGGAGGTGTCATAACGGCCGTTGCTGTTCCGTCTGAGCCTGCTGAACAAGAAACAGGGGTAAATGAACTGGTAAAAGTTGCAGGACTATCTCCAACCGTAATTGACGCATTTGATGTGCACCCATTTCCATCAGTCATGTTTACGGTATATGTACCGGCAGCTACATTATTTACCGTTTGAGTTACTTGACCCAATGCAGGCCAAGAAAATGTATAGGGAGGAGGAGAGCCAGGTCCAGGAGATGCGCTTACACTACCAATACTTTGGCTACACGCATCAGGAGTTGAACTGGTAAGAACTTCTGGTGAAGCCGTTGTGAGCCACGAGGTGTCAGAAACACTTCCTAAAGCGGTTCCACAAGCCGAGCTCGTTAAAAAATAACCAGTTGTTCCGGGAGGAACATTCGTAATGTTCAGTGTTCCATTATTGTATGGTGATGTATTGCCTAAAGTGTTGTTCCAAACAAGACTACTACCTGTTCCCGTTATTTGAACGTATGGAATAGGCGTTAAGTTATAATTGTTACCACCTTGATATTCCCATCTGTGCGCGTCATTATTTGCAAGCCAGACCGTATTGTTTCGGCCAGGTGTAATGTGGGCTATAGTACCATTGCCATTTTGTATACCCTGAATGGCTAATCCACCATTCCATGTTGCGCAGACGGTTTTCTTACCTATATGTACTTCAATATTGTTTGACGTTTCATAAAGAATAACACCTGTGTAATTACATTCGGTAATACCACAAGAGAAAGCCCCTATCTCTCGATAGAGGATAACCAGTTTTCGATTTGGTGCAGTACCAATGGTTTGATATTGTATGTTTCCATTTGGACTTACGGCAGCCGATGGGTTCATGTCTTGGTAAGATGGCATAATTGAATTTAGTGTCGCTGCTGTTCCTGCAGAAGGCAACATTCCAACACCACCAAGAGCCCATGGACAATAGCCATTTGCATTCCCCATATTGAATGAAATAATACCGTTAGAACCTATTGTACATTGTGTAAAAACATTACCATAAAACGTAAAGTCAAAACCGATAGGAACTGGGCCACTAAATGAATCATCTGTAAGGGTTGGTATTACAGTCGGTGCGTTTAAGTTTATTCCGGTTGTAATGTTTGGTCCACCACCTGAACAATTCTCTATATCAACAGCACCGCTGCATACAGTCACATCATCTCCAAGACATATGGTTTGTTGGGAATAAACATAGTTTGATAAAATCAAACAACAGAGGGCTATAAAAGTCCGCATAATAAACAATAGTTAAAGTTCGAAAGATAAACGTAAAATGTGGTTATCTGGTTGCTTCTTTTAAACAAAAATAATTCAATTGATTTAATGCTCAATTATTTTTTAGTTAAAATGCTGATTTTTAGTTTCTATTAATTTCTTTTTATTTTTATTTAATTATAATTTAACATTACCAAATCTTGATTACTTTTGCCAAGAATTAACCATTTTAACGATGTCACTTATGTCAGATAAATTTCAGTCGGAAATAGATGCTTTTATGGAGCGTGTGAGCGCTAAAAATAACCATGAACCAGAGTTTTTACAGGCCGTTCAGGAGGTTGCAGAAGCAGTTATTCCTTTTATTGAATCTAATCCAAAGTATAAAGTTGCTAGAATATTAGATCGAATTGTTGAACCAGAGCGAACGATAATGTTTAGAGTGCCTTGGTTGGATGACGAAGGGAATGTTCAGGTGAATAGAGGCTATCGAGTTGAATTTAATTCAGCTATTGGACCATATAAAGGAGGTTTGAGATTTCATCCTTCTGTGAATTTATCTATATTGAAATTCCTTGGATTTGAGCAAATTTTTAAAAACTCGTTGACGACTCTTCCACTAGGAGGAGGGAAAGGAGGATCTGATTTCGATCCAAAAGGGAAGTCCGATAATGAAGTAATGAAGTTTTGTCAATCATTTATGACAGAGTTGTCTAGGCACATAGGTGCAAATACAGATGTTCCTGCAGGCGATATTGGTGTTGGAGGTAGAGAAATAGGATACATGTTTGGTCAATACAAGCGTATTCGTAACGAGTTTACTGGTGTTTTAACAGGAAAGGCTAGGAACTGGGGAGGATCTCTAATTCGTCCTGAAGCTACAGGTTATGGTACGGTATATTTTGCAAAAGAAATGTTGGCTACTAAAAACGAAACGTTTCAAGGTAAAGTGGTTGCCATATCTGGTTCAGGAAATGTTGCTCAGTATGCTTGCGAAAAAGCCACAGAGCTTGGAGGTAAAGTGGTGACTTTATCTGATTCTAAAGGATATATTTATGATGCAGAGGGGATAGATGCCCAAAAACTTGCGTTTGTTATGGAGCTTAAGAACGTTAAAAGAGGAAGGATTTCGGAATATGTAAAAACATATACTTCAGCCGTCTTTGTTGAAGGAAAAAGACCATGGGAAGTAAAGGTTGATATCGCTTTACCATGTGCTACACAGAATGAACTTGATGGAGAAGAAGCAAAAGTCCTTTTATCTAATGGTGTTACGTGTATTGCTGAAGGAGCAAATATGCCTTGTACACCAGAGGCCATAGAAGAATTTCATAAAGGAAAAGTTTTATTTTCTCCAGGTAAAGCATCAAATGCAGGAGGAGTAGCCACTTCGGGACTTGAAATGTCACAAAATTCATTAAGAATGTCTTGGACTTCAAAAGAGGTAGATGAAAAATTACACTCTATTATGATATCTATACATGAAGCATGTGTAGAATATGGTAAACTTGAAGATGGAACGATAGATTATGTAAAAGGCGCTAATGTTGCTGGATTTGTAAAAGTTGCTGATGCCATGATTGACCAAGGTTTGGTTTAATCTTTTATTGATGTAATCTCAATTTCAACTCGTCTGTTTTCTTTCATCTGCGCATCGTTTTGTTCGGGAAGAGCATGTATTGGCTTTGAGCTGCCGTGTCCTACATGATTCAATCTATTTGAGCTTACACCGTTCTGGATGAGGTAGTTCTTCACTTTTAGCGCTCTTTGTGCGGACAGGTTTTGAGAATCACTAATAGCACAACAGATATGTCCGTGAATCTTTATATGTAAGCCTTTATGGTCAAGCATAATAGCCAGAAGGTCTTTTAAGACAGGATAAGCAATGTCTCTAAATTCGTCACTTCCAGGCTTGAAATTTAGATGTTTTAAAACCAATGATTCTCCTATTTCAAGATTTTGGATTTGCTTTTTAGTAATTGAAGGTGCCTGAAAGCCCTCGTATTGAATTATAACCTTTCTATTTTTAGCAAGATTCTTTTCGTGCTGAAAGTCTTCACCAAAAGACTGGCAGCGTATATTTTTAGTAATGGGAACCCCTTGTGTGAATAAATAATGTTTAATGTCTAGAATTCTATTTTGTGCTAAGTCTTTATTATAAATATGTGTTGAGTTGGTATCTGCGTAGCCTTTGAGTCCTGTGACCAAATTGATTTGTTTGGACTCTATCAATTTATTTAAGGCGAGTTTACTTGAATGTAACATATATGATTGGTCAGACGGGAAGAAAACCACAAATTCTTGTTGACTAGATAGTGCCAAAGGAATTAAAAAGGAAAGAATTAATATGTATCGTTTCATGTCATTTTAATTCAATTTATTTGAATCGTTACAGATCTTTAAATTCGATAGATTATTTCAATAAAGTTGTTACCTTTGTTTAGAATTATTCTAAATAAGTGAAAAAAGAAACTTCAATATTTGTTTACAATTCTGAGATGTCACTCAATAATTGTGATATCATCAAAAAGAAGAAAAAGTGTTGCAAGAAGTTCAAAAAGAAAGGTTTCGCTTGTAAGAAATGCCCTAAATTCTAATGTCATTTCGATTTCTTGTCCCTGTTTTCGTATTGTTCTTAAGCTTTGGATACGGACAGAATAAATTAGATTTATCTCGGACGAACCATCAAGCTCTTGTTTTTTCCTTGGGGGTTGAAAGAAACGATGTGTTTTCTACCGTAACTTATAATAGAACACTTCATTCATTTTCAATCAGTCCTTCTTTTGGGGTAGGAATTGTTCATACTTTTTTTCAGTCAAATCCATTCGGTCGGATAGGGAGCGACTTTTTTTATTCCCCTTTAAATAAGAAATTGGATAATTCTCAAAGAATATCTCTAGAAATAGGTGTAGGGTATTATTTTTCAATGTATAGTAGTCCGGTAGACACAAAGTTTCACGAGGCATCTTTAGGATATCGTTTCCGCTATGGTAAAAGAATAAAGCTTTTTCAAAAAACGGCATTGGGATTATTGAGGGAATCATTTCAAGGCAATACCAAAAAGATGGTTTTGATTTATCCTAATTTTCATTTTTCAATAGGTATGTCGTATGAGATTTAAGCGATTTTTATTTGTTCTAATAGTAATAGTTTCTTGCACTAAAAAGAATGATTATAGGCACATAATGGTTATCGGTCATGGGGGCATGGGCTTAGAGCAAATCATGTCTATCTATCATGATAATTCATTTGAAGCCATTGATTTAGCTCTTCAGTTTCCGGGAATCAATGGTTGTGAGGTAGATGTTCAAATGGATTTTGATGGTGAATTATGGCTTTGTCATGACGTTGATCTTTCTTCAGCGCTAGGTGTGGATACTTCAATTCCTGAATGTCATACTCTATTTTTAGAGGAGTTGGTTTATCAAACGATTCATGAAGAGAAATTATGTAAGCTTCGTGATGTTATTCATTTGTTTGACAATTCTATGCATTTATTTGTTGATCTAAAATCTTATGATCAATCTTCTGGAATAATTGTAGACCCTGCGCTTTTAAAAGAAGCTTTAGATGACGCGCTAATAGGTGCAGTTTGTCAAGTAAGTGTGATTCTTTTGAATGAATCCTGGCTGCCCTTTTTTGTTTCGAATTACCAAACGTATCTTGATGCTGACACAAAGTCTTCTATGGATTCGAATTTAAGTTTATATCCCGAGTTATCGGGATTCGTTGTCCGTTCTGAAGCTTTGTCCGGAAGTGAGATTGAGGAGTATAAATCTCAAGGATATAAAGTTTTTCTTTACGAAATGAGATCCCCAAAGGGAATTCGAATGGCCTTGGATAAAAACCCAAATGGCATTATTCCTGATGACATTCGAAGAGCTCTTGTTGAGTCGAGATAAATTTATTTTTTGTAAAACGGAAGCTTTACCACTTTTGCTTTCAATGATTTATTTCTAACCGCAATATAAATTTCCGAATCAAATTCAGAATGGTCTTTTTGGAGATAGCCCAGTCCAATTCCTATTTTCATACTTGGAGACATTGTTCCAGAAGTAACATGACCCAATTTAATGCCATTAGAATCTAAAATCTCGTAGTCTTTTCTCGGGATTCCACGGTCTATCATTTCAAAGGCAACCAATTTTCTTTCTATCCCTTCTTCTTTTTGCTTTGATAAATATTCGCAATCAACAAAGTCTTTTGTGAATTTAGTGATCCATCCGAGTCCTGCTTCCAAAGGGGAGGTGTGGTCATTGATGTCATTTCCATAAAGGCAAAACCCCATCTCTAGCCTTAGAGTATCTCTTGCTGCAAGGCCAATGGGTTTGATGCCAAACTCTTTTCCAGCCACAAAAACTGCATCCCATAATTCTTCTGCATCTTCATTTTTAACATAAATTTCAAAACCTCCAGATCCAGTGTAACCAGTTGCAGAAATCATTACGTCCTTGATGCCCGCAAATTCTGCATATTCAAAAGTATAATATTTCATGTCTGAAAGATTTACTTCTGTTAATGATTGCATAGATGAAGCTGCCTGGGGCCCTTGTATGGCCAGTAATGTGTATTCATCTGAAACATTAGACATATCTACATTCATTTCATTTAGCGATGAAATCCAGTTCCAATCTTTCTCAATATTGGATGCGTTAACCACCAAAAAATATTCCTCTTCTGAAATACGATAAATAATTAAATCGTCAACAATTCCACCTTTTCCATTTGGCATACACGAATATTGCGCTTTACCGTCAAAAAGTTTAGACGCATCATTTGATGAAAATTTTTGTAAAAAATCAAGAGCGTTTGGACCTCTCAATATAAATTCTCCCATGTGTGAAACGTCAAAAACGCCCACTCCATTCCTAACCGTTTCGTGTTCAAGCGTCACACCTTCATATTGGACCGGCATTGAATATCCTGCAAATGGAACCATTTTAGCTCCCAATTCAATGTGTTTGTGTGTTAATGCAGTATTCTTCATGTATTATTTTTTTACCCTTTCAACATAGATGCCTGTTCTGGTGTCGACTTTAACAGTTTCTCCATTTTCAATAAATAGGGGAACTCTTATTTCAGCCCCAGTAGCAATTGTTGCTGGTTTCATTGAGTTTGTTGCGGTGTCACCTTTCACACCAGGCTCTGTATATGTAATTTCAGATATGACATACATGGGAAGTTCCAAAACCAATGGGGTTTCTTCGTCAGCATGAAACAGGATGTTAACAATCATTCCCTCTTGTAAGAATAAAGGTTTTTCAATCATTGCTTCCTCAATATTAACTTGCTCGTAATTTTCATTATTCATAAAAACAAACTGATCTCCATCTTGATATAAGTATTGGTAATCTCTATTTTCAATACGTACAATTTCAATTTTATGTCCCGCAGAGAAAGTGTGGTCAAGTAGCCTTCCAGATTCAATTTGTCTGATTTTCGTTCTTACAAAAGCAGGTCCTTTACCTGGTTTTACATGTTGAAATTCTTTAATTTGAAATAATTTACCGTTGTGCTTGATGCACAATCCGTTTCTGATATCTGAAGTATTTGCCATAGCTTAAAAATTATGGGCAAATATATGTTTTTAGATTGATTGCATCAATATCCATTAATTTAAATGAATCCATTTTGGAGTGTTGTATTCATTTGTTTGAACAACAAATTGATAAAATTCATGTTTGTTCATTAAATTCGCACATGAAAAAATACGTACTACTCTTTTCTTTTTTGATTACACTTCAGGTTTCAGCACAAACCGCTGTAGAAGACATCACCATATACAGGGATGCTTTTGGAGTTCCTCATATTCACGGCAAAACAGATCGCGATGTTGCTTATGGTCTTGCATGGGCGCATGCCGAAGACGATTTTAAAACCATGCAAAATACTTTTTTGCCATCGAAAGGACTTATGGGATTGTACTCGGGAAAGGAAGGTGTAATTATGGATTACTTGGTTTCGCTTTTGCGTTGTCGACAAACAGCGGAGGAGCATTATGCTGATTTATCAGAGGAGATCATTCAGGTAATCGAGGGCTATGTCGAGGGAGTAAATGCATATGCCAAATCTCATCCAGAACAAGTTTTGGTGAAAAACAGTTTTCCGTTTTCTGTTATGGATTACTTAACGGGTTATAATCTGGTGATTCATTTTTTTTCAGACACGGGTGACATCTTGGGTGATATTCTGAATGGAACCGTTGAGACTGTTGAAGAGGCAAATATCAAAATGGAACAAAAAACCATAGGGTCAAATGCTTTTGCATTTAGTAGAAAAATAATGCAAAACGATAAGACCGTTTTAAATGTGAATACACATCAACCTCTTGAGGGACCTTTTTCTTGGTATGAGGCTCATGTTGTTTCCGATTCGGGATGGAATATGTTAGGTGGTTTATTTCCAGGTGCACCTTTTCCTATGATAGGAACCAATGAAAATTTGGGATGGACACATACCTATAATTATCCGGACTTGATCGATGTTTATGAACTGACTGTAAATCCCAAGAACAAGAACGAGTATTGGTATGATGGCCAATGGGTTGAATTTGAAAAATCAAAGGTTCGGTTAAGTATGAAAACAAAGTTGGGGCTCAAATTAAAAGTTAAGAAAAAGCTCATTTGGAGTGAGTTTGGGCCAGTTCTAAAAAACAAAAAAGGATATTTTTCATTTCAATCAAATGCATTTGAAAATATTTCATCTATTGACGAGTGGTATCAAATGAATAAGTCGACAAATTGGAGTGAATTTAAATCCGCGTTAAAAATGATGTCCATACCTCGTTTTAATATAATGTATGCGGATAAAGAAGATTCAATTTTTTATATGAGTCTTGGAAAAGTGCCAGAACGATCAGGGGACTTAAGGGGTAATGATATTATGCGGGGTGATACGAATGCCGTATTATCAAATGGATTTCTACCGTTTGAGGCCTTGCCAAAAGTTTTAAACCCTTCTCACGGTTATTTATTTAACACCAATAATTCTCCGTTTAACTGTGCGCACAAAGAAGATAATTTGAATCCAAAAGATTATGAGGTTTATCGCATTGGGTATAAAGAGGATTACAATAATAGAAGTCGTCGATTTGAGCAATTGATTTCAGAAACAAAAGGCAAATTGAGTATGGATGAGTTTTATAATATTAAGTATGATATTCAGTATCCAGATCAAATTTGGACTCCTTCTGGTGCTGCCGTTATTTTTGAAGTAACTCCTTCTGAATATCCTAGGTACGAAGAGCTCATTGGTTTAATTCAAAACTGGAACCACAGGTCCGATACGAATAATATTGGTGCTGCTCAATGGGCCATTTATTACAGAAATTATCTATCGCTTAAAAAAATGAGTTTGAGTGAAAGAGATTTGATTTCGTTATGTCTAAAGAAATCAAAAAAGCACTTGATGAAACACTTTGGAGAATTGAATATTCAGCTGAAAGAATACCAAAGACATAGTCGGGAAGGTAAGGAGTTGGCCGTGCCTGGATTGACGGATCAAATTGCAGCAATGTCATCCAGTCCAAACAAAAATGGAACGGTGAAACCTGTACACGGTGAATCCTATATTATGATTATTCAATATGGCGAAAATGGGGTTGAGATTGAAACGGTATTGCCTTATGGAGATTCAAGGGTAGTATCAAGTAAGCATTATACCGATCAGATGGAAATGTATGCCAGACAGAAAAGAAAAAAAATGAGTTTAAGTCTTGATGATGCTAAAAAAAATGCGGTTAAGTCTTATCACCCGAAGTAACCTTATCGATGAGTTCAATGTATTCTTTGTGAAGCTTAATCTTCCGCCATTTGTAAAGCTTTCCTATCGATTGTTTGAATGTTTTCTTACTCATTCCAAGGGCCGAATTGATGTCTTCTGGAGATGACTTATCCGTAAGAAATAGTTTTCCATCCTTTTGTAATTCCGATATTACCTTATCAATGGCCAGATCATATTTTTCAAATGTAATCGGTTCCAAGCGAACGTCTAATTTGCCATCTTCTCTTACTTTCTCTATGTATCCGTCTATTTCATCTCCATGATTGATGTCTGAAATGATGTTCGAATTAAAGATAAGTCCTTCAAACTTTTTGTTTACGATTACGCTAATTCCTAAGTCGTTATATTCACAGATCAGAAGCTTGACTTTTTCACCTGTTATATCCTCGGTACATGGTTCAAGAAGGTTTTTGATTTTCATGCTTCCGTAGAGCCTATCTGTCTTCTTGTCATGTTTTAGAGCGATAAGATAGGATTCATCCTCTTCGAGTTTGTATAGTTGCTCACTATATGGAACCAATAAGTTTTTATCCAGTCCCCAATCTACAAAAGCACCAATGGGTTGTATTTGAGTTACTTTTAGATACTTAAACTCTTCGAGTAGGAGGTGAGGTTTCTCCGTAGTAGAAACAATTCTTTGCTCGCTATCTTTAAAGACAAACACATCAATTTCCTGTTCTAGTTGATACGCTTCGAGAAGGTATTTTCTAGGTAATAGAACTTCGTTTCCAATGGAATCTTTTAAAAATGCACCTGGTGGGGTGAAACGGTCTATAACGAGTTTATTTATTTCTCCGAGTTTCATTAGTGGTTTCTCCTTCGCTTACTTTTATATTTACCTGTTGTTACTGATAGTCCGGACGAATCATATTTCTTATTGCGTCTCTTCTTTCTTTTTTCTTTCTTCTCAACAGGAGGATTTGACGTTGGAGTTTCAGGAATCCTTGCTACATGCTCAATTTCTCCTTCAACACCGCTGTTTGTTGGGTTGATCCAGTCTTTTTTAAATCTTTTCTTTTCTAATCTCCCTGTGCGAGGATTGAGTTGAATGAACTCATTATTCGATTCTTGTGGATTATTCACCGCAATAATATCTTCTTTTAATTTCCAATGCTTCCCATTAAAAATGTAAGCGTCATAGGAGAAATCTGGAACATAATAAGAGTAGACTCCCTCCATAGACGGCGCTTCAGGTGATAGGTGGTCCATAACAATTCTTCCATACTTTTCCTCATAGCGCATGGTCATATTTGCTCTGTCAGAATATTCAAAAACAATACGTTTTAAAATCTCTCCATTACTATTGAATACAGGGCTTCCAAAGTAGATATGCTTTTTCGATACAGAAAGCACATCTAACACTTTATAATTACTTCCCGTTGTTCCTCCGTCCCATCCGAGAAGAAGGTATTCGGTATTTCTACCGTTTAGAAATGGAATAATTTTATAGTATAGAGCTCCATACCAGTTTTTCTCATTCACGATACCATTCGGTTTTGATTGATAGGGGTCGAATGCATCATTGAGTTCGTAAACGGATACTTTTTTATTGTTTTTATACATAACGAATCCTCCAAAAGAATAGGAGAAGTCAGGATATTCAATATTCCAATTTACTAGGCGTATTTTACCATCTGGACTATCAAGGACAGCGACAGTTTCGAGATGCTTAAATTTATAATTAAACGCACCATCTAATGATAGGAATTTATTCATTTTGGAAGCAAAAGAAATATTCGCCTGGTCCATACCCGCTGCAGTGAATTCAGTTCTGAAATTAAGCAATTCTTCATTTAATTTCAGCTCTTCTTTTTCCAAGTCAGTTTGACCTGTTGCAAGAGATGACAGGAGAACGAATAGAATAAGAAAGTTTAATTTATTGGGCATTAGTATTTTAACGTGTTTCGTTATAAAGAGTTACGCGTTTACAACTGTTTTAGTTTTTCTATGGTATTTGTTGGGGAGTCGGAATTAAAAACAAAGCTACCAGCAACGAGAGCATTTGCTCCCGCATCAGATAACTTTTTACCGGTTTCAAGGTTTACACCACCATCAATTTCAATAATCACATTCGCCTTTTTTGATTCGATGAGTTTCTTCAGACTAACGACTTTATTTACACTTGAGTCGATAAATTTTTGCCCTCCAAAACCTGGATTTACAGACATGATTAAGACCAGGTCTAAATCACCAATAATCTCCTCCAAGACTGATACGGGTGTGTGTGGATTTAAAGCAACGCCGGCTTTCATTCCTTTGCTTTTTATATGTTGAATGGTCCTATGTAAGTGAACGCATGCCTCATAATGAACGGTGAGTATGTTTGCTCCACAATCAGCAAATTCGTCAACATAATTGCCCGGATTTGAAATCATGAGATGCACATCCAAGGTCTTATCTGTATGTTTCGAAATGGCTTTCAGTACGGGGAATCCAAAAGAAATGTTTGGAACAAAGTTTCCATCCATGACGTCAATATGAAGCCAATCCGCTTTGGAGTCATCTAGCATTTTTGTTTCTCTTTCAATATTTCCAAAGTCACACGAAAGAACAGAGGGGGATACAATCATTGATTTTTTTATCAAAATTAAGATTTTTAAGGTACAAATCCTTTAGAACATTTATTTTGCAGCCATTATTAGTATATTTTTGTTTTCCATATGGGAATAGGTATTACCGAAATAATTGTTGCTCTGACATGTCTGATTTCATGGCAAGCGTTGAATAATCAGAATTTTCAAAATCAATGCATGTTTATTCCCTACAACGTGAAGCATTCTAATGAATACTATCGATTGTTGTCGCATGTACTCGTTCATGCTGATTTCGCTCATTTGGCTTTTAATATGATCTCAATGTTCTATTTGGGCAAGTATCTCGAAATGCAATTGGTTTATGAATACGGTAACCTTGGCATGTATTACTTTATTATCCTTTACCTTTTAGGAGGCTTAGCGGCAACAATTCTTCCGTATTCTCGCAATTCAGACAATAGCATGTATCGTTCCTTGGGAGCGTCTGGAGCCGTTTCAGCTGTTGTTTTTGCCACAATAATGTGGAATCCTCAACTTGAGCTAATGTTGCTCTTTATCCCGATTCCTATTAAAGCCTATATTCTTGGACCCATTTATCTTGCTGTAGAGTATTATTCTATGCGCAGAGGCGGGTCTGGTATAGCACATGATGCTCACATTGGTGGTGCATTGTTTGGAATTTTATTTGTATTATTGATAGACCCGAATAAAGGAGTAGAGTTTCTTCGTATTTTTGAATAATTATGGGAGTATGTTACATTAATAATAATGGTGTTATCTTACCGGATTCGTCTCCAACGATTATGCCTAAAAACAGGGCTTATTTATATGGTGATGGAGTTTTTGAGTCCATTCGGATAATGAGTGGTAAACCCATTAATGTTGAAAACCATATTTCTAGGCTGCTTAAAGGAGCCAAGGTTTTAGGAATTAAAACACCCGATTTTTACAATAATGATTTTTTTGAAGAACGTATTGTTGAGCTGCTTGAGAAATCATCCATTTTAAAGGGGGGTAAATGTCGTTTGTCTATTGATAGAGAAGTGGGGGGTACCTATCTTCCTGATTCAAATGAAAGTAATTTTTATATCGAAGTGGAAGGGTATAATTCAAATTATTTTGAGCTCAATGCAAAAGGTTTGGAGGTAGATATTTATTCTGATATCAAGTTGCACAAGAATTTCCTTTCAAATTATAAAACCAAATCTTGTTTGGGATATGTAATGGCGGCTCTTTCTGCCAAAGAAAAAAACCTAGATGATTTGTTTTTAAGTGATGTAAAAGGAAACATCTTAGAAACGTCATCAAGTAATGTATTTGTAGTAAGTAACGGTGTTTTGTATACGCCTGGTCTTGATGAAGGATGTTTGGCGGGAACGATGCGCATGCAGGTAATTAATCTTGCTTTAAATAGTGGTATTAAGGTTTATGAGTGTTCTATCTTGCCTCAAAACCTATTGGCGGCCGATGAGGTTTTTATTACCAATGCGATTAGGGGAGTGAATTGGATAGGGACATATCGCACAAAGAAATTCTCTAATACGGTTGCAAGAAAACTTATTATTTCTCTAAATGAATATTGGAGAAATAAACTCGAAAAGTAATATTTTCTGATTTTCAACTACTTATCGTTCATAAATCCAGCGTTGACGCGTCATGCAGGTAAAGTATAATGCTATATTTGTTTGGAATCACAAACACGAAATTCATATATGGCTGATAATCAATATACAGAAGACAATATTCGTTCTTTAGATTGGAAGGAGCATATTCGCTTAAGACCAGGTATGTATATTGGTAAATTAGGTGATGGCTCTGCTGCTGATGATGGTATTTATGTTTTGGTTAAAGAGGTTTTGGATAATTGTATCGATGAGTTCGTCATGGGTAATGGCAAAAAAATTGACATTACCATTAAAGATGGTTTGGTTGCCATTCGAGACTACGGAAGAGGTATTCCGCTAGGAAAGGTCGTTGATGTAGTGTCAAAGATGAACACCGGAGGTAAATATGATTCAAAAGCATTTAAAAAATCGGTAGGTTTGAATGGTGTAGGAACCAAAGCGGTAAATGCATTGTCTTCTTATTTTTCCCTCTATTCTGTCCGTGATGGCAAGCTGAAAAAAGCCTCTTTTGTGCGTGGAGAACTCTCTGAAGAATCTGCTCTAATTGATACTGATGAAGATAATGGCACTTATGTAGAATTTAATCCTGACAATACCGTCTTTAAAAAGTATGCGTACAAGACGCATTATTTGGAAAAGATGATTTGGAATTATTGCTATTTAAATAGGGGGCTTTCAATTCATTTTAATGGTAAAAAATACCAATCTAAAAATGGTCTAAAAGACTTATTAGAGGACAATATGGATGGAGATCCATTGTATCCCATTATTCATTTGGAAGGTGAAGATATTGAAGTCGCGTTTACTCATGGAAGAACATATGGAGAAGACTATTATTCATTTGTGAATGGTCAACATACGACTCAAGGAGGAACCCACCAAAGTGCTTTTAGAGAATCCGTATCCAAGGTGATTAAAGACTTTTATAGCAAAAACTACGAATCTTCAGATATTCGTCAGTCTATTGTAGCTGCTGTTTCTGTAAAAGTAATGGAGCCTATTTTTGAGTCCCAAACGAAAACAAAATTAGGATCTCTCGAAATTGAACCGGGTGGAAAATCAATGCGTGCTTTTATCAACGATTTTCTGAAAGACAAGCTAGATAATTTCCTTCATAAGAATCCAGAGATTGCTCAAACCATTGAAAATAAAATTAAGCAGTCAGAGAAAGAGAGAAAAGATTTAGCAGGTATACGTAAGATTGCCAGAGAGAGATCAAAAAAAGCAAATCTTCACAATAAGAAACTGAGAGATTGTCGTGTCCATTTAACAGACCTGAAAAATGACAGAAGAGAAGAAAGCACATTGTTTATTACTGAGGGAGATTCTGCAAGTGGGTCAATTACAAAGTCACGGGATGTAGCTACTCAAGCTGTTTTTTCATTAAGGGGTAAACCTTTGAATTGTTATGGTTTAACCAAAAAGGTAGTTTATGAAAATGAGGAGTTTAACTTGGTTCAAGCTGCCCTCGATATTGAAGATGATCTCGAAAATCTTCGTTACAACAAAGTAGTTATCGCCACTGATGCGGATGTTGATGGTATGCATATTAGAATGCTATTGTTGACATTCTTTCTTCAGTTTTTTCCTGATCTGGTAAAGAAAAATCATGTGTATGTGCTCCAAACTCCCTTGTTCAGAGTCCGTAACAAAAAGAAAACCATTTATTGTTATTCTGATGAAGAACGTGTTGCGGCTATTAATGAAATAGGAAGAGGAGCTGAGATTACTCGATTTAAAGGTTTGGGTGAAATCTCACCAGATGAATTTGTTCATTTTATTGGTGAGCAAATGAGACTTGAGCCAGTCCTCTTATCACATGATGCTTCAATTGATTCCATCTTATCTTATTTTATGGGTAAGAATACACAGCAACGACAGGAGTTTATCATTAATAATTTAAGGGTAGTAAAAGATCAAGCAGAGGGAAAAGAGAAGGCTGATGCAGAAGCAGATGAAAATATACAAATAGATATAGCATCGTAATTATGTCAAAGGATTCAGAAGAAAATCAATTACCAGAGGAAGAGCGCAATCCATTCGAAAACAAACAGCTTGATGAAAGCGTTGTTCCCGTTAGCGGTTTGTATAAAAGTTGGTTTCTTGATTATGCCAGCTATGTAATTCTTGAAAGAGCCGTCCCAAGTTTGTTTGATGGTTTAAAACCTGTCCAAAGAAGAATTTTGCATTCCATGAAAGAAATGGAAGATGGGCGATATAATAAGGTGGCCAATATTATAGGAAACACGATGAAGTTTCACCCCCATGGAGATGCTTCAATTGGAGATGCTTTAGTTCAAATTGGGCAAAAGGAACTCATGATTGATTGTCAAGGAAACTGGGGTAATACTTTGACTGGAGATGGTGCTGCTGCTCCAAGATACATTGAGGCACGTTTGTCGAAATTTGCATTGCACGTTGCATTTAATGGAAAAACAACCAATTGGTTGTCAAGCTATGATGGTAGAAATAAGGAGCCGGAGCAACTTCCGATGAAATTCCCTTTACTACTTGCACAAGGTGCCGAAGGAATAGCCGTTGGTATGGCATGTAAGTTTCTTCCTCATAATTTTATTGAGTTAATCGATAATTCCATCAATCATTTGAGAGGTAAAAAGGTGCAGTTTTATCCTGATTTCCCCAATGGAGGTATGGCAGATTTTTCCAATTATAATGATGGGAAAAGAGGAGGAAGAATTAGGGTTCGTGGAAAGATTAAAAAACAAGATGCCAAGACTTTAATCATTAATGAAATTCCTTATGGAACCACTACTACATCATTAATTGATTCTGTTTTAAAGGCAAACGATAAAGGCAAGATCAAAATAAAAAAGATTGAAGACAATACGTCAGCAATTGCCGAAATCATTATTCATTTGTCCTCAGGGGTGTCCCCCGACAAAACGATTGATGCCTTATATGCTTTTACCGATTGTGAAGTTTCGATTTCTCCAAACTCGTCTATTATTGATGGAGAAAAGCCTGTGTTTATAGGTGTTTCTGAAATATTAAAAACATCAACAGACAATACTTTAGCGTTATTAAAAAGAGAGCTAGAAATAAAGTTAGAAGAGCTTGAGAGACAATGGCATTTTGCCACACTTGAAAAGATTTTCATCAATAATGAGATGTACATTGATTTTAAGAAGTACTCTGATAAAGTAGCACTCTATGAGTATTTGTACAAATCTTTTAAGCCTTTCAAAAAACAGTTGATTCAGGAAATTACAGATGAAGATTTACAAAAATTAACGCAAATCCCGATGATAAGAATCACGAGATTTGATGCTACTAAGGCCGACGATAATCTTCTTAAGATTGATGAGCAGATTAAAGAAATCAAGCATCATTTGGCTAATCTTGTGGAATATGCGATCAATTATTTTAAAGATTTAAAGAAAAATTTTGGCTCAGGAAAAGAGCGTAAAACAGAGATAAAAACTTTTGATAATATCAGTGCATCTAAGGTGATTATTGCGAATAAAAAACTCTATGTTGATTATGAAGAAGGGTTCATTGGTCATAGCTTGAGAAAATGTGAGGCTGTTTGTGACTGCTCAGAAATCGATGATATTATTTGTTTCTTTTCAACGGGGAAAATGATGATTACCAAGATTGCGGATAAAAAGTTTGTCGGAAAGGATATGATTTATGCTCATGTTTGGAAAAAGGGAGACAAGCGTAAAATTTATCACATGATTTACCAGGATGGTAGAGGAGGTCAATCGATGATGAAGCGTTTCTATGTGAATTCAATTACTCGAGATACTGAATATGATCTTACCAAGGGGTCAAAATCTTCAAAGGTCCATTACTTTTCTGCCCATCCGAATGGAGAAAGGGAAGTGGTTAATGTTATTTTGAGACCCCGGCCACATCTTAAGAAAACCAAATTCGAGGTTGATTTTGGTGAATTATTGATTAAAGGAAGAAAGTCCGTTGGCAATAGAGTAACTAAGGAGCTTATTCAAAAGATCGTTTTAAAGGAACTTGGAGGCTCTACTCTTGCGGCAAGGAAAATTTGGTACGACCAAACTGTAACCCGTTTAAACGATGAGGAAAGAGGCGCTTTTATTGGAGCTTTTAAAGGAGAGGATAAAATTCTTTCGATATATTCAAATGGAGAGTACAGATTAAGTAGTTTTGATTTGTCAACCCGTTTTGATGAAGATATTGTCCATCTTGAAAAATGGAGTCCAAAACATGCCATTTCTGTAGTTTATCACGACGGATCCAAATCTCAGAGTTTCGTAAAAAGATTTTTGTGTGAGGTGACCAGTGATAAAAGAGTTTGTTTTATAAGTGACAGTAAAGGCTCATTTATGTCAGCTTATTCCACGGCGTATCAGCCAGAAGTTACTTTGGTCTTTAATAAACAACTAAAAGAAACGAAAAACCTACCGAATAAAGTCATTCAATTGGATGAATTTATAGAAGTTAAGGGAATGAAGGCTCAGGGGAACCAATTGACAAAATACAAGGTCAAGGAGGTCCTATTGAATCATGATATTCAAAAAAGTAAGGAGCCATGGCCAGATGAGGTTGAGGAAGGGGCAGAGGTTCAACCTGAAGTAGAGTTGTCGAAAAAGGAAAAAGGTTCAGATACTTCAAATTCAATCAACAAAGAGTCAAAAGAACATAACGAGAATTTTGAAAAAAAAACAGTTCCCGAAAAAAGAGAATCAATTAAGTCAGAAGTAAAGAAGAAAACATCCGACAAAATCAAAAAAGAAAAATCAAAGAATACAGATGAGTCTTCCAATACCATAGAGTGGGATCTTACAAGTGAGGAGCCAAAGGAGTCAAAAGAGAACAGTAAATCGAATAAATCAGACGATGACGAACAAATGAAGTTGTTTTAGAACAACCCTATAAAGTCATGGTTTAGAACAAATGTTCCTGCCTGTTTAGTGGTCTAAAAGTTTAATAGAATAGACTATTCTATGGGTGCATTTCTTGGAAGCTTTTCTTTTTTATACATTTGGCAACTTTTGACGAGAACACTCGTTTTTTAACTGAATATAACTAATACTATAAAACCTTGCTCGACAACAGCAATTTGTCTATAAAACGATTTCTCAAAAATCTGATTGGGGTTTTGATGTTTTCTTTATTTTTTTCTCTTGAATTATCTGCTCAATTATTTGATCCTTTTGATATTCGATTTGTTACCTCTCAGAAAGGTGGAATAACAATGTTATCCAATGTGTCTGTTTCCTGTGGTTCAAGTGGGGGATGCGCATCGGCAGTTGCTCAGGTGCCTCCAAACGGCAACTCTTCGAATGAGAATTTTAGTATGTCATATATTGATATAGATGGTTTAGGCTCTACTTTTATGTCGTCTAGTGATAGTTTAAATTTAGATGATTGTAGTGAAATCTCTTGGGCAGGATTGTATTGGAGTGCTGAAATTAATTCAAATGTGCCTGGTTTTAATACGCGAAATACAGTAAAACTGGCTGTTAATTCAGGTTTTTATCAATCCCTTATTGCGGATGAAATGGTTGATGCATTCACAATTAGCCATCCAAGTTATCATTGTTTTAAAGACATCACTTCGATAGTTCAAAGTGCAGGTATAAAGGCACGATTTACGATTGCTGATATAACAACTCAGACGGGTAATAATAAATTCGGAGGATGGACAATTGTTGTTGTATACAAAAACATCTACAATTCAATGAGAAACTTATCTGTCTTTGATGGTTTCGGCAGTATTGGTCTAGGTAATACATTAGATATACCCATTACAGGATTCACCACACCTTTAGCTGGTCCCGTTAATTTTGAGCTTGGTGTTGTTGCACACGAAGGTGATAGAGGGGCCTCGGGAGATCAGTTGAGATTTAATGGTGCCGGTAATAATGTTCAAATTTCAGATGCATTACATAATGCTACCAATTTATTTAACAGTACCATTTCCAACGGCGCTGTTCTTACACCTTTCAGGAATCCTAATTTTAATAATACCTTAGGGTATGATGCAGCGATTTTTCTACCTGATAACACCTCTTTTAATTACATTGGAAACAATACATCATCTGCAACCATTCGTGTTCAAACTTCTTCCGAAAATATACTCTGCCGTGTTTTTACATCAGCAATAGATATTTACGAGCCTGATTTGCGGGCATCAGTTTATATTAATGACCTGAATGGAGGAATCGTTGAGCCAGGGGATATTTTGGAGTACACCTTGGTGGGCAAAAATATTGGCTCTGATTTATCCATTAATACATTTGTTGTGGATACTTTAGACCCTCGAACGACCTATGTGCCAAATTCAATTTCGATAGATTATGGGCCAAATTCTGGTGCGAAAACGGATGTGATAGGGGATGATCAAGCTGAATATGATCTTTCGACGAATTCTATCAAGGTTAGAATAGGAACTGGAGCAAATGCTACTAATGGAGGAGAGGTGCAGGCATCTCCTCAAGGAGCGGATAGTACGGTAATTAAATTTCTTGTTACTGTTATTGATGATTGCTTAATGTTTCAATGTGACTCTACCTTAGAGCATGTTGCCTACATATTTGGGGAAGGCTTCATTTCCGGAAATGAATATGGTAATAATGGAGCTTCTGATTTATTAGATGCGAATGGTTGCCCATTAGCGGCCAGTAACGTATTGTTAATTGATGTGTCGGGTTGTCCACCACCTGAAGTGCTATACAATCCGCCTCTTTGTGTTGGAGATTCATTAGAATTAACAGCGTCATTTTCGGCTTTAGCGAATTATGAATGGTCAGGTCCAAATTCATTTTCTGATGTCAATTATCAAACTGGAGTTGGTGACATAAGCTTAAGTGATACCGGAGAATATCATGTCGAAATTACTTTTCCTGGTTTGGATTGTTCTCTCGACACCTTCGCTACGGTGGTGATTTATGAAAACCCTGTGATATCATTAGTCAATCTACAAAATAGTTTGTGTTATCAATCTGATGATGCATTTATTTCTACTGATGTAAGTGGTGAGAACCCCATTGATATTTCGTGGTCTAATGGTGCTATTGTAGATAGTATTGGTGGGCTTTCTCCTGGAGATTATATCATTAATGTGGTAGATGACCATACTTGTATTGCTGTTGATACCTTTTCCACTATTGAGCCTACAGAGTTGGTTTCAAGTGCAAATGTGATTACTGATTTTAATGGATTTGGAGTAAGTTGTAATGGAGATAGCCTTGGGCAGTCACAGGTCTTCTATTCAGGAGGAACACAACCATATGATATTGTTTGGTCGAATGGAGACACGCTGGAGTTAGCAGACAGTTTGTCTTTTGGATCATATAATGTGGTCATTACAGATTCTAATTTTTGTCAAACAAGCTCTTCGGTTTCAATAACCGAACCAACCCTTTTATCTTTGAGTCAGCAGCCTGTTATGGTTTCCTGTTTTGGTGGCGATGATGGATCAATAGACTTCACTATTTCAGGTGGAGTGCCAGCATATACATACGATTGGTCTAACGGAAGTGATGAAGAAGACATTGATACTTTGATGGCTGGTAATTACAGTGTGATAGCTACTGATTTAAATGGTTGTATTGATTCGTTGCAGGTGACTATCACTGAGCCGATTTCACCTATTTCGCTTAGTGAGACACATATTGATGTATTGTGTTTTGGTGACGCTACAGGCAGTATAGATGTAAGTGTAGCTGGAGGAACTCCTCCTTATACTTTTTTGTGGTCTTCTTCAGATGTTACTCAAAATCTTACTGATGTTTTGGCAGGTACTTACGAATTAACAGTCACCGATTCTTTAGGCTGTACTGAATTTATATCAATTGATGTTTCTGAGCCTTTAGCTCCATTATCTGTGGTTTTAAACCCTTTTGATGTGCTTTGCTTCGGCAATTCTACGGGTTCAATTGATGCGCTTGTGAGTGGAGGCACTACTCCATATACTTACTTGTGGTCAAATGGAGAAATTACTGAAGACATTTCAAATATACCGGCAGGTAATTATTCGATTCAAGTAACGGATTTTCATAATTGTAGTTTTTCAGTGAGCACCCCAATTACTGAGCCTTCGGATTCTTTATTGATTGAACTTACTTCATTTGATGCAGATTGTTTTGGCGCTTCTACCGGAAGTATTTTGGGTTCAGTAAGTGGAGGAACCGCTCCTTACGATTACTTATGGTCAAACAGTGAGATTACAGATGATATTTCTAACCTAAACTCAGGGGGTTATTCTTTAACTGTTACAGATGATAACAATTGTGTTGCATCACTTTCTGACACCGTGAACCAGCCAGAAGAGGTTTTGCTCACATTCAGTCAGGTGGATGTGCTGTGTTTTGGAGATCTTACAGGTAGTATTGATCTGGAAGTGGAGGGAGGTATAATTCCTTACACTTATCTTTGGTCTTCAGGAGAGATAACACAAGATATTTCTGAAATACCTGCAGGCACATATGATGTTGATGTTTTTGATGACAACAATTGTCTTTCTGAAATTCAGGTAATCGTATCAGAACCTTTAACCCCGATTTTACTGACCGAAACACATACGGATGCGCTTTGCATTGGAGGCAGTCAGGGAACCATTGATTTAAGTGTTTCTGGAGGAACTCCGGGGTATTCAATTGTTTGGAACAACAACGAAATTACAGAAGATATTATTGACCTGGTAGCAGGGATCTACACAGCGCAAGCTACAGATAACAACGGATGCGTGGATAGTTTGTCTATTGAAATTCTTGACCCTTCAAATACCATGGTTCTTTCAGTATTAGAAACAGATGTGCTTTGTTTTGCAGACAGCACAGGAGAAATTGATTTGACCGTTACTGGAGGTGCTTCTCCATATAGTTTTGACTGGTCTAATGGGGATGATACTGAAGATATTGATAGTTTAATCACTGGCAATTATTTTGTAATTGTACAGGATAACAATTTCTGCGAATCCTTTATATCTGGATTTATTGACCAACCTTTAGCTCCAATTTCTACTACGGATTCAATAATACAGGTCCTTTGTAATGGCGATTCCACTGGAGCCATCTTTCTTGAGACTTCAGGAGGTACACCATCCTACACTTATCTCTGGAGCAACGGAACCACGGAAGATAACATTGATTCATTATGGATTGGAGATTATAATATCACGATAACAGATGATCACTTGTGTACACAGCAATTCACATATGCTATTACAGAGCCAACAGACATTACATTAACAGATAGCATAACAGACGTAAGTTGCTTTGGAGGTTCCGATGGCGCCATAGACATCAACCCTGGAGGAGGCGTTCCACCATACAGCTATTTATGGAGCACAGGAGATACCATTCAGGATATTGATTCTCTTGTTTTTGGAAACTACACCATTCAGATTACTGATACCAATGGATGTATTGAAGAGCAGACCTATTTGGTTGGTCAGCCTGCAACACCTGTTGCGATCGCTGATACTTCAGGAAACATTTCTTGTTTTGGAGGCAATGATGGATTTATTGACATTACGGTTACAGGTGGAAATGGAGGATACAGCTTCGATTGGAGTAACGCTGCGTTAACTGAAGATCTCACAGACCTTTTTGTTGGGGTTTATATCATAGAAGTTGAAGATTCCCTTGGGTGCTTTTCCTCAGATACCATAACGCTCACAGAGCCTTTGGCACCTTTATCCCTTACTACAGAAATGACCGCAGTACTTTGCTTTGGAGAAGCCAATGGTATAGCATCTGTTTCTGCTTCTGGAGGCACAGCACCATATACCTACCTATGGTCGAACACGGAAACCACAGATACCATTACCGGACTTTTAATCGGCGATTACACTGTTTTAGTAACAGATTCACTCGGATGTATTGATTCTGCAGTAGTTACTGTAACAGAGCCACCAGTGCTCACTGCAGTTGCAGATTCTATTGATGTGTTGTGCTTTGGAGATTCTACAGGAAGTGTTACGGTAAGTCCTCAAGGCGGTATGTTGGTTTATGATTATCTATGGGATACTGGAGACATTACAGCTACAGTAACGGATCTTCCTGCAGGATTCTATGAGGTTACAGTAACAGATACCAACGGCTGTACTTTTATTACCAATACCACCATCAATCAGCCTTTGGCACCATTATCAGATACTTTGATTATTGCAGACAACCTTTGCTTTGGAGAGGATTTGGGTAGTATTGATGCCACGATCAGTGGAGGAACAGTTCCGTATGATTATTCGTGGTCAAATGGTGAAACAACAGAAGACATTGACAGCTTGGCAAACGGACTTTATAGCTTGACAGTAACCGACGACAACCTTTGTGTGCTCGTTATTGATACAGTGATCACATCTCCAACAGAAATTGACATCACGCATGTACAAACCAATGTGAGTTGTTTTGGTGGGAATGATGCCACCATAGATTTAACGGTTGGTGGCGCAGTGCCTCCATATTCTTACTTGTGGAATACTGGTGATACTCTTCAGGATCTTGACAGTCTTTTTGTGGGTACCTATGATGTAATCATTACAGACAGCAATAATTGTGAGGACCCATATACTGTAACGATTACTGAACCATTGGCACCACTCGCACTCAGTGCTGACTCGATTAATGTGGCTTGTTTTGGTGATTCTACAGGATCTATTGATCTTACAGTAACTGGAGGAACGATTGCCTATAGCTTTAGCTGGAGCAATGGGGAAGTTACAGAAGACATTATCGATATTCCTACTGGAACCTATCAGGTGATAGTAACGGATGACAATCTGTGTGTGGACTCATTGAGTATGTCCATTGATCAGCCTGCAGCACCTATTGCTTTGAGTGCTACACAGGTAGATATCCTTTGTTTTGGAGACTTTACAGGAGAAATTGATTTAACCGTTACGGGAGGAACTCCTGCAACAACGGGATATGTATACGATTGGAACAATGGTCTGTCTGCAGATGAGGACCTTACAGGACTTCCTTTTGGAACCTATGATGTACTTGTAACAGATTCTTTATTGTGTAGTGATTCACTGACAGTTACCCTCACAGAACCCGCAATAGCTATTGATATTGAATTTACCATTCTCAACGTGGCCTGCTTTGGTGACTCTACAGGAGATGTTTCTGCGGTAATCAGTGGAGGAACGGGGCCTTATACCTGGTTCTGGGATTTCCCAATAGCAGATACCACACTCTTTATTGATTCACTACCTGCAGATGGTTATGTGCTCAATGTACTGGATTCCAACAACTGTACGTATGCGGAAACAGCGGTAGTAACAGAACCCGCTGGACCACTTACTTCAGCTTATGCTGATGTGCAGCCTTCGTGCTTTGAATATGAGGATGGTTCACTGACCTTGATTCCTTCGGGAGGAACACCAGATTATTCTTACCTGTGGAACACTGGAGATACGACCCTGTCAATCGATTCTCTTACCACAGGAGATTATAGCGTGGAGATTTACGATGCTCTAGGGTGTTATTTTGCACTAGATATCTTTTTGGATGAGCCGCCAGAGCTTCAGATCTCTTTTGATGTGGACAGCCTTGCGGGATGTAGTCCATTTACGGTGTCTTTTACCAATACCTCTAATGCTACGGCAGATTGTGAGTGGGACTTTGGTGATGGAAATACCTTTAGTGGGTGTGAAGATGTCGTAAACATCTATGAGGAAGGAGGGATCTACTCTGTGTCACTTACCGCATATGATGACAATGGATGCTTTAATGATGTGACCTACAACGACTTTATTACGGTGTATCAGACACCTACTGCAGGTATGAATATTGATCCGCAGATTCTTTTCCCTGAAACACCAACAACAGATATTACCAATACATCTATTGGGGCAAGCATGTATGTGTGGAATATGGGAGACTCTCCTCAGGATTACGGATTCTTTGAGCCTGGAGCATATACGTATTCACCTAATGTTCAAGATACTTTCGTAGTCACGCTTTTGGTCATTAGTGATGATGGATGCACTGACAGCACTTCGGATATTGTCATCTTTAGAAACGACCCTTTCTTCTTCGCACCAAACAGCTTTACCCCGGATGGAAACAATCTAAATGAGGTATGGATACCCGTGTTCTCAAGTCCAGATTATGTTGAGAGATACGACCTACAGGTCTACAACAGATGGGGAGAACTCGTCTTTGGAACAGATCAGGTGACACAAGGATGGAACGGAATGGTAGACAATAGTGGAAACATCGCTCAAGATGGTATCTATACCTGGAAAATGTCTTTCAAATGGTACGACCAAAGAACCTATCAGCTTACGGGGCACATCACCCTCATTAGATAAGTCCAAACGCCATAAGCCAACAACTAAAGGGCTTCACAATGGAAAAATAAAGATGTATCTTTAGCCCTACGTTGGCGGTAATTAAACCTTTGATAAATTTTAAAGTCAAAAAAGAAAATATAATTATGATATGTAATATGAAAGCATTTCTAACACTTATAATTACTGTATTTATAGTAAGTACAGGTAAATCTCAAATTGATACCGTTACAAGTTTTACCACTGTGATTAAACCAAATCATAATATTAGCTTGGAAAATGCTTTATATGATGAAGGATCACATATGACTTATGATAGTAGTTACACCATGATTAATTTAAACGGAGCAGCATTCTCCATAGATTATATCAATCAAGACGGAGGTACTAATTTTGATGGTTATCCATCTGGTAGTATTGGTGGGGTAAGAAAAGGAGGTACTTATTACCCTGGAAATTATTCTGCATGCGGAATGCCTTTACAACTGCAAAATTTAGAACATGATTTCAGATTAAAATGGAAAACTTTTCAAATAAATGCTGATGATGTTGATGATAAATGGTGGGCTACTATAAATGTAATTTTTGACATTGGAGACTCAAACCTCTTTCCTGTTGAAACTGAAAGAGATTATGACCTTGTAATTCAATTTGAGCGTTATGAACAAGATGCTCTAACAGATAACCCAAATACTGGGGGGCCTTATTGGTGGTTTGCTAGGGAAAACAATGGTGACCTTAAGCCATTTAGTTTAATGATTGAAGGAGTTGAATATAAATGGGCTATTAGATATAAATTCTTTAACTATGGAGCTGGAAACCCTAATGCGCACAAAAATAATAAAGTTCATATTAAGTTTATTCCAATAGATAATAACCACATCCCTTTAGAATTGGATCATCCTTTAAAAAGGTTTGTAGATGCTACTGTAGATTATTTACAATATGTAAATCTTCCAGCGACAGAATTAAATCTGGCTAATCAAAAAGTTGCTGACCCAAATTTATGGGTAAAGACTGTTTCGGCAGGTTACGAGGTCTATTCAGGTAACTCGACGTTGGGACAAGATTACTTTTACACAATAATGGATGATATAGTACCAGATGCACCAACTAATTTAACATTAACACCATTAGGAAATAGTAACATTTTAAATTGGGATATTCACCCAACAGACAATTACGAATCTTATACTGTTTACAGATCCGAAAATGGCGGTCAGTTCACAAAACTTGATTCATTGGTTTACACAAATACATACGAAGATCCAACAATTGTTAATGGAGTAGATTATGAGTATTACATCACCGTATTAGACCGTTCATTTAATGAATCCTCTCCATCTAATACAGTTAATACAATCACTCTATCCATAAATAGACATTCAAATAATAAGTTTTCAATATATCCTAATCCAACAAGTAGTCACGTTAAATTGGTTGGAGAAATGGAAGCGCTAGGTGATATCTCCATTTACAATAATTTTGGTCAAAACATCACAGAGCTTTCTAAAATAAGTAAGCTAAGTAACAACATGATCATCATAGATTTATCGAAGCTTGATGCAGGTCTTTATTATATCAAAACTAAAACTACCGCCAACAAGGTGTGTAAGCAATAACACCCTGCGGAATGTAACTGCTTATACACAGAACGTAATTCAAATGGAAAAAACAAATCTAAAAAACATCATTCAAGGCATACCCAAGGCAGAGCTTCATCTCCACATTGAAGGGAGCTTTGAGCCAGAACTTATGTTTGAAATTGCAAAAAGGAACAACATTACTTTGGCTTACGACTCTGTCGAGTCCTTGAAAAAGGCGTATAAGTTTAATAACCTTCAAGAATTTTTAGACATCTATTATATAGGTGCTCAAGTACTCATTCACGAGCAGGATTTTTACGACCTGACGTGGGCTTACCTCACAAAGGTGAACAGTGAAAATGTCGTTCATGTAGAGGTGTTTTTTGATCCTCAAACACATACTGATCGAGGCGTTCCTTTTGATATTGTAATTAAAGGCATATACCGAGCCCTTGAAAAAGCCAAGGCTGAATTTAATATGTCTTACAAACTGATTATGTCTTACTTGAGACATTTGAGTGAAGAGGAAGCTTTTAAAACGCTTGAGTCTTCAATTCCTTATAAGGATTGGATTGACGGTGTAGGATTGGATTCTTCTGAGCTAGGAAACCCCCCAAGCAAGTTTATAAATGTATTTAAAGCTTCTGCCGAGCAAGGATACAAATTGGCCGCTCATGCTGGGGAAGAGGGTCCTGTGGAATATGTCTGGGAAGCGATTAACCTTCTAAACGTAGATAGAATTGACCACGGAAACCGTTGTCTAGATGATGAAAAATTGGTGCAGGTGCTCATAGAAAAAAACATGGGTTTGACCCTGTGTCCATTGAGTAATGTAGAGCTCAAGGTCATTCAAAAAATGGAAGAGCACCCCGTTCTAAAAATGCTAGAGAAAGGACTTTTGGCTACGATTCACTCCGACGACCCTGCCTATTTTGGAGGTTATATGAATGAAAATTATTTGGAAACAGCCAAAGCATTGGGTTTAAACAAAGACCATTTGATGCAGCTGGCCATTAATGCCTTTGAAGCAAGCTGGTTGAGTACTGAGGACAAGCAACAACATATTGCTGAAGTAAAAGAGTATTTTAAGACACTCCATTCTTAATTAAAAAAGGGACCTTTATCACACCATGACCCAAATAAATAAAAGAAGAGATTTTGTAAAGCTATTGGCCCTAGCAGGGTTGAGTCTATACCTTCCCGCTTGCACATCCGATGAGCGAAAAAAACAAAGCAATTCAAAAAAAAATAAAGAAAAGGACCCTGTTTCAGAAATAGAAGAAGCAATAAAGTCTAATAATGTTACCTACCTCAAAAAATCAGACGAACCATTTGATGAACTCAACCAAGGGTTTAATCTTGCAGCAGGAAAAGTTCCTGCATTGATTGCCCTATGCATGAATACACAAGGGGTTTCTGAGGCCATTATGTTTGCTCGCAAAGAAGGATTAAAGGTTGCCGTTAAAAGTGGGGGTCACAGCTTTGAAAATTTCTCTTCAATAGACGATGGTCTACAAATAAACCTTTCTCTCATGAATGAGGTAAAGTGGGTTGATCAAACTGCGGTATCCATTCAGCCTTCATGCACCCTTCGCGAGATGTATGATGCTTTGCTGCCTAACAATCGAATTATTCCTACGGGATCATGTGGGGGTGTTGGTGTTGGAGGCATTACCCTTGGGGGAGGCTATGGGTTTTTTGCACGTAAATATGGACTGACTTGTGACGCCGTGAAAGAAGTAACATTTGTAGATGCAACAGGGGAAATTCATCAAGTAAAACGAGGAGAAGAATTGATGTGGGCACTTAAGGGAGGTGGCAACGGAAACTTTGGTGTTGTTACTGAATTTACTTTTAAGACTCATCCTGCTCCCGAATCCTTTACCCGTCATCGATTTAAGGCATATAAACTGGACAAGCCTAGAGCAAAAGAATTGATGAAAACCTATTTCAAATATACCAAAGAGCTGCCCGAATCTTGTTTTGCGGCATTCGTTTTAAATTACAAAACATTGGTGCTGCTTATTACCAATTACGGTCCCAAGAATGAGGCTCTTGACAACATGATTAAAGCCTTTTCTGAAATCTGTGATGATGTGTCCATAGGTACACCAAAGAACCTCGCCGAATCCCTACGAAACTATTATGGTATTGAATATCCCATCTACTTTAAAAATGCTTCTGCCGGGTATTATGAAAACTATGAGACTATTGCCTCAAGCATAGATCAGGTATTGGATATTGTTTTTAGAAAAAGAGGGCTCATTTATCAGATCAATACGCTGGGGGGCAATATAAATAATCCCGAATTTGAGAACGAGTCTTGCTATCCGCATAGATCATCTCCTTATTTATCAGAATTACAATATTATTGGGATGAGAAAAAGGACCCCACCGCACTACTCAAGTCCTTTGATGAAATTCAAAACATACTCTACGAAAACGGCATACGTAAGCAATACAGGAATTACCCAAGTTTGGGTTTTAAGGATTGGGAAAGGGCTTATTTTGGAGATAGCTACGAAAGGCTCCAGGAGATAAAAAAAGCTTATGACCCAGAAAACCTATTTGATCAACAACAAACGGTCAAGCTAAAAGAATAGACCGACCGTTTTTATTATTGGTTCTTTTACTATTTCTTCATTGCCTCTTGCACAGACTTCGCTGTATCTAAAACTGTACTTTCAAATTCATATGGTTTCCAATCAAAAGTCTTCATTGTTGGACCAACGTCTCCAGTATAGGTGTTTCCAATGAATCCAAGCATGCTTTTTAGATCTCGATTAAAATTGGCCATAAACTTCAATAAAAAGTTTGGAGCGAGTTTCGTACTTACCTTATCGTATCCATTATTTTTCATGATTTGTGCCATCTCTTGAAATGAATAAGCCTTTTCTGTAGCAACAATATATCTTTGGCCATTAGCAGCTTTATTTTCAAGTGCCAATACATGAATCTTTGCGATGTCCCTAACGTCGGACATATTAATAGCCGCTTGCGGAAGCATTGGCATTTTGCCTGAAATTAAATCTCTATACATCCCCATGGATGCTCCGGTTAAGTCTCCAGAAAGTGTTGGTCCAAAAACAGGCCCAGGGTTCACAACAACCAATTCCAATGGGTTGGATTTATCTTGCTCTTTAATAAATTTCCATGCACTTTGTTCCGCCAGGGTCTTGCTCTTTGCATAGGCAGAAACATTCTTGGCTTCAGTATTGGTCCAGGTCGATTGATTCATCTGAATAGACTGGTTTGCATCACCTAACATTGACACCATCGAAGAAGTTAGAACCATTCTCTTGATGCCTGCTTTTTTTGCAGATTTTAATGCACGTTGCGTTCCTTCAACGGCTGGCCTGATGTAAACATTTTCATCTTTCGGCTCCTTATTTATAAATGGGGAAGCCACATGAAGAACATAGTCACAACCCTCCATAGCATCGTCCCACCCATCATCTTTCAATAAATCAAGTTGACAAAATTCAAGGTTTCCCTTTAAATCCAATTCATTACTTAAATCACTGATAATGGAATCTTTTTTTGACAAATTTCTTAGAGACCCTCTAACTGAATAACCATGCTTTAAGAGCTCTAAAGCACAATGTTGCCCTATATAACCGGAAATACCTGTTAACAATACCTTTTTCATACTCAAAATAATTTTTACTTTTGTTTTGCAAGTAAAAATACTGATTTAGTTTGAATAAAGACAAATCAATAAGGCAAGATGTTTAAGAAATCTATATCTTTAGAAGTATGAGTGCCGAGTTTCGATGTAATTGCCCCATAACCTCAGCGATAGATCTGATGGGTGATAAATGGTCTTTGGTGGTGGTAAAAAACATGCTTTTATACAATCAAAAAACCTTTAAAGATTTTTCTGAAGCCAGTGAGAATATTGCTACAAACATTTTGTCCTCGAGACTAAAACGTCTGGAGCAAAACGGTTTTATCACAAAAACAAAACCGCTCAACAACAAAAAAACAAATATTTATCTATTAACAGAAAAAGGGTTAAGCTTAATCCCAATCATAGTTGAATTGGCTATTTGGGGAGATGCCAACATCCATATACCTTCGTCTCAAGAAGCTGAAAATGGGCAAATCGCAGTTATAAATAACGATAAAGAATCATTCATTAAAAACCTTAAAAAAAGCTACAAAGAAAAAATCGAAGCCATAGATTGAAAAAACACAGTCTGTATTTTAATACATTAAGGCAGTAATAGCCATAATCGCCCATAATGCTTCATCTTTCCTGCATATTTTCCCGCAGACGGGCCAACTCCCGCATATAAGTCCACATGACCTGGTCCTTTGATGGCCCCACCGGTATCGTGAACCATAAGTATTCTAAATTCATGTTTTAGAAGCTTTCCCTCTCCATCTAAAACAGGAATTTCTCCAAGAAGAAGAGCTCCTTTTGGTAAAAAATTAAAATCACATGCAACAGAAACAAAATCAACCAGTGGAACATTTGCCGCTCCTGATGGTTTTTTGTTTGTCTCATTAAAAAATACATATGATGAATTTTTCATTAAAATGTGAAGACTATCGGGGTTTGCGTTAAACCAATCCCGAATAGACTGCATCGAAATTTCTTGCTTTGAAATATAACCAATAGACGTAAGGTACTTACCAATACTAAAATAGGCTTTGCTGTTATTTCCTCCATATGCACATAATTTCCTTGTTCCGTCTTTGAATTCAACGTAGCCAGATCCCTGTACCTGCATTGAATACACATCCCAGTAATTTTTTGCATACCCTATTTCTAAATTCTTGTTCTTAAGCATTTGCTTTACATCAATTTGATTCCTTGATAACTTTTGTAAATAACCAGAGCTTGGTTTTTTATAAATCGGGTACTTGTATACGCTGTCTTGGGTTGAACTCACCTCAATAATGGGAATGTAATAGCTTGTAAAGAATACATTCCCTGAAGAGTCTTCCCCCCAGATTTTTTGAAGCTCAAGGTTTGAGAAGTCGACCGGGTCAATGTTTTTTTCCTTCAGAAACTCATTTACTTTTCTTAGACTTTCATAATTATACTTTGGGCGATTTAAAGGAGATGCCGGTGCCGAACCCTTTCGGTTTAAATAATTCATATTAGAAACAAAAGCATTGCTTAATCCTGCTCTATTTGAAATGCACACGATTTTCAATGAAGTGTCTTTTTCAAAGACACTCTTCATTTTTATTTCAGCAGAATCCTTTCCATTATTTTCAAATTCGTAACCTTGACCCAAACCAGAATGATTGGGTGGTTTTCTAGTACCATTATTCTGACTGCAAGCACTCATCGTTATGATCAAGGCATTAATTAGCGTAAATAATTTGATGTTCATTTTTGCTTCTCATTTGAATTATAGAACAATATAGGAAAACACTCTTTATTTTTTGCGAAAGATAAAAAAGAGCAAAACATCATATAATGCTTTTCTAAAAATTCTAAAAAATGTATCTTTCCGGCTTATACAGGTGAAAAAAATGGAAGACGGTAAAACACTCAATTATATTAAGGATACTCTAAAAAACGCGCCAAAGGATTGGATTAACTTGACGACACATCGATTAGATATTTATGACGAATCTCAAGCTAAAAATCAGTTCTTAATCCAGTTTGAAGCTTTATTTCAAAAAGGCTTGCTCGATACCGCTTCATTGGGAGGGCTTCCTACCGCATTTGATTACATCCGTTTGGGGCATCCATTGTCTTGTATACTCGAATGGTATGTTGGACAAAAAATGAATCTGAATTCGAATAATGTCATCTGTTTTTCATCGAAAACAATGCCTCTTTTAGCCGTTCTTAGAAAAAACTCCCTTGAGGGAAAGTCAACACAAATCAACTATTCCGGAAAACTTCCAGACGCATTAGATATTGAGTCACTTAAAACCATTTACGGATATGATTTTGAGTTAAATAAGGTTGCGGCTTCAACTGATGTTTCAAAGAGCTTAGACATCTCTATTTTCATTTCTCAAAATGAGCGGATTCCGTTTACTCAGCTTAATGAAAGCATTGATTTTTTAATTCATGTTGATGAATCTTTAGGAAGTATCATAATGGTTAATAATCATCAAAACGAAGAATATATATCAGAAATACAACACGTTCGAAGAAGAGAAACCATCGCAATGACACCGGCAAATGCACTTATTGCATTACAAAAGGCTTGTGGAGAACATGAGCCGAAAGAAACACCCTCAAAAAAGAAAGAAAACAAAGCATCCGTTTTGAATTCAATTCAAGAGATTACATCAACAACATGTGCCCCCATCGTTGCCTCGAGTGGACTCTCGATGCAATATGCCATATTAATGGGGCTTATTCATGATGCCATTGAAAAACACCCTGGAAAAGCCATTAAAATTATTGTGCCACCAAATTGTTACGGAGGAACTAATGATCAAGCGCGACGAGTGGCAAGTTCGGTTTCGGGTGTTGAAGTGCTTGATTTGCCCGTAGATGATGGGAATGATATGGTACAAAGTGTTGATGCCGTTCTTCAAGATATTGCAGCTCAAGATGCCATTCCATATATTATTGCTGAGATACCTACAAATCCGAGGGTAGAGGTTCCTGATTTGATCATGCTTAAAAAAGCATTGGGTAAAAAAAGAGTAACGAAAAATGGAGACAACGCTATTTCTCCCGTCTTTATTCTAGATCAAACCTTCTGCCCAAACATTAATTTTTTAGGCGTTGGTGCTGTTCTATATGACGTTCTTGCCATTTCATATGCAAGCGGTTCTAAATTTCCAAGTGGTGGCAAGTGTACTGCGGGATACTGTGTTGCAAATGTTAATGCAAGTCCTTTAATGGAAAAAATAGAAAATCACCTTCAAATTTGTGATAATGAAGCAACCGCACTTCAATATGAAATATTGGCTAAACAATTGCCTTCGATGAATCAACGAATTAGCGATGCTTACACCAATACTCGAGAATTTGTCAATTTCATCAAAGAAACCTTGCCCGAGGCTAAAATTAATTTTGTTTCTGAATCATTGGCAGAAGAGGGCTTTACCCCTTCTGTTTTCTCATTAGATCTTCCGACCAAAGGCGATACCGATGATGAACGAGAAACGTACAAACGTACGTTGAATCTAAAGCTCATTGATCTAATGATTAAAAACATTCCCAATGAAAGTAAGTATTGTGTGAGTTATGGTCAACTAAAAGGCTGCTATTGGACCATTCCTGCCACATCGACCCAGGGAACAACCAAAGAGGGAGACAAAGATTATATTGCACGTGTGGCTCTATCGCCCACAATGGATTTGGAATTACATAAAAAGGTGTTTTTTGATTTTGTTGGCACCATTTGATGGTTTACCCAGGCATGCACTCAAGTATAATTGGTATAAATGCAATGACTTAAGGATTTTTCTTAATTACTTTACACAATGAATACTTTCGAAGATTTCAATATCAAAAAGCAATTGCGAAAAGCGATTGACGAATTAGGGTTTGAAAAACCTACTCCCATTCAGCAAGCATCTTATTCACCGATTCTTGGAGGTTTCGATTTTGTCGGTATTGCACAGACCGGTACGGGGAAAACAATCGCGTACCTGCTTCCTATATTACAGGACTTGAAATTTTCAGACCAGCTGCAGCCCAGAGTCTTGATCCTTGCTCCTACCAGAGAGCTCGTCATTCAAATAGTAGAACAAGTTGAAATATTAACGCCTTATCTCAGCGTAAGAGTGCTGGGTGTTTATGGGGGAAGTAATAACATCATCGGGCAGAAGCAAGCCCTTACTCAAGGAGTTGATGTCATCGTGGGTACACCAAGGCGATTATATGATCTAGCGCTTAGCAATCTATTGCGACTTAAGTCTATCAAAAAACTGGTGATCGACGAAGTAGATATTATGCTGGATTTTGGCTACAAAACACAATTGAAAAACATTTTTGAGCACCTCCCTGCAAAACGGCAAAATATTCTCTTCTCGGCTACAATGACAAGTTATGTCGATGAATTAACAGATGGCTTTTTAATTAACCCCGTTAAGAAAACGATTTCCATTAGCGGTACACCTCTAGATAATATTAGTCAGGAGTGTTATGCCGTCCCTAATTTTTATACAAAGGCAAACTTGCTAAAACATTTATTAGAAGACAAAATAGAATTTAGCAAGGTCTTGATTTTTGTTGGCACGAAAGTACATGCTGACAGCTTGTTTGAGATCTTAAATTCCGAATCTGAAATTTCTGTTATTCACTCCAGCAAAGAGCAAAATCACCGAACAAAATCAATAGATAAGTTCGTAGATGGCACAAGCAGAATTCTGATTGCAACTGATGTTATTGCCCGAGGAATTGATATTGAAAAAATCACTGCCGTAATTAGTTTTAATACGCCATTGTACCCAGAGAATTATATTCACCGAATTGGACGAAGCGGGCGCGCCAAACAGCAAGGAAGGTCCATTCTTTTCTATACCGAAAAGGAAATGGTTTTAAAAGAAGCCATAGAGGGCTTAATGAATTATACGATTCCAATAAGTAACATCCCTGAAGAAGTAGAGATAAGCCATCAGCTCATTGATGATGAAAAGGACAAGCCAATAGACGAAATCAATATCTCTGACAAAAAATCGATGACGGAATCTGGCGCTTCGTTTCATAAGAAGTCAGCCAAGAACAGCAAGGCAAAAACCGAAAAGAAGAGCTACAATAAAACCTTAAAAGAGAAGTTTAAAAAACCCATTAGGCGCGGTGATAAAATTCAAAACATGAAAAAGAAGAAGAAGAAATAACCTTTGTTTATCCAAGCCTATATAAATTATCCGTGGTTCAACATTGGATTATCACTTTAAAACCAGAAAAGTGGCGCTAAATCATCTATGTCTTGAGCTGCTTTATTCCCACGTAATGTTTCTAATTCTGCGAGTAGTTCTATTTCCAAACTAATAATATCAGATATTCCGTTCGTCTAATCTAAATTGATATTCCTTTTAATTTAAACGCAAAAAAAAAGGGCGCCGAAGCGCCCTTTAATATTAAAAATGTTTGTGATTATTTAATCACAACATTTGAATTTGAAGTTAAACCATTTGCTTTAACAGAAACAACATAAGTTCCTTTTGCAAAACCTTCTGTTGAGAAAGAGATAACTTGAGTTCCGTTTGCTCCTGAAGCAACTTGAGTTCCCAAAACTCTTCCTTGAAGATCCATAATTGAAACGTATGTGTCATTTGTATTCTCGAAAGAAATATTTACAACATCAGTTGCTGGATTAGGATAAACCTGAACATTTTGAGCAGTCATTTCATCAAGAGATGCTACTGTGTTTTTAACCAATCCTGCATCCATAGCGCCATAGTTTACAGCTGATTCTGAAAGAATAACGTTTCCATTATTGTCCTTAACAGACCAACTTCCACCACCACCTTCTTGAAGACCGTCTCCGTAGTAGTCATAAATTGTAAATGTATAACAATCAACCGCAGGCAATGCAACTGGCCAACTATAAGCCGTAGAGTTAGCTAAAGGGTTCGATGGATCTGCAGGAGGAGGGAATTGACCCGTTCCATAGTTTCCTTGTACGTTTTCATTTCCTTCTGACCATACAACCGCACCGCTTGCATTGGTTAATTCCATCCAAATTTCATCAGCATATGTATCTGTCAAAACTTCAACAGTCATTGTTGCAGCTGTCTCTTGAGCCGTATTAATTGTTGCTGATACGGTATTATCTGAAGCATTATCATCAGCAGATAGTTCTATTGAATATGTAGTAGTTGATGTTGGAGACACTGTTCCTAAAGAAACACTTTCCATTTCATACGTTGCAAGATTACCAGACCAATTGTAAGATAAAACTGATGTTCCACCGTCCATAACTTCAATTGTTGCAGAAGTTAATGCGTCTGTACCCATGTTTTGAAGATCTACACTCATTGCTACAGGTTCTCCACATGTAATGGTTTCACCAGTGTAACCCAATAAAGATCCATTATTCGCACCACTTGCTGATTCGCAATTTGCTGTTCCAGAATAATGAGCGTTTGCAGACAACTGACCAGACTCTTTTAAGATTCTGTTAGGACATATTGTATAAATTATTGGCCAATAAGGCAATTGATACAACTGGGCTATATTGTCGTCGTTACACATTGGAAAGTCAACTGTTTGACCATTTGGCTCTAACCAGTTTCCTAAGCTACTGTTGGTAAGTTCGCTTAATGCAGTACCCGCATCTCCTTCAAACCATAAAACAACAACATCATCAGTGGTACTTGCTAAAACCCCAGGTTCACCTGCAGGACCATGATTTGCCCAAAGGTCTTCAAGGGCTCCTCCTACATGGTAATTCCAACATGGACCACACCAAGTAGCACTAATATCCATAACCACAGAGTACCCCTGGTCTAGATAATCATATAAATTGTGAGTGTTCCCGTTGACGTCAGTCGTTGTAAAATCCGGGGCGATACTTCCGTCTGGAAGCTGTGCAATGGATTTGCTCGCAAATAAAGTCGAACAAAGAATTGCAGAAAGTAGAATTTTTTTCATTATTTGTTTTTTTTTAGTCTTGTAAATTTATAACATAAATCTGAATTTACGAAATGTTTAAATAAATTATAATATGTCCAATAAAATTGTTGTTTTTTCAGGAGCAGGTATGAGCGCGGAAAGTGGAATACAAACATTCCGAGATTCAAATGGTTTATGGGAAGATTACAACATCCATGATGTTGCTACTCCAGAAGCTTGGAGGAAAAACTCAGATTTGGTTAATGAATTCTATAATCAACGTCGAAAACAAATTATTCAATCTCAGCCCAATTCCGCACATTATGCAATCGTGGAATTAGAAAAATATGCTGATGTTCAGATTATAACTCAAAACATTGACGATCTTCACGAGAGAGCTGGGTCGAGCAACGTTTTACATCTTCATGGCAATATTCGATACGCAAAGTCTTCAGGGCCAAATCAAGAAAAGAATTATTATCGCATTAATGGGGATGAGCTTACTATAAAAGATTTGTGTCCAGAGGGGTTCCGGTTAAGACCACATGTGGTATGGTTTGGTGAGGATGTCCCTATGATGGCAAAAGCAGCATGCTATGCTAATGAGTCCACTCATTTTATCGTAATTGGCTCTTCCTTGCAAGTTTATCCTGCAGCGAACCTCGTGTTGTGTTGTTCTGAAAAAGCTAAAAAATGGATTATCGATCCCAAAGCCGAAGAAATTAGTAGTCAGTCTGGGTTTACAAGGATAAGCCAAAACGCTGGAGATGGAGTAAGTGAATTAATTAAGGAAATTATTACTTCGTTTTCTTGAGGTTATCCTTAATGAAAAACTCTATTGCACCTACCATCGAAGGGGCTTTTGGATGCGGGGCCCTAATATTCGGTTTCAAACCATTTTTGGTGGCTGCTGTTGCGGTTGTTGCACCAAAAGTAGCGATCAAAGTGTTATTTTGCTTAAAATCCGGGAAGTTTTTAATGAGTGATTCAATGCCTCCTGGGCTGAAAAACACCAAAACATCATAAAACACATTTTCCAATTCAGATAAATCAGCAGCAACTGTGCGATACAATACAGATTTCGTAAAACGAATATTATTCTCCTCTAGTGTATTTGGAATCACGTCCCTCAAAATATCCGTACAAGGCAGTAAAATGTTTTCGGACTTGTGTTTTTTAAGGATATCAACCAAATCATGAATGTTCTGATTACCAAAAAATATTTTTCTTTTTCTATATGCCACATATTTCTGCAAATAGAGTGCGACGGCTTCAGATATACAAAAATACTTCATAGAATCTGGCACTTCAAATCGTGTTGCTTCGGCCATTCTAAAAAAATGATCCGCTGCTATTTTTGAAGTAAGTAGAACGCCTGTAAAGTCTCCAAGATTAACTCTTTGGTCTCTAAATTCTTTTGGGCTAACGCCTTCAACTTTTATAAAAGGTATAAAGTCTATTTTAAGACTTTGTCTTTCTGCTAGATCAAAATAAGGCGAGCGGTTACTTTGAGGTTTAGGTTGAGATACGAGTATTGTTTTTATTGCCAAAACTATTTTATTAAAATTCAATAATTCATTAAAATAATTCTCTAAAAATCTTCCCTAAAACGACAAGAGGAAGTATTTCGAGGGTGCAAAGATACAAAATTATATATAACCAATCGTAATTATTTGATTTTGCATATATTAAGCCTTTTACAATCCGTGTAAAAGGCAGTAAAAACAAGGCAAAATATATGATATATTTAATTATCTGAGAATGTTGCTCGTTCAACAAAATAAACAAGGCCAAAAGAAGTATAACCAATCCTAAAAAATTCCAGATCTGATGTGTGATCACGGACATGTTTTTTCTCAAGCCCGGGTTTTGAAGAAAAAAAGAGCTCAGCCGAAAACTTGCTTGTTGAATTAAAAAAAAGAAAAAAAGCATTAGAAACACCCTTGAAGCGAGCCGTTCCAATTCAATAGAATCCTGGAGGACTGCAATCATACATATATTCAACGAGATGAATAGGTTTAAAGACAATAATACGTGTGCTGCAGGGGAAATGATTTCTGAGTTGCTGAAAGACTCATTGTAAAATTTACTGGACCAAAAATCTCTGAATACAATTTTAAAAAGATTGGGTGACATTAATCGTGATAAACCGATAAAACCCAAACACACCATTATTAGAACCAATAAGGTGTTTTTAAGCACATTCTCCCTTGGATAAAGCTGTATAACCTGAAATAAATTAAATAATTGATACATGACCAGGGGTAAAATTAAATAGAAATTAAGAACATAAGCCCTGTATTATTTGTTAATTTTGCATTCGTAAAAGCTTTTACTTAATGAAAACAGATTTATACAACCATCCAGATTATTACATGATGGATGAATTATTATCAGATGAACACAAGCTGGTAAGGGATGCAGCTCGAGCCTGGGTCAAAAAAGAGGTTTCTCCGATTATTGACGACGCTTACGAAAAAGCTGTTTTTCCTAAACATCTCATACCCGGACTGGGAGAAATAGGTGCTTTTGGACCATACATACCTGAAGAATATGGAGGTCCTGGACTTGACCAAATTTCTTATGGATTAATCATGCAGGAATTGGAGCGATGTGATTCTGGTCTTCGTTCTACTGCGTCTGTTCAGTCTTCTTTAGTTATGTACCCCATTTGGAAGTATGGAAGTGAAGATCATAAACAAAAATTCTTGCCGAAATTGGCCTCTGGAGAGATGGTTGGTTGCTTTGGGCTTACAGAGCCGGACCATGGATCAAACCCAGGAGGAATGATAACGAATTTTAAAGATGACGGCGATCACGTTATTTTAAATGGAGCAAAAATGTGGATATCAAATTCTCCTTTTGCCGATATTGCCGTGGTCTGGGCGAAAAGTGAAGAGGGAAGGATTCACGGCTTAATTGTAGAGCGAGGAATGGAAGGCTTTAGTACTCCTGAAATGCACGGAAAGCTTTCTTTGAGGGCTTCCGCTACAGGAGAGCTGATTTTTGATAATGTTCGTGTGCCAAAATCAAATATTTTACCTGGAAGGTCTGGATTAGGGGCTCCGTTAAGTTGCTTGGATTCAGCTCGATTTGGAATCGCTTGGGGAGCGCTTGGCGCAGCTATGGACTGTTATGATCAGGCCCTAAGGTATTCGAAAGAAAGAACTCAATTTGATGTGCCTATTGGAAGTTTTCAATTGATACAAAAAAAGTTGGCAGAAATGATTACTGAAATAACAAAAGCACAACTCTTAACCTTTAGGCTTGGAGAGCTTAGAAATGAAGGCAAGGCTACTACAGCTCAAATCTCTATGGCTAAAAGAAACAATGTTGAAATCGCTCTGAACATAGCCCGCGAAGCACGACAAATTCATGGAGGAATGGGGATTACAAGTGAATATTCAATGATGAGACACATGGCAAATTTAGAGTCTGTCCTTACGTATGAAGGTACGCATGATATTCATTTGCTCATTACAGGTATGGACGTTACGGGAATCCCTTCATTTACTAGGGATTTGCCGAAGTAAGCGTTAGAACTCATCCTCTAAATCTCGATTTTTTTCACCACGAAGTCTTCTTACTCTTTTTCGGGTTTCATGACCGTATAGGCTAGCAGGATATCCCATCAGAAGTTCTTTATATTTTTCAAGTGCTTCTTGTTCTTTAAACAGCTTGTTTTCCAATATTTCCGCAGCGTAAAAAATTGCGTCATCTGCGAGAATATCGTCCTTGTGAAACTTAAGGATATCCTCATAATATCCCAGCGCCCTTTGCCAATTCCCTTGCATTTCCATTGCTTTTGCCCTTTTATAAAGAATTTCATCAGCAAGCGCATGAAAAGGGTAGTTCTTTTGGATGCTATCAAATAAGTAAAATGCCTCCTGGTATTTAAATTGTTCTATTAATAAGTCTGCTTTTGAGAACCAAGCCATTGCAATATAATTTGAGTCTAAACCGTAGTTATCCGTTATGGTTACAGATAGCTGAATGGCATCATTTGACAAAAGCTTTGAAGTCGATTGTTTTAAGACATCAAGTTGAGATTGAGCAAAATCAAACTCCCCCTCGTAATAAAATATTCTAGCATTTTTAAATTTAGCGCGATTGCCAATGGTCTCATAATTAAACCCTTCACTAATTTGCATATACATTAATGATGCGTCCCAAACATTACCATTGATCACTTCAATATCAGCCATAAGCATTTTAATCTCAGCCTTCTTTATATCTGTAAGAAATGGAGAGTTTTCGGAATTAGAAAGGACTTTTAACGCCTTGTCTCGATCTTCATTGTGATACGCAAGGAGCTCTGCGTACTCAAGAATAATAGGGAGTGTTCTTGAATTTGGTGCCGTAATTTTTTCGAGAACTTCCTCATAGTGACTAATTATCTTTTTAAGCTCTTCTGTCGAATAGGTTTTTAACTGAGCTACTTTAATGTAGCCTACGTTTAAAATTCCTATCTGAGATTTCATTTGAATATCTTCTGAAGAACTCACGGTTATTGACTCCTGAAAAGCACGAATTGCTGTTTCATAGTCTTTGTTTTCTCGGCAAACCATTCCAAAGTTAAAAAGTCTTTCGCCGTTGGCTTTTGTCCTAATGTCAACGGCCGCTACTTGATTAAATACTCCAGAAAAGTTATCGATTTGTGAATATTGCCAAATTAACATCTCTGAAAAAACGACTCCTGAATTCTCTTTTTTTGCTCTTTCAAAAAGGGCTACTTTAAGCAAGATGAATTCTTTTGTGTTCTCGTCATCAAGGTTAAGACGTCTTAACAACGCTTTTTGAACCGCTTCTTGATAATATTCATGTTTTTCCAATAAAGAAAGATATGCGTTTACCATCTTTTCTTTTTCTTGTTTTTGAGCATAAAGGTCTGCTTCCTGAAAGTTGAACGGGTAACCTTTAAACTTCTTTTTTGCCCCTGTCAAAACCTCTAGAGCAAGGTCTAGCCTAGACATTACCAAAAACGAATTAAATAATGAAATACATTGTGATGGGGACTCTTTTCGGGTTTCAATAAGGTCAGAATATAGCTTATTGGACTTCGTCGTTTGATCTTGACCAGAATAAAAGGCAGCAAGCTGAAGGTTTAAATCCACATTATTGGGGGACTTTGAAATTTCTTTCTTTAGCGTTTTTTCTGCTCTTTTATATTCTTTGGTTTCTATCAAGCATTCAAAATATTTTTTAAAAATGACCAGCGAAGGAGATTCATTATATATCTTCTCATAATACGCCAAAGCCTTATCATAAGATCCTTGACCATAATAGTGTTGTGCGAGCTGTAAATCTGAGTCTGACTGAGAAAACGCAGAAAAAAACAGGCCAATAAATAATACGGTTAAGTAGTTTTTCATAACTATTGTTTGACTTCTAAACTTTTACTAAAGGTGTCTAGCTCAGTATAAAGATCATTATACATTTCCAAAAACTGTGCCCTCATCTTGACATATTCATCATAAAGAACTTTTATTTGAGTGACTTTGTTTTTTTCAAATTGAATGTAGTCATTGTATGACTCCCTTTTTCCATATCCTTTAGATATATCAGACTGCAGTTTTTCGAGCTGAAGAAGCTCCTCATTTATGCTGTTTTTTAGTCTTATCTGTTCTTTTCCGAGAGGGCCGAGCATTCTTCTCATTCTCTTAAAATCATCCATTTTTTGTCCGAATAAAACGTCTAAAGTATCTGAATAATAATTCTGTTTTACTCTGCGTTCAACATCATAAGTGGATAGCTTTAAAGCAGAAATACTATCTATTTTAATCGCGTCAAATTCGTTTTTATAAGTCTTTATCTGTTCTGATAAAACCAAAACGCTTTTCTCTTGTTTCTCCTTGTCTAAATCTGAACAAGAAATGCTAAATAAAAGTAACACGAAGATATATTTTCTCATTCTCAGGGTCTTAAGTTAAGCATCTATTGAATTTAATTAATAATCTTAAATCCAGTGTATGGAACCAGTGGCTCTGGAATTTTAATTCCTTGGGGTGATTGATTATTTTCAAGTAGGGCTGCTACTATTCGAGGTAAAGCCAATGCCGACCCATTTAGGGTATGACATAATTTTGATTTTTTATTTTCATCCTTATAACGAAGCTTCAGCCTGTTGGACTGAAAGGTGTCAAAACGAGATACAGAGCTCACTTCGAGCCATTTATCTTGACCTGCCGAATATACCTCAAAATCATACGTAATCGAAGCCGCAAACCCGGTGTCACCCCCACACAATTTTAATATTCTATACTGTAGTCCTAGTTTTTCCAATAAAGATTTTACATGATCCAACATTTCTTTGAGTGCCGATTCAACATTTTCCGGTTTCTCTATTCTTACTATTTCAACCTTTTCAAATTGATGAAGTCTATTTAAACCTCTTACGTCTTTTCCATAGCTCCCAGCTTCTCGTCTAAAACAGGGTGTATGTCCCGTTATTTTAATTGAAAAATCATCGTTGGGCAACAAGGTGTTTCTATACATATTTGTTAAAGGAACTTCTGCGGTAGGAATAAGATACAAATCATCTTCTCCTACGTGATACATCATTCCCTCTTTATCTGGAAGTTGTCCAGTACCCATTCCGCTTTCTTCATTGACCATTAAAGGAGAACTAAATTCCTCATAGCCCGCATTACTGGCCTCTTCTAAGAAAAAAGAAATTAAAGCCCTTTGTAGCTTCGCCCCTTTTCCCCTATAAAAAGGAAAACCGGCTCCTGTAACTTTTACCCCAAGTTCAAAATCAATGAGCTGGTATTCTTTAGCAAGGTCCCAATGGGCTTTGGGTGCGCTTTCCCTTGTTGGACTACTCCCTGATTCAAATATAAGCTCATTGTCCTCTGCATCATTCCCTGAGGGGACTTCTGGTCGTAGAATATTTGGCAAAGCCATAATTGCCTTAGAAAGTTGGTTTTGAAGCTCCTCTACTCTGGTTTTTTGGGTGGCCTCTTGTTTTTTTAATTCAACACTTTGGTTTTTCAATACCTCGGCCTGATTACGCTCTCCTGAACTGAAAAGTTTTCCCACCTCTTTTGAAATTGTATTCAGGTTCGCAGATGTTTCTTGATGTTCTGTTTTCGCGTCCCGCCACTGCTGATCAACAATTAAGATCTTTTCTATGTCTTTTTCAGAATCTAATCCTCTTTTCTTTAAACCGGCAATAACCTCTGCTCTATTTTCTTTAATCCTCTGAATTTCAATCATACTTGTGTTTTGTACAACAAAGCTAAACAATTGAAAAAATAATAAGCGCGCTTTTACTTTATTAAAATTTGATTCTCGTTGTTCGCGTGTTAAAAATGGTTAAGTTTTCTGCACGAATGAATTGATTTTATTTAGCTTCGTTTATCATGTTGAGAAAAAACAAAATAAGTTTAGCTGTTTTCTTACTGGCGTTGTCAATCATTAGCTTGATCATCGTTCAATCCTATCAACTATATCACACTTATGACCGAAAATCAAAAGAGCTTAATGACAATATTAAATCTTTTCAAGATAAAATCTCTTTCCGTCATGAAAAAGCAGAAGATTACAGACGCTACATCGACATTGTTAATGATGATTTTAGCGTGCAATATAAAGAGATCTTAAAGGCAGAATTTGAAAACCTCATCCCAACTCAAAATATTACAATTAGTGATACTGTTATAATTAATAATGGTGTTCCTGAGGAATATCTGGTAATTCAGGGAAGCGCATTTGATTCCATTAGTGGATTAAGTACTGAACAGCGCGTTCTAGCCAAAGACTACAGGGAAATAAGGGATGTCCTTCAAGGAAAGGTTAAGGTGATTCCGGGCTCTATTGATTCTAGTCGCCTTTCAATTGAGCTAAATCAAAAAGTCATTCAACAAATTTTTAAAAAGGCAAAATTCATCAATGAAATGATGGTTCAGTCTTTCAAGGAAAATATATTACAAACCCCACAACAGAGAATTGACGTGGTTTTTCTTGATTCAATTATTGCTTTTGAATTGAAAAACGAACACCTTCCAAAGAACTACAACTTTTGTATTTATCAAACTGAACAAAAACCAGTTGTTTTTCCATTGTCAACAAAGAATTACAAAACTTCTATCCCCTTTGATTCCATTCATAAGGTTTCCCTATTCCCCAACAACACATTCAGCGACCCTTTGTATTTACAAATAAACTTTCCACAAAGAGGTCGTTTTATTCTTAAAGAAATGACTTTATCAATAGCGGGTTCTATTATTGTTATTGTACTTGTTTTGGTTGCTTTTGTATTCATGTTCAAAACCATTATAGAACAAAAACGCTTGTCGGAATTAAAAGCGGGTTTTATTTCCAACATGACCCATGAATTCAAGACCCCTATTTCAACGATTTCATTGGCCTGTGAGGCCATTGAAGACTCCGATGTGAATAAAGATAAAAAGGTGAATGCCGTATCGCCATTCATAGATATGATTAAACAAGAAAATCGTAGGCTCGAAGTGCTGGTTGAAAGCATACTTGAAAGCTCAAGGCTAGAGCAACAAAATATCAAGTGGGGAAAGGACAGTGTTAATCTTTGCGAGGTCGCACAAAATGTCGTTGAAAATGCTTTGTTTCGTGTAGGTTCCGAAAATTGCTCAATTCAGCTCAAGAAGAACAAAGAATCAATAGTTGCTCTTTGTGATCGTTTACATTTCAGAAACCTCCTTACAAACCTGGTAGATAATGCGATTAAATATAGTGAAAGCAAAGCGGCTATTATTCTTGATATAAAACAAAATACAAATAATGTCGTTTTAACCATCTCAGATTCAGGAATTGGAATTGAAAAAGAACATCTCGATAAAATATTTGATAAATTGTACCGGGTTCCAACAGGAAACATTCACAATGTTAAAGGTTTTGGATTGGGACTAAATTATGTAAAGCGGATTTGTGATGGCTATTCTTGGGACATTAAAGTAACGAGTCGGTTTGGTCAAGGCACAACATTTGTTATAACAATGAATAAAGAATGAAGGAAAATAAAAACATATTATTAGCTGAAGATGATGAAAACCTTGGAAAACTCCTTAAATCATACCTTCAAGCCAAAGGTTTTGGTGTAGAGTTGGCCAGAAATGGAAAAATAGCCTACGAACTTTTTAACAACACGAAGCATCATTTTGATCTGCTTGTTTTGGATGTAATGATGCCTGAGATGGATGGCTTTACTCTGGGGTCAGAAGTGCGGCTTTTGGATCGCAAGGTTCCTTTGTTGTTTTTATCTGCGAAATCCATGAAAGAAGATAAGCTTAAGGGGTTTGATGTCGGTGCTGATGATTACATCACTAAACCCTTTTCAATGGAAGAGCTTCTTGCTAGGATTAATGCTATTCTTAAAAGAACCGAGCTACATCAAAAAAATGTGCAAGAGAAAATACATGTCGGCAAGATAGAATATGAACCGGAGCTTAGTGTCCTACATCTCAATGATGGCGTTAAGAAATTAACCACTAAAGAAAACATGCTGTTGCGTCTATTGGTTCAAAATCAAAATGAGCTTCTCGATCGACAAGCCGCTCTTCGGGCCGTTTGGGGAGATGATAATTATTTTAATGGAAGAAGCATGGATGTATACATTGCTAAGCTGAGAAAGCTATTGAAAGAAGATTCCAATATTGAAATAATGAATGTGCATGGTGTCGGGTTCAAGTTGCTCGTAAAGCAATAATATGCAAAGAATTTTCTTTTCGAATTTGGTGTTAATGGTTCTCTTGAATCTGCTAATCAAACCTATTGCCTTATTTGGAATTGATGCCACGGTTCAAAACCGAGTTGGCCCTGAAAATTATGGCCTCTATTTTTCTTTATTAAACCTATCGGTCTTATTTAATATTCTATTGGATTTTGGAATTAACAATTACACGACTAAAAACCTAGCACAAAACCCCGAAGAAATAAAAAAATACTTTGGTCGAGTTTTCACCTTTAGAATTGTCTTATTTAGCTTATACAGTGTTTTCACCTTTAGTCTCGCCTACTTTTTAGGGTATTCAGGGCGTCCTATGTTTCTATTGTCTTTTCTCATTTTAAATCAATTTTTGATTTTAACTATCGCATACTTTAGAAGTCATTTCGCCGGCTTTCATTTTTTCAAAACAGATGCTTTTATCTCTGTTTTAGACCGTGGTCTTTTAATTATCGTTGGTGGTCTTCTTTTGTTTTCTCCTTGGGCTCCAAAGAACCTCCAAATTGAGTGGTTTATATGGATCCAAACCTTCTGCTACGGAACCACCCTTATCGTGGGTTTCATTTTATTAATAAAACACCTCAAGCGCCCCTACTTCTCTTGGGACCCCTCTTTTAGTATTAAACTCATTAAAAAAAGTTGGCCATATGCCCTTCTTATTGTTTTAATGTTGTTGTATACCCGAATAGATGGTGTTATGTTGGAGAGAATTCACATAAATGGAGCATATGAGTCAGGCGTTTACGCTCAAGGGTTTAGACTTCTTGATGCGCTCTATATGTTTGGAATGATCTTCGCTGGTTTATTATTCCCCTTGTTTTCAAAACAACTCAAAGAATCCATTCCTGCTGTATTAGAGCTGGTAAAAACTTCGGCAAACTTATTACTAAGCGGTGTTGTTATTATCATCTTTGTCACCTGCTACAGCTCCTCTTATATCCTGGGGTTAATCTATACTGACTATTTAGAAGCAATTGGGCCATTTCAGTTTTTAATGCTTGGTTTTTTTCCAATATGTATGAATTTTATTTTTGGAACGCTATTAACGGCGAATGGAAATCTCAAAGTTCTGAATTTCATTTCTTTAGGCGGTATCATCGCCAATGTTTGCATTAACCTTTGGCTGATACCAAAACATGGAGCATTAGGCGCTGCAATCGCAACCTTTTTCACGCAGCTAGTAACAGCCATTTTACAGTATTGTTATTGCGTTGTAAAATTCAAAATTCCTCTTAAAATAATTGGGTTTCTTAAATTCGCTACTCTCATAGGTGGGTTGTTTGGTATCAGCCATTATTTTAATAATAGCGATTATTTAATCCTTATCCAGCTCATTGTTGGATTCCTTTTGACCTTTTCATTGTCTTTAATAGATCTAAATTCCATGAAAGAACTTTATTTCTCTTCAAGAAGAATCAAATAAATTATAAGAAATAGAGTTTCATATGTGTTTATATGTCCTATTTTTGTAACCTGAAATGATTCTAATGGAAAAAAATGATTTAAACTTAAACGAAGAAAGGGAGCGGTTGTTGACATTTTTGTTTCGGAAAAGGAAAATAATATTGTCTTTTTCATTCGTTGTAAGCGCTTTAACTTTTGGGCTTTCGTATTTGATTACGCCCTTGTATCTTTCTACGGCAATAGTATTCCCCGCGGCATCAAGTTCTGTTTCTTTTTCTGAACAGAGAAACACAAAGGCATCTTCAATGGATTTTGGGGAAGAAGAGCAAGCGGAACAATTGGTTCAAATTTTACAATCGGCAGATCTTAAAGACTTAATGGTAAAGAAGTATGACTTAATGAATCATTATAATATTAAAGAGAGTGATGGCAATAAGTATGATAAATTAAATACAGCATATGAGGGTCATTTTTCTTTTGAAAGAACAAGGTTTGGATCAATAAAAATTGATGTTTTGGATCGAGACCCAAAGCTTGCCGCAAAAATGGCAAACGAAATCATCAACTTAATTGACACAGTAAAAAACAATATTATTCGTAAAAGAACGCTTCCCGCATTCAAAATCACCAAAAGAAAGAAAGAACAACTTGAGACTGAAATCAATACGCTATTAAATAAAATGGACAGTTTATCTAAGTTAGGCGTCGTTTCTCTAGATGTCCGGTCTCGGCTTTTTCAGGCTTTGGTTGATTCAAAAAACCCAAATGAAAAAGCTCAGTTACAACAAAAAATAGAGATTAACTCGTTATTGGGTTCAACTTTCGATGGCTTGGAAAGGAAAAGAAATGAGAAAATTATAAAATTAGAAGACTTTAAGGTTGCTTATGAACAAGCCGAGTCGGATGCTGCTACGGACTTTAGTCATAAATTTGTAGTTCAAAAAGCAAAAGTGGCTGATAAAAAAGACCAACCCCAAAGAATTATTATGACGATAATTGCTGCTTTTGGCTCTTTTATTTTTATTGTCTTCTCCCTTTTAATTATTGAGCGATATAAAGAATTAAAGCTTAAGTCTTAGAATGACTGCCGTCAATAAAATCAGCCTATTATTGGGCGCGTTGTGTCTATCGGCTCTGTTTGCTTTTTTCAACTCAATGGGCCTGGAGGCTCTAGGGCTTTTTCCTGTTGTGCTCCTGTTCATATACCTTGCCATTTTTGAAACTGAAAAATTCTTTTTGTCTATTGCCTTTCTCACCCCTTTATCTGTCAATATTGAAGAGTATACAGACGGTCTAGGTTTGTTTCTGCCCACAGAGCCATTATTGTTTGGCTTAATGGTTTTATTTCTTTTTATTCAAGTCAAGACTCCTTTTTTAGATGTAAGGATATGGCGAAATCCAATTATAATTTGCGTGCTTTCATACATTATTTGGCTCGTTTTCACTTCAATCACGAGCACGGATCCTTTGATCTCTTTTAAATCTGTATTGGCAAAACTCTGGTTTATTATTCCGCTACTAGTCTTTGGAACACACTTCTTTAGGAAACATGAAAACAGAATTGTTTTTCTTTGGTTATTTATTGTGTCCTGTTGTTTGGTGGTTTGTTTTACGCTAGTGCATCATTCCATGTATGGTTTTGGTGAAGAAGAAGGCCATTGGGTAATGTGGCCATTTTTTAAAGACCACACCATTTATGGAGCAACTGTTGCTCTGTGTCTTCCCATTAGCCTTGCCCTCCTAAAACAAAAAGGAAGTCCTCCATTATCAAAAGCCATTTTAATTCTTTTAAATGTCATCTTGATTATAGGTTTAATATTTTCGTATACTCGAGCGGCTTGGTTGAGTGTTCTCTGTGCTTCAATAATTGGCCTGCTTGTTTATTTTAAAGTGAACTTTCGATTCTTAATGGGGCTTGGTTTGGGTTTTGCTCTCATAATATATTCTCAATGGGATAATATACAGCTTGTCCTAGCAAAAAACACCCATGAGCATACCACTGAGGCCTTTGAAGAAAAAATTCAGAGTGCCGCAAATGTTACAACCGATGCCTCAAATTTAGAGAGAATTAACCGTTGGGATTGCGCAGTACAAATGTTCAAAAAGAAACCAATTACTGGGTTTGGCCCTGGGACTTATGCCTTTGAATATGCGCCCTTTCAGGATCCACAAAACCAAACCATTATTTCAACCAACTTTGGGGATATGGGAAATGCGCATAGTGAATATCTTGGGGCTTTGTCTGAAACTGGTCTCTTGGGGCTTCTGATTTTTATATCGATAATTGCCTCAACCTTCATTTGTGCAATTCGACTCTACTATGAAACTTCAAACCAAGAAAGGGATGCTAAACTCTTAATCATGGGGATTATCGTTTCATTATCTTCTTATTTTATTCATGCTTTTTTGAATAATTATCTAGACACAGACAAGGCAGCGGTACCGGTGTGGGCAATGTGTGCAATGATTATAGCAATGAGCCTCCCATTAACTAACGATCAATCCATAAAGAAGGGTTAAGGCTTTTTGTAGTTGTTCCACTTACAAGATGGAGCTCAAAATGAAGCACCCCTAATGAATTGTTCTCATTTAATATCGTTCCTATTTTTTGTTTTGTTTTAACCTTGTCTCCTTTAGATACTGTGGTTTCTTTCAAATTGCTATACACTGTTCGATAATTTCCATGCTTTATAATAACCACCTTACCTGAACCTGGAATGGTAAACACACTTGTAACCTCTCCTTCAAAAATGGTTCGCACTAAAGAATTTGTGGGGCACGATATATCTATACCGTTATTGTTCGTATATACACCGCTCAACGAAGGGTGTTGGTTTTTACCATACTTTTCTGTTATTGAGCCTTTTCCTACTGGCCAAGGTAGCGCACCTCTATTATTTTGGAATTTTTTACTGCTTATCTTGCCTTCTGAGGATTCATCATTTAGGGTCGTTGTGTTCTTTTTTGGGGTTTCTCCATTTTTTCGAGCAGCTTCTAACCTTCGTTTTTCTGCTTCCTTTCTTTTTCTCTCAATTTCAGCAAGCTCCCTTCTTATTTCCTCATTTATTTTCTTTTTAATCGCTTGTTTTTTTATTTCGTTTTTCCTTATTTCTGCAAGCAATAACCCTTCTTCTTTTTGAATTTTTTCAAGAACCTCCAGTTTTTTACCTCTGTCAACTTCTATTTCTGCACGTTCCTGTCTTTTTTGAGATAAGGTTGCTTGCTTTTTCTTTTTTTCAATTTCTATAGCTTCTATTTCCTCTTTGATTTTAGCTTGATCTTGTACAATTAAAGCAGCTTGTTTTTTATGAAGTGCTGAAACGCTTTTTAGGTATTTGTTTCTTTTTTGAGCTTCATAATAACTATCTGCAGAAAGCACAAACATCATTTGACCATTTTTATTTCTGTTCTTGTAAGCATTAATAATCATTTCCTTGTATTGTGCCTTTAACCTTTCCATTCGGATCGTTAATGCTTTCACTTTTTCTTGTTTTTCCTGAATATAGACATCGGCCATTTTTACCTGATTGTCGAATATTTTTAGCAGTGCTTCTCTACTATTGATTTGATTCTCAATGAGCTTCAATTCATTAAGTGAAGCCTCCCTATTTGACGAGACCTTTTGTAATAAGCTTTTGGTGTTTGATATCTTACTTTCAAGTTTTTTTTGCTCTCTTTTTAGTTTGTCACTTTTTGATTGTGACAGAACACTAAAACAAAGACCTAAAAATAAAACAACATTAATTACACGTTTCATAATTTTCAGGGATTATTAGCGATAGTTTTCTCGGTATATTAATTCTTAACTTATTAAACACCATTTTAATTTCAGCTGACGTTTTGGGGCCTAACAGAGAAACATTCATCTCTTTGGGGTATAGGCTCCCCTCTTTTTCTTGCCACTCAACATATTTTATGTCAATTTTAAATGAATCAGCTGGACTGTAAATGTGCACAGAAGACAGGGCGCTTGCTTCCGAATTCAATTCATAAGTATAAATTAAATTCGATTTGTGTCGTTTTTCGCTTTTTTTCTGTTCACGCTTTTTATGCGTAGAAATAATATACTCATACGGGTTGCTTAAAACGTGGTACTTGACTTCTTTTTTGTAACCGATGGGCAGCCCAAAAAACAGTTCTTGGATGTTTTCAAATGACAATTCTATACCCCAAAGTTCCGAGTATTCGGTAATCGCCTTTCCTGTATAGCATTTGTCTTTTTTATTGACAATAGTAATCTTATCAGTATCTATGTATGCAGTAAAAACCGGTATTGCGGCATAAGACAGTATGGTACTCAAGGCCGAATCTTGTACAATATTCACCGAAGACTTAAAAGAAACCTTGCTTTCTTCATCTGAATAGGTCACTTTTATTTTTGAATAAAAATACGCGGGTCTTTCAGAATGTAGACTGTCCATTTTTTCTAAAAACAACTTTTCTTTTAGTTTAGGGAGCTTTTGAGGTTTTTCACCAACATCCGACCACTGGCTCGAACAAGAAGCTAGTACCAAGAATAGTGTCAAACTATAAATTATATTATTCCATATATTCTTCATTCAATATTTTTTTTTCAAGAAGGTCACTTCCAGGACCAATCCTTGCCGCTTCCCTCCAATAACGCATTGCCTCTTCAATATTATTTAATCTCGCTAAAGAATCCCCCAGTTTCTCGCTAACTTGTGATCGCCCAATCGGATCTTCTAATTGATTATTCATTGCCTGTAATAATGGTTTATATATGTTTTTTGCTTCAAGAAACTGCTCTTTTACAAAGAAAATATCGGCTTTTAATAATAATAACTCAAAGTTTGTTCCATTTTTTTCAATGAGCCCTTCAACCAAGCCTAATGCTAAATCTAAATAGACCTTTTTTTCATAAAGCCTCAGGCAGAAATTAAAAGTCAAGTAATCGTTGTTGTGCTTTTTTCCTGTTTCAATCGCTTTTAAATATTCTTTTTTGGCATCCGAAAAACGATTTTGACCAAAATAAGCTTCTGCAAGCTGCCCTTGTAAATCTGACTTAACAACAAGGTCATTTACAACAGTAAAAAGCCCATCGTTGGCATATTGTTGAGCCAGAATAAACTGATTGGTTTGATTGTATGAAACACTCAACATATAGTAGGGTACTGTTTTTAGAGGAAACGTTTTGATTGCCTCTTTCCCTTTCTCAATAAGTTTTTTCCATTTCTGGAAATCATAATAATGATATAAAACCCTCTCCCAAATCAAATAGTTGCCTGGATTTGTTGACAGTGCTTTTTCATAACTTTTAATCGCGCTCCCAAATTCTTTGTTTTCAATGTAAACATCTCCAGTAAGCATCATTATGGTATCATTTTCGCCATAATAAGTTTCAACCTTTGTCAAGATTGAGTTGATGGAACTCTTATCTGTATAATGAATAAAAAAATTCAAAGCCTCCGTTACTTCTTCAGCCATTAGGCTTTCAGATAAAATGGCTTTAGAATAAAGACCTTTACATTTCTCTATGTTTTTTCTTTCGAATTCAAATTGAGCAAGAAGAATTAGACCTGTTCCGTTTTTAGGATCAAGCTCTACTAACTTATTTAACTGAAGCATCCCTAATTCTATTTGACCTGAGTTCAAATAAAAGTCTACAAGGGTCGCTATAACATATTGATTATTGTTCTCTATTTCCAACACTTTTAATAACTCGTGCTCTGCCTCTTTTATTTTCATCAACCCTTTAAACCAAACGTGCTTTTTTAATGACGCTTCAACTTGAATACCCACATTTTCTTCTAATCGGTTTAAAACGGATATTGCCTTTTTGATATTTCCAGAAAGCTCCCAAGACAGGGCACTCTCAAAATAATAATTAGAATTGGTTGAGCGTTTAGAAAGGATTTCTTCAAAAACAAGGGCTGACTTTTCATGTTCTCCCGTTTCACGGTACATATAGCCTAATTCAATTTGATAATACAAATTTGATTTATCAAAAGTTGCGGCCTGAATGGTGTGGTATTTCGCTTGTTCTAAATCCCCCTTAATTAATGAGATTTGAGCAATTGCAAAATGACTGGCGTCATCTTCTGGTTTTTCTTTTAGACATTTTTTAAATCGCGCAACCGCTTCTTCATAGTTACCCAACAATTTTAACCTGACTCCTTCATGAAAAGCACTTATATAAGTTTCACTTTTAATAGGGTTGGTCGATTCTACACTCGTTCTACACGAAAAAAACAAAACTAAAAGAAGAAACAATAAGCTAATTCGCATCGCCCATTTCTGTGTAATCGCCAATGCTTAAATCTCGAACTGTTCCATTTACTTTTGATTGAGCACCAACCATTGAGTCTTTAAAAATCATATTCGAAACCTTTGTGTTTTGTTGAATAATTGAATTTGATACTCTCGAATCTGTTATTTCCGATTTTGCACCAATAGAAACATGAGGGCCTATAACCGATCTTGTTATTTTTGCTCCTTTTCCAATAAAACATGGCTCTATTATAACGGATTCTGTTATCTCTGATTCGGAACTTATTAAACGGGGTCCCTTTTCTTTCTCGAAATTTAAAACCGACTGATTTGTTTCAACTGTCGCTTTTTTATTACCGCAATCTAACCAATGTGTTACTTTTCCAGGTATAAATGATGTTCCTTTTTCAGTAAGTCGTCTCAATGCGTCGGGCAATTGATACTCTCCCCCTTTTCTTAAATCATTATCAATTAAATAATCCAACTCTTTTTTTAACGATTCACCAGATTTAAAATAGTAAATCCCTATCATCGCTAAATCAGAAACATACTCTTTAGGCTTCTCAACAAAGTCAGTAATGACGTCTTCTTGGTTCATTTTAACGACACCAAAAGCACTCGGATCATCAATTTGTTTAACCCATATTATTCCTTCTTGTTTATCAGATATTTTAAACTCTGCCTTAAATAAGGTATCTGCAAAAGCTACAATTACAGGGCCTGATAGTTTTTCTGATGCACATAGCACGGCATGAGCCGTTCCAAGGGGTTCTTTTTGATAAAAAACGGACCCTTTTGCTCCTAGTTTTTCTGCCACTCTTAAAAGCTCTGCCTCTGCCTCTTCACCAAAGTCTCCAATAATAAAGGAAATTTCTTCAATTTTATCATCACACATTTCTGCAATATCCTCTACCAAACGATGAACGATTGGTTTCCCAGCAACATGAACTAGCGGTTTCGGAACAGTCAAAGTATGGGGTCTTAACCTGCTTCCTCTTCCTGCCATTGGCACAATTATCTTCATATTTTCTTTATTTTATTCCTGTACTACCAAACCCTCCTTCGCCCCGATCAGTCTTATTTACGACTTCTACCTTTTCGAGGAGAACCTTTTCTACTTTTGCAAATACCAGTTGTGCTATTCTATCACCACTTTCTATTACAACCTTGTCGTCAGATAGGTTCATTAATATTATTCCTAGCTCTCCCCTGTAGTCTGAGTCAATCGTTCCTGGACTATTTAATACCGTGATGCCCTTTTTGAGAGCAAGTCCGCTCCTTGGCCTTACTTGGCACTCTAACGCTTCATTCATTTCTAAAAACAACCCTGTTTTAATCAATGCTCTATCTAGAGGAGCAATCTCGACAGATTCTATAACAAAAGCACGAACATCCATACCAGAGGACCCCGAGGTTTTGTATTCCGGATTCGGATTGTTTGATGTATTTATAATTTTAACCATATTCTCCATTAGTTCAAATTTACACATATTGGATGCAGACATTCCTCATGGATAGATTAGAAATTAACAAAGGAATTAACAATTCTAAATTTAGTGTTGGTTATTTGCTAAAAATCTTATTTTTGTTATATGACGCCAAAAGGAAAAATGATAATTATTGGGGGGGGGGTCGATAAGGGAAGTTTCACCGAACAGGAATTCACAGATCAAGTCGAAAATAATCTAAACTTTTTTGAAAAGGGTATCTTAAGACGTTTACTAGACGAATCGTCAGACGGCTTGAATTCTCGAATTGAAGTTGTGCCTACAGCTTCTAAAATCCCAAAAATAGTTGGAGATGAATATGCCAAAGCTTTCCGCTTTTTAGGAGCAGAAAATGTCGGTGTTTTGAACATTACAAATCGAAAAGAATGTGAAAATTCAGGAGTGATTGACCGAATTAAAAAGGCTAATATTGTTTTTTTTACTGGAGGAGATCAGCTTCGATTGACTTCAATTATCGGAGGAACAACCCTACATGATACACTCCTTAATAAGTATTTAAATGAATCTTTTTTGTATGCCGGAAGCTCTGCCGGAGCGGCGTGTGTCTCAAAACAAATGATCTATCAGGGGTCAAGTTCTGAAGCCTTACATAAAGGAGAGATAAAGATAACAAGTGGTTTGGGTTTTATTGACGACGTTACAATAGATACCCATTTTGTTAAACGTGGTCGCATTGGAAGGTTATTTCAAGCGATTGTATCAAACCCAAAAACTTTAGGCCTTGGTTTAGGAGAAGATACCGGCTTGTTAATAAAAAACGGGCATACTATGGAGGCCATTGGTTCGGGTTTGGTTATTCTCGTTGATGGTCGAAAAATAACCGATACAAATATTACAGATGTTTCTTTGGGAGACCCTATTTCAATTAATAATCTGGTTGTACACGTTATGAGTAAGGGAGATACTTATCAGCTTAATAACCACTCTTTTTCGATCTTTAAAAAGGCAAATTTATCAGCATGAAAATCATAATTCATGGTGGTTTTTTTAGTGAATCATCTCAATCAGATGAAACCAAACGCGAAAAACAAATTGCCTTACAAAATATTATTAAAAATGGCTTCGAATTTCTTCAAACTCATACTGCGTTAGAGACGGTTGTTTATACAACCTGTTTACTTGAAGACTGTCCACTATTTAATGCGGGTATAGGTTCACAAATTCAAGCAGATGGAAAAATCCGAATGAGTGCTTCAATAATGAATGGTTCCGATTGTAAATTCAGTGGAGTAATCAATATTGAAAAGGTGAAAAACCCTGTTCTTGTTGCAGAAAAACTTTTGAGAGAGGAAGATCGGGTATTAAGCGGACAAGGAGCAAAACAATATGCCAATTCTCAAGGTTTTGAGTCGTTTTCTACAGAGACTGAAGAAAGAAGAAAAGAATACAATATGAAACTCAAGTCTTCAAAGACAGGAACCGTTGGCTGTGTTGTATTAGATAAGGAAGGCAAGCTAGCTGTAGCTACATCAACTGGGGGTAAAGGCTTTGAAATACCTGGAAGGGTTTCTGACTCGGCAACGATTGCCGGAAATTATGCAAATAAGAATTGTGCCATTAGCTGTACAGGTGTGGGAGAAGATATCATTAATGGTGCTTTGGCATGCAAAATAGTTACTCGTGTAACAGATGGTCAAAGTATACAGTCTGCTTTTAATAACACATTCACGGAACTTAATGAAATTGATGGTTTTGCTGGAGCGATAGGTATTGACTCTAAGGGAAATATGTTTTGGAAGGAGAGTCATCCAAAAATCGTATTCGCTGCCTACGATGGAGGCGAAATAACTTTATTTGAATAGAATTCCGACTCAATTAACAGGTTTTCTCTAGAAAAAACGCCTAATAAAACCCAAAATAATGGAGCTACTGTGATTATGCTAATGTTAAATAACGATTGTATAAAATAAACCATGATACACATGGCCAAAATAGTTGAAGAATTAAACTTAAAAATGATTCGCCTTTTTTTCCAAAACAATGTCGCCAAAAACAAAACAAAAATGATTGCCGCGGGGACTCCTGAAACAGCAGCGATGTGTAATATTTCACTATGGGCCTTATCAACGGTTTTACCTGTTCTTTTTTGGTAGGCCAAAAAACCCTCGTTTTCCGTTCTATTAAAATGCTCTTTAAGGTTTTCAGGACCTGTCCCTAAAATTGGATTTTGCCCGATGGCTTTTAAAGTCATTTTCCATATTTGAACCCGGCCAGAACCTGCTCCTTCTTCCGTTGAAATTTGATTCTGAATACTTATTGCCCTTCCCTTTATGTGATTTTCTCGCGTGAAATTCATTGCAAGAGCGACTGAAGTAAACACAAGCAAAAGAGTAATAAACGGCATAACGTATTTCTTTTTAGCAAGAAGAAAAAGAGAAAATAATATGATTGTCAAAAATGCCAACCAGCATCCCCTTGTATTACACGCTAAAAGCCCCCCAAAAAAAAGCACGCACAAAAATAATGTTTGAGGCCGTCTGTCCATAATGTATAACCCACAAGAAAGGGTAAGTAGTGTCACCACGTACGAGCCAAAAAAGTTCTGATTACCGATGGTTGAATAACAACCCTTGCGAAAATTTAAATAATGAACCAATGGATCAATGCCATAAAATTGAAGAATCGAATACGAAGCAACTACGCCCTGAACTGATAAATAAAAAAATAAGTTTTTCTTACTAATTACAAAGTGATTTCTAGCAGCGATAAAAATGACTGCATAAAAAAATAAAGTAATAAAGCCTTCAAATCTCCCTGCTGTTTCAGAGGCCCCTGAAAGAGCTAAAAGAGGCTTGTGCGCAGCTAATGAAGCGATTAGAACAAAGCCTAGATAGAATAATAGTAATTTAATCTCGATTCCCTTAAGGTTTATTTTTTCTCTTATCAAAAAAACCAAAATGGCAATAGAGCATATGGTTAAAAGAGGCGCTTTAACGGTTACGAAAATGCTCGGCATCCCTTTGAAGGGTAGAATTGCTAATGGTAACAATGTTAACAGCAACCACAATAAGCGGTTTATATAATATGAATTACGCGTAGTTTCCAAATAAGCTTTTACTACTTATTCGTGAATTATCGCAGTAAGGTTACATGGCCTACAACTATTTTTCTTTCGTCAGTTTCTGGGTTCTTATATATTATTTTCCAAGTATAAACCCCATCTTGTGAATCAGAACCGCTTAGTCCATAACTTCCATCCCAACCTTTTGTGCAATCACGTGTTTCAAAAATGACTTCACCCCATCGGTTGAAAATTAACATTTCAAAATTATATGGATCAAATCCCGAATAAAATATAGGTGTAAACGTCTGATTAAAATTATCTCCATCTGGTGTAAATGTATTGGGAACATAAAAGATTTCCTGCTCGTCAAAAGGAATAAATACCTGCGTACTGTCTATACAACCAAAATCACTTATCGCCGTTAGCGTAATCATTATACCCGCTTCCGTTTCAGAATAAAGATGAGATGGGTTAAATGTTTGGCCTGTAGAACCATCTCCAAAACTCCAAATATAATCAACGGCTCCCTGGCTATTATTGGTAAAGCTAACCAATTGATTAACATCTGTAAAAGATTGTGGAGAAACGGAAAAAGAGGCTAGTGGATCACTTTGAACACAGATATAATCGTCAAGTGTCAAAGTGTTTGAACATCCATTTTCTTCAACAAATAACGTAACATCATAGCATCCTGGAAATAAGAATGATGTATTAACACTTGTTCCGTTTAAAACATCACCATTACCAAGTGTCCATATATTATTTCCTGTCAAACTTCCTCCAGTTAAATTAACATTCAATGGGGAACAACCTTCAATATTATCTGCTGAAAAAGAAACTGTTGGTAACGCATTTACGACAATATCCATTGTTGTTGCAATTGCACATTCGCCGAGTTGAGGAACAAAACTGTACGTCGTTGTTCCCTCTGTCGAAGTACTTATCGTTGATGGGCTCCAAACCCCTGTTATATTATTATCAGATATGGGATTCAAGTTGTCTCCTATGGTTTCATCTAAACAGTAGGGGCCTAAAGCAGCAAACACTGGGTTTACAGGGGGGATTATATTCACCGTAATGGTTTGAGAAGACCCGGTACACGCTCCTAAAACAGGGCTTATTATATAATCTATCGTTCCAGGCCCCGGCCCTGTTGTTGTTAATGTTTGAATGATGTCCAAGCCTGCAGGCGTATTTAGCCCTGTACCCGCAGATGCTCCCGTCGCAGTATTTTGCACAACTGTCCAGTCAAAACTGGTGGCGTTAGAACTAGTAACATTAATTAATGCGTCCTCTCCGCTACAAATCTCATCATTAATTAGTATCGCAATTAAATCAACATCTATATCTTCGCTAATAACAATTTGTGAAGAAGACTCACACCCGTTGATTCCAGTGCCAATCACTACATAAGTTCCAGGGGAATTTACAGTAACATTACTTGTGTTTCCTAGCCCATTATCCCAGCTATAGGTGTCTCCGCCAGTTGCTGTAAGGTTTATGTCTATCAATGTACATGTAAGTTCTGTACTTCCCGTATTATTCGTAATACCGATTGTCGGTGGGGAATTATCTAGAGAAACATTAACTTGACCGATGGACACACATCCAAATACATCGGTAACGGTAACTGTATAGGTTGTATTACCTACAGGATTAGCAATAGGGTTTGAAATGTCATCTGTTGTAAGGCCTCCTGATGGCGTCCAATTATATGTGTTTCCAGCCACTGGTGCAGAACCAACCTGTGCCCCTCCAACATTTGTAATACACGTTATAACCTGGTCTGTTCCTGCATCTACAAAAGGAAGAGCGATGATGTCAACATCCATTGTCGTTACTGTTGCACATAGACCTACATCTGGAGTAAATGTATAAGTGATTGTTCCTGCAACCGTAGTGTTTATTGTTGCTGGCAACCATGTTCCGCTTACGCCATTATTCGATATCGATGGGAGTGCTGCTGCTACTGCATTTATACATATTGGTGCTATCTGAGTAAACGTAGGTGTCGTTGGAGCGGTAATATCTACATCCATCGTCGTTCCTAATGCACATTGACCAGCATCTATCGTAAAAGTATAAGTAATAATTCCGGGAGTTGCCGTGTTTATTGTAACTGGGGACCATGTCCCTGTCAATCCTTCCAAAGATGTATTTAATAATGCTCCTGGAGTGTCTCCGACACAATATGTGCCAAGCTGAGTGAAGGTCGATTGTATCGCTGGATCGATGGTGATGTCCATTGTCGTTGTTGTTGCACATAAACCTGCATCTGGAGTAAATGTATAAGTACTCGTTCCCGCTACAGCTGTATTTATTATTGCCGGAGACCACGTTCCGGTTATACCGTTATCTGATGTTGTTGGAAGCGTCGGTGCAGAACCATTAATACATACCGGTGCTATCTGAGTAAATGTTGGAATCGTTGGTGCGATAATTTCCACATCCATGGTTGTGCCTAGTGCACATTGGCCAGCATCAAAAGTAAAGGTATAGGTGCTTGTCCCTGCTGAGGCTGTGCTTATCGTTGCAGGCAACCAGGTGCCCGTTATACCCTCTAATGAGGTCCCTAATAATGCCCCAGGGGTGTCGCCTACGCAATATGCGCCTAGCTGCGTAAAGGTAGACTGAATCGCCGGATCTATAGTAATGTCCATTGTTGCCGTCGTTGCACAAATTCCAACATCAGGGGTGAATGTATACGTACTCGTTCCCGCTGTAGCCGTACTGATGGTTGCAGGTGACCAAGTACCTGATATACCGTTATCTGATGTTGTTGGAAGTGTCGGAGCTGAAGTATTTATGCATATAGGAGCAATCTGAGTAAATGTTGGAACTATAGGTGCCGTAATGTCAACATCCATTGTCGTTCCAAGTGCACACTGACCCGCATCAATCGTAAACGTATACGTCGTTGTTCCTGCCGCAGCCGTACTAATTGCTGCAGGTGACCACGTGCCCGTTATCCCTTCAAGTGAGGTTCCCGATAAGGTACCTGGAGTATCGCCAATACAATACGCACCAGGTTGTGTAAAGGTAGATTGGGTCGGTGCATTTACAAGAGTTGTGGCTGTTAAGTTAAGCAATGTGCTGCAAGACCCGTCTGAAATATTGGTTAATGTAATCGTCGTATTTGCCGTTACAGCGGGTTCTGTAATCGTAGCTGTTCCACCAACTAATGTTACGGTATTCGAACCTGTTCCTGTATTGTATGTAACTACTGCATCCGTAAGGCCTGTGATGGTAAAAACAGCATCCTCCCCTGCGCAGATCGGGCCATTTGCAATTACCGAAGGTTCAGGGACGTTTCCTCCACCAATAATTATAAGCTGTGTGACAAATGTCTGATTACCACAGTCATCGGTAATACTATACTCTCTGTAAATGGTTTCAGGACAGCTATTATTATCTGAACTATCTGAAACAAAAGCGACTATAGGGATTAATGTGCAATTATCTGCTTCATCCGTTATTGCTGTAACATCTGGTGCTGGTGCTGGTCCAGTTGTAATGTTTAATGTAGGAGGGTTTGATGCTGTAGGTGGGGTAACATCATCTACCGTTATCGTTTGAGTAACATTGATTGAGTTGCCACAATCATCTGTTACACTATACGTTCTTGTGATTACTTCTGGACAGCTATTGCCATCGGAGACATCCGATACAAATGCAACTAATGGTGTTGCCGTGCAGTTATCCGCCTCATCTGTTACTGATGTAATATCGTTCGCAGGAACATCTCCGATACATTCAACATTTATCGCTGATGGATTCGAAGCTGTCGGTGGGGTAACATCATCTACCGTTATCGTTTGAGTAACATTGATTGAGTTGCCACAATCATCTGTTACACTATACGT
>ENA-OWPI01000124-OWPI01000124.1-marine-metagenome-genome-assembly--contig:-NODE-124-length-111612-cov-4.700130_pt1 | contig 111612 bp, 109 predicted proteins | sample MGYA00238138_ERZ651775 | MGnify/ENA primary metagenome ERZ651775 (study PRJEB26906, sample SAMN06265043) | marine metagenome | isolation source: Helgoland LTER site | place: Germany:Helgoland, sampling... | reverse complement strand
TTTAAAGGCTGGCTCTTACCGAATTCTTTCCTCATAGACATGAGTCCCGGCATTTCTTGCTCTGCCAGCTCAATTTCTTTTCGGCCAAAGTCCGCCAGTTTCATATCTGCGACAACACAGTCCGAGTTTTTCTTAGCAACTGAGCGCGATGTATTTTTTTTAGTTTTTTGTAACACTTTTTATTCCTTTAATATTTTACTATTGTATTAAACTAGCTCCGAAAAAATAATATACGTTTCGTTTACTAAGAAAGTTCAGCCTTCAGAGAATCAACTAAGTCAGTCTTCTCCCAGGAAAACCCTCCGTCGTCTTCAGGGACCCGACCGAAATGGCCATAAGCGGCTGTGCGCTCATAGATGGGTCTACTCAAATTTAGATGTTCCCGTATGCCTCTAGGGCTAAGATCCATAACTTTCACTAGGGCTTTTTCCAGAATTGATTCCGAGATAGAGCCAGTCCCATGCATGTCGACATATACTGATAGTGGTTTTGCCACCCCGATAGCATAAGCTAACTGAATCGTGCACTTATCAGCATAACCCGCCGCGACCACATTTTTAGCAAGATAGCGCGCCGCATAGGCAGCGGACCGATCAACTTTACTAGGATCTTTCCCTGAAAATGCACCACCGCCATGAGGAGCTGCTCCTCCATAAGTATCAACAATGATTTTCCGCCCGGTTAGACCCGCATCACCGTCAGGGCCACCGATAACAAACCGACCTGTGGGATTCACGTAGAACTCGTCCTCTGGGCACATCCAGTTTTCTGGGATAGCATTAATCACGTAAGGCCTAACGAGCTCTCTTACTTCCTGCTGGGTTAGCCCTTCATCATGCTGGGTTGAAACCACAATTGATGCTGCACCGACTGGCTGCCCATCCTCATATTTCAATGTGACTTGGCTTTTAGAATCTGGACCAAGGCCACTTATTTCTCGAGAATGACGAGCAATAGCTAACGCTTCAAGAATTCGATGCGAATAATGTATTGGAGCCGGCATAAGCACATCAGTTTCGCGACAGGCATAACCAAACATTATTCCTTGATCACCTGCTCCCTCGTCTTTATCTGAAGAGCTGTCTACACCTTGTGCTATATCAACGGATTGGTTATGCACATAACAGCTCACTTCTGCGTGTTCCCAGTGGAATCCTGATTGTTCGTAACCTACATTCTTCACTGCCTTCCTAGCAAGTCTTTCTATTTGAGCCGCGTCTATGCTTTGTGGCCCTCTAGTTTCGCCTGCAACAACAATTCGGTTCGTCGTTGTTAACGTTTCCACCGCGACTCTGGAAACCTTATCAGCTTGAAGATAGGCGTCAACAATGGCGTCAGATATACGATCGCATATCTTATCTGGATGTCCCTCAGACACTGACTCGCTGGTAAATAAATAGCTAGTTCTCACTTTAATCCTCTACTTTAACGATTGTTTTATTTTATATAATTCATCACTATGGGTCGTGCAGTATTATACCCTAATTATCCTTATCTAAGAACTGTTAATGCTATTTTTCCCATGTGCTTGCTGCTTTCCATGAGGATATGGGCATCTCTTGCTCCGGTGAGAGGGTATGTCTTAAATACATGGCTCTTGATTTTTCCTGATCTCACATGCGGCCAAATATCATCTAGCACATTTTTCGCTATGGCCGCTTTATTAGATATGCTCTGTGGCCGCAAAGTGCTACCGAGGATAGAAATCCTTTTCCCTAAAACATGTCCAAAGTTAACCTCTGTTTGCGCACCTCCTAAAAAAGCTATCATCACATAGCGACCATCCATCGCCAAAAGCCTAATATTTTTTTTCACATAGTCTCCCGCGACCATATCTAGCACAACGTCAACTCCATTAGCTCCGACAAGATCTTTCACCGTCATTTCAAAATCATCAACTTTATAGTTAATGACATGATCAGCCCCTAAAGACAGACAATAATCACATTTTTCAACACTTCCTGCAGTCGCTATAATTTTTGCTCCATGAATCCGTGCGACTTGAATCGCTATAGTTCCAATACCACTGCTCCCTCCATGAATTAAAACAGTTTGGTCATTTAGCAAGCGTCCTCTGTCAAGCAGATTATGGTGCACGGTAAAGCAAGTTTCAGGAAGAGTTGCTGCTTCCTCAGCAGATAAATTCTCAGGCCAAGGCAAGCAATGTCCTTCATGGGCGGTACAGTATTCGGCGTAGCCTCCACCATGCGTCAAAGCAGCTACTCTCTCTCCTAATTTCCATTTAGATGTTCCATGTCCAATTTCCACGATCTCTCCTGCCACTTCCAAGCCAGGTAACGGGCTAGCGTCTGAAGGAACAGGATACAATCCGGCACGCTGGAGACAATCAGGACGATTGATTCCAGCGGCATGTACTTTAATCAGAACTTCATTTGCTTTGCATCGAGGCAACTCAGTCTCACTTTCAATCAAGACCTCAGGGCCGCCAGGACGTTTAACTTCTACACAAACCATGTTCTTTGGTAATCTAATCATCTAGCCTAATGCTCCTCTGAGTTTAAATCTGTGGACTGCAAGCAAAGCTTTTTCCACCCAATAGGTTGGTTATCTATAAAAACATGCTAGCATTCTGGTCATGGAAAACACACACCGTAAAATTATAATAATTGGCTCTGGCCCAGCAGGCTACACTGCAGCCGTTTATGCCGCCAGGGCAGCTCTTTCCCCTTTACTTATTACAGGGATAGAAGTCGGCGGGCAGATGACGACGACAACAGACGTTGATAATTGGCCAGGGGATGAACTAGGAGTTCAAGGCCCCGAGTTGATGGAGCGCATGAAAAAACACGCGGAAAAATTTGGAACCGAGATTGTATACGATGTAGTAAATGAAGTTGATTTTTCTGCGCGCCCCTATAGATTATTCACTGATCGTGGAACCTTTAGCTGTGACACATTAGTCATATCTACTGGAGCCTCCGCAAGGTATCTAGGTTTAAAGTCGGAAGAAGAATTTAAAGGTAGAGGTGTCTCGGCTTGCGCTACCTGCGATGGATTTTTTTACAAAGGGCAACCAGTCGCAGTCATCGGTGGGGGGAACACTGCGGTAGAAGAAGCTTTATATCTCTCGAATATTGCTAGTGAAGTTACTGTTGTGCATCGAAGAAAAGAATTTCGCTCAGAAAAAATATTATCTAACAAACTCATGAGCAAAGTAGAAAATGGTAACGTGCGCGTTATTTGGGATAGCGTTCTAGAAGAGGTACTTGGAGACCAGTCCGGTGTAACCGGGATACGAATCAAAGACACTCACTCAGAGAAAAAAAATGACATCGCCGTCCATGGATTATTCATAGCCATTGGACACACTCCCAACACTGCTATTTTTGAGGGCCATTTAGAAATGGAAAATGGCTACATAAAAGTCGACGGCTCAAATTCTGTATTTGCAACGCAGACCAGCATTCCGGGGATTTTTGCTGCTGGAGATGTTTCAGACCAAATTTATAGACAAGCAATTACCTCTGCGGGGACAGGGTGTATGGCGGCTTTAGATGCAGAGCGCTTCCTTGAAACAAAGCTGTAGCTGTATAAAACTGTTTCACTTACCTGGATAAATATTTTCTAGCTCTCGATACAAAATCTCTTTGAAATCCAAAGCATCACTGTCAGCATCCTCCAACACCATTGCTAAAATTTCATTGTCTTCTTTTCCGTTCCACATCTTTACATAACTCCCATCTTTGTAGCCATGATCCTGGCGAAAGATATTAAGCACATTTTTTGCCACATAGCTCTGATACAAAACGTTGAAGTCTGTACTACAACTCTCAAGTAGATTACGTATAGAACCTATGGCAAATTTTTTATCTTTTAATGCATATAAAGCGATAGACTCAACTTCTTCTAGGAAAGTTTTTGTCTCAGTTGTATTACGCCATTTTTTGGCGATCTCAGAAGACAATGTCTGTATCGATTCACCTCGACACAACTCCATACTCAAACCGAAATGCCATATGTCAACAATCTCAAGAATTACTTGAGGGAGATCAGTAGCTGTATGTTTCCACCATTTCCATTGTCCATAATGGTCCATTAACTCCCCGCATTCGATCCACAGAGCTCGGTACCAGTCTCGGTCGTGCTCTCGCCAGTCTTTATCCACCCTGGAATTCATTTCGTTTTGCATAACAAGCATAATAGTAATTTTCTTCTCGAGTAATCCGTCATCCATTCTTAACAAAATCCCTTGATTTCTAATTCAGTGAATAATAATTGATTTTTACGGTTCTTATACTACAGTGTATGGTCACGTGAAGAAGATCTCCACATCATCTATCTCACTGGTATGCGCCATAGGGGGAAGGGACCTTATAAATACTTCTCCGTAAGAACTACTGGTTAACCTATTGTCTCCTATCATTAGAACGCCTCTATCACCCACATCTCTTATCAAGCGCCCTACACCCTGCTTCAATACTGTTATGGCATGCGGGATTTGCAAGTCTGTGAACGCATTTTGGCCTCTTTCTATCGCTGCTGCTATTTTAGCTTTCACCAGTGGATCACTTGGAACAGCGAAAGGTAACTTATCAATAATTACACACCTCAACTGTGCACCACGTACATCTACTCCCTCCCAAAATGTTGACGTGCCTAACAGCACTGCATTTTTCGTTCGTTTAAATTGTTCGAGAAGCTCTCCCCTTGGCGACTCCCCCTGCACAAATAACGGATAGCTTGATTTTTCACGTATAAGGATTGCGGCCTTGTTTAATGAACGAAAACTTGTGAATAAAAGAAAGGCATGTCCTTTAGTGAAAGCCAGAACCAATAAAGCTTCCTCAATTAAGCGCTCTTCGTAGCTCTCGTGACTGGGTGGAACATTAAACTCTGGGGTATACAACACTGCTTGCGTTTTATAGTCGAACGGACTCGCCAACAGGCACTCCGTAGCTTTTTCTATACCTAAACTGGCTTTAAAATAATCAAAGGTAGCATCTACGGCGAGTGTGGCCGATGTCATTATCCAAGCAATCTGAATTTTATCCATGTACTTAGAAAATTCTGGACCCACAGATACAGGGGTATCATAGAGCGTAAAATTCCGATTAGTCGCCTCTACCCAATGTATATGCCCGCTAATAGGTTCATTCTTAAAAAGCCCCTGGAAGTACAAACGCTTTAATCTTCTCGGCACAATCGTCAGCTTGGATTACATAGAGCATAAGTTAATACGAGAACAAGGACGTTTCGATGAGCCGCGAATTCATATGGTTGTCAACTGCGCCTCAATTAGTTGCCCAGCGCTACGTCCAGAAGCATATCAACCTTGGCGTATTGAGGATCAACTTCACGATAGCACTCTGCGCTTCCTATCGGATAGTAGTCGCAACTTTATTAAGAATGGAGTTTTATTTGTCTCACCGATATTCAAATGGTACAAGGCTGACTTCCAAAAAATGTCTGGCTCAGTACTCGAATGGCTTAAGAGTTACTCATTTGCGTTGGATACTAAGTTTGATTTAGTGAACCGCAGTAATATTGCTATCGAATACACCGACTACGATTGGTCACTCAATACACGTGACCAAATGTAAAACGGTCTTTAGATGCAAAAAAAAATCTCATTGTCGATAATCATTCCCGTTCGTAATGAAGCGAGTCATCTACCCTCTTTACTAAACGCATTACAAAAAAGAAAGTCTGACAACACAGAAGTTATCGTTGTCGACGGATGCAGCGAAGACGACACCCTGAATGTCATCTGTCATAAAAAAAATCGTATTCTCCACTCAGAACCTGGCCGAGCACAACAAATGAACACTGGCGCTCGGCATGCCAAGGGGAAATATGTATGGTTCTTACACGCCGACTCTAAGGTTGACTTCGACTTTGAGAGCATCATTGAATCGGGTCTAAAAAATAAAAAGTGGGGATGGTTCAACGTCCGTTTAAGTAATACCAAAATAATTTTTCGCGTAATTGAATCGATGATGAACTACCGGTCAAAAATTACGTCCGTCGCTACAGGCGATCAAGGGATTTTTATTCATAAAAATATCTTCATAGAACAGGGGCTTTTCCCATCAATTGCATTGATGGAGGACGTTAAGTTTTCAAAAAAAATAAGGTCTTCAGAGTCACCATTCATAAGTGATACGCCATTAGAAACATCGGCCAGAAGGTGGGAGGAGGATGGACCAATACGTACAATTTTTAAAATGTGGACCTTGAGGTTATTATTTTTTTTAGGTGCGTCACCAAACTGGTTGAATAAGCAGTACAACAAAAAATGATGAGCAAAACTGAGCAAAACAGGGATACATTAATACAGATATTCACCCGCACGCCCATCGAGGGAGAGGTGAAGACGAGACTTATTCCTGAATTAGGTGCACAAGGCTCGTGTGAACTCCATAAGCGTATGACACTTCATACTCTCCAAGTCGCCACCCACGCAGCGCCAGCGGTACAAATTTGGTGTACGCCTGATATTAATCACCCTTTTCTTGCAAACTTAAGCCAAGCCCATGAAATTAAAATGCAAATTGGTGAATCGCTTGCTGACCGCATGAGTTGCTCTCTAACAGACGGGTTAGAAAAATATAAGAAAGTCATACTAGTCGGATGTGACTGCCCTGTCATCGATGAGGCAACCTTAGTCAGAGCGATTTCTATATTAGATCAACATAATTATGTATTTATACCGGTAGAGGATGGAGGCTTCGCGTTAATCGGATCGGTCCTATTCTCACCTCAAATCTTTCAAAACGTTCCATGGAACAGTAACTTAGTGATGTCACAGATCAGAGAGAATTTAAAGAAATTTCACTATTCTTGGGAAGAACTACCCGCGCTCTGGGATGTTGATGAATTTGTTGACTACAAACGGTTATCACTGCACATGCCACATTTAACAAGAGGTCTTTGACACAGTGGCTCAGACGTTGTTAATCATCAGATCTACACAATTAGAAACTAGTACCTAAAATAAGCGCATGAAGAAAATCGTACTCATCGGCGGTGGACACACCCATTTAGAAACAATTCAACGCTTGGGTGAGCGTTCATTTGCTCAAGATTATAAATTAATATTAATTAGCAGTGAAGTACACACACCTTACTCAGGAATGGTCCCCGGATTAATTTCGGGCCATTACAAATCTAACGAATGCCATATTGATCTCCAAAAATTATGCGGAAAATATGACTATGAATTCGTACAACAAACAGTATTAAAAATCTCATCAAATGAGCAAACAATACATACCGAGAGTGGGACTTATCAATACGATCTTGCATCCATTAATACAGGTTCTACCCCAAACTCTAAGACCATAGCCGGACTTAAAGACTGCGCTATCCCCGTAAAACCCATTAAAGGTTTGGTTAATAATATTCAAAACTTACTCGATCGAATTGGTCGTGCCCCAAAAAATTCTACTCATAGAATATCTGTAGTGGGCGGCGGAGCGGCGAGTATCGAGGTATTGTTGGCTCTACAATATCAAGCTACTACTCGAGGTTATACCAATCTACAATTATGTTTGATAACAGCGGCAACCGATATATTGGAGACTCACGCACTACCCGTGAAAAGAAAGTTTCATAGGATTCTTCATCAACGGGGTATAACGACTTACTACAACGCTCCTGTTATTGAAGTAAATAAGGATTACCTAAAAACAGGATCAAAAAAAATCATTCCATCAGACTTTGTAATTTGGGCAACGGGAGCATCCCCGAGTCATTGGCCAAAATTATCCGGACTGCCCACAACCGAAGATGGGTATATAAAGACAGATAATTTTCTTCAGGTAAAAGATATTAATAACCTCTTCGCCACTGGAGACATCGCCTCCATTGAAGGTCTGACTTATCCGAAATCTGGGGTTTACGCAATCAAACAAGCACGTATTCTAGAGGCTAACATCAGGAGTAAGTTAAGCGGCGCACCGCTTCAGTCGTATACTCCACAGAAAAGCTCGCTTGCCTTAATTAGTACCGGCGATAAAAATGCAGTGGCTTCGAAACATATTTTATGCGCCAGTGGTCGGTGGATTTGGAAATGGAAGGATCATGTCGATAGAAAATTCGTTAAAAAATTCCAATAAAATATGAAGAAAAGATCTAAATTAACCAGATCAACTCTATTGGCTTGAGCACCTTGGAAAAAATAATCGCATTCTGATGAAATTTTCGCCCTATACTTTTTGCTTCTAAAAGACTGACATTTATCACAAAAAAACCTAATTCTACGGGCCAAGTCTCCGCATCTGGTATACCTAGCCCGAAGAAATATCCTAACTTTCTTCTATGCAAGTAACGCAATAACATTGTGCTCTTGAGTGCATTTTCTCGCTCAGTTAGTCGAACCGAACGAGGATTTTCCGCAGAAACAAAAGTCCACTCTTGAACGTAGTCATTGGTAATAGACCAAGGTTGATGTCGTTTAACCTTATCTATCCGAAAATCGATATAGTTCCGGCCGACGAGAGCCCTGTAATTTGTCTTAAGATAAGACGCCTCGTAGAGATCTTTAGCGTACATATTCGCTTCTTGCCAAATTCTAATTGATCTTATATTTGTTAACTACCTCTTGGTTAACTTCTATACCAAGACCTGGCTTTTCGGATATTTCAACCATTCCGTTCGTATTAAGTGACAACGGCCTATCAACTAAGTCATCTCGGAATGGATGCGATGAACGGTCATACTCCAAGATAGGTTGTCTGGCATATAGAGAATGGACTGCAGTCGGCAGCGCTGCTAAGACTTGAAGAGATGCTGCCTGGGCAACTCCAGATCCCCAAACATGAGGATTTACTTCAATTCCATTCGCTTGGGCTAAGGCGGCAACGTGTCTCGCTCCAGTGACTCCGCCACAAGATCCAATATCCGGTTGAACTATATCAACTGCGTGACAGTTCAATAATTCACGAAAACCATAAATTGAATGCTCATTTTCTCCACCCGCGATTGGTATTTTTAGTTTTTGACGCAATTCAATATAACCGCCAACATCCTCCGCTGGCACTGGTTCCTCGTACCAACGTAAATCGTACTCGTCAAGAACTCGCCCTAATCTTAATGCCTCAGTGCGCCCATACGCGTGATTAGTATCAACCATAAGCTCAACAGTCCGTCCTTCTATAGCGCGTCCAATCTGCTGCATTACTTTTATATCGTCGTTCACACCAAAACCCAGCTTAATTTTCATAGCTTTAAAGCCTGCGTCGTTGTGCGCGACCGCCTCTTCCGCCAAACGATCAGCCTCATTTTGACCTTTAAGTCTGTAGAAACCTGTTGCATAAGGTTGCACCACATCCCTAAATCGCCCCCCCATCAATTGACTTACCGGTGCTTCATACGCTTTACCTAAGAGGTCCCACAAAGCGATATCTATCCCACTAATTGCGGCGATAATTGAGCCCTTACGTCCAAAATCACGCGTGTGGTTGTACATGCTGTGCCACAACACCTCTATATTTCTTGGATCTTGACCTAAAATCAAAGGTTTCAAGGAATATTCAATAGCCGAGGCTGCTATTTGTGGGGACTCCAACCCTTGAGCGAAGGCCTCACCCCACCCTATTAAGCCATGATCGGTATGAATCTCGACAATAGTAGCCGATCTCGCCTTCACCCATCCTTGCGAAAAAGCAAAAGGTTGCTCTAACTCACTTTGCAAAATATGAACTCTAATGTCAGTAATCTTCATGTGCCTCTCAATTCAATGCAAAAAATTGATTAAACGAGTAAAACTAAGATATGTTTATATTACTCAGTTATTGTAAGGAAGTAACATGTACCAGAAAATACTGATCCCGACTGATGGTTCTGATTTATGTTGGAAAGCCGCGCAAGAAGGAATTCGATTTGCGAAAGCAAATGATGCGAAGGTCGTCGCATTTCACGCAATTCCCACAACATCCTACATGCTATTTCCTGAGTCTGGCCCAAGTGACTCTATTATCGATAGATTTGAAAAAGAGGCGGATCAACGTGCAAACCTGTTTGTTGCCAAAATTATCGATCATGCTCAAACCGCTGGGATTAGAGCAGAAGCAGTGTGTTATAAAACTGACCACGTATGGAAAGGCATAATTGAGACCGCAACAGCAAACAGCTGCGATCTCATTTTTATGGCATCCCACGGCAGGCGCGGTCTCGCTAACCTTTTGCTTGGTAGCGAAACTATGAAAGTTTTAACGCATAGCTCAATCGCGGTACTCGTTTATCGCTAAGAGCTTCGCGCGGTTCAGTCTTTGCTGCATGGGAACCCAGCCCTAAGTGCTTGAACGATCACATACCGCCTTGGCCGAAAAAGCACCTCAGGATGCGTTTCTAGATACTCCAATACAGCAGCAAATGTCGTGTCTTGAATATTTTCCTCAGGAATACAAAACAGACCATTATTCCATTTCAACCACACGTCATCGATAAAGGGTTGACTTGCATCTCGGCCCTTTGGGTGCTGCATCATCTCAAGCAGTTCATTGCCATCGGTCTCCGCTTTTGATAAAGCCGGGAATAGCAAAAAACAACACACTATAACATTCACTAATTTCATTCTGTTCCCCCAATTTTTTAATGAGCAAGCTTGTCAAGTACCGCCACTTACCTACCATCTTCATACAAAACCAATGACTTTAATATCAACATTAAGTTTCATAATTTAAATTTGACTGGCGCTCATCTAATTTATTTCCAGCTTGAGTCTATCGATTGCCTCCAAATATTCCTGTTTCACCTGATCCGGAAAGTCAGCACTAAGGCCTTGCACCCATCTTTCTAAAAAAATAACTCTCTCTAAAACCGTCCATCGTACAAAGGGTAAAAATAAATTCTCAGCAAATTCCCAATGATCTTCTAATATTCGGGTTTCACCCTCAAATAAATTATTATGCATACCTGTCATTCTGCCAATCAAATAGCATCCATACTCCATACCTTTAGACGCTTCGCTCTCAGCGTATACCCAAATGAGGTCTCCCAACGTAGTCCCGCATACCCTCTGGAACCGGTCAGCAACACCATGCAATAACTCTCTGTTCTCTGTTGTTAAACCATCCGTCATGACCTCAACCTCTTTATTAGCTACCAATCTCAAATACTCGACAAACCAAACACAAGAGCTCCCGAGGCCGCCGGGAGCGTTTAATTACAAAAACACACAATGGTGCTGTTGAGAGGAATTGAACCTCCGACCTACTGATTACGAATCAGTTGCTCTACCAACTGAGCTACAACAGCATTGACCTCATATTATACGTCTGGAGGGATCTATAAGATCCAATGATCTTTGTTGTGAAGATCTCTACTTATGCTGAAAGTTGGGTTTACGTTTTTCTGCGAAAGCAGCCATACCCTCTTTTTGATCTTCAGTAGCGAACGCCGAATGGAATAAACGCCGCTCGAAACGCACACCTTCACTCAATGTTGTTTCATACGCTCGGTTCACACTCTCCTTGGCCATCATTACAATCGGCTGGCTCAATTCAGCGATTTTTTGAGCTGTATTCACAGCCTCATCAACAAGGTCAGCCAAAGGTATAATACGACTGACCAAACCGCATCGCTCTGCTTCTTCTGCATCCATCATCCTAGCCTGACCTAACAACGCCATTTCCATTGCTTTTGACTTCCCTACGAAGCGAGGCAGCCTTTGAGTACCGCCCGCTCCAGGAATAATTCCAAGATTAATCTCAGGTTGACCGAACTTGGCGTTTTCTGCAGCAAGTATGAAATCACACATCATCGCCAATTCGCATCCACCGCCAAGTGCATATCCCGCGACGGCAGCGATAACCGGTTTTCGACAGCGGGCTATTCGTTCCCACTCAGCGGTAATAAAATCGGACATGTATACGTCCATATAGCTTTTTGTTTTCATTTCTTTGATATCGGCGCCTGCAGCGAACGCTTTTTCGCTTCCGGTAACGACTAAGCAACCCACACTTGAGTCACGTTCTAATTCATCCACTGCAAGTGATACCTCTCTCATAAGATCCGGCGATAACGCATTCAGTGCCTTAGGACGGTTTAACGTAATGATCGCGACTTTGCCACGCTTTTCAACCAATATATTTTCGTAATTCAATGTAATTCCTTCCAAAAAAAAAGCGCCTCAATTCTTTAAAAAGAATTTAAACGTTAACCATGAATAGCATACAAATTTGTGTTTTTAAACAATCAAGCGACCGGTGCCTGTCGAACTCGAATAACAACATCCGCTCCCTCCAGCTCGATTCCAGAGGGCAAGGGCGGCAACGCTGAGATGACAACGTGATCAGCGCAAACGTCTACCAACTCGCCGGTATCGACGTTGTACACATGATGATGATTTGAAACATTCGTATCGTAGAAAACTTTAGACTTATTGATGATTAACGCTTTAATAAGCTTTTTATCAACAAATAAATTAAGAGTGTTATAAACCGTCGCTCTAGAGACACTGGCGTCCCTGTGAGCGACCTTCCTCAATATTTGTTCGGCACTCAGGTGCTGTCGCTTGTCAAAAAGGACTTCGGAAATAATTAAGCGTTGCTGGGTAGGGGTAACACCGCAAGCCCTTAAATGACCAGCCAAATTCGGTTTAGCTACAAGTGGTTCCATGACAGAGTGCTCATTTAACGTTCATAACATCTTCAATTACGATACCAGAAATGTTTAGGTCTTTCTCTTCAAAGAGCCTGGCACATGGAAAACAACCTTTTCTTCAATACCCGAGAACTCCTTTACAACACCAACACCTAAGCTTCTTAACCGCTCTACAACTGCAGAAACGAGCACCTCTGGAGCAGAAGCACCAGCTGTTACACCAACCTTAGTCACGCCATCCAACCATTCGGTCTTAAAGTCAGCCTCATTATCAATTAAAAATGCGCGAACACCTTTAGTCTCAGCTACTTCACGGAGTCTATTAGAGTTTGAACTATTAGACGAACCAACGACAACAATCAAATCACAATGTTCAGCTAACGATTTAACCGCGTCTTGACGATTCTGTGTCGCGTAACAAATGTCCTCTTTCGCGGGCACCTTGATCTTAGGGTATTTTAAAATCAGAGCTTCGACGATTTTTGCTGCATCGTCGACACTGAGCGTTGTCTGGGTTACGTACGCCAGCTTTTCCGGATCCGCCACAACCAACTTAGTTACATCATCGATACTCTCAACCAATAAAATACCACTCGACGCCTGACCCATTGTTCCCTCAACTTCAGGGTGTCCTTTGTGACCGATCATAATCACCTCCAAGCCTTTTTTACGATGACGGATTACCTCGGCATGGACCTTCGAAACCAGCGGACAAGTGGCGTCAAAAACACGTAATTTCCTCTTCTTCGCATCCGTTCTAACTTGCAGTGAGACACCGTGTGCACTGTATATTAACGTTTTACCGACTGGAACATCATCCAGATCCTCAATAAAAATTGCTCCTTTTGCTTTTAGGTCATCAACGACATATTTGTTGTGGACAACCTCATGTTTGACGTAAATTGGCGCTCCGTATTTGTTGATAGCTCGCTCAACAATCTCAATCGCTCGGTCTACGCCGGCACAGAAGCCGCGGGGATTCGCTAGATGTAATTCCGATAAAGATGAATCAGTAATACTCATATATCAACTCGCTACGCACGCTCAATCCGTTTTCTAAACAAGCCATCAAATAAAAGGATGCCAGCGCCTATTGTGATGCAAGAATCTGCAACATTGAATGCTGGCCAGCGAAAGTCACGCCAATGAATCAAAATAAAATCTACAACCGCCCCAAGCATAATTCGATCAATGAGATTACCGATAGCACCTGCAAGCACCAAAACAAACCCAAGGGACAAAAATCGATCTTTAGTATTTCGAAAAAGCATAACCAGTAACAGCACAACTGCAATCATTGCGACAATTGAAAAAAACCACCTTTGCCAGCCTGAAGCATCAGCCAAAAAACTAAAAGCCGCTCCCGGATTCATCGTAAACACAATCGCCAGAAATGGGAAGACCTCTTTTACGTCATATGGTCCCATCGTTGCAATGATGATTCGCTTTGTGTATTGATCAAGACAAACGATAATTAATGTTAAGGCTAACCATCTTAAAAAAGTTCGAGCACCTAAAGACTGGGATGGACTAAACATGCCGTCTTTGCTCGCCACCGCCTGATAAATTACTAATACACCGACCACAAATTGTCTCATGCTGAAGCGCATCGCCGACATCTGGTCTGTAATGCCAACATCGCTCGCACTTCTTATGCGTGCTCTTTTTAACTTCCGCCGTAAATTCTCGAGCATCATTCTTAACTAACTCTAATGAAGATGTTAAGAACAAATAACGTAAATCATCCTCGAGGGAACTTAATGCATCGTAATCGTCGCCCGAAGCAGTGACTACCACTTCAGCTTGTAACGAAGAACCTATATCGCCCGCACTCCGTATTTCCTCTAATTTCTTCTGAACAACTGTTCGCATTAACCTAAGCCTATCCCACTTTACAAGAAGATCCTCATCTATTTGAGGAAACTCATACCACGTATGTAACAGAACCGAATCTTTGTCGTCTCTGGAAAATATTGACCAAGCTTCGTCTGCCGTGAAACTCAACACCGGAGACATCAGTCGTAACAAAGAATGTGTAATGTGCCACATTGCATTTTGCGCCGACTTCCTCTCGATCGAGTTTTCAGCACTTGTGTATAGACGGTCTTTAAGGATATCCAAATAAAACCCGCCCAGATCTTCGGAGCAAAAAGTTTGAAACTTTTGTACAACATGGTGAAACTCAAAACGCTCGTAGTCAGTTTCAATATTTTTCTGTAACCGCTGAGTCATCTGCACTGCGTAACGGTCCACCTCAAGCCACTGATTTAGCTCCAGCTTATCCGCATCCACGTCATAATCACTAAGGTTTGCGAGCAAGAATCTCAATGTATTACGAATACGTCGATAGCTTTCTACAACCCGTTTCAATATTTCGTCAGAAATGTTTAGCTCACCGGAATAATCCGTCGCCGCAACCCAAAGCCGCAAGACATCGGCGCCTAGGGTGTCTGAAATCTTTTGTGGTGCGATTACATTACCCATCGACTTGGACATTTTTCGACCATTCCCATCTACGACGAAGCCATGTGTCAGTAGACTCTTATACGGCGCCTTTCCATCGATCGCACATCCGGTCAACAAGCTTGATTGAAACCAGCCTCTGTGTTGGTCTGAGCCCTCTAAATAAAGGTCTGCAGGCTTCGAAAGATCATCACGTCTTGAAAGGACGCTGTTATGGGTTGTCCCTGAGTCAAACCAAACATCAAGTGTATCCCGTACTTTTTTCCAGTCTTTAGCTTCTTTGCCCAATAACTCCTCTAAATCAAGTTCAAACCACGCATCGATACCCCTCTCCTCGACGCGTTGTGCCACGACCTCTAACAACCTCGACGTATCTGGGTGCAAATCTCCAGTCTCAGAATGAACAATTAATGACATAGGAGTTCCCCAACTTCTCTGTCTCGACACGCACCAGTCCGGCCGATTCTTGATCATCCCCTCCAAGCGAGCACGACCCCAGCTTGGATAAAAAGAGGTCTCAGCAATAGCTTTAGCCGCTCGATCCCTGATCGAATCATTGCCGGCGTCCAAACCCACAAACCATTGTTTAGTCGCTCGAAAAATAATGGGTGTCTTATGTCGCCAACAAACTGGATAACTATGCTCGTAAGTGACGACGTGCAACAATTTGTGGTTTTCTCTCAGCACCTCAATGATTTTTTTGTTTGCCTCCCACACCAGCATGCCACCAACGATTGGTACTGAACTATGAAACTTACCCTCATCATTTATCGGATTGTCAACCTCTAGGCCATATCGCTGTCCGACGATAAAATCATCCACCCCGTGGGCGGGTGCAGTGTGAACCAAACCAGTCCCAGCATCCAGAGTCACGTGCTCACCCGAAATCACCAATGACTGTCGATCATAAAAAGGGTGCTGAAGTAAGAGACCCTCTAGTTTATCTCCAGTGAAATTTGACAAAACCTCAAACTGCTCAATACCGTAACGTTGAAGACACGTGTCAACTAACTCCCTAGCGAGTATTAATAGTCCGTCAGCAATTCGCACAAGCGCATATTCAATATCTGCTCCGACTGCAACCGCCCTATTTGCGGGAAGCGTCCACGGCGTTGTTGTCCAAATTACCGCAAAGACTGGCTCATATAAATGCGTGAAGCCCATAGCCGAAGCAAAAGCTTCCGCATCAACAACCGAGAAACCAACATCTATGGCGGGAGATTTTTTATCTTCATATTCAACTTCCGCATCAGCTAATGCAGAGCCACAGTCGAGACACCAATGGACTGGCTTCGCACCCTCTTGAAGAAACCCATTTTTCTGAATTTTAGCTAAGGAACGGATAGTGTCTGCTTCGGTCTGGAATGCCATCGTCTTGTAAGGGTTATCCCAATCGCCTAATACTCCGAGACGAATAAAATCTTTCTTTTGCCTGTTGATCTGCTCCTCAGCAAATGTCCGGCACAAGGCACGGAATTTTGCGGCCTCTAGACCCTTGCCATGTTTTTTTTCAATTTGATGCTCAATAGGTAATCCATGACAATCCCATCCAGGCACGTACGGCGCATCGAAACCCGCAAGAGTTTTTGACTTAACAATAATATCCTTTAGGACCTTGTTGACAGCATGGCCGATATGGATATCTCCATTGGCATACGGCGGCCCATCATGCAACACAAACGTAGGTCTACCTTTCGCTTTCTCACGAATTTTTTGGTACAGGCCACCTTGCTGCCATTGCTCAACCCAAAGCGGTTCACGCTTTGCTAGATTCGCACGCATTGGAAATGTTGTATCAGGAAGATTTAATGTTTTTTTGTAATCCATTTATTTCAATAACCATCTGTAAAAATTCAAAACGTCAAGGGCAATGCCTATCTTATAAGCCACCCATTTTTAACCGCTATTTACTTTAAAAAATTTTCGGGAGATTCTTTCATCTTGCTTCATTGCCACTATCAATTCATCTTTACTAGCAAAAGCCTCTTGATCACGTATCTTACGAACAAACTGAACGTTGAGTTTTTCGCCATATAAATCTCCAGAAAAATCTAAAATATTTACCTCCACGCAAACAATCCCATTATTTGTCACTGTCGGTCTCTTACCAACGCTCACCAATGCTGGCTTTTGTGTGAATGCAGGCCCATCAATGAACGCCATGAAAATTCCATTTAGCGGGAACAAGTCTCTTGTAAAATGGATATTTGCTGTCGGATATCCAAGAGTCCTTCCAATCTGGTCACCGTGAATTACTCTTCCACAGACATTGTAACGCTTGCCTAATAGTTGTTCCGCAAATTCGAGATCTCCCTTCGATAAAGCCTCTCGTACAGCAGTACTCGATACTCGCACTTGACCAACCTTAACGCTGCTGTTCGCTTCGACCTCAAAACCAAATTCAACCCCCTTTACACGCAGCATGTCATAGTCGCCCCGCCTATCCATACCAAATCTAAAGTCATCGCCGACTAACAACCACTTCACCGATAATCTTGATACCAGTATGTCGCGAATAAACTGCTCGGGTAACATCTTCGAGTATTTCCTATTGAAGGGAAGTAATATGGCCTGCGCAACACCAGCCTCAGAAAATGAATTCAGCTTCTCTCGATTGCCGTACAGTCTCACTGGAGCTTTCTCTCGCGCAAAAAACTCTGCTGGGTGTGGTTGAAAAGTTAATACGGAAGGAATTAGATTTTTTTTGAGCGCAACCGATACCAGACGATCTAGTATTGCACGGTGCCCAAGATGAACTCCGTCAAAGTTTCCTATGGTCAGAGCTCGCGCACTTTTAGTCCCCGAATTGTTTAGCTCTAACAAACGCATTTCACGGTTCAGTCTTTAAAAGGTAAGTAAGGCGTAATTCTAACTCCTTTTAGAGCACTCTATAGTCAGGACGCAGACTCAACTAGTATCCTCGAATGAGAAAAGTGGATAGAATCAAATTCTGTTAATTAAATGCTGACAAATGAAAAAAGTGCATCGCTTACGAATTGAATCGAACAAGCCATGAAACTACAACAACTCAGATTTATCTGCGAAGTCGCCAAACATAATCTCAACTTAACCAAGGCAGCCAACGAGCTATTCACATCTCAGCCCGGAATCAGCAAACAAATTAAGGCACTGGAGGAAGAACTTGGTGTCGATATTTTTATTAGACGAGGTAAACGCTTTGTTGGAATAACGGAGCCGGGAAAAGAAATAATTAACAAATCTCAAGCAGCACTCAGTGATTTAAATAATCTCAAATCAATTGGAAGCGAATACTCAAACAAAACGCTGGGAAACTTAACAATCGCGACAACACACACGCAGGCGCGTTATGCGCTTCCCCCCGTCATTAAGCAATTTAGAGAAAAATATCCTGAAGTACGATTGTCCGTTTATCAAGGAAGTCCCGCCCATATTGTTGAAATGGCTTGCTCGGGTGAGGCTGATCTTGCCATAGCGACCGAGGCTACGTCCTTAACCAGCGAGCTCGCCATGTTACCTTGCTATCAATGGAATCGATGTGTTTTAACGCCTCCAAAACACCCTCTCCTTAAATCAAAGGCACTCTCCTTGGAAGAAATCTGTGAATACCCAATCATCACCTATGATTTTACGTTCACCGGTCGTCCCGTTATTAAACAAACATTTGAAGCTCATGGGTTAAAACCTGATGTCGTTTTAACAGCCATCGATGCAGATATCATCAAAACCTATGTCGAACTTGGATTCGGTATCGGCATTGTATCTATGATGGCCTATGACCCGTCACGAGATACCAAGATAAGGGCTATGGACGCCAGCCATCTATTTGAATCGAGCACAACAGGGATCGGTATCCGCAAAAACTCATATATGCGCGGATTTGTCTATGATTTCATCTCAATGTTTGCGCCGCACTTAAATAGGGAAGCTATAGATTCAATCGTCAATAAACAGGGTAATTAATTAAAACTAGTTTTAACTAGGTGCGAGAACATCTTTTAATCTACGCCCAAGAACTTTCAACCCTATTACATAAATCCCAAAACCAACTAATATCACACTGACGAGCAGGCCCGCACGCTCCCACGAATCATGAGTTAACCAGTCAATTTTTGTCGCCACAAAACTAACAACCAACGTCATTATTGCAGTAGCAATGACACAATCTCTGCAGACCAGAACCCACTTATTCGTCAATACAAACAGTCCCTTTCGACGAAGCTCGACAACTAGCATGATAGCGTTCAACCAAGCACCCCCAGAAATAGCTAAAGCCAAACCGGCATGCTTAATGTGATTAGGCATCAACATCCAAAAAATAACATTAAGAAGCTGAGTGACAATCACTGCCTTTATGGCGATTCGCACAGGCGTCTGCGTGTCCTTGTTTGCATAAAAAACCGGGGCAAAAAGTTTGATCATCACGATAGGAACTAAACCAACACCATATCCCCAAAAAGCGACTTGAGTCATCGATACGTCCTCAATTGAAAACTGGTCTCGCATAAACAATGTTATTAGAATAGGTTTTGATAGAGTGATTAATCCGGCGACACTTGGAATTGAGATAACCAACATAAGAATTAGGCCCCATTGAAGAGTTGCTTGATATTCTTCAGCCTTTTTGTCGGCGACCGAAACCGATAACGCGGGAAGAATTACAGTGCCCATTGCAACCCCGAGAAGACCAACAGGCAACTCCATCAATCTATCTGCGAAGGTCAACCAGCTCACGCTACCTGTTTGCATTCTTGAAGCAATATTTGTGTTGATAACCAAAGATATTTGCGCGGCGGATACACCGATAACGGCAGGAGCCATTTTTTTTAAAATTTGAAGTACACCTGGGTCATTGGGCTTCCATTTCAATTTTGGCCACAGCTTAAGCCGCAACAAAAATGGGATCTGAAACGCGAGTTGTGCGATACCACCCAAAAATATTGCCAAACCTAAAGCCATAATTGGTGGGTCAAAGTATGGTGTCAGGTAGAGCGCTGACAGAATAAAACTAATATTTAATAATGCTGGAGTGAAAGCTGGCACCGCAAATCGACCCCACGTATTAAGCACCGAGGCAAAAAGACTCGTCAAAGAGATAAACAACAAATAAGGAAAGGTGAGCTGCATCAAACTGACGGTAAGCTCAGCCTGGCCAGATGAATCATTGAATCCCGTTGCAATGAGGTACACCAAATAGGGAGCGAAAAGAACTCCCAGAATGGAAATAATGAGTAGTAGTAGCGAGAGCAAACTGGCGACATGTGCGATGAGTAGCTTGGCTCTCTCGTCTCCTTCTGTACGTCTGTACTCTGCCAATATTGGGACAAATGCCTGAGCAAAGGCACCTTCGGCAAACAACCGCCGCAGCAAGTTTGGTATGCGAAAAGCGACGAAGAGCGCATCTGTAGACGCACTAGCGCCAAATTTTGCAGCAATAACCATTTCCCTAACTAAACCTAGCAGCCGGGATACTAGTGTAAAAAAACTGACGACAGATAGGGACTTAAATAAACCCATGATTTTAAATATTTTTTACATTAAAAATGCTATTTGTAAGGCGAATTAGACCTGCTCGTTTCACCATATCAGCTTTTCCTCAGCAATCGTATAATAATTCCAGTTATGTTGCCTTAGCTAAGCTCCAACGTTATAATTGTCGGCTTTTCATATAGCCGCTAAGCGGGATTACAAGAATAACATGCCAAACATTGCATCAGCCAAGAAGAGAGCTCGTCAAACCGAGAAGCGTAATTCGCATAATGCATCCTTAAGATCGGAACTCCGTACCATGATCAAAAAGGTACGCAAAGCAATAGATGCCGGGGACAAAGATGTAGCGGCCACAACATACACAAGTGCCCAGCGCAGGATTGACTCAATTGCGGATAAAAAAATTATTCACAAAAACACAGCAGCACGTCAAAAAAGTAAACTTTCTCGTGCGATTAAAAGCATGAGCTGAATCATCAGCTGCTCAAAGTTTTTACAAACCCGCAGCTGGTCCTGCGGGTTTTTCATTTAAGGGTATGCTGTTCTCATAGCATTAAGAGTAATACGAAACACGCCAAAGAAATTAAGGAGTTAGTTAGGGAGTTATTATGCGCCACGTCATGAAGACATATGGGAGAAAATCGATCGCATTTACCCATGGCGATGGAGCTTGGATCTATGATACCTCCGGCAAACGCTATCTCGATGCGCTTTGTGGGATTGCAGTGACTGGGCTGGGTCACAATCACCCTAAAATCACAAAAGCGATTCAAGAACAAGCCGGCGCGCTCATTCACTGCTCAAATTTATATCAAATTCCGGAACAAGAGGCTCTGGCGACGAAACTATGCTCACTATCCAACATGGAAACTGTTTTCTTCTCGAATTCAGGAGCCGAAGCAAACGAAGCAGCTATAAAGCTAGCCAGACTTTTCGGGCACAATAAAGGTATAGAGACACCCGTCATCATTGTTGCCGAACAATCTTTCCATGGCAGAACAATGGCAACCTTGTCCGCAACGGGAAATCGTAAAGTACAAGCTGGATTTGAGCCCCTTCTATCAGGGTTTGCAAGGGTACCGTACGGCGATGTTGAAGCGATAAACCAAGTGGCTTTGAACAACAAAAATGTAGTTGCTATTTTTGTCGAACCTATTCAAGGCGAAGGTGGGATACAGATTCCTCATCCTGAATACTTAAACAACCTCAGAGCAATCACAGATAAACAAGACTGGCTCCTAATGGTTGATGAAGTTCAAACCGGTATGGGTCGGACGGGTGCGTGGTTTGCTCACCAACACAACGGCATTGCTCCTGATGTCATGACATTAGCGAAAGGATTGGGTAATGGCGTGCCCATCGGCGCTTGCCTCGCCCGAGATAAAGCGGCAGAAATCTTGGCCCCAGGAACTCATGGCTCCACATTTGGCGGTAACCCTCTCGTGAGTCGCGCTTCCTTGGCCACAATAAATGCTATCGAATCAGACTCACTAATTGATAGAGCAACATTTATCGGTAATGCAATTGCTCAAGGCCTAAGGACTAACTTTAGTGACGAGGCCTCTATCGTTGATATACGAAACAAAGGTCTCATGATTGGTATTGAGCTGGATAGACCATGTGTAAGTATCGTTGATCATGCACTTGAAGCGGGATTACTACTCAATGTTACCGCCGATAGCGTCATCAGACTATTACCTCCATTAATTTTGGATGACGAGCAAATCAAGTTTCTAATAGTTAGGCTGACCACAGTGATTAACAAATTTCTCGAAGAATCGAAATGAAAGACGTAAAGCATTTTCTACGGTTTAGCGATCTCACTCGCGAAGAACTGGACTCGCTTTTTAAGTTAACGAGCGAGATCAAAAAGAAATATAAAGCCTTTGAACGACACCACACACTTGAAGACAGGACTCTAGTCATGGTCTTTGAAAAGAGTAGCACTAGAACCCGTCTGTCATTTGAACTTGGCATGAGTCAACTAGGAGGAAGCTCAGTCTACCTAAATACAAAAGACTCACAACTCGGTCGAGGTGAACCAGTTGCAGATTCTGCTCGCGTTATTTCTCGAATGTGTGATTTGGTCATGATTAGGACATTTGAACAAGAGATGATTGAAACATTTGCGAACAACAGCTCCGTTCCTGTTATCAACGGCTTAACTGACCAACATCATCCATGCCAAGTCCTTGCAGACGTATTCACGTTTATCGAGAAAAAAGGATCCATACGCGACGCGACAGTAGCTTGGATTGGCGATTCTAATAATATGTGCAATAGTTGGATCGAGGCTGCCGAGATTCTTGAATTCAACCTCAACATCTCATCACCACCAGGGTACGAGCCAACAAACCTCAGCGAATCGGGTTGCACGAAGTTCTTTCCGACTCCTGACGCCGCTGTTCGTAATGCAGATTTAGTTACAACAGACGTTTGGGCAAGTATGGGTTTCGAGGAAGAGACAAAACTTAGGAAGTTAGCCTTTCAAAAGTGGCAAGTAAATAAGGCCTTGATGGCACAAGCCGCAAAAAATGCAATCTTCATGCATTGTCTCCCTGCTCACAGAGAGGAGGAGGTAACCTCAGAGGTAATAGACGGAGATCAAAGTGTTGTCTGGGATGAAGCGGAAAATCGTTTACATGTTCAAAAAGCATTAATGGAAACATTATTATTGGGACCATCCAAAAGTTAGCACCAAATGATGCCAATTATGCGGTTTACGCAGCGTTAATCATCCGCACCTCTTAACATGTGAGATATTAACTATCTCATTAATTGATGAAGGAGAAACTTCAGTATGCTCAAACGTTTTATTTACTTCGCAATATTAGTTTTTAGTACGTCCACCGCTTTTGCCCATCACCACGACGTTAAACTCATACACGTTAACGATCACGATACGACAACTATTGCTGATGAAAATGGATGCAAAGTCTACAATCCGATGCCTCAAAATGGTGAGTCAATTAGTTGGGATGGTGCTTGCCTCAAAGGGTTTGCGGATGGAAAAGGAACACTAAAATGGTTTATAAACGGCGAGTTGAAAGAGCATTACGTTGGTAACCTTGTAAGCGGTTGGGCGGAAGGCAATGGCGTGTATACCTCCTACGATGGCACTCAATACGATGGGGAATGGGTTCGCAGTAGACAGAATGGTCGAGGCGTTCAACTTAATCCGGACGGCAGTGCTTATGATGGAGATTGGCTGAATGGTCGTGCTCATGGCTGGGGAAGATTTAGGTCCGCCAATGGTGAAATTTTCGAGGGCGAGTGGCGCAACGGAGAACCTCTGGATGAGCCGGATGGCAGAAGAATTTAAACTACTAAAGAACGAAAATTACGTATGAAAAAAGTAAAAAAAGTTGTCTTAGCTTACTCAGGGGGTTTGGATACGTCAGTCATTTTAAAGTGGCTACAAGAAACCTATGAATGCGAAGTTGTTACATTTACTGCTGATCTCGGACAAAAAGAAGAGGTTGAACCAGCACGAAAAAAAGCTAAAGCAGCTGGGGTCAAGCAAATCTTCATCGAGGATTTAAAGGAAGAATTTGTTCGTGATTACGTCTTCCCAATGTTTAGAGCAAATACGGTGTATGAAGGTGAGTACCTCTTAGGCACGTCAATTGCACGGCCTTTAATAGCAAAACGATTGATAGAAATCGCGAGAAAAACAGGAGCTGATGCGATATCTCACGGCGCCACAGGCAAAGGAAATGATCAAGTAAGGTTTGAGTTGGGCGCCTATGCGCTAATGCCAGATGTCAAAGTGATCGCGCCTTGGCGTGATTGGGATCTGCTATCCCGGGAAAAATTAATTGCCTATGCAGAAAAACATGGTATTCCGGTTGACTTCAAAAAGAAAAAAGGAGCTGCACCCTACTCAATGGATGCCAATCTACTACACGTCTCATATGAAGGTGGAGTTCTCGAAGATCCAAACGTATCTCCAGAAGACAGTATGTGGCGGATGACAGTGTCTCCGGAAAAAGCACCTAGCCGAGGAGAAGCTATCCAATTAACATATAAACGTGGAGATATTGTTGCGATTAACGGTAAGAAACTATCGCCGGCGAAAGTATTGAGTGAATTAAATAGATTGGGTGGGAAACACGGTATTGGCCGTTTAGATTTGGTCGAAAATCGATATGTGGGTATGAAGTCAAGAGGCTGTTACGAGACACCCGGAGGCACCATCATGCTCAAGGCCCACCGCGCTATGGAATCCATTACTGTTGACCGAGAAGTGTTAGCGCTTAAAGACGACCTGATGCCCCGATACGCCAGGTTAATCTACAACGGATATTGGTTCAGCCCAGAAAGAGTCTTAATTCAAAATCTTATAGATGATTCCCAGACTCCAGTAAATGGTTCAGTGGAATTAAAGCTGTATAAAGGAAACGTCCAAATTTTGGGACGAAAGTCGGTTCGCCACTCGTTATTCGACGGCCGCATTGCTAGCTTCGAGGACGATAAAGGGGCATACAATCAGGCAGATGCAGAAGGATTTATAAAGTTAAATGCCCTGCGACTGAGGATGAACGCAAAACAAACCTCTAAAATTAAAACTAAAAAGCGATGACTACGATTTCCGTCGTTAGAAAAGCTGGGCAAACCGCGATTGCAGCGGACACGCTAACCAAATGGGGCTCGGGGAAGGAAAGCGCAAAATACATACTAAATTCTGAAAAAATTATCCGGATCGACGACAACTTTATCGCGGTGACCGGTAACGCAACATTCAAGATGATTTTGAAAGAATACTTTGTTGATAATGCACAATTGATATCGCTTCAATCGGTTGATGATATTTTTCGGACTTGGAACCAATTACATTTAAAGCTTAAAGAGAAGTACTTTCTTATGCCTGAGGAAGACAAAGAAGATGCAATTGAATCTTCCAGAATGGATGTGCTCATCGCTAATCCATATGGAATATTTGGAGTTTCTGGCCATCGTACTGTTCAAGAATTCTCTCGATTCTATGCCTATGGCAGTGGCAGTGATTATGCACTTGGATCTATGTGGACAACGTATGATTCGCAAGACATAAGCGCAGAAACGATCGCAAGAAAAAGTATAGAAGCCGCAGCAGAATTTGACGATGGTACAGGCTTGCCCGTTGATTCATTCACAATCAAAACAAGATAACTTTTTAATAGGAGCCCATTACTTATGCCGTCCTTTGATGTAATCATAGAAGTCGATAAGGTTGAATTAAGAAATGCGATTGATCAATCAAATAAGGAAATAAGCAATCGCTTTGATTTCAAGGGCTCTGATGCCCGTATCGAACTTTCAGATGATGAGACGCTTTCAATTTACGCTGACGATGAATTTAAGATGAATCAAGTCTACGATTTGATGATCGGAAAAATGGCGAAGCGAGACATTGATATTAGAAGCCTAACAAAACAAAAATTAGAGAAGATCAGTGGAGATAAAGTGAAGCAGTCTGTAGCAGTGCTGTCCGGCATTGATAAAGAACTTGCAAAAAAAATTGTGAGAGCTGTTAAAGACCATAAACTGAAGGCCCAAGGTTCAATCCAAGGCGATGTTGTCAGATTCTCAGGTTCAAAGAGGGACGTTCTTCAAGAAGTAATCTCGCTACTTAAAACTGAGATTACTGAGGTGCCACTTCAATACAAAAACTTCAGAGATTAAAAGCGTTACCCTTTCACAATCATCGCATACGCCGAATGATTATGAATGGACTCGAAATTTTCAGACTCCACAGCGTAGGTATCGATCCTATCAATCTGGTTGAGCGCTGTTGCTACGTCTCGAACCATATCCTCGACAAATTTAGGATTATCATAGGCTTTCTCGGTTACATACTTTTCATCCGGCCGCTTTAGAAGTCCAAACACCTCACAAGACGCCTGTTCTTCTGCGACAGCTATCAACTCCTCAATCCATACGTGGGAGTTAGTGACCGCTGAAATAGTTACGTGAGATCTCTGATTGTGCGCGCCATAATCTGAAATCTTTTTAGAACAAGGGCACAAGCTTGTCACTGGGACAACCACCTTCATCTCGAGCTTGTAGTCTCCATCAGTAACTTGGCCCTTAAAAGTAACGTCGTAATCCGACAGGCTCTTCACCTTAGAGACTGGAGCTTCCTTTTCAAGAAAATACGGAAAAGTCATTTCTATGTATCCAGAGTCAGACTCCAAGCGTTCGAGCATGGTTCGGAGTATGGCCTCAAATGATTCCACAGATATTTCACGCTCTTGCTCGTTAAGTATTTCAACAAATCGGGACATGTGCGTCCCTTTAAAATTATGAGGGAGTTCAACGTACATATTGAAGTTTGCTATCGTATGCTGAATACCCTGGGACTTATCAGCCACCTTTACCGGATGTTGAATAGCCTTAATACCAACTTTGTCAATCGCCAAATGACGGCCGTCGACCGAGTTTTGTACGTCTGGAATTGCTAAATCTACTGGTGAATTCATCGCTAATGCCTTGCTTTTTAAGGTTATGTTGATTATACCTGAATCAAGTTCTCGCTTTACAACTCTAGTCTGCTTTCCGCATAAAATCATTAATTTGCTCAAGAATGCCCTGTTCATCTAAACAACACTCTTGAAACAGCAAATTGGTGTCCCCGTGAGCGACAAATTTATCCGGTAAACCAATTCGCAGAACTTTTGAATTTACATTTCCCAAAGCTTCACAAACCGCTGAACCGGCCCCACCCATAACGACCCCGTCCTCTATCGTTACAAGTAACGACTTCGACTCTTCCAATTTTCTGACCATAGCAACATCCAAAGGTTTCACAAACCTCATATCGACAACTGTCGCATCCAACTTTTCTGCAACCACAATAGCCGTATGTAAGATTGGGCCAAATACAAGAATCGCCAGCGCAGTGCGTCCCTCTCTTACTAGCTCGGACTTACCAATGACCAATGGAGCGCGCGTAGCACCACCGGCATCTATCGCATTTCCCCTTGGATACCTGACTACAGAAGGCCCACAATGATCGTAAGCTAAACTCAACATCTCTCTGCACTGCCGAGCATCACTCGGAGTCATCACCACGACGTTAGGCACACAACGAAGATAAGCCAAATCAAATGCTCCGTGATGCGTCGGACCATCAGCACCCACAAGACCGCTCCGATCTAACGCAAAGGTTACATCCAGGTTTTGTATACAAACGTCATGGATGAACTGGTCGTAGGCTCTTTGTAAAAAAGTAGAATAAATCGCGAGTACCGGCTTTAAATCCTCCGTAGCTAAGCCTGCCGCAAACGTTACTGCATGCTGCTCAGCTATGCCAACATCGAAATAACGCTCAGGATATTGTTGAGAAAACTCCACCAAACCAGAACCTTCTCGCATTGCGGGCGTAATCCCAATCAATCGATCGTCCTTTTGTGCCGTCTCACAGAGCCATTCACCAAAAATTTGCGTATAAGTTTTATTCTGATTTAACTGTTTCTTAATTCCTGCAGGAGGATCGAATTGGCCAACACCGTGATAAAGAATCGCGTCATTTTCAGCGGGCTGATATCCCTTCCCTTTTCGAGTTACCACATGTAAAAACTGAGGCCCATCAAGTTTTTTTAAATTACCTAAAGTAGCGCATAATGCGTGAATATCGTGACCGTCAATTGGCCCAATATAATTAAAACCGAACTCTTCAAAAAGAGTCCCCGGCATAACCATGCCCTTAACATGCTCTTCAGCTCGTTTTGCCAATTCGATAACAGGTGGGATTTTCTTAAACACCTTCTCTCCAGCCTTCCAAGCGGCAGAGTAGAACCGTCCGGACAACAATCTGGCAAGATAATTATTTAATGCGCCAACGTTTTCAGAAATAGACATATCGTTATCATTTAAAACGACCAAAATATTCGCGTCCATAGCTCCTGCATTATTCAATGCTTCAAAAGCCATACCAGCTGACATAGCTCCATCACCAATAATCGCAACGACCCTACGCTCCTGTTTCTTTAGCTGCGCACTTACCGCCATACCAAGAGCTGCACTAATCGATGTGCTCGAATGCGCTGTCCCAAAACAGTCGTAATCGCTTTCCTCTCGGCTGGGAAAACCGGCAAGACCTCTAAATTTTCTGAGTGTATCCATTCGATCGCGACGACCAGTTAAAATCTTGTGCGCGTATGTCTGATGGCCTACGTCCCATACCAGCTTGTCGATTGGCGTATCAAAAATATAGTGCAGTGCAATCGTCAACTCTACTGTCCCGAGATTTGAAGCAAGATGACCACCAGTTTTTGACACGCTCGCTATGATGAACTCTCTCAACTCATTTGCTAGATGAATCAAATCTTTTTTATCTAGATCCCTTAGTTCCTGGGGCGTGTTAATCTTGTTTAGTAATTTATACATTTCAACTGACTGTCCCTCTAATAAACTCGATCGAAGACAAGTTCAGCAATATCACCTAGATACCCGCCCTTTCGAGGTAAAAGACACAAAGTATTTCTTGTGTTTTCCTCGATTTCACTTGCCATCTCTTTTGCACGGTCCAACCCAAATAACGTCACATAGGTCGGCTTGTTATCTCTAATATCTTTGGCCGCAGTCTTTCCCAAGGTTTCTGTTGACGAACTAGAATCCAATATGTCGTCTACCACCTGAAATCCAAAGCCTATCTGACGCACGTAATTTCGAAGTGGCTCTTCACACGAATCTGTATATCCAGTGCCGCACAGCGCTCCTAGCTCCGCACTAGCTAAAAATAAGGCTCCAGTTTTTTTTGCGTGCATCAATTCCAATTGTGACAGCGTCATTGACATACCGACTTGAGACAAATCAATAGCTTGCCCTCCAACCATACCAATTGAGCCGATCGATTCGGATAAAACCCGGACTTGCTTTAACCTAACTTCATGTTCAAGCTTAGTTTGTTGATTAGCGAGAATATTAAAAGCTAATGGTTGTAGAGCATCCCCCACCAACATCGCGGTAGCTTCATCAAAAGCGATATGTACAGTTGGCTTACCTCGCCTGAGCTCATCGTTATCCATACATGGTAAATCATCATGGACAAGTGAATAAGTGTGAATAAGCTCAATGGCAACAGCACAATGCACGGTATCCTCAATATTAGCGCCAAAAAGGTCGCCAGACGCGCAAGCGATCAAACTTCGGATACGCTTGCCTGGACTCTTTACCGCATAGTGCATAGCGCGATGAAGGGTCTTCGGAATACGATCCGCTGACGGCAGCCACTGTTCAAACCCCTGATCAACTTGGTTTAAAACATCTGATTTCCACTGGTCGAAGGAGAGACGACTACTCATCGGCACCTTCAAATTTCTTCAGCATACCCGCCTCAAGCACACTCACTTCTCGCTGAGCTCCCTCAAGTTCTTTTTGACAAAACTGAAGTAACTCTACTCCTCGCTTATAAAATGACAGTGAACTCTCCAAGGTCGTCTCATCATCTTCCATTTTTTCAACGATCTGTTCAAGCTCGACTAACGCGGTCTCGAAACTAAGTTTTTCTTTAGTTTTTGTCATAATATGGCATCAAGTTTAATCTAATTGTTAATTATCTCACGCGATGAGTATCGAGGTTCAGTACGTTGCTTTTTGCGCTCTTTATTAAAATTTAAGACATATCAATCTACAAACCATTCCATATGCATAACACTCTAATCGATTCAAAAAAACTCCTGACGATCATTGACGAACCAAATACACTCGTCTTTGACTGTCGTCATGACCTCACCAACCGTGAATACGGTATTACGAGTTATCGGAAAGGCCACCTCCCAAAAGCGATATTTGCATGCATGGAAAATGATCTATCGAAAAAACCTGATGGGACTAATGGTCGTCATCCATTACCGGATGCTAATTTATTTTCTGATTGGCTGAACCAATGCGGAGTTACCCGTACTACCCAAGTCGTTACATATGACGATGCTGGAGGTGTTTATGCATCTCGATTATGGTGGATGCTAAGGTGGGTCGGCCATAACGCAGTTGCGGTCTTAGATGGAGGAATACAAGATTGGATAAAACATGGGGGCTCAACCGAATTTGAAGCGACACACAAATCTTCAAGGAGTAAATTTGAGCCACAACCCAGAGATATATTTGTTGACGCAAATTTTATCTTAACGAGATTACAACATAATCAAATGCTGGTAATAGATGCTCGAGCTAATGACAGATTTCATGGGCGTAATGAGACGATAGACCCCATTGCAGGGCACATACCAGGGGCCATAAACCGATTTTTCAAAAACAATCTCAATCAAGCTGGGAAATTTCGGGATGCATGCGACCTAAAAGTATCTTTCGAGCAGATCATAGGCGACACGCCAAGTTCCGATGTGATACATCAATGTGGTTCTGGAGTAACCGCCTGCCACAACCTTCTTGCTATGGAGGTAGCAGGGCTTCACGGCTCGAAACTTTATCCAGGCTCTTGGAGCGAATGGATAACGGACCCGAGTCGACCCGTTTCCACTGACTAAATAAATACGACTGATTAAATACGCACTTGACGGTTTCAGCTTAAGCCGTTACGGTTTGATCCGATTGTTCATCTAAGATTTTGATTAATATTTCGTCATTTTCATCAAGATCAATTTCTACATCCCCGCCCGATGATAGCTTTCCAAAAAGTAATTCATCCGCTAAAGCTCGACGAATAGTGTCTTGAATCAATCTGGACATCGGTCTGGCACCCATTAATGGATCGAACCCTTTTTTGCCTAAATGCTCTCTCAGCTTAATACTAAATGTGGCGTCGACTTTTTTCTCTTGTAACTGATGTTCTAACTCCATCAAGAACTTATCTACAACCTTGAGGATAATTTCAGTCGACAATGGAGCAAAAGAAACAATTGAATCCAGCCGATTTCTAAACTCGGGAGTAAATTGCCGCTTAATCTCTGCGAGCTCATCACCCGCAGAAACCGCGTCAGTGAACCCCATCGTATTCTTAGAAATCTCCGCTGCACCAGCATTAGTAGTCATAATAATGATGGCATTGCGGAAATCAGCTTGACGCCCATTGTTATCCGTTAGCGTGCCATGATCCATTACCTGTAACAAAATATTAAATATATCTGGATGTGCTTTTTCTATTTCGTCTAGAAGGAGAACACAGTGTGGTTGCTTAACGAGCGCCTCAGTTAACAATCCGCCTTGGTCAAAACCGACGTAACCGGGAGGCGCCCCGATCAACCTAGAAACAGCATGGCGCTCCATATATTCCGACATATCAAACCGAACCAGCTCGATACCCATGGTATAGGCCAACTGACGCGCCACTTCGGTTTTTCCAACTCCGGTTGGACCGCTAAATAGAAATGCACCAACTGGTTCTCGGGGATTTCCCAGCCCACTTCGCGACATTTTGATGGATGAAGACAACGCATCAATCGCCCGTTCTTGACCGAACACTACAGCGTTGAGGTCCCTATCCAATGTCTTTAACTTTGAACGATCATCATTTGATACGCTTTGAGACGGCACTCTCGCAATCTTCGAAATGACCCCTTCAATCTCCAACTTTCCGATCACCTTTTTTTTCTTCTTACCGACCGCAATGCGCTGCGCGGCTCCAGCTTCATCAATAACATCTATTGCTTTATCTGGTAAGTGCCTATCATGAATGAATCTAGCAGATAATTCCGCAGCAGCTGTCAACGCGGTCACCGTATATCTGACCTGGTGGTGTTCTTCAAATCTCGACTTGAGCCCTCTTAAGATTGACACAGTCTCTGTAACCGACGGCTCTCCTACATCAACTTTTTGAAATCGCCTAGAAAGAGCATGATCCTTTTCGAAAATTCCCCGATATTCGTTATAAGTTGTGGCTCCAATACAACGCAGCGCACCCGAGGAAAGCGCTGGCTTTAATAAATTGGACGCATCAAGAGTTCCGCCCGAGGCCGCGCCCGCGCCGATAATTGTATGTATCTCGTCTACAAACAGAATAGCGTTTGGCTGCTTCTCTAGTTGCTTGAGGACGGCTTTAAGTCTTTGTTCAAAATCGCCTCGGTATTTGGTCCCTGCGAGCAGAGCCCCCATATCTAGCGAGAATACTTCTGCTTGGTCTAATATTTCAGGGATCTCCCCCTCGACAATTCGACGCGCCAGGCCCTCTGCAATCGCAGTCTTACCGACCCCAGCCTCCCCTACTAAGAGCGGGTTGTTCTTTCGGCGACGACATAAAATTTGAACTACGCGCTCCAACTCTGAATCACGGCCAATGAGAGGATCAATCTTACCCTCCACCGCCAACTCATTCAGATTGGTTGCATAACTGGCCAAGGCGCTGTCAGCCGCCCCGCCCTTGGCATCGACTGATTCGTCGATTTCTGCACCATCTTTTTTACCCTCTGACTCTGAATCACCAACCTTAGCAATGCCATGAGCAATAAAATTTACAACGTCGAGTCTAGTTACGCCTTTCTCGTGCAAAAAATAAACTGCGTGAGAGTCTTTTTCTCCAAATATTGCTACTAAAACATTCGCTCCAGTCACCTCTTTTTTACCCGATGACTGAACATGAAGGATTGCACGCTGTATCACCCTTTGAAAACCAAGGGTAGGTTGTGTTTCCGCGTCGCCATCTACGATTAGTGGCGTATGCTCCTCAATGAAATCCACTAACAATTTCTTGAGCTCGTCAAGATTTGTTCCACACGCTTTTAACACTTCTAGCGCTGATGGATTCTCAAGCATTGCAAGTAGAAGATGTTCTACCGTAATAAATTCATGCTTTTTTTGACGAGCATCCATAAATGCCATATGGAGACTAACTTCAAGTTCCTGCGCGATCATGCTTCCTCCATCGTACATTGCAGTGGGTGTTGGTGTTGCCGCGAAAATCCGGCTACGAGTTCTACTTTGGTTGTTGCCACATCTTTTGCGAACACGCCACAAACCCCAACGCCCTCACGATGCACTTTCAACATAACCTGTGTTGCTTGCTCACTGGTCATGGAAAAAAATTTCTTAAGCACCATGACAACGAATTCCATCGGAGTGTAATCGTCATTCAAAAGAAGTACTTTGTACAGTCCCGGCGGCTTAATAGCCACTTTTTTTTCCGCTAAATGCGTATCTCCCTGCTGACTACTCACAACTTAAACCCTCGGTCTTTTGACTTCTCAAGTATAACCTTTAATTTCTAATATTTACCGCCAAACTTCAAGCGATAACTTATCAGACGAGTTATATGCGTTGCAACATTTGTTGGCATTTAAATCGTCATCAGCACTTACGACGTTAAACTGAGCATAAAGTTGCTTGACTTCGTAGCGGTAATCGCCTAAAAATTGTTGGGAGGTTTGTATTTATATCTCTTATAGTCGACCGAGTAATAGGCGACTCAAGAGATCTTGATTCAAACGAAGGTTAGCAGCCTAACAGCTGCATTTTTAAAACAGTATTTGGGGATTAGGGGTATGGCAACTGGTACAGTAAAATGGTTCAACGACGCTAAAGGATATGGGTTTATCACGCCAGATGACGGGAGTGAGGATCTTTTCGCACACTTTTCAGCTATTGAAATGAATGGGTTTAAAACTCTCAAAGAAGGACAAAAAGTAGCCTTCGAGGTAACGCAAGGACCCAAAGGAAAACAGGCTTCAAATATCAAAGAGTCGGAATAGACCAGCAGGCATTACTCTCAAAAGAGAGACTAAAAACGGCAACTTTAGTTGCCGTTTTTTTATTTGTTCAGACCATATAAAGCCGAATAACTTAGGTATAATTTACTTAATAGTAAAATTATCTTTCACATTATGAAATTATGACGCTTTGCGTCAAAACATCACCTTGGAGAACTGCAATGAGTCAGCAATATGACTGTCCAAACGGCGTAACAATCACCGGCGAATTCAAAGAAGCCTATGCGGAAGTTTTAACAAAAGAAGCAATTGAATTTCTGGCAAAGCTTCACCGAAATTTTGATGCTAATAGAAAAGAGCTCATCAACCGCCGAGTTACGCGACAGGAAGAACTCGACGCTGGGAAGCTACCCGATTTCCTCCCAGAGACCAAAGCAATCCGGGAAAGTGACTGGGTGGTGGCACCAGTGCCTCAGGACCTCCAAGACCGAAGAACTGAAATTACTGGACCAACAGATAGAAAAATGGTCATCAACGCGCTTAACGCCGGCGCCAAAATGTACATGGCAGATTTCGAGGATTCCAATACCCCGACTTGGGATAATCAAGTCTCGGGCCAAATAAATATGCGGGATGCTGTTCGCAAAACAATAAGTTTCACTAATGATGCGGGGAAATCCTATTCACTGAATAAAGAAACCGCGACTCTCCTTATACGACCTCGAGGATGGCATCTCACAGAGGCCCATGTCATTGTTGATGGTGAGCCAATGTCCGGCTCGTTGTTCGATTTTGGACTGTATTTTTTTCATAATGCAAAAGAGCGACTTTCACAAAATTCGGGGGTCTATTTTTACCTTCCTAAAATGGAGTCTCATTTAGAGGCCAGACTCTGGAACGACGTATTTGTCTTCAGTCAAAATGATGTCGACATACCGCAAGGTAGTGTGAAAGCGACTGTTTTAATCGAGACCATCATGGCCTCATTTGAAATGGATGAAATACTCTACGAGTTGAAGGAACATTCGGCTGGCCTTAATTGCGGCAGATGGGATTATATTTTCAGTTGTATCAAAAAATTTAGGCATCAAGAGAACTTCATTCTCGCAGACAGAAACGTCGTAACAATGACCAGTCCATTCATGCGCGCGTATTCACTTCTATTGATAAAAACATGCCATAAGCGTGGGGCATTCGCAATGGGTGGCATGGCAGCGCAGATCCCGATAAAAAATGACGAAACGTCAAATCAAGCTGCGATAGATAAAGTAAGAACAGATAAAGAGAGAGAGGTAACCGATGGCCACGACGGCACTTGGGTAGCCCATCCAGGTTTAGTAAAAATTGCTCAAGACGAATTTGATAAGGTCATGAAGACACCGAATCAGATCAGCAAACAGCGTCCGGACGTAGACATCTCCGCGAGCGACCTCATTGAATTTAAACCGAGTGGTCCTATTACGGAGGAAGGGCTTCGCGCTAATATCAATATTGGTATTCAATATATCGGGGCATGGATTGCTGGGACGGGCTGTGTCCCTATTTTTAATTTAATGGAGGATGCGGCTACGGCGGAAATCTCGCGTGCTCAGATATGGCATTGGATCCGAAGTCCCTTAGGCGTTCTGGAGGATGGGCGAAAAGTCACAAGAGAATTATTCAGCAGCTTAATTCCAGAGGAACTCGAAAAAATAAAAGGAATGCTGGGGGCTAATTATAAAAATGGACGATATGCAGAAGGCGCTAATATGTTCGAAAAACTAACATTGGATGATGAGTTTGTGGAATTTTTAACACTACCTGCTTACGAGGAAATTGTTAAGAATGGCGCTTAAATCATAAAAGACTGAATCAATGTTTGTCGATTCGGTCTGCTTGATACTTCAGTGGAAAAAGCATATCTGCAAACAGTAAACCACAAAAAGCAATTAGTAAATTCAAAGATGGTCTGGAAACCAAACGTCACAGTGGCTGCGATTATAGAGCAAGATGGTCGGTTTTTACTTGTGGAAGAAAATACGAGCCAGGGCGTAAAACTCAATCAACCCGCCGGTCATCTGGAACCAGGGGAAACCCTGGTAGAGGCGATTAAACGAGAGGTGCTTGAAGAAACTGCATTCACGTTTGAACCCAAGTTCGCAACGGGAATACAACTCTGGACAAGAGCACCTGATGATCCAACATTTCTTAGGATCACATTCTCAGGAACAGTCGGACAGTTTCATCAGGAGAGGGAATTAGATAGCGGAATCATTAAAACTATTTGGTTAACGCCAAAAGAAATAGAAAACGCAAGTCAAAAACTCAGAAGTCCCCTCGTACTAAGCTGCGTAACTGACTATCTAAATGGACACGTTTTTCCACTCAGTATTATTCGACCTTAAATAGCGAGCGTCATATTTTGAAAAAGAAAATTGTTCTTGGGCTTTCAGGCGGAGTTGATTCTGCGGTAGCCGCATGGCTGCTTAAGGAGCAAGGCTACGAGGTCATCGGTGTTTTCATGAAAAACTGGGAAGAAGATGATGACGAGACCTACTGCAGCTCGAGGGAAGACTTAATTGATGCGGTTTCAGTTGCAGAGACGATCGGTATCGAAGTGGAAACTGTAAACTTCTCGAAAGAATACCGAGATCGAGTATTTAATGAATTTTTAAATGAATATGCCAGGGGTCGAACACCAAACCCCGATGTATTCTGCAACTCTGAAATCAAATTCAAAGCGTTTTTAGAGCACGCTTTGCATCTGGGTGCCGACAAAATTGCTACTGGGCACTACGCACGACTGCGTGAACAAGAGGGATTTTTTCAACTTCTAAAGGGTGAGGACGGAACAAAAGATCAAAGCTATTTTTTGTATAGACTCAATCAAGAACAGCTATCTAAAACTGTTTTTCCGCTTGGTGACATATATAAAAGTGACGTTAGAGCGATTGCCAAACGGCTTGGTCTTGCGAACCATGACAAAAAAGACTCGACCGGAATTTGTTTTATTGGAGAACGCCGATTTAAAGACTTCCTTGCTCGTTACTTACCAGATAAACCCGGAAGCATCATAACCCCGGACGGAGAGAAGATTGGCGAACACAACGGGTTAATGTTTCACACCATTGGTCAGCGGCAAGGTTTGGGTATCGGTGGAGACGGTCTTCCTTGGTATGTCGCGAAAAAAGATATAGCTCTCAATACACTTACAGTTGTTCAAGGACATGATCATCCCTTGCTTCAGAGTCCAGAAATTTATGCAGAAAATCTGAATTGGATATCTGAGACTAGTCCATCCAGCCAATGGGTTTTTGGAGCAAAATCCCGATATCGACAAAAAGACGCTGCGTGTACTATAAAAGCGATCAGTAAATCTACTTGCCATGTTCAATTTGCTGAACCACAGTGGGCTGTCACACCTGGGCAGTCTCTAGTTCTATACGAATCCAACGTATGCTTGGGCGGCGGTATTATAATGGGCTCTACCGAGTAGAGAAGTCCAGAAAACGCTCTAATCCTGCCATATGAGGCGTGCTAAACTTAAAACTTAATTAATTATATTGCTAATCGAGTGAGCCATGCCTGAAGAATCATTAGCCTTGACAGCTATCAGCCCCCTTGATGGTCGTTACCACTCAAAAACAAAGTTGCTCGCTCCATTCTTTAGTGAGTATGCTCTAATCAAGCATCGAGTGATTGTAGAAATCGAATGGCTGAAGTCGTTGTCACTAGCGAATGAGCTCCAAGAAATCCAGAAATTATCAAAAGAATCAATTGCGGAACTTGATGCACTAGGAACTAATTTTTCCGTAGATGATGCGGCAGCAGTTAAAGCAATTGAGAGAACTACCAATCATGACGTTAAAGCCGTCGAATATTGGTTACGTGAGGCGCTAAAGACGAAAAACGGTATTGCCCCAACGACGCCATTTATACACTTTGCTTGCACTTCAGAAGATATCAATAACCTCTCCTACGCCTTAATGCTCAAGGGGGCTCGTGACAAGGTCATTTTACCGAAGCTAAGCTCTATCATCTCAACACTAAGCAATCTCTCGATCAAATATGCTGGAGCCCCAATGCTGTCGAGAACACACGGACAGCCTGCAAGTCCTACGACACTCGGAAAGGAAATAGCGAATGTGGTTTTCCGACTTAATCGACAAAAGGATTCCTTAGCTCAGTTAAGTCTGCAAGGAAAAATGAATGGTGCTGTTGGAAATTTCAATGCTCATCTTAGCGCCTACCCGGACTATGATTGGGAAAGTCACTCGAACAACCTTATTCAAAATCTAGGTTTAGAAGCAATTCCCTACACGACTCAAATAGAACCACATGACGGTATTGCTGAGATTTTTGATTGCCTCATGCGCATTAATACAATACTGATCGATTTGAACCGTGATCTATGGGCATACATTTCCATCGGTTACTTCAAGCAAAAAACAATAGACGGTGAAGTTGGTTCATCAACAATGCCTCACAAAGTGAATCCTATTGACTTCGAAAATGCGGAGGGTAACCTCGGGCTCGCAAATTCAGTACTCGGACACCTGAGTCGAAAATTACCAGTTTCCCGCTGGCAACGAGACCTTACAGACTCAACTGTCCTTAGAAATATGGGCGTGGGTCTTGGATATGGACTTTTAGCTTACGAGTCCTGCATAAAAGGACTATCAAAACTAGATATCAATCTAGATAAGCTCGAGGCTGATCTAGAACAATGTTGGGATGTCCTTGCAGAGCCGGTACAAACAGTCATGAAAAAATACGGGATTGAAAATGCTTATGAGGAGCTTAAAAAACTCACCAGAGGTCAGGGTGGAATAACGAAAGAGGACCTACACGTCTTCATAAGAAATTTGGATATTCCCAAGAACGCTAAAAAAGCACTTCTTGAGTTAACACCGCACTCATATACAGGAATAGCTCAGAAACTCGCTCAAAATATAAATAAATAGCGATCTGTTCAAACTTATTGTTTATGAAAACGCACCTTTAACCATTCAATCAAGGCCGGGCTTATGCTGAGCAGAATGATTAAAAATATAACGGTAGTAAGATTATTTTGAATAAACGGGAGTTCTCCTAAGAAAAATCCGACTCCGACCAAGGAGAAAACCCAAATACAAGCCCCGACCACATTAAACAATAGAAATTGAGGATATGAGTATCGCGCAACTCCAGCAACAAAGGGAGCATAAGTTCTAACAATCGGAATAAAACGAGCAATAATTATTGTTTTTGCGCCATATTTCTCAAAAAATCGCTCAGTGCGATCTAAATACTCCAACTTTAAAAACCGCACCTTCCCCGAAGTAAATATCCTGCGACCGAAAAGACTACCAATATAATAATTAACTGCATCTCCCAAAATAGCAGCTACGATTAGTAGGCTGGTGATCAACGTGAAATCAAAATCGCCCTTCGCCACAAAGGTACCAATCAGGAATAATAACGAGTCCCCGGGTAAAAACGGAGTAAGAACTAAGCCCGTCTCGCAGAAAATAATCAGAAACAGAAGTAGATAGGTCGTCGCACCGTACGTGGCGATCGCTTCCGCTAGATGGGAATCAAGGTTTGCAATAATAGAAAATATATCGCTAATGAATCCCAAAATAGATCCTTATTCCTACGTTACTGAAGAAAGCAGTGACCCTTGATCTCTATAAATAGACACAACATATAGATCAAACAACCGCTTCCTCTTTCTTAACCTCGGGTTTAATCAAATCTTCTCTGCTAATGCCTAACCATAGAATAAGTGGGCTGGCTACAAAGATTGAAGAGTAAATGCCAAATAAAATTCCAATTGTTAGTGCTAACGCAAAGTAGTGCAATGTTTCGCCGCCAAAAATCAAAATAGAAAGCACCATTAATTGAGTACTTCCATGCGTGATAATTGTGCGCCCCATAATCCGTGTAATTGCGTTATTGATTACCTCTGGCACTTCTGCTTTTCTCATTCTCCGAAAGTTCTCTCGGATTCGGTCAAAAACGACCACTGACTCGTTCACGGAGTATCCCAATATAGCCAATACCGCCGCAAGAACTGGTAGAGAAAACTCCCATTGAAAAAGGGCGAAAAACCCGAGAATGATCACCACGTCATGCAGATTAGCTAGAATCGCAGCTAATCCGAATTTCCACTCAAACCGAAACGCCAAGTAAATAACAATACCGAGAGAAACCACTAATAGAGCTAATGCACCCTTTTCAACTAATTCTTCTCCTACTTGCGAACCTACATAATCCACTCGTCGGAGTTCTAACTGAGAATCATCTTCTTTGAGCAATAAAAAAACTTGATCGGATAGTTTAGCTCCTGTTATTTCGGGTTTGGTCGGCAAACGAATCAACACGGTCCTTGAATCGCCAAAACTCTGAACAATTGCTTCACTCATACCGCCAGACTCTAGAGAATCACGAATCTTGGTAAGGTCTGCAGATTGAGAATAACCAACTTCCATAACAGTGCCGCCTGTAAACTCTACACCAAGGTTCAGGCCTTTGAACGTAAGCGCACCAGCTGCCAGCAAGAACATTATTATAGACAACACGTTAAACACCAAAGCGTGGCGCATGAACGGAATATCTTTGCGTATTTTAAAAAACTCCATAACAACTTTTCCTAATTTACATTACTTGGTCAGACGTAAACTATTTGGATTCCTTGTACCAATCCGAGTCTCCAATTGCGAGCTTGTCGATTCGCTTTTTACGTCCGTAGATGAAATTCACAACTCCTCGAGATACGAAAACAGCACTAAACATCGACGTGAGAATACCTATGCAATGCACAACAGCAAAGCCACGAATAGGACCAGTGCCAAAAAAGAATAAAGCAATACCAGCAATAAGCGTTGTGATATTGGAATCTAAGATGGTCCCCCATGCTCGCTCGTATCCAGCTGTTATAGCAGCTTGTGGTGTCGTACCATTTCTAATTTCCTCTCTTATTCGTTCATTGATCAGCACGTTTGCATCAATTGCCATTCCGAGTGTCAGTGCTACCGCAGCGATACCTGGCAAAGTTAATGTAGCCTGAAGCATTGATAGCACCGCAGCCAAAAGCATCATATTCACGCTTAATGCAAATACAGAGATAACGCCAAATGCGGAATAATAGACCGCGATAAAGAGAGCTAATGCGGCAAAACCAATCCACGTTGATTTGAAGCCTCTTTCAATATTATCGGCGCCAAGACTAGGACCAACCGTTCGCTCCTCGATGATTTCCATGGGCGCAGCCAAGGCCCCTGCTCTTAACAATAAGGCCGTATCGTGCGCCTCCGTTGTTGTCATACTTCCGCTAATTTGGACGCGACCACCAGCAATTTCAGCTCGAACCACAGGTGCCGTCACAACCTCACTACTACCCTTATCAACGAGCACCATAGCGATTCTACGTCCAACATTTTCTCTGGTAGTCATTTGAAAAATAGAGGACCCTCGACCATCTAAGCTCAAATGAACAGCAGGTTCTGACGTAGTATTATCAAAACCTGGTTGGGCATCAGAAATTCTATCTCCCGTCAAAATAACTTCTTTCTTAAGCAGGTATGGTGTCCCCTCACGGTCATAAATCAGATCATCACCCGAGGGAATACGGCCCTCTTGTGCTGCCTGCAAGCTCGCAGGATCCATCTTGTCCTCATCAACCAATCGAACTTCAAGCGTTGCGGTTCTGCCTAAAATATCTTTTGCTTTTGCCGTGTCCTGTACTCCTGGCAACTGAACGACCACACGGTCTGTTCCAGACTGCTGAACAATCGGCTCAGCAACACCAAGTTCATTCACCCGGTTTCTTAGTGTGGTTATATTTTGTTGGAGCGCGAATTCTTGGATTCGTTTTTCAACCTCCGGCTTGATTTGGGCTGTGATCAGCGACGTACCACCGCGCTCGTCCGTCGCATAGTCTAAGTCAGACGCTTTAATCTCGAGAGTTTTCACGGCCTGATCTCTCAGTGACTCATCCCTGAACTCGATATCGATACTTGTCCTGCCTGATGTAATCTTTGAATATCTTATACTTTCAGATCTCATGACCTGTCGCAAATCCTGCAAGTAACTCTCTCTTGCCTTCTGAAGAGCCGAGGGCATATCTACTTGAAGTAGAAAATGAACACCTCCCCTCAGATCTAGGCCAAGATACATTGGTAGCGCATTTAAAGAAGTTAACCAGTCGGGCGAATTAGGTAACAAATTTAGCGCGACAACATAATCTTTTCCGAGGCCACTTTGAATCGTATCTTTGCCTTTCATTTGCGCGTCGGTATCTTCAAATCGAACTTTTACACCGTTCTTATCCATGTAAGACGCTTGAACGCTAATATCTTCCTTTAATAGCAGATCATCGATTTTCTTTAGTAGCTCTATATCTACTTTCGCGCCAGTACGTAAGGGCGAAACTTGGATCGCTGGCGATTCACCGAAAAAATTCGGAATGGTATAAACCACGCCAGCAATCACAGCGCCGACAATGATGAGGTACTTCCATAGCGGATATCTATTCATAATTCTGATGTTTTACGAGTTATTGAGCTTTTGCTTATCAAATATGACAAGTAAAGCCTAGCTCGACGCCGACTTTAAAGTACCTTTCGGAAGTACCGTCTGCACCGCAGGTTTTTGAACAAGAACTTCCGTACCTGATGAAATCTCTATTGTGACAAACTGATCACCAACGTGAATCACTTTACCCAACACACCACCTCCAGCGACAACCTCATCACCTTTTTGGAGCGCTTCTAACATCGTTTTATGTTCTTTTTGCTTTTTTGCTTGCGGTCTAATCATTAAAAAGTACAAAAGAACAAACAATAAAACTAACGGCAACATACCCATAATATCCATCCCACCCGATGCTCCACCTGATGTCTGGGCAAATGCTGTTGATACAAACATACCATCTCTCCTTAATTCCAAATGATGCCATTAGTTAAAGCTTAACTTAGGACATCTCGAATCCAATTAATCTCGTTATTTTAACAGTAGCAACGACTATTGGTGATTCCATTAAGTCCTAGCCCTCCATAAAGGCTAAGTCCGACACATAAGCATCAAGTTGATCCAACTCAATCGCTGAACGCATACCTTTCATTAAACTTTGATAAAAGTGCAAATTATGAACGGTATTTAGATGAGCGCCAAGCATTTCATCGATACGCTGCAAGTGATGCAAGTAGGATTTCGAGAAGTGCTTGCAAGTATAACAGGAGCAATTTTCATCCAAAGGCATCTCATCAAAACGATATTGTGCGTTTCTCAATTTCACGATACCAGTCGACGTATATAACCAGCCATTTCTGGCATTCCTGGTGGGTAGCACGCAGTCAAACATATCTACTCCTGCACTCACCGCATTTACCAAATCGGTTGGCGTTCCTACTCCCATCAAGTACCTCGGCTTGTCTTCAGGCATTCTTGGCGTTGTAAACGACATAATCCGTTGCATGTCCGCTTTTGGCTCCCCTACCGACAATCCTCCAATTGCATAACCGTCAAAATTAAGTGCGACTAATTTTTCTATACTTTCCCCTCGGAGATCTTCATACATACCACCCTGAATAATACCGAAGAGAGCATTAGGGTTACCTTGATGCGCTTCTTGGCTTCGCTGCGCCCACCGCATACTCAAGCGCATGGAAATTTGCGCCTCCGAATGCGTAGCTGGGTGGGGCGTACACTCATCAAACGCCATAACAATATCTGAATTCAAAACTCTCTGAATCCTCATAGACTCTTCAGGTGTCAGGAAACACTTTGCTCCATCTATAGGCGATCGAAAGGAAACACCTTCTTCTGAAATTTTTCTAATATCCCCGAGACTGAACACTTGAAAGCCGCCGGAATCCGTCAAAATCGGCTTGTTCCAACCAACAAAACGATGTAGACCTCCATGAGCTTGGATAACATCCAAACCAGGCCGAAGCCACAAATGGAAAGTATTACCGAGGATAACATCGGCACCTGAATCTTCAACTTGCTGGGGACGCATCCCCTTAACCGCACCATATGTCCCGACCGGCATAAAGGCAGGAGTCTGTATTACTCCATGTGCAAGTTTTAATCTCCCGCGCCTTGCCGGTCCCGAAGTCGCCAAAACGGAGAACTCTAAACTCATCTAATCGTCCTAATCATTAAGAAAACATATTTACTTCGCCAAAAACATTGCGTCACCATAACTAAAAAATCTATATTTTTGGTCAATAGCGTGTTTGTAAGCTCGCTTCATTTTATCAGTCCCCATAAACGCAGATACCAACATGAACAATGTCGATTTGGGTAAATGGAAGTTCGTAATCAGACAATCCACAACGCTGAAAGTATAGCCAGGAGTAATGAAAAGACTGGTCGCCCCCTCACCTATTTTCACTTCATCTTCGCTATAAATACTCTCTAAAACGCGAAGACTGGTTGTGCCAACCGCACAAATTCGTCCCCCTCTTTCCTTAGTCTCAGAGATGAGCTCGGCCGTCTCTGATGGAAAGTAATAACGTTCAAAATGCATGGCATGGTCGAGAACATTCTCAACAGTAACAGGCTTAAAAGTACCGACACCGACATGCAAAGTCAGATAAGCAATTTTGATGTTCTTTTGTTTTATTTTTTCGAAAATAGGCGGGTCAAAATGTAATCCTGCTGTTGGTGCTGCCACGGCACCTGGATTCTTGGCGTAAATAGTTTGATAACGCTCTGAATCCGAATCCACTGGTTGACGACGAATATACGGTGGGAGTGGTGTATTGCCGTAACGACCCAAACACTCGTAAATATCAATTGTCGACTCCATCTCAAATACACCGTCAATGAATTCGGTGACCTTAAACAGGACGTCTTCAGAAATTCTAATCTCCTGCCCCACCTTAGGCCGTCTACTCGCCCGGATAAGACACTTAAATCGGATAGGAGACAGTATTTGGTCAACCATAACCTCAACCTCACCACCCGTATCTTTGACACCTTTTAATCGAGCCTTAATAACACGAGTGTCATTAAAAACTAATAAGTCATCCTCTGATAGCAGATCAATAAGATCAGAAAATTGATGATCAGAAAAAGAATTGTTCTCACCAGTCGAGACTAACAATCTACTATGACTGCGAGCCGCAAGAGGCTCTTGGGCAATCAATTCATCAGGCAAATCAAAATTAAATTCCGAAATATGCATGGGGGCATTGTATCTCTGATTAACCTTACGCTCTATTCATAAGTCCAATTTAGACACACATCGGCACCATCCTTGATGACAGCTTCAACTTCAGGGATAATCCCCGCTATTGCCGGGATGGCGGAATTGGTAGACGCAGCGGATTCAAAATCCGCCGGTGGAAACACTGTGGGGGTTCGATTCCCCCTCCCGGCACCACACAAATTGAATCCGAACGACAATACGTGATACGCAATGCACCTCAGCTAGCTACGATGTCACTTCTCTTTTTAAACAACTATCGCTCCTCAGAAAATTGGGGATATAAGATCATCATGGTTGACTCAAGATTGATAAACTACTACCTCGGTTAAGTCTGTCTCCTATTATTCAAGAGAACCTCGCGTGGAGTAAGGAAAATCCAAATGATGAAACTTTTAATCCGACAGCAAGATGAAGACATCCGTCTAAGTCGCCTACCTTCGTTATTAAATGTTGATTGGTCGATTGAGGCAGTAAATCACCTTGATACTGACTTATGGCTAGAAAACCTAGAAAGCGTCGATGCAGTTATCACAATGAATTGGATCAACCCCGGTGTGAAATGCGAGAATTTAAAACTAATTCAACTTCCAGGGGCAGGATTAGATGGTCTCGACTTAGATGCAATCCCCAAACAAACATCAGTCTGTAACGTCTTCGAGCATGAGATTCCAATTGCGGAGTTCGTAATGGCCGCTATTCTCCAAGGAGTCACAAATCTTACTCAATTGGACAAAAATATACGGAGCAATAATTGGTCGGGCTCCTACCTCTTCGGGCCAGTACATGATGAGCTTTTCGGAAAAACTATTGGCATCATAGGCTACGGACACATAGGTAGGGAAGTTGCAAAACGAATCAAACCTTTTGGGGTGCAGGTCATTGGCTGCGGACCACGAATCCCGACCTCCGGAGTACAGCCTGACGCTTTCTACACCGTTGAAGATTTAGATACTGTTCTCGCACTCAGTGATTTCATTTTAGTATCAACACCCCTGACGCCAGAGACTAAAGGGTTAATATCAAAAACACAGTTCAGAAAAATGAAATCCTCTGCGATCATCTTAAATATCGCTAGAGGAGAGGTTATTAACGAGGAGGCTCTGTACCAAGCATGCAGAGACAAAGAAATCGGCGGTGCCGTCATCGATACTTGGTATCAATATCCAAGAAGCATATCCGACAATACGCCACCGTCTCGTTTTAATTTTAGCGAACTTGATAACGTCATAATGTCTCCGCATGCATCAACGTGGACCGATGCTCTAATTCATCGCAGAACGAAATTCATTGCAGAAAATTTGAATCGTTTATCTAGAAGGCAACCGCTTCTAAATGTCGTGAAACAATCGGATAAAATCAAATAAATTAATACTTTTGAGGACGCAATGAACCAAGCACAAATAGATAAGGCCGCTCAGATCCTTTGGAATGCATGGGATAACGGAGAAACTATTTCGGAGCTACCGAAAGACTGTCGGCCGACGGATCGACAAACCGCATACAAAATTCAAAAAGAGGTAGGCAAGCTCTCCCGGTCATCGCAAATCGGATGGAAAATAGCCGCCACAAGTGTTAACGGTCAAAAACATATCGGGGTACCTGGACCGCTTGCAGGACGACTACTTGCTGATCGAACAAAGATGTCCGGTGATACCTTAGAAGTTGGTGCCAACCTCATGGGCGTCGCTGAAGCCGAGTTCTGTTTCCAATTAGGTAAAGACTTACCGCCTAGGAATACGGCCTACTCTATTGAAGAAACGCTTGAAGCAGTAGATACCCTGCATACAGCGATAGAGATTCCCGATTCTCGATACATAGACTTTGTAACGGCAGGAGAAACTCAACTTATTGCAGATAATGCCTGCGCGAGTTGGTTTGTTCTTGGGCCACCCACAACTGCAGATTGGAGGAGTATCGACCTTCGAGATCATAAAGTGCAAGCATTAGTAAACGGTACAATTGTTGAAGAAGGGATAGGTAAAAACGTATTGGGTGACCCTCGTATTGCGCTCAGATGGATTGTCAATGAACTTAGCAATGAAGGTATCGGCCTGCGGGCAAAGGAAGTTGTGACTACGGGTACGTGCGTATTACCTTTTCAAATTAAACCTAATGACTACGTAGAACTGGAATTTGGCCAAATTGGTCGAGTTAGCGTTACACTTAGTTGAAGTTTTAAACCGCAGTTACTGCAGAAGGTAAAACAATGGCATCTTTCGACTGGCAAGATCCTTTTAGACTCAATGATCAACTTACTGATGAGGAAAAGATTATTGCTGATAGCGCTCGCGAATTTTGTTCTGACCGGCTATCTCCGAGAATTATCGAAGCTAATCGCAATGAAAGTTTCGATCGTGCTATTTTCGACGAAATGGGTGCGATGGGATTCTTGGGTTCAACAATTACAGGGTATGGCTGCGCCGGAGTTAATCACGTTTCTTATGGTCTTATCGCGAGAGAAATCGAACGTATAGACTCCGGCTATCGGTCAATGATGAGTGTTCAATCAAGCCTGGTAATGTACCCAATATTTACTTATGGAACTGAAGAGCAACGCGAGAAATACATTCCTGATCTTGCTAGCGGGAAAAAAATTGGGTGCTTCGGCTTAACGGAACCTGACTACGGGTCTGATGCTGGAGGATTGATCACTAGGGCTACGAAGGTACCTGGTGGTTGGAAGCTGAAAGGCGCGAAAATGTGGATCACAAATTCACCAGTCGCCGACATTATGGTGATTTGGGCTAAAGATGATGCCGGTACGATTCGTGGCTTTATCTTGGAGCGCGGTATGCAGGGACTAGAAACCCCAAAAATAAGCGGTAAATTTAGCCTTCGCGCGTCGATAACCGGAGAAATAGTTATGGATGACGTCTTCGTGCCAGAAGAAAACATCCTACCAAATGTAAAAGGATTGACAGGGCCTTTCGGTTGTCTAAATAAAGCACGATATGGAATATCCTGGGGAGCGTTAGGGGCTGCAGAATTTTGCTGGATGGCAGCCAGGGAATATACATTAAGTCGTAAACAGTTCGATCGACCTTTAGCGGCAAATCAACTCGTACAAAAAAAACTCGCAGACATGCAAACAGAAATCACAATTGGGCTGCAAGCAACGTTGAGAGTTGGACGCTTACTGGACCATGACGAAGCTACACCTGAAATGATCTCATTAATTAAACGCAACTCATGCGGTAAGGCGCTGGATATCGCTCGAACTGCTCGAGATATGCATGGCGGAAATGGGATTTCTGATGAATACCAGGTCATCCGCCATGTCATGAACCTAGAAGCGGTGAATACCTACGAAGGCACGCATGACGTACATGCATTGATACTTGGACGAGCACAAACTGGGATACAAGCTTTCACTGGAGCATAAGCAGGTTTAGATCATGTAAATTAAAACCGATAGAATGCTTCCTAGACGCACCGTCCGCCATCGACCTCAATACATGCACCGGTAATAAAGTCTGCCTCGTCAGACGCCAAATACAAGCACGCATTCGCGATATCACGCGGCTGACTGAACCGCCCCAATGGAATAACTGATGCAAATTTCTCACGTATTTCAGGTGTATCTGACCCCATAAACTCAGCCAAAAGCGGAGTATCGCCTGCCACTGGATTTACTACATTAACGCGAATTTTATCAGGGGCTAATTCTAGAGCCATTGCCTGGCTAGCGACGATCGCCGCTGCTTTGCTCCCGCTGTACCATACCAAGCCAGGGCGTGGTCGGATGCCTGAAGTAGACGCAATAGTGACAAAATTTCCACCTCCTTGCTTTCTAAAATAAGGAACCAGGTTTCGAGCTGAATAATAGATACCCTTAACGTTTACGTCATAGACCAAATCGAACTCGTCATCGGTCACGTCAAGCATTGATTTATTTCTATGGGTGGTACCCGCATTATTAATAACGATATCAAGCTTTCCATAGGAATCCAGAGAACAATCTAAGAGATCTTTCCAATCAGCGCTAGAGGCAACATTACCGCGACAAAATACAGCCTCCCCACCAGACGCTTTAATGTCTTTAACCACACGTTCCCCACCGTCAACATTTATATCGTTTACGATTATGCGACAACCTTCTTGAGCAAATCTTGTGGCTATCCCTTCCCCAAAACCTGAACCACCACCCGTAACGATAGCGACTTTTTGCTCTAATCTCATTTATAACTCCTTGGCACCAGTTAATAAAAAAACAATATTTTACCGATATTTAATTATTGAAATTTTAAACAGCACATACCGTTGTAGTCGCGCCTTCACTAGACTTTTTACTTTCATTGACACCTACTGAGTGCAAAGGCACGCCATTGCGAACCGCGGTAATCTCTGCAAGTATTGCGACAGCAATTTCGGGAGGTGTCTTACTCCCAATGCTTAATCCCACCGGACCATGAAGCTGATCAATTTCCGATTGACTCAAATCAAAAAGCAAAAGACGTTCACGTCGATTTTTACTGTTCAGTCGAGATCCTAGGGCTCCTACATAAAATGATGGTGATTTCAAACCTTCCAACAAGGCTAAGTCATCCAACTTTGGGTCATGTGTGACGGCTACTAACGCTGAGTGAGCATCTAATTTCAAAGAGACCACTAGGTCATCTGGCATCTCACGAGAGAGTATGGTCCCAGGGACCGACCACGTATCCGCATATTCCGCTCTCGGATCGCACACAATGACATGATAGTCAAGCGCCTTGGCCATTTGAGCTACATAAGTAGAGAGCTGTCCGGCACCAATGATAATAAGTCGCCAACGAGGTCCATATACGCATTGCAGGACTTCCCCATCAAACGATAGCTCATCGCTAGAGGAAGCGTCTTTTAAACTCACTTCACCGGTAGAAATAACTAACGACCGTGATACCAACTCATGTTGTTCAACACGCTTAAGTAATTCCCGAAAACTCTCATCATCAGTTATTTTTTCCAGGACAACCTGTAATGTTCCCCCACAAGGAAGACCGAATCGATTCGCTTCTTCTTTACTAATCCCATAAGTAACCACAGAGGGCTTATCAACCTCCAGCGATTGGTCTCGAACCCGATTGATCATGTCATCTTCAATGCAGCCTCCAGAAATTGAGCCTGCCACTAGACCATCATCACGAATCGCTAACATTGCACCCGGCGGCCGGGGCGATGAGCCCCACGTTTGAACTATCGTTCCTAAAATAACTTCGTGACCGTTGGCGCGCCAGTCAAGGCTTGTTTTAAGTACTTGTAAATCTACACTATCCATATCTTCTTCAGCTCGTAAGTCGTACTAGTTAACTATTTCGATTGTTAACAACTAAGGACTATAAAAAAACCCCCAGTACTACTGGGGGTTTCCAATATTCTCGGATCCAGAAGCACGCCTCCGGATCCGAATACAACGTCACATTAGCCAGCTGCGACGTTCTCTGGTAATGCAGGGAACGTACGCACGCGCTTACCAGATGCAGCATGAATTGCGTTAGCAATTGCTGGAACGATAACCGCGGTTGCTGGTTCACCAAGACCGCCAGGAGCGCCATCACTCTTAATGAAGTGAACGTCCATGACTTTTGGTGTTTCGTTGATACGAACAGCTCGGTATCCGTCAAAGTTATCTTGCTCGACGATACCATTTTTAACTGTAATCTCACTGATCAAACCAACACCCTGACCCATGTTTATACAACCTTGGACCTGAGCTAATGCCTGATCTGGGTGAACTAGCGTACCACCGTCAACGACAGCCGTAACTTTGTCTACGACTACATCCATCGTAGAATCAACAGTTACCTCGGCCACGATAGCAACAACGGAGTTATAACCCTCCATCACTGCAACACCTTGACCTTTACCGGCTGGCATCTTCTTACCAAACTTGGATTTCTTTTTAACTTCTTCCAAGACTGTCTTCATTCTGGCGCCAACTGGTACACCAGCTGAAAGTCCAGACCAAGCGTGCTTGGTAGAGCCCATGTCAAGCATGTCGATTCGGTACTGAATTGGATCAGCACCAGCATTCTTCGCTAGCTCGTCAATGAAACACTCCAACGCAACAGCATTCAAGTTATGTGACACACCACGCCAGTAACCGACCTGAACTCCAGTGTCATGCATGACATAACTGAAATTCATACCAGCATCTGCTAGGTATGGGAAGTTATCGATACCCTCAACAGCAAATGGGTCGATACCGTCCTTCACAATACTTGGGAACAAACGTGAAGAAATTGAAGGACTGGTTGACTTGAACTTAAGCGCTTGAAGCTTACCATTCTCGTCTACACCAGCTGTAAACTTGTAGATACCTGCTGGACGATATGAGTCATGAGTCATGTCGTCTTCACGAGACCACACCATCTTGACTGGAACGCCTGCTGCTTGTGAAATCTCGGCAGCATCAATACAGTAATCCACCTCAACACGACGACCGAAACCGCCACCTAGGAAGGTTGTTTGAACTTCAACCTGCTCAGGCTTAAGGCCGGTAGCACCAGCTACAACGTGAGGAACTAACTGCTGGAACTGAGTAGGTGTGATAATCACAGCCTTATCAGCAGTAACATGTGCAGTTGTGTTCTGTGGCTCTAGTGGCGAGTGTGACTGGAATGGCAAGCGATACTCTGCGGTAATCATCTTGTCTGCCTGCGCCAAACCTTGGTCAGCATTTCCGCTTTCACGGAAAACTGCGCCAGCACCGTTTGATGCCTCTTCCATTTTCGCCCAGAGGCTAGTCATATCTAGATCAGCATTTGGACCAGCATCCCACTGAGGGTCAAGTGTGGCAACTGCCTTCTTTGCTGTCCAGTAGGAATCAGCAACCACTGCAACACCACGGCTGTATTGAACTACCGAATGAACGCCAGGCATATTTTTCGCTCGCGAATCATCGTAAGAGATCAAGCTACCGCCCATCATTGGAGGCATTGCAACTGCGGCAAACTTCATGCCAGGGACAATGGTGTCAATACCAAATCCAGCGGTACCACGGACCTTCATTCCAGTATCAAGACGTTTTTGCTTTGTACTTCCCACAATCTTGAATTGGCTAGCAGGCTTAAGAGGTACTTCCTTAGGCACTTCCATCGTAGCTGCTTTAGCTGCGACTGAACCGTAAGTTGCTTTCTTACCGCCAGGACCTGAAATCATGCCGTTAGAAACGCTACACTTACTCGGATCAACACCCCAGTTATCGGCTGCAGCTGCAACCAACATCATTCGAGCTGAAGCGCCTGCCTTACGAAGCTTTTCCCAAGCGTCTCGGACAGCTGTCGAACCACCCGTGATTTGACCACCAAGTAGAGAGTTAATGTAAACCTCAGCCGGTGGAGCAAACTCAACCTTAATTGCGTTTATGTCAACCTCTAGCTCCTCCGCTACAAGCATTGGCATTGAGGTATAAACGTCCTGACCCATTTCTGAGCGGGCATTCATTATGGTTACTGTGTTGTCAGCAGCAATTTTTACCCAAGCATTCGGGCTGCCGCCATCCGCAGCTTGAGCTTGACGTGCAGTTGGCAAGTAAAATGCCAAAGCTAAGCCACCAGCAGCAGATCCACTGACTTTCAGGAAGTCACGACGATCTTCATTTTTTACAATTTTTTCCATATCTCGATTCCTCCCTCGTTAGGACATCTTCGCCGCGGCTTTAATAGCAGCGCGGATTCGAGGATAGGTACCACATCGGCAAAGGTTGCCCGACATGAACGCATCAATATCCTCATCTGAAGGATTTTTGTTCGTAGACAAAAGTGCTGAGGCAGACATCATTTGCCCTGGCTGACAGTATCCACACTGAGGAACATCTAAAGCTTCCCATGCTCGCTGAACTTTATGATTTCCACCAAGACCTTCGATGGTTGTCACGTCTTGTCCAGCAATAGAACCTATCTGTGTTTGACAGGAACGTACTGCACGTCCGTTTAGATGAACTGTACACGCACCACATAGAGCTTTTCCGCAACCAAACTTAGTACCCGTGTAACCGAGTGTATCGCGAAGAACCCACAGTAATGGTGTATCCGCAGAGACCTCTACAGTCTCGCTTTTACCATTTACTTTAAAACTGACTTTCATATTAAAACTCCCCCTTTCGAAGCTTTAGGTTTGTTAGGGATGTAACAACTAATAAATAAAAGTTACCCCGTGAAAATACATGATTAAGTCTTGCGTTTCAAGCACTGATAACGTTGATTTGATAGGGTTAGTAGGAATGATTCTCATTTGTATTTTATAGCATAGCCTCACACTCGGTAGTCTCGTCAGCACTAAATTTCAGAAATACATCACAAGCTAGAACATTCACCGCGAGACCTGACGAACACAACAAACAAATCAGGGAGAACGGGAAGCCCGCTAACAATCACCGTAGTAAAAATTATTGCGATGCATCAATTATTACTAACTTACAATACAGAACTAGGTTTGCGTCGCATCATCTGTACTAGACGAGATACGTAAATGCGCATATTTAGATGTTCAGAGCGAACTGCTTGTCCATTCCAAATTATAGTTTTTTCTGCTCTCTAGAGACAAAACTGACTGATTTTTTTCATTACCTAAAAATTTAGATTGCCTGAATTATTATGCCAAAAAAAAAGTCCACAACACTGTTGAGGACTTCAGAAAAAAAGTAAAAAAATATCAATTACATATATTTTTTGAGCTCTAATCGAGCCACTTGGGATCTATGGACCTCATCAGGGCCATCCGCAAGACGCATCGAGCGGTTCCAAGCCCACATAAATGCCAACGGAAAATCTTGAGATACCCCACCGCCTCCATGAGCTTGTATCGCCCAATCCATAATTTTTTGAGCCATGTTAGGCGCAATGACTTTAATCATTCCGATTTCCTTTCTAGCTTCTTTGTTGCCAACAGTATCCATCATGTGTGCCGCCTTTAAAGTCAGCAATCGAGCTTGATCAATCATCATCCGCGATTCGGCAATGCGCTCATGCCAAACCGACTGTTGAGATACGGGCTTACCGAAAGCCACCCTAGAATTAAGACGTTTAATCATGAATTCCAATGCACGTTCAGCCTGCCCAATAATTCTCATGCAATGATGAATACGTCCGGGGCCTAAACGGCCTTGTGCAATTTCAAAACCTCGTCCTTCTCCCAGAAGAATATTAGCCGCTGGCACCCGAACGTTCTCCAGCGAAACTTCCATATGCCCATGCGGCGCATCGTCATAACCAAAAACAGTTAACGCCCTTTCGATTTTTACCCCTGGGGTGTCTGTTGGCACCACAATCATCGACTGTTGCTTATGTCGGTCCGCACTATCGGGGTCGGTTTTACCCATCACGATTAGTACCTTACACCTTGGATCTCCAGCGCCGGAGGACCACCATTTTCGACCATTGATCACATAATCGTCTCCATCGCGCTGAATGAGACATTCAATATTCGTTGCATCCGAGGAGGCAACCGCTGGCTCAGTCATTAAGAATGCGGATCTGATTTTCCCTTCAATTAACGGCTCCGCCCAACTCTTCTGCAATTCAGGCGACGCATAGCGCAGTAACGTCTCCATATTTCCAGTATCCGGTGCAGAACAATTAAATACCTCAGACGCCCAAGTTACCCGCCCCATAATTTCACATAAAGGCGCATATTCAACGTTGGTCAGCGAACCACCATGCGCCTTAGGTCTCCACAAATTCCACAGCCCTTTGTTACCCGCTTTTAACTTTAATGACTCAACAAGCTCTGTTGGTATCCACGCGTCTCCAGCACTTCGGTTCGCCTCGACCTCAGCATGAAAAGCTGTTTCGTTAGGATAGATGTGCTCATCCATAAAATCACTCAGCTGAGCCTGCAGGTCTTTAACTTTTGATGAAAACTCAAAATCCATAATTTCTCTTTCTTTACCAAAATTAAAATGAGCTCAGCCTTTTGGGCGAACACACTACATATTTTTTACTAACACTCCTAACTATACATCGAATCTGTATTACTGCTCAGGTGCGACTTTCTCGAACACAACACATGCATCACGAAATTTATCTGTCAAAGGGACTGATTTTTGCTTTTCTAAATTCGCATGAACATATGTCATTTCTATGGTCGCTATAGATTCTTCCGACCGCAAAACCTCAATACAAAAATCAAAACTGCTGCGCCCCAAGCGAGAAACTCGGACATACAGGTCGAGGACATCATCAAACCGGGCAGACGCGTGGTACTCAATTTGAGTCTTCCGTGCATACAAATCAGCTACGTCAACATCAAAAGCCGCCGGATAAGGCATACCAATTGCGCGATAGTATTCTGTTACCGCTATATCTGCATAGGTCAAATAATGGGGATTAAAGACAACACTCTGCGCATCCACCTCGGACCAACGCACCCTTATGGGATGGGAAAAACGGAAACCCTGAACAATCATATTAGCTCTTCTTTCTAATGCATTATTTTGAAGTCATTACCCATACGCCATCCCACTCTTTCTCCGGAGGATTTGACTTCAGAAACTCACAACGGTCCACATAAATCTGAGATAGCTGATCCGTTGGATTCAGTTTTAAACAATGATTAAATCGCTCTATTGCCTTGTCCCAATTGGCCACTTGATATGCTTCAATACCGTCATTAAATAAATTCACCACATCCATCAAATTCGGAAAAGATACTTGATCATGATAGTCCAAGACCTCATAAATCTTAACCGGCTGAGTTTTGCCTTTCACCACAACCAAATCTGCGGCTCTCATTCGATATGTGCCCTTCAATTTTTGAACTGTAGAATCACTGACCAGAATACGAGCCGCATAAGACTTACATGCGCTTTCTAGGCGAGCCGCCAAATTAACGCCATCTCCAATCAACGTGTAATCCATACGCTTTGGTGACCCAATGTTTCCGGATACCACCATATCCGTGTTCAATCCGATACCCATATCAACAGTCTTTAAACCCTTATCAAGCCGCGCTTGGTTCCATCCCCAGAGTGTTTGAATCATCCCTATTGAAGCACGCATAGCCCGATCAGGATCATCTTCATGAGGAATCGGTAATCCGAAGCAAGCCATTATTGCGTCCCCGATGAATTTATCGAGCATACCGCCCTCTTTTGTAATGCAATCAACCATCAAAGAAAAATAATCATTGAGGAAAGAGACCGTCCCTTGCGCGCCATATTCTTCGGTTATTGTGGTGAACCCTCTAACATCAGTAAACATAACCGTTGCTTCTGCGCTAACGCCGCCCAGAACCTCATGAGCATCCCCATCCATCATCTGAGCCGCAATGACAGGATCCATGTATCGAGACATGGTTGACTTCATTCGTTTTTCACTGCTGATGTCTTCGAACATAATCATTGAGCCGAGTTCCTTATCCTCCTCAGCTGCGACCAACGGCATAAGTGTAAGATTCACCGTTTTGCTCGTTCCTAAAAGCGTAAATGCAGTGTCGGTAATTAGCTGCGGGTGATTTTCTTTTTTAACTTGCTCGATCTGCTCGAGGACCCACTGCTCCTCTTCCCCCACAAGGTCCCGCAGATTTTTACCAATTAAATCACCCTCTCCTGTGCCCCATATGTTTAGTGCGGCGGCGTTGCATGTTACTACGTCGCCCTTGGGATCTACCGTCAAGACTCCATTCGACATACTCTGCAACATACTTTCGTTGTAGTTTTTGATGCGCTGAACATCATCAAATAATTTAGAGTTCTGAAGACTGATAGAAATTTGTGCAGTAAATGCTTTTAATCGTTGCTCATCCTCGTCCGAGAAAACACCACCCTTTTTGTTAAGCACCTGCGTAACGCCAATTGTTTCGTTATCGTTATTAACGATGGGAACGCACAATATTGATCGAGTGAAAAAACCTGTTTGCTTATCAAACGATGGATTAAAACGCAAATCTGCATAGGCGTGAGGGATATTCATACTCTTTCCAGATGTGAAAACCTCTCCAGCAATCCCTAAATGAGAAGGAAAACGAATCTCGTTAATTTCACCCCCTGCAGATACTCGTGAAAACAGTGTTCCGCTTGATTGATCGAACATAAAAATCGTAGCACGCTCGGACGTGAGCATCCCTGTGATCTCCTGAACAACGCGCATCAACATTCGAGATAGTTCAAATTCGGAATTAATGTCGGACATTAACTTCAAAAAAGCATTTTCTTTTTGTCGAATCTTGTCTATTTGTTCGAAATGCTGCAGACCCTGCAACACAACTGCTGCTTGTGTTGTCATTTGCTCAAGTAAATCCAAATCGGCCTCATTAAACTCACCCACACGCTTATTCAATGTTTGCATGACGCCAATTTTTTCGCCGGCCATGGTTATGACCGGTACACACGCTATATTTCGTGTGGTGTAACCCGTTCTCTGATCCACCTCTCGATTGAATAAAGGATCCTCGTATGGGTCATCGCTAAGCATAGATTGACCAGTTTGGAAGACATGCCCCGCAATTCCACTGTCATTCAGAATTCTAATCTCTCTTGTCAAATTGCCTTGCGCGACAAATGAAAACAACTCATTAGTTTCGTTATCGTTCAAAAATAACGTACTGCGATCACATTCAAGCTCATACGAAGTCATACCAACAAGCTCTTTCCAAACGTCTTGAATGTTTGCGAGCGAAGCACATCTGCGGGTCACATCCAGAAGAATTTGGGAACGTTTCAGCCGCTCATCTTTTGTTCCCTTTCTTTTCTTTTTTGTCGGAGCCGCCTCTTCACCACTCATAATTTCATCTCTAATTGGTCTCTCAATTGTTGGATCTGCTCTTGCAAACTTCGTCTCTCTTTTCCAAACTCCTGCTCAACCCGGTCGATTGACTGAACATTGGCCTGTTTTTGACGCTCCAATTCGTCACGAAGCTCCGATGCAGTATCGCGAAGCTGTCGATTCTCGTTCTCCATTGTCATTTGTGTCTGTTGCAATAATTTATCCGCTTCATGCTTACTTTTCTCCAGCGCATCTCGTACAGCCTGCGTTGCTGTCTTCAATTGCTCGATTTCGTCTGCATACTTTGCTCGTTCTTTTTGGACTTCCCGTTCAATATTGGCCGCACTTTTCTCCAGCTCATCCCTCAAGGAATGAACCGTTTGTTGCAATTGCCTTAAATCAAGTTGGGACATAATTTTAATTGGGGCCCGTTAGACTATCCGTATCGCCTGGTCAGCCACTCAGCCACTAATACCGGCTTAACCTCATTCTGAGCTTCAACGGTAACTTCCCACTCCAACTGAACTCCGTCATCAATTGAGACAACCTGTTTAAGATTGAATCTAGCTCGAACCATCGAACCGCTTTTCACAGGCGCAGTGAAACGCACACGGTTTAACCCATAGTTGATCCCCATCTTGGAGACCCCAAGGTCAATCGTATCGTTCAGAAATTTGGATAGCAGTGACAACGTTAAAAAACCATGAGCAATGGTCGACTTAAATGGTGTGTCTCGAGACGCTCGCTCTACATCCACATGAATCCACTGATGATCACCCGTAGACTGCGCGAATAAATCAATCATATCCTGAGTGACGCACACCCAGTCACTCAGAGCAAGGTCATCACCGACATAGTTTTTCAATTCAGCAGGCTTTGCTACAGCAAATTTTTTCATTCTGTCCCCTTAAACGATCGCACTATTGCATCCATACCTCTAGACAACAGAAATCCGTCACCAACAACCGCTACAAACGTTGCTCCTTCATTTAGCCACTTTTTTGCCTCTGTCTCATCGAACGCTAATATGCCGGCAGCACAACCCGCTTTCACAGTGCGTTCAATCACATCCTTCATAGCAGCCTGAGGTGTAGGATTTGCATTTTTTCCCAGATACCCAAGATCTGCGGCCAAATCTGCAGGACCAACAAAAAGACAGTCGATACCATCTACAGCCGCGATTTCTTCCACATTATCTTTGCCCATTTGAGTTTCAATTTGAGCTATTAAGCAAATGTGATCATCGGCCTTATCGAAATAATCCTTAATTCGACCAAAACGATTAGAGCGCGAATTACCCGAGACCCCGCGGATTCCACGAGGAGGATAGCGAACTGCTGCAACCGCAGCCTCAGCCTCCTCCCGATTCCGAATGTTTGGCACCATGATCGTTTGCACACCCATATCCAGAAGCCGCTTGAGCATTACCGCATCATTCCAAGGCGCCCTGACTGCTATCGAAGCTGAGTACGCCGATGCCGCATGAACAAGGGATAAGACTTGAGGAACATCATTTGGCGTATGCTCCATATCGATCAGAACCCAGTCAAAGCCGCTGGAGGCACAGATCTCTGCAGCCAATGGACTACCGGTCATTAACCAACAGCCAATTTGCATCTGCCCCGCTTGCAACGCAATTTTTAGTTTATTCTCTATGAATTGCATATTTTCACTTTTATAAAATATTTTTAACTAGCTAAATCATAACCTCTATTAGGAAATCATGAATATGAAATTCAGTGGCGTGATACCCATACTAGTCACTCCGTTCAGCGAAGACGAGTCGGTTGACACACATTCAATTCGGACGATGATCCAATTGATGCAAGACATAGGTGTTCAAGGGATCACCATCCTAGGGGTGCTCGGCGAAGCAAACCGGCTTAGCGACCATGAACGGGAATTGATTATTTCCTCGGCGATTGAGGCAGCAGGGCGGTTACCCGTGATCGTCGGAACAAGCGCATCTGGGACACGTGCGGTGATAAACAATAATGATATCGCGAAAAAACTAGGTGCAAGTGCGGTGATGGTTACCCCTCAAGCGGAGACAGTGCCCTCAGACAAAAAGGTCTTCACACACTTCCAAACAATATTAAAAGAAACCGATTTGCCGGTAGTGCTTCAAGATCATCCTGCCTCTACTGGCGTTCATATGGCTAACGAGTTGATTTTCAAAATGCTTGATGAGTTAAGGGGGTTTTGTGGGGTTAAATTAGAGGCGGTACCCACTGCGCCAAAACTTAATGCACTCAAGACCCGTTATGGCGAGAAGATAAGCGTGATGACTGGACTGGGCGCGCTATACGGTGCCTTCGACCTAGAAGCTGGCTCAAATGGATTCAATACAGGATTCGCATTCCCAGAAGTATTAATCGCGCTCACAGATATGGCTAGAAAAAACGACTGGGATACTCTTCAAGAGATTTATCAGCGCTTCTTGCCATTAATTGTTTACGAGCAACACCCGGGAGTCGCGATTCGAAAAGAGCTCTTGAAGATGCGTGGCGCAATAAGAAGCTCTAGAGTGAGGTCGCCAGGGGCACAAGGGACTGAAACGATTCAAAAAACATTACGCATGCTCATAAAACACGCGGTGCCAAACCAAGATCTAACGAAACCAATAAAAATTTAGTGTCAAAAGCAGGACACCTAGCTCTCTGTCACGCGTTGGTTAACTTAAAACCTTCCGCCTCTGGCAAAGCATCCACGGACTACGCTGTTTAGAACTTATCGATCCCTGAGGCCATCCATATTTTCAATTTCGGCACTTCGTTCAGTCATTGCATCGACAATACAATCAACATTATTGCATTCACTCAGCACGTTGTTATACCAATCCGTTTGAGACTTTTGGAGCACATCAATGTCCGCACCTCTACGCATAGCAAGGTTATAAGACAGCGCCATGTCACTTTGCGCAACGGACGCACGACTACTCGTACAAATCAAACGCTCAACTCCACTGGATGGATTGCTGCAGTTGATAGCTCCGTGTGCTACCCCGCCAAAGAACATTAGACTCATAATCACCAAACTAATAAATTTCATCACTTTCTCCCATGCAATTTCTCCAAAGAATAGCGCAGCTGCACATCAAACTAATTTGATTACCTCACCAAATAACTGCGGAACAATTTGGTGCGTACTGAGATTGGCTGCGAATCGAACCTCTTCTTCCATCCCACGACCTACCATCATCCGGCCAACTCGACTTCTGAGTAAGGATTCAGCAGAAGGTTCCGACTTAAACACTAACTGCGCCGTTTCTGCGGCATCGGAAAATGTGTCCTTGCCAGAATATCCCGTCCGAGTCTTTAGTAAATCAATAAAATAACCCGCTCCGCAAGTATCCTCCAGATTCGGGCTCCCCATCGAACCTGAACAAACAATCAAAATTGTCTTGTCAGGATAGGTCGACACAACATAATCTACGACTGACGCTGCGTTAACCATAGCCCCCACGAGGATGTGATCAGCTCCCAACGCTTGCCGAAGCGCGACAGTGCCGTTAGTCGTTGAATACACCAGCGTCTTATCGCTCAGATTTTCCTGTGCGAGTCTGATTGGCGCTGGATGGAAAAACCCCGGGATTGTGTCACCATAGAGCTCGCCTGCCAAAACAGCAGTTGTTGGATCCTGCGTGGTGGCAATATCACGCGCTGATTCTTCATCGAGGACCGGAATAACTTCCTTTGCCCCTGAGTGCAGCGCATGAATTATCGTCGTGGTCGCGAACAATACATCAAGTACGATCACGACCTTACCCTCTAGTCGCTCATGATCAAGGTCCTCCCGTTTGAATAAAACGTGCACTTTGTGCTTAAAGTGATCAAGTTCCTGAACCATTACTCCGCCCTTCGTCTTAAAAAGAAATTGATCCCTGTCATGGACATCACTAAATCACCATTTTGATTTTCAGTCTCCCAGAATGTTTTAACGATCCCTCGATCTGGTTTAGATGAGGAGGCCCGAGTCTCTGTAACCGTTCGAAACGCGGTTAACACATCATCCGGATAAACAGGGCGAGGCCACTTAACTCCCTCGATCCCTGGCGACCCTAAACTCGAGGAATTTAGCAAATATGAATCGCACATCAGCCGCATCACCATTGAACAAGTATGCCAACCACTAGCAATAATTCCGCCATAAATTGAATTCTCCGCCTCCTCCTCATCGATATGAAACGGCTGCGGATCATATCGTCTCGCAAAATCGATAACCTCCTCCCGGTCAACTATCACCTGTCCCATCCGCTCTCGAACACCAGGCACAAAATCTTCCCAAAACATTTTTTTTTCATTAGTCATATTCAAACTCTAGCTTTCTTTAATTGCTACTGATCGTCATGCTTTGTACCAACCCCGCCCCGACCGTTTTCCGTTATACCCTGCACCTACCATTTGTTTCATTATTGGTCTGGGCTTGAAACGATCGCCGTAAGCAGCAGATAAAATTTCTTGGACTTGGAGCGATAGGCTAAGCTGCGTTGCATCCATCAGCTGAAAAGGACCGATCGGATGCCCGAGACCTAAACGACAAGCAACATCAATATCCTCGGGTGTAGCAACACCTTCCTCAACTAATCGCGTGGCTTCGATCATCATTGCGTGAAGCAAGCGATTAACTGCGAACCCAACAACGTCTTTGACTTCAATTGGCGTTTTGCCAATATCCTTACATTCACTCATGACGTCCTCGATAATCGCTCTGTCCGTGTCCATGCCGGGGATAACCTCAACTAGTTTCATTTTAGAAACCGGCGAGAAAAAATGAGTTCCGATAAAACGAGTACGACGAAACTCAGACACTTTTGATGCGAGGGTCGTAATTGAAATACTTGAGGTATTACTCGCTATAACGCAATGATCAGAAACAATCCGATCTAGTTCCCCAAAAACGGTCGATTTGACTTCCTCATCTTCAAATACTGCCTCCACCACTAAATCACATTTGGAGTAATCGTCTAGCGTGGGACAAAACTGAATTTGAGGCAATACGACCTCTATCGCATCTTCAGCATAAAGGCCTCTATCAATACCCTTCTGCAAGACTCTCTCCAGTCGTTTTGCCGATTCATCTAGCAACGCGGGATTAGTATCATTTAATTTAACGCGCCTTCCTGCTAAGGCAAAGACGAGAGCAATTTCAGAACCCATCAAACCAGCGCCAACGACGCCTACAGTTTTAAACATAAGTGTTAACTCTCCTAAAAAAGGTCAGGATGAAGATTTAAATTTGTTTCCATCGTTTTTTGGGAGAGACAAAGACGGAACGATCCACGACTTGTTCATCACTACTCATAAATCGTCGTCTTTGGAATCGCTCACTCCCGAACAATAGCTCTATTGATAATAAACGCCGCACGAAATCTGCTAGAGGCAATTCCTGGGTCATACCCATGCCACCATGAAGTTGGATGGCTTCTTGAGCAACCAGCCGACCAGCTCTATTTGTGAGCGCCTTTGCCGCCGATACCGCCCGAGTACGCTCATGTGAGTTTTCACTCCAAGCTTTTCCTGCTGCATGGATGACTAGCGACCGAACCTCCTCAATATTGATGAACATATCGACCGCACGATGCTGCAGCACCTGAAACTGAGACAAGGCTGATCCAAATTGCTTTCTTGTTCGAAGATAATCCATCGTCATTTCGTGAATCACTTCCATAACCCCTAACGCTTCCGCGCATATGACGGCAGTAGCACGATCGTTAACACAATCAATGAACGGTTGTGCTTGGTCAATAGTTCCTAATACTGACTCCGGCCCGACTTCAACGCCATTCAACTGAATATCTAAAACTCGACTACCATCAATAAGTGGGTACGCTTTACCTCCAATACGGTCATCTAAAGACTCGACTATGAATAAAGTCACACCAACTTTCCCACCGTCTTCTCTTGTCTTTGCAGAAACAATGAATCGATCCGCCGTAGCACCGCCAAGCACTAATTTTTTCTGCCCTTTAAGAATCCATTTATTACCTTCCTGTGTTGCAGTCGTTTCAAGTTCAGTTCCGCCCTCGTCGTTCAACTGTTCGGCGTGAGCAAAAGCCAACTTCCCCTCACCCGCAACCAACTCAGGAATAAGTACTTTTTTTTGAAACTCAGAACCACAGAGATCAACTAGTCCACCAGCCAAAATAACTGATGAAATATAAGGCTCAAGCACTAAGTGCTTTCCAAGATGCTGCATGATGATCATGGCCTCAATACCCGCACCACCAAGGCCGCCGCTCTCTTCAGAAAGTGGCACACCGAGAGCACCTAATTCAGCGAGACCAGCCCAAACCTGCTCAGAGTGAGCCTCTTTTGATTCGATCATTTTTCGTCTGGTCTCTATCGAAAAAGTTTTTTCTAATAGTCGATCTAGACCATCTTTGAACATTGACTGTTCATCTGTAAATACAAACCTCATGTGCCTACCCCAAATTAATTATGGTTGAACGACAAACGCAGCAAATGCAAAGGCACATCAGAGTCCTAGAACCCGTTGCGCAATAATATTCCGCTGTATTTCGTTAGTGCCCCCGTAAATAGAGGTCTTACGATGATTCAGATATCGTGCCGCGAGCGGCGCCGCATGAATTGCTCCTGGCGTCTCTCCCATCCAGCTATCTCCCCAGGCCATAGGCAGATGCGGCAGCGCCGACTGTCCAACCACTTCAAGTTGAAGCTCGGTAAGCCTTTGTTGAATTTCAGTCCCGCGAATTTTCAAAATCGAAGCCTCAGGGCCAGGTTCGCCGCCAGACGCTTCTCCAGAGGCCACCCTCAACACAGTCATCTCCAGAGCTAGCAGATCGATCTCCAACTCAGCAATACGATCCATGAACACGGGATCTTCTTTCGCTGGCTTACCGTGGAACTTGTGTACCGTCGCAAGGTGTTTGAGGTAAACGAGCTCTCTCCTTGAGACACCCACCCCGGCAATTGCTGTTCGTTCGTGAGACAGTAAAAATTTAGCAATGGACCAGCCCTTCCCCTCTTCTCCCACTAAATTTTCTGCGGGGACCTCAACGTCTTGAAACCAAACTTCATTAACTTCATGTTCACCATCAAGGGTTACTATTGGTCGGACCTCAATACCTGGTGTATTCATATCGCACAAAAGCAACGATATGCCCTCCTGCTTACGCGCGCCTGAACTAGTTCGCACCAAACAAAAAATCATGTCTGCCCATTGCGCATGTGTCGTCCACGTTTTCTGTCCATTCACGATATAGCTGCTACCTTTTCGTTCGGCACGCGTGTTTAACGATGCTAAGTCTGATCCTGAGCCCGGCTCGGAATAACCTTGGCACCACCAATTTTCTCCAGAGAGAATTTTAGGCAAATATGTGCTCTGTTGCGTCTCTGTTCCATACGCCACTAAAACTGGTCCAATCATGCCCAAGCCAAAAGGCGATAACCGTGGTGCCCCTAGGGCTGCTGATTCCACATCAAAGATATGTTGATAAACAGAATTCCATCCACAACCACCGAACCTATCCGGCCAATTAGGTGCTATCCATCCTTTTTGGTAAAGCGCAACGTGCCATCGCTGCACATCGTCTTTATCAAGACGTTTATGCTCCAACACTTTACGCGACACGTCGCCGGGTAGGTGCTGAGAGACAAAATCCCGTACTTCTTCAGAGAATTTGATTTCTTGCTCGCTAAAATTGATATCCATAATGTTGAGTAGAGTTTTAAGGTTATATAAAGTGGGCTGAGAATACTCCAAAGCGAAAGGCTCTCACAAACCAAACTAGTAATATTGCTGCAGACTCAATGTTAAACATTTATGATGTTTCTGAGAATACTAAATGATTTTGGATAATCAAACCGACAACGGTAAAGTACGAGCATCATTCACCTGAGGAGTGCTAACTATGAACTCAAGAGACGATTTAGCATTAAACGAAATTAATCAAAGTATAAACATGCGGCCCCTATGGCTGCCCTACACGCCGAACAGGCAATTCAAATCTGCTCCAAGACTTATCGACAAAGCGCATGGCATGCATTACGAAACAGTCGAGGGCAGAAAAATACTTGATGGAATTTCAGGGCTTTGGTGTGTTAATGCAGGTCATGGGCGCGAGCCAATCGTTAAAGCAATTCAAAAACAGGCAAAAGAATTAGACTACATCACCGCGTTCAATATGGCTCACCCGATGCAGTTCCAGGCGGCTGAGCTCATTGCAAATCTCGCTCCCGAAGGACTGGATACGGTATTTTTCACGAACTCGGGGTCCGAGGCCATTGATACTGCGCTCAAAATTGCTCTCGGGTATCATCGGGCTCGCGGCGAACATAGACACCGTCTCGTGGGTCGTGAGCGAGGCTACCATGGTGTGGGCTTCGGAGGCATGTCGGTAGGCGGCATGACGCCAAACCGCAAAGTCTTCAGTCCCGCGCTCCTCCCTGGCGTTGATCACCTGCCACACACACACAATCTTGGCGAAAATGCGTTTTCAAAAGGACAACCAACTTGGGGCTCACATCTAGCTGACGATCTTGAGCGGATCGTAGCGCTTCATGACCAATCAAATATCGCAGCAGTTATCGTGGAACCGGTCGCAGGCTCAACTGGCGTACTCGTGCCTCCAGTTGGGTATCTTCAGAAGCTGCGTAAGATTTGCGATAAATACGGGATACTTCTTATTTTTGATGAAGTCATCACGGGCTTCGGAAGAACAGGAACCGCGTTTGCTGCGGAGACCTTCGGCGTTACCCCCGATATGATCACATTTGCAAAAGGCATTACAAATGGAGCTGTGCCTATGGGCGGCGTGATTGTAAGCGAAGACATATACCATGCATTTCTTAATGGGCCTGAGGAACAAATCGAATTTTTTCATGGGTATACGTATTCAGGGCATCCTCTAGCGAGTGCGGCAGCTATCGCCACGCTCGACATATATAAAGAAGAAGATTTATTCGAGAAAAGTAAAGAATTAGCGCCTTATTTCGAGGAAGCCTTGCACTCACTTAAAGGCCTAAACCATGTAATCGATATTCGAAATTACGGGCTTATGGGCGGAATTGAACTCGATCCAATTCAAGGTTCTCCGGGTAAAAGAGCCTATGATATTTTTGTAAAATGTTATGAAGATGGAGTACTCGTAAGAGCTGCAGGAGACACGGTTGCCCTTACCCCTTCATTCATTGCGTCAAAAAGTCATATTGATCAGATCGTTGAGACGATTGGTAGAGCACTAAAGGCGGCATAGGAAGACGATACCTTTCAGGCGTTGACACAAAAGTAATAAGTAATTTTCCCGAGCTTTACCTGACTGAGGAATGACTCCTATGAAAATAGTAATTGCACAAATGGAGCACGAGACCAATACGTTCTCTCCTGTAGAAACACCGTGGGACTCGTTCGGGCCAGATGGGCCATATATTGGTGCCCAAGCCTATCGGGCAATGAAAGGGACCAAAACGCCCATAGGGGCTTTTATCGACGCAGCAGAAAAAGTAAACGCTGAAATTATTACGCCTGTAGCGGGTTTTGCTTACCCAAGTGGTCCAGTTTCCGGAGCGGCCTATGATCAATTTTGCGATCTGATCATTGACGGTGTAAAGCAAGGTTGCGACCTTATCATGCTAGACCTTCATGGGGCTATGGTTGTAAAAAATAGGACTCTGGACGGCGAAGGTACCTTACTAAAAAAAATTCGTGATGTTGCTCCAAGCGTTCCTATCGCTGTTTCTCTGGACTTACATGCGAACGTCACAGCGGCGATGGTCAACAATTCGGACATTATCGTTGGTTACAAAACATATCCTCATATTGACATGTATGAGACAGGCGCTTTAGCTGGAGAATTATTAATAAAATTGTATCGAGGAGAAATCAAACCGACGATGCGTTGGAATAACATCCCGGTACTTGCACAAACGCTAAAGATGAATACTTCAGAAGGAGCGATGAAAGACTATGCTGAACGGGCCGCTGATTCTGAGAAGAAAATAAACGTATTGGCCAGCTCTGCGTTTGGTGGCTTTCCTATGGCAGACATACCGGAGGCGGGCATGAGTGCAGTAGTGATTACTAATGACGACGGAGATTTAGCCCAGAATGAATGCAAAGCGATTCTAGAGGTAGCTTGGGCACAGAAAGAATCCTTTATCTGGTTCGATGAACCTTTAGAGGAAGCTATTCGTCATGCAAAGACGCTGCAGGAAGGACCAATTTTACTTCTTGATCATCCAGACAACTGTGCCACTGGCGCTACTCAAGACACCATGACGACGCTAAGAGAGGCCTTAAAACAAGGACTCACTGATATTGCTGTGGGACCGATACGCGACCCTGAGGCAGTTAACGATTTGATTAAAGCTGGAATTGGATCTCATGTCACACTTCCGGTGGGCGGAAAAACGGATATGCCTGCCATTAACAAAAAAGGAGAGCCACTTGAGTTAACCGGGGTAGTAACGAACATTACCGATGGTGACTATGTGATTACTGGACCCCAATTTACCGGGGTAAAAGCCTCCATGGGACGCACCGTCGTATTTGACACTGGAAATGCTGAAATTGTAATTACTGAGAAACTTCAAGAACCTTGGGATCAAGGTGTATTTACAAGTGTTGGAATCGAGCCGTCTACAAAAAAATATCTTTTACTTAAATCTCGAATGTATTTTCGTCCAGTTTTCCTACCCATTGCCAAGCATAGCGTTTACTGCGCTGGAGTTGGGGTGGGCTCATCAGACTGGACGATGTTCAATTACGAGAAAATACGCAGACCAATTTACCCTTTGGACGATTTCACAGATTAAATCGATACACTTTTATCAAACAATCTGTTTTTTAAAAAAAATGTGTGAAAGCAGATACACTATCGACTTGAAAAATCAATATGTATAAAGGTCGAGTGGCACATGAAACTAATCAATCACTTCGTTAACGGCGAACACTTTAAGGGTCAAAACGCTAACACGGTAGAAGTATTCAATCCAGCAACCGGTGATGTCACTGCGGAGGTTGCCCTTGCATCACAACAAGAAACTGAAGAGGCAATTCGCATTGCGGCAGAGGCACTACCTGACTGGTCAAAAACGCCGCCCCTAAAACGCGCACGGGTAATGTTCAAATTTAAAGAGCTGTTAGAGGCAAATCTAGACGCTCTTGCAGCAATGATCACTAGCGAACATGGAAAAGTCCTATCAGACGCCAAAGGCGAAATTGCAAGAGGATTAGAGGTGGTTGAATTTGCCTGCGGAATCCCACAGCTACTGAAGGGGGACTACACCGAACAAGTTGGAACGGGCATCGACAGCTATTCTGTTCGCCAGCCACTGGGAGTATGTGCTGGAATTACACCATTTAATTTTCCAGTTATGGTCCCAATGTGGATGTTTCCCATGGCAATTGCCTGTGGCAACACATTCGTTTTAAAACCGTCAGAAAAAGATCCGTCCGCAAGTATTTTTATGGCTGAATTGCTAAAAGAGGCTGGGCTTCCTAATGGTGTTTTTAACGTAATTCAAGGTGATAAAACGGCTGTAGATACGCTACTGAGTGACCCAAGAGTTTCAGCGGTCAGCTTTGTTGGATCTACCCCGATTGCCGAGTACGTATACAGAACTGGGACACACCACGGGAAACGAGTGCAAGCACTCGGTGGAGCGAAAAATCATCTCGTTGTTATGCCTGATGCAGATTTAGATCAAGCTGTGGATGCCCTGATGGGGGCAGCGTATGGATCCGCAGGCGAGCGATGTATGGCAATTTCCGTTGGAGTCGTAGTTGGGGATATTGCTGACAAATTAGTCGAAAAACTCATAGCGCGAATCTCTGAGTTGAAGGTCGGTAATGGCATGTTTAACGAACCCGACATGGGACCGCTAGTCACGAATGCTCACCTGGAAAAAGTAAAAGGCTACATTGAAACTGGCATCAAAGAGGGCGCTACGTTAAAGGCAGATGGGAGAGATACCACTGTAGCTGAACACAAAAACGGTTTTTTCCTTGGGGGATGTCTTTTTGATCACGTCACCCCTGATATGACAATCTACAAAGAGGAAATATTTGGACCAGTATTATCCATCGTTAGAGTGGATGATTTCGACACAGCGGTAAAACTTATTAACGATCATGAATTTGGCAATGGTGTGTCTTTATTTACGAGAGATGGACATACCGCAAGAGAATTCTCATCGCGTATTCAAGTCGGTATGGTTGGAGTTAACATTCCCATTCCCGTACCTGTAGCTTTTCATAGCTTTGGCGGTTGGAAGCGATCATTATTCGGTGATCACTATGCCTACGGGCCAGAAGGCGTTCGATTCTATACGCACCTCAAAACAGTAACGACCCGATGGCCAACCGGCAACATAGGCGGCGCTGAATTTACGATGCCGGTAATGAAATAGATACCAAAAGAAAATATCAAATCTATCGGTTACATAACTTAATGACTTGAAGACTTTTTCAAAAAAATCCAGATGGGCTGCTGTGGCGTGCGACGCACTAGTTGCATCATCCTCAGAAATATTAAATGAAATTGTCCGGAATAAGCACTTTTACTCATTAGCGTATGTGCATCTTTAAGCAAACGTCGATACCGACCTTGTTTGAGAATGATGAAGCATGTGACTAGCAATTCCACCGTTGAGAAATATCTATCCAATATTTTTGGGTGTCATCTGCTCGAAGCACAAAAATACAACCTAACTGATCTGAAACATAATAAACTCAAACTAACAAAATCAGAGCGTCTAAAATGACAAAGCAAAGAAACTCAGAGATCTGCGTAATTACAGGCGGGGCAAGCGGTATTGGAGAGGCGTGTGCACGCGAAATGTCAGCAAGGGGTCTTCACGTGGTCATTGCGGACATCGACCCAAAAGGAGAGGAAGTCGCCAAAAGTATTGGAGGATATTTTTCTTTTCTAGATGTTAGCGAGGACAAAAATGTTAACGCATGTGCAGCGGCGATAGAAAAAAATCTTGGCCCAGTGAAACACCTTGTTAATTGTGCCGGAGTTCTTCAACCGCCACTATCCCCCGAGACACTTCCAATGGACATTTGGGACAATGTCGTCAGCGTTGACCAACGAGGCACATATATAAGTTCAGTAACTTTCGCGAAGTATATGATTAAACGTAAAGAAGGAACAATCACTAATATTGCATCGATTACGGCGAATCGATCGGTACCGCTACACTCGTATGCACCCGCTAAGGCTGCGGTTGTCGCAATCACGGAATGTCTCGCAGCAGAGTGGGGTCCACACGGCGTTAGGGTGAATGCAGTATCCCCAGGTCACACATTAACACCAGCCTTGGAGAGCGCAATTAAATCTGGAAAGCGAGATCCAATCCTTCTGAGTCAGAATGCACTAGGACGTATGGTGGAAGCCGAAGAAGTAGCTAAAGCAGTAGCTTTTTTGATTAGCAATGACGCAGCAGCTATTACTGGAGTCAATCTTCCCGTGGATTGTGGTTGGTTGGTTTCAACCTCTTGGACAACCTACGGGGGTCTGAGAAAAAATGGTGAATCATGAAATATTTAGTGGAGTGATTGAATGAGATCCATGATATTTCAATTGCTAATCTGCTTATTCTTTTTGAGTACTAATGTGCTTGCTAATGAGATTGATCTTTCGAAACGGAATAGTCTAAAACCAGAGGAAACAATCTACCTTGATCCCAATACAATTTTATTCATAGACGTGCGTACTCAGAAAGAATGGGATAAAGGATATATCACTGGCGCAACTCACTTACCCCTAAAAGACTTCAAAGTTAACCTACCGAAAATTATTCCAGATAAAACAATGCCTGTTGTGGTTTATTGTTCACAAGGTGGAAGAGCCGTCGCAGCAACCAAATACATGAATAACCTTGGATATCATGCTGTACCCGTCATAGATGGTGGCTATCTCCAAATGCTCTATGCTGGCCACAAACATTCAAGATAAACACTTAATCAAACTCAAATTCGTTGGGAAAATTAGGTAATTCAATGCCTCTTATTCGGTTTATATCGGTTGCCGTGCTGTGTCATCTAGCGTTCGTATCTACTCGTTTTTCGGCATCACTCTACGCAATCGATAAGGGAGCCTCAGCGTTTACGGTTGGTGTAATCTTGTCCTTGTTCTCTGTAATCCCCGTGCTTATCTCTGTCAGAATTGGTCGATGGATCGATCATGGTGGTCCATTTATTCCCACAACTGTGGGAATTACGTTGACAGGCGTTGGTGCGGCACTGCCGTTGGTATTTTCCTATGAGGCCGCGGATCTTGCTCCTTTACTCGTATCAGCATCTCTAGTCGGCACTGGCTTTACATTCGCCATTTTATCTATGCAGCACCATCTGGGAGATATGAGCGCCCCCGAAAAACGTACGATAGTTTTTTCATGGTTCGCCATGGGCGTATCCGTTTCGGGATTCTTTGGTCCTGTTTTAGGGGGAATCATCATTGATAACTTCTCGCATAGAGCATCATTTACCCTTCCGCTTGCAGTATCACTATGCGCAGCTTTTTTATTATTTATTTCTCAAAAAAACAATAAATCAAAATCTAATTTTTCTAGTCCTTCGCAAACAATAAATCCATTCCAATTATTTCGTTATAAAGAATTGAGAGATGTACTTATTATTACTGGGCTAATTTCCATGTGTTGGGATTTACAAAATTTTGTGATTCCACTTCACGGGTCAAAGATAGGGTTATCCGCATCAAAGATTGGATTCATACTTGGCGCATTTGCATTAGCGACATTTGGAATTCGCTTATTGGTGCCGTTATTAACAAAATATGTGACGGAATGGCAACTACTGATTAGTACTCTTCTATGTGCCGCCGTGTGTTTTTTTATTTTTCCGTTTTTACAAACCTACTTGTTCTTTATATTAATCGCCTTTGCTCTTGGTTTAGGGCTAGGCGCAGCACAGCCAACCATCATGACACTCGTTCACTCAACTGCACCTCAGGGACGGGTGGCTGAAGCCCTAGGATTAAGACTCACGATTATCCATGGAAGTCAGGTCATACTGCCATTAATTTTTGGCGCATTTGGCACAGCTTTGGGAACGTCCGCTATATTTTGGGTCGTGTCGGTATTAGCTGCAGGTGGAGTTGTTTTAGCCGTAAAGAAGCAAAAACATCTTAGAGCGAGAACTCCTTAAAACTTGCATTGAATTCTATTTTGAAGCGCTAATCCATACATCCTTATTCAAATTAACTTTGGCCTCTTGTTGCAGCTTAACCAGATGGGCCAGAAGAGAACGTTTGGCAAGTTGATGAATTGTCTCAGAAACATCGTCATAAGCGGTAACCACCAATTCATCAATTGTCCCCTCGCCTAAAACAGACAGTGCATTTACAATTTTCGTCTCTCGCTTTTGACGATGAATTAACAAACGATTAACTGCTTCGTGGGGATTGTCCATCAAAAATCCGTGCCCAGGCGCAATCCAGTCAAACTGATAATCATATAGTTTATTTAAAGAGCTAAAGTACGCTGACATATCGCCATCTGGAGGATTAATCACCACAGTGGACCCCTGCATAATATGATCTCCGGTAAACAGCATACGCGCCTCTTCAAAGAGGAAGCATAGATGGTTAGAGGCATGCCCTGGCGTATGCAACACATCAATTGTTAGGTCGCCAAACTTCAGTTCATCTCCATCACTCAGTTCCTCATCAGGGACAAAAGAGGAATCCTGACGATCCATATTTTCCGCCAAGCGTCCAAAAATAGGCGCTCCCGTTAAGCGACTTAGGGGCGCAGCACCCGGAGAATGATCAATATGCGTGTGTGTACATAAAATTCCATTAACCTTATCTGACGTCAGATCTCGAACCAATTCGATATGTCTTGCATTATCAGGTCCAGGATCAATCACTAAATAACCGTTCAAATCATCACCAAGAATATAGGTATTAGTTCCTGGACCAGTCATGATGCTAGCGTTAGCAGCCGTCATTCTCCACACACGTTTATCGATTTGGACCACTACACCCGCCTCTATCTCTCGGGACACCGTCCCTAGTTGCTCAGGATCTAGCTTTCCTGCCTCAGCGTAAGCGAAATCTCCTGGCACCAGTAGTTTCTTTCCACCGGCACCAACCGTTAAGCGCGGCTCCATAGGGGTCGCTGGGGGTGCGTTGCGCGCATAATTTAAGGCTTCTTCCACATCACTAAATTCTGTAAGTTTTTCTAAAGTTTTTTGCGTGGGAAACATTAAATTCAATTTCCCTTGACTATTTAATCTCAGCGCGTCGTCAGGCTTTACCCACCGATGATCAATTAATTCACTCCCATCGTGTTGGGCGATTTGTCCCTGTGGCATTCGCGCAATAAAGAATCTCGTGTCGTATCGACGCGGACTTCCCGCATGAGTTACCCATCGACTGAAATAATGTAGTTGTTCTAACTCTAAGGAGCATTTGGCGTCCTTCAGAGTTTCATGAAAGGTGGCTTCTCCGCGCGCGAGTTTTTTTCGCTCGTTTGATTCAAATACCGCAAATTCAGTTTCGGTAAACATACCGCCTCTGTTTGGAATTGCAAACAACACTCCAACCTCTTCAAAACACTCTCGAATTGCTGCAATCCAATAATTTAACCCACCATCAGATACACCAAGAATTTGATTTGCCTTATCCGCACTTAGGTCCCCGGAGATTGTGAAGTTATCACCAGAATCTGACTCATCAAGAGCGCCGCCGGGAAAAACAAAAGCACCTGCAGCGAAGTTTACTTTACTCGTTTTTTCCCCGAGTAATACCTCTACCCCCGCTTTCCCATCCCGAATAATGATAAGCGTAGAGGCCGGTCTTGGAGTTACAATTTCAGGCACGCGTTCAGTCGAATTCAATGGGACGATGCTCGAATATTGCGCACCGCCGACTTAAACGCAGTTTTACGCAACCCGCTTATGTCCGTAACGACGGACACGTATATCCGCCTGAGCTTTATGTCCTGCGAAGCCTTCTACTTCGCAAAGTCTTGAACAGTACTCCCCGACCATCGCAGATGCTTCTGGCTTAACACGTTGGTAAGTGCAAGTCTTAATAAATTTACCTACCCATAGCCCACCTGTGTAACGAGCGGCCTTCCTGGTTGGTAACGTATGATTTGTTCCAATGACTTTATCGCCGAATGATACGTTAGTCTCCGGCCCTAGAAATAAGGCCCCGTAATTTGATAGATTATTTAAGAAGTAATCGTTATTTTTTGTCATCACTTGTACGTGCTCCGACGCAAGTCGATCGGCTTCCTTTACCATTTCCGCGTTATCTTTACAAAGAATAACTTGGCCGTAATCCCTCCAAGCCTGTCCCGCCACGTCTGCGGTCGGTAAAACTGTAAGCTGTTTCTCAATTTGCTTAACAGTATCCTCAGCCAATCTTCGCGACGTCGTTAACAGAATCGCTGGAGAATTAGGTCCATGCTCTGCCTGACCTAAAATATCAGTAGCGCATATTTCCCCGTCAACCGCGTCATCTGCAATAATCAATGTTTCCGTCGGTCCCGCGAATAAATCAATTCCCACACGACCCGACAACTGTCGTTTAGCTTCAGCCACAAATGCGTTTCCCGGACCGGCAATCATATCGACAGGCTTGATTGCATCCGTTCCAAGAGCCATCGCACCAATAGCTTGAACCCCTCCAAGGGCATAAATTTCAGTAGCACCTGCCAGATGCATTGCTGAAACAATCGCTGGGTGTGGACTTCCTTTATAAGGTGGTGCGCAAGCGATAATACGTTTAACTCCTGCTACCTTAGCGGTCACAATACTCATATGAGCCGATGCCACCATCGGGTATTTACCACCCGGCACATAACAACCAACACTATTAATCGGAATGTTCTTATGTCCAAGCACAACGCCAGGCATCGTCTCTACCTCGACATCCCTGAGAGAATCCCGTTGTATTTGCGCAAAATTACGGATTTGCGATTGAGCGAACTTGATATCATCAATCACCTGCTTCGGTAGGCTTTTAACGCAATCCTCAATTTGGGACTTACTCAGTTTGAAGTCTTTGGGATCCCACTTATCAAATTTTTTCGACAACTTCCTAACAGCTTTGTCTCCAGTTTTCTCGATATCTGCGAGAATCTCCTCAACCACAGACCTTACTTTAGCGATATCAGCCGCATCGTCTTCTGCCGAAATACCTTTTTTTAACCAAATCGCCATCTTCGGCACCCCTTAAAACATTTATTTTCAAACACTTACAAGCCCTTAGTTTTAATGCATCAATATTCCTAACCCGTTATTCTCTTCGGTATATCACGATCAGTCAATTACTCCTTATTAAAACGAAGTAAAGAACAATCTACTTTAGGACCGTGAGGTATCTAATTAAAGGACAAAAAAACGCACTATTATGGTGCGTCACTAAAAGGTCTGACGCAAAAATCAACGAAAACAGGTAGACTTATCCAAGTCAGCTCGAAGGAAGGTACCTCATAAAAATGGCAACTTACAAGCTCTCCCAAGACGAAATCACTAAATTCAGTCAAGATGGGTATTTCATCGTCAAAGGGCTGTTTGACGACGAAGAAATATCAATTTTGAGGACTGCGATAGAAACTGACTCAAATTTAAAAGAGAAGCTATACAATCGATTCGACGCCTCCGGACGCAAGACGAACATGGCTACTTGGAATCATCCTGGAGACAGTGTGTACGGGCTTGCGGCCCGAAGTCGTAGGGTCGTGGATACGATTGAAACCTTGCTTGGCGGCGAAATCTATCACTATCACTCGAAACTAACGGCAAAAGAGCCGTATGAGGGTGGGGCTTGGGAATGGCATCAGGACTACGGATACTGGTATCACAACGGCATTGTCTTCCCACATATGGCGAGCGTTATGGTGGCGTTAGACCAAACCAATGAAAAGAACGGCTGCCTGCAAATTGTCAAAGGCTCACATCTTTGTGGTCGTATCGAGCATGGCATCCTTGAAGGGGAACAAGTGGGAGCTGACGCTCGCAGGGTAGAGGAGATTTTAAATTTAATGCCGATTGAGTACATCGAATTAGAGCCAGGTGACGGTGTTTTTTTTCACTGTAATTCGCTTCATAGATCTGACCAGAATCGATCAGATAGTCGAAGATGGACAGTTATCCATTGCTATAATTTAGCTACTAACAACCCGTTTTTGAAACATCATCATCCTTTTTATACTCCTCTTAGTAAAGTGGCAGACTCAGCAATCAAACAAGCTGGTATCCGACTTTCAGACTCTGTCGGTGAATTCAATGAGCAATCAGTGAATCCGCCTGAGTTAACGGAGAAAATAAGTTAAAACATTCGCCGAACAAACCGCTCGTCCACAATTAGTCATCAAGTGATTCAATGAATAATCAACCAATCGGTATATTTGATTCAGGTATCGGAGGCCTGTCAATTCTTGGTGAAATCAAATCAATATTACCTAATGAAAATTTAATCTACATCGGTGATACTGCATATTTACCTTATGGCACTAAAAGTAAAAAAATAATTACTGAACGAGCACACAAGATTTGTAATTATTTGATCGGTCAACAATGTAAGTCAATCGTAGTCGCATGCAACACAGCAACAAGTGCGGCGATACATGAATTACGGATTAACTTTTCTGTACCCATCATCGGAATTGAACCTGCAATCAAACCGGCCACGCAAAGCACCAAAAGTCGAATCATTGGAATTCTTGCGACACAAGCAACCTTGGAGGGAGATAAACTCTCAACTTTGAAACAGAAATTTGGGCAAGACATCACGATTTTGCATGAATCTTGTTTAGGCTTAGTAGAAGAAATTGAACTGAGCAATCAACAAAGTCAAACGCTTAAAAATCTTGTCGAAATATATGTAAGACCCCTTATCGAACAGGGAGCAGATACTCTCGTCCTAGGGTGCTCCCACTACCCATTGATAAGGACTCTCATTCAAAAGTGCGCTGGCGACGACGTTATCATTCTGGACCCTTCTTTATCTGTCGCCCAAGAATTAAAAAGACAGTTAGACACAAAAAAACTGTTGAGAGAAAGTAATTCAGGGACCACCAACTGTTCTCAAACAGGTGACAGCAAAACGTTTGAAATATTTATAGAGAAATCTAAATTGAAATATGGCTCGTCCCTACTCACAATCTAACGAGATAAAAAATTTAATTTTATTATTTTTTTAGTCTAGTAAACAAAGCTAACTACTCGATTTAAGATTCAACCAACTACCCAAAATCACGATACTACCGCCCAATAAGACCCAGGCATCTGGATTCTCGTCATAGAACACAAAACCTACTAAAGCGATAAAAGGTAATCGAAGATAATCAATAGGCATAACTACTGAAAGATCACTTAATTTGAAAGCCCGCGTCAAAGAATAATTAGCAGTTAAAGCGAACACTCCCACCCCAATAGTCCAGGGCAAAAGACGTAAGCTCGGCCAAACAAGATCTTGAAAACAAAATACTATCGCAATAACAAATTGAATCGCAGCCATGTAAAAAACGATTGCCGCTGGCGCATCAAATCCAGATAAATATTTTGTGAACGTATGCGCAAATGCATATAAAAATGCGGCTCCCAGCACAACAAGCGCAGCCGGGCTAATTATCTGTAAACCCGGTCTAAGCATAATTAAAACACCAATAAATCCAAGACTAATAGACAGCACCCTTTTTAAACTAATCCGCTCGCCAAGTAACACCACTGCCAATATCGCAGCCCAAAATGGCATTGTGAATTCAAGCGCAAATACTTCGACTAAAGAAATAAGAGCGATTCCATAGAACCAAGCATATTGTCCTAAGAAGTGTGCGATATTTCTTAAAATATGTATCTCAATCTTTTTAGTCTTAACTTGCCCCCAACCAATACAACTCATTACGATTATCATGATCAACAAACCAATAACGCTACGGACGAATAGGATCTGCGATGTTGACAGTTCAACCGATAACTCACGACCAGAAATTGCCATTAAGGAGAAGGAAAGCATCCCACCGAACATCCACAAAACTGCTTTAGTTTGATCAGAGATAATTCGGTCTGGAAAATTACGTGTCATCACACAAGGCCAGATAACCCCAGAAGAGCGCCAAGTGTCATCAATAACAACAAGTGTAAGCGGGTTCGCCATACAATCAATGCGACCATTACTACGCAGGTTAGCGTTGAGAATTCTGAGAAATCTTTCACTAAGATAAATGCTGTCGAAAACAACAGTCCCACAACAACTGGCGAGGCACCAATCGCGAAGGATTGAACCGATAATCGATGCGTATTTCGTTGACGCCATCGAGTGACATAAAAAGCAAATATGGCAGAGGGTACAATCATGGCAATCATAATCAATAACGCCCCACTGAATCCGGCTATTTGATATCCAAGAACTGCTACAAATAAAGCATTAGGGCCTGGAGATAATTTGCCTAAGGTCACCGCAGCTAAAAAGTCCTCGCTGGACACCAAAGATAATCCATCAACCACAACTCGATGCATGTCAGGTGCCACTGCCATGACACCACCAACAGCTAAAAAAGATAAAAATGCAAACTTACCTAGTAGCGTTACCCAAAGGATCAAACTCATTGGTGAGCCTTTCTTTTTGCTAAACGGGACTGAAGACAGTGACGCGCCCATAAATATGAAACCGCCCCACATCCAAAAACCGCCCAAGCTACGGATAACCGCAAATACCCCACCGCGTAAAGCACGACTGCGATCACAAACATCGGCACAAGTCGTCCCACAACATCTGTCTGTATCCCCGATAAGAGCCGGAGTCCAGTTCCTAAAGTCATGCCAACGGCAACAACCGACATTCCTTTTATCATTCCAGCAAGTGGTGAGCCAACTGCTACTTGGTCATAGCTGCTTGCCAACACTAAAATCACACCTAATGGTAGAACGAGCATCCCCATCATGGCTACGACAGCCCCCTTAGCCCCAAAAAATCGATCTCCGATCATAAGTGCTAAATTACATACATTTGGACCCGGAAGAACCTGGGATAACGTAAACATTTCTAAAAATTCAGTCTGAGAAAACCACTTCCTTTGATCTACCAGCGTTCTTTGCATCACCGTAATGACTCCACCAAAACCTTGCAACGTGATCAAAGAAAATACATAAAACAACGCAATGAGGTTTTGGGGTTTAGAGTCAAAATATTTCAAAGACATAGTAATAAATTTACGAACATTAATTATTAATAAAACTCAACAACCATAGCCTTTGTCGCCCGAGAAGTGAGCAGTAATAACAGATATCATACGGTATAGACTATCGCACACGAATTTACAAACTAGAGTCGTACAACCACAATATATGTCCGCATTAAAACTTGACCAGCTCAGCAATGATGATCTAACAAACCTGAAAAGAGGTATCGAGAAGGAGAGCTTACGCGTCTCCACTACAGGTCAATTAAGTCAGCAGAGGCACCCGGAGGCGCTCGGCTCAGCGTTAACACATGGGAACATCACTACAGACTTCAGTGAATCCCAACTAGAACTCATTACAGACACGCACAACCAAGTCGAGGCCTGCCTTAGTCAATTGAAACAAATTCATCAATTTATCAGCCGCAACATTGCGTCAGAGCTCCTATGGTGCTCAAGTATGCCGTGTATGCTGCCAGAGGATAGGGATATCCCGATTGCTCAATTTGGCACATCAAACATCGCTTCAGCTAAGACGGTTTATCGACGTGGTCTAGCAGTACGGTATGGCGCAAAAATGCAAACAATCTCTGGAATCCATTATAACTTTTCAATTTCAAATGAAACTTGGTCTAGAGTTTATGGTGGATCTCATGATCGTACTGAATTAATCGCAATCAAAAATCAGCATTACTTCTCGTTGATAAGGAATTTTAGAAAAAATGCTTGGCTGCTTCTTTATCTCTTCGGTGCGTCGCCCGCAGTCTGTGACTGTTTTGTTAAGGGCCGAGTACATCACCTAAAGAAGATGTCCAATGGCACCCGTTTTCTCCCTTATGCCACATCGCTAAGAATGGGGCCACTGGGGTATCAAAGCGATGCACAATCAGCAATTAGTGTGAGTTATAACAATCTAAAAAGCTATGCTCAATCACTATATGATGCGCTTACGCAGCCTTATCCCCCATACGCAGCAATCGGACTAAGCAGCCAAGGCCAACCGATACAATTATCCAACGCATTGTTACAAATCGAAAATGAGTTTTACGGGACAATACGACCGAAGCAACCCATCCAGTTTGGAGAACGACCATTGCTAGCGCTAAATAGAAGAGGCGTTGAGTATGTGGAAGTCCGCTGCGTTGACCTTGATCCTTACGAAGACATTGGAATTACTAAAGAGACTATAGCTTTTCTTGATACGTTTTTACTATTCTGTCTCATGTCTAAAAGCTCCACTGACTCTATAGAAGAAGACCGATCTAACAGTGAAAATCAATATCTAATCGCAGAGCGTGGTCGAGAACCGAACCTGAAACTAAGCAGAGACAAAAGCCACTTATCGGTGAAAGAGTGGGGACAAGATATCCTTGAAGCATGTAAACCTTTTGCGCTAAAGCTAGATGAAGCAAACGACACTAATGATCACGCCCGGTCGCTAGAGATTGCACTTGAACGCATTCAAGATCCTGATAAGACGCCTTCAGCAAGGATCTTGCAAGATGTTGAAACATACCACGGCTCTTACTTCGATTTTATTATGGACCTTTCGTCAAGGTATACCAACAAATTAAAGACCGATAATTTGCCCGATCAAACGTTAAATGAATATGTAAGCAATGCACAATCATCGATAACACGGCAGCAAGATATTGAGCAAGAGAAACAGCTTGAATTTGAAGAGTTCAGACGAGATTACGTATCCCAAGAAGCCTCCAGGATTATCCTGGAGGAAGAGGGATAGATTGGTATTAACTCAAAATCTCAATTACTAAAAAGCGCTGTTATAAACACCCCCATCAATCATTAAACTTTGACCTGTAATATACCCCGCATGGGCGCTACATAAAAATGCGCACGCTTTACCGAACTCATCAGGTGTGCCGAAACGTTTAGCTGGTATCTTGGATGCTCGATCATCCGCAACCTCCTGAACACTAACGCCCGTATTTTTAGCCCAGGACTCCAATCCGCCTCTCAGTCTATCCGTATCGAAAAATCCTGGCAGAATGCTATTCACTGTAACGTTGTTATCGGCAATCGTTCGGGATACACCCGCAAGAAATGCGGTCAATCCTGCCCTCGCCCCGCTCGATAAATCTAAGCCAGGCACTGGCATTTTGACGCTCATCGATGTGATGTTTACGATCCTCCCAAACTTTTGAGAAATCATATGATCTACGACTTTTTGAATTAATTCGATCGGAGTAACCATATTCATGGTCACACCATCAATCATCGCTTCGCGATCAAGCTCTCTAAAATCTTTGAACGGAGGACCACCATTATTATTAATTAAAATATCCGGGGATGGGCAAGCATCTAAAACTTTTGCCTGTCCATCTTTTGTGCTGATATCAGCTATGACTGGAGTGACCGACACACCCGTAGCTTTTACTATCTCGTTTGCAGTCGCAGTCAATGTTTTTTCATCTCTACCATTCAATACGAGCGACACACCAGCATCGGCTAATGCAACCGCACAAGCCTTGCCAAGTCCTCTGCTCGATGCACATACGATCGCTTTTCTTCCTTCTATTCCAAGGTCCATCTATCATTCCTCCCAGATTTTTGATTGTTGCTAATTTGAAACCCCATAAAAAAATTCATCTATCCAGAGTTGAGCCTGTTCACGCGCAGTCATAATAGATCTACGATCCATCCTCTGGCTTAGTAAATCTGCTTGAAATTTCGCATTTTCATCAAAGTTTACTGTATTGGCCAGCAACAGCCAGCGATACGCTGCGATATCACTTGCGCCTCTGCTTACGCCGTTCTTATAAAGCATCCCCAAATTAAACATTGCAAATGCATAACCATTGTTTGCAGACTTCGTAAACCATAATGCCGCGTCCTCTAATCGTATCTCTCCAAGGTCTCCATCACGATACAAGACTCCTAAGCCATTTTGAGCCCGCGCGTGATCTTGTTTGCTCGCAAGTTTCCAATGTCTCTCAGCGCCGATATAGTCCCTTTTAACAAAAGCCTCATATCCGCTCTCAAACAACTCATCTGCATTGTTGGCCTGCACAGTGCCCACTAAAAAGAATGCCATAGCGATACTTAAGAAATATCTTTTTATCTCGCTCATATTTAACGCGTCACCTTTATATAAAGATTTCAATCTACACCAATTACCTTATGGGCTTGTATACCAAGTCGCCACTGAGGATGTTCTTTGCAAAATTGAATCGCTAATTGTGTGTTCACCTCAATCTCCATCCCATCCTTAGGTTGAATAAAGAAGTGATCGAAATTCCATGACAAAAACCGGGATGGATCAAGATCATTTTGAGGATAAACTAACTTTAATTCATCACCCGACTTAACTTGGACAGGAGTTGTTCCCTTCGGACTAACACAAACCCAATCAACCCCCTCTGGCACAGATAGCGTCCCGTTAGTCTCGATAGCAACTTCAAACCCTCGGCCATGAAATGCAGCGACCAAATCTCGATCAAGCTGCAATAATGGTTCTCCTCCTGTACACACTACATATCGGCGCGCATTTACGTTTGAGCCCCACTGTTTTTCAACCTCGTCCGCAAGCGCAGCAGACGAAGCGTATTTGCCACCATTTAGTCCATCTGTTCCCACGAAATCTGTATCACAGAATTGACAATCTGCCGATGACCGATCCTCCTCTCGTCCAGACCACAAGTTGCAACCAGAGAAACGGCAAAAAACGGCTGCTCTGCCGCTTTGAGCACCCTCCCCTTGTAACGTATAAAAAATCTCTTTAACTGTATACATATTTTTAAATTGGTAATGCCGGGCCCAGCGCTCCCCAATCAATCGTCACACCGCAACCGAGAGTTTCAAACAAATCAATTCGTTCAAGCTCTACCAATTGAGATGCGCTATTGGCTTTTATCCATCTAACGATACTGAACGGATCGTTATCAGCTAGCTCAGCAATCTCGTAGAGCGGTTTATGATCTAGTTTATCGAAAATAGGGTTAAATTTTTCCTTAACGTCACCGTAATCGATAGTCCAACCCAGCACATCGTTCAACGGCGCAGTTAAATGTAGACGACACAAATAGGTATGGCCGTGAATACGCTTGCGCGTGTCTGTTTCTTTTACCCGATCCAATCGAATGGCACTATCGATGGAAAAGTCCTTCCAAATTCGAAAGTCAGACCCATTGTAATGAGCTCCACTGGAGGCAGTCTCGTATACCGTTACCCAACTTAACTGAGGTATTTTCCGTTTCAATCTACTCCATATCCAAAACGAAATCATTTCACTGGTCGGATTTTCAAGCCCCGAAATATCATTCAAGCAATTATGATGCAGCAGTTGATGCAGTTCCTCCCAGTGTTTTTGTATCTCATCATAATCGACACCCAAATGAGACTGCCGCAAATCAGTCTGAGTATGTAATATCACTTCAAATCCGTGTCCGTGCATACGCCCACACTTATGACCACTAGGTACGTTTGGGAGGCGGTGTGCTGACTCAAAACGAAATCTTCTCCAAACATGTGCAGCACCAAACTCATCCAGATGAACGCCCTCGTTGGACTGACTTGTCAAACCGATAACGTTGATATTTGATAAACCAGTTTGTTCTTTGATATATCTCGCTATATTTTCATCTGTAGGAACATCAATAATTTCGTTTAAGTAACTGTAATCGAGCAGACCACAGGTATCCTGCAAGAGTTCACGTGTTACCTCTAACTGATCGAAGTTATCGTTCTCAGAGTCATCGATAGCTAATCGAATAGAGGCCTTATAACTGTGGCCATGCAACGCTCGGGCGCGATGGGATTCTGGAAATATACCAATTTGACATGCGGCTTCGAAATCCGCACTCGCTGTTACAAAAACTCTCTCTTTCATCAACTTACCTTTTATGTACTTCCTAGCATTTTTTAACGAATTCAGCACATTCGGCCCTGCGTTCAGCGCAGACGACCCTCAACATAAAGCATTTCGCAAATATTGCGTTAGTGTACGATAAAGAACCAATTATATTTGAAGGGGGCTCGCAATATGGATATGCAACTAAGCGGGAAAAAAGCTTTAATCACCGGTTCAACTTACGGAATTGGTTACGCTATTGCCGAGGCTTTAGTAAAGGAAGGTGCCGACGTTATTATAACGGGTAGGCACCAAGAATCAGTAGATACTGCAATAGGTAAATTAAAACGTATTAACTCTAAAACCAAACCAACCGGAATAAGTGCAGACTGTGCAACTATAGTAGGGTGCCAAAAAGTATTCGACGCTGAACCTGAAGTTGATATTCTCATCAACAATCTTGGAATATATGAGCGCAAAACTTTCTTTGAGATTGAGGATTCAGATTGGACTCATTTTTTCGAAGTAAATGTGATGAGCGGAGTACGTTTTGCGCGATTTTATATTCCCAAAATGGTTACTAAGGAATGGGGGCGAGTGATTTTTGTCTCTAGTGAGTCTGGTCTAATGATTCCACCAGAGATGATTCACTACGGCTTTAGCAAAAGCGCTCAATTAAGTATTTCTCGTGGCCTAGCAATGTCCCTCAGCGGTACTGGTGTAACAGTGAATGCACTACTGCCTGGCCCGACCAGAACTGATACAACAGAACGACAAAGAAGAGAGCGCGCTGACGATTGGGGAATCAGCCTAGAGCAACTCGAGCAGGAATTTTTTGAAAAGTTTCGTCCCACATCAATTACCAGAAGATTCGCCGAAGCTGCAGAGGTCGCCCCGCTTGCCGTATACCTTAGCAGTCCTTTATCAGCGCTTACTACCGGTGCGACCCTCAGGGTCGAAGGCGGCATAGTCAATCAAATCACATGAGAAACGTTATTGATACCTCACTCAAAAACCATTTTTATATTGCTTCCAGGATCCTGACATTATTTCCTTAGTTGCAGAAGATAGGTCCCGAGCAACATAACACCAAGACAGTGTCGGCGCCTCATGTCGAGGTGTCACAGGTATCAACGTGCGATCATATTCATTATGGCTGACGCCGAAACCGGAAAATCCCTCCACTTGATCGAGCTCAGCAATCGCTTGAGACAAGTCTGAAAAGTAGAATAATTCACCTATAATGCTTTTAGGTGTTTTATTCTCTGAAATATCCATCATCGGATAATCAAAAGCCGACGCATACAGTAGACCCAGGGCTGAAGCGTCCGTTTGATGAATGAAATGCAAAGACTCTACTTTTGAGTGACGACACTCTCCACTCATCAGCGTTCCATAGGTGAAAATACCAGTTGCGGCATCAGGTAACCGCTGGTCAGTTGCAGCTGCATTTAAGCGCGTATTAGACAAATTAAAACGGCGTAATCCTCGCCGCACCGCTTCGATATATACGGCGGTCGGAGCTATAAAATCACTTTGACTTTCCGGTAACACTTCATACGTAACTGCATTAATGGTCGAACCGTTGGGAACTATTACAGATTTATCTATTCTTCGGTAGATCCTCTCTGCAACCCCTTCTTTCATGTCTAGAGTTCGCCAACCTAAATCTTCCACCTCAAATAAAGCCCCAGAAACATAACTACCCAATCGCTCTTTGATATTTAAAGCACCACCACCGCGGGTAGATGAATAAACATTAAATATAAGCTCATGATCAGGCAAAAAAGCTGGTCCAATTGGTGAGATACAGTCTGCTGGGATTGAATGCTTGTCACAAAAGCGTGCCCAGTCTTTGTCATCCAAATTGGACCCATAAGCGAAATACATCATAATCTGGATAAATTAAATCACGGGATCTAAAACATGAATGGTCCTAGACTCTATCCAATCCTTGATCTGTTGGCCGTAACTTATCATATGCGGCGCAGATGCATGTGCTTTCAATGCTGTCGAATCTCGCCACTTTTCAATTACCAAGAATGTATCTGGTCCCATTTCAGTTTGAAAAAAACCGAAATCAGCGTCAACAACTAAACCATATTCGATACATCCGTCCTCGGCGCGAACACTCGATAGGTTATTTTTAGCCGCAGAAAGAATAGCATCCCTTTTACCCGCTTTAGCCTTAATTACAGCAATAACATGCAGCATATTATGGTTTCCTTAAATGAGATATTAATTGATAATTGGAATAATATACCTCGACAAAAAAATATGCCCATACGTTACTCGTGTTCAATTACAAAATGATACTTAGCCTAATACTTATATTCTGGTCACAATTGATCGGTACTGCTCTATCTGAAGGCGAGTATCTTCCTGGAGATGAATTTCAAGACTGCGCAAACTGCCCAGTTATGATTGTTGTTCCCTCGGGCTCATTCAGCATGGGTGGGCCTCCTGTCGACCAAGGGCGGCCTTACACAGAAGGGGAATTGCGACCGGTTCACATACCAAAACACTTCGCTTCCGGTAAATTTGAAATCACATATAAAGAGTGGGATGCCTGTGTTATCGATAAGCAATGTCCCGAAGCAAAAAAAGATGAATGGAGCGACAGCACTCATCCTGTAGTGAATATATCTTGGAAAGAAGCATTCCAATACACTAAGTGGTTATCTAAAAAAACAAAAAGGCCTTACAGACTTCTGACGGAAGCTGAATGGGAGTATGTGGCCACGGGCGGCATTAGTCGAGCAAGATTTTTTGGTATCGATCGACAAAAAGTCTGTCGATTTGGAAATGTTTACGATTACACCGCAGAAGAAGTCCTGGACTACGGATTAGAAGTACTGCCTTGTAATGATCGTCATGGATTTTCAGCTCCAATTGGCTCTTTTGAACCCAACCATTTCGGCCTATACGATACACTTGGTAATGTCTGGGAATGGACCGAAGATTGTCAAGCAATTATGTGGCGAAGCGCCCCTACAGACGCGTCAGCTCGAGTTGATGGCCACTGCACTCATCGTGCTTACCGAGGCGGATCTTGGCTGAGTCACCCACCTAAGTATCTTCAGATACCTGATCGCTATAAATACTTGGAAGCACGAGAAATCGATCTGGGCTTTCGAATAGCATTAACTTTGTATCCTTAGCCTTTTCTCAAAATCAATGCGATTATCGTTAACAATTAGCACGCTTGTTTTTCTCTGTAATTCACAGGCTCTGGCGCAATCTCAAAAAGGTACCGTTTTCCAAGACTGTGAAACGTGCCCGAGTATGATTGTTATTCCAGCCGGTTCATATGGTTTTGGTTCTCCACCTAACGAATTTGGGAGCCCATATAACGAAGGATATATTCTAGATATTGTCTTCGAAGAACCCTTCAGTATCAGTCAATTCGAAGTCACATTCACACAGTGGGATCTTTGCGCCAAAGATCAAGTATGTCGCACTATTGATGACGAAGGCTACGGAAGGGGTGATCGGCCCGTAATGAATGTTTCTTGGGAAGATACCCAGTCTTACATCCAATGGTTAAACAGCATAACTGGAAAATCGTATCGTTTGCCATCTGAGGCCGAATGGGAATACGTGGCTCAATCCGGGACTAAACGAGCCAGATATTTTGGCATTCCACCGACAAAGACATGCGAATTTGGTAATGGTTACGATGAAACAGCAGAGCGCGAATACGAATTCGGTTGGCGTACACTACCCTGCTCTGATGGCGAGCCAAGTTTAGCAAAGGTTGGGTCGTATAAACCGAATTCATTCGGCGTCTATGATATGTTGGGAAACGTATGGGAGTGGGTGGAGGACTGCTTGAATCCGAATTGGCGGCATAGCCGGGCATCTATTAACGGACAACCGTTCACGGATGGAGACTGTGATCAACGCGCATACAGAGGTGGCTCTTGGCTTACCAATCAGCCTTACTACCTGAGAACGGCTGAGCGCTACAAGTACCTTGGGACAAAACATATCGACCTAGGGTTTCGAGTAGCTCTGGATCTAGGCAATCGAGATTGAGTAATCTCAACCGCTATTTGGGTGCGACGCCAGGGTCAACGCCAAACACCCACATCATCACGGTATAAGCTATTAGCGTGACAAACATCACGCCAATGATATTCAGACCAAATCCAACTCTCGTCATGTCTCTTTGGGATAAATAACCGGAGGAAAATACAATTGCATTTGGCGGAGTAGCCACAGGCAGCATAAAGGCACAGCTCACTGCAAGTGTCGCCGGGATAACTAGCATCAAAGGATGCTCGCCCAGCGTAATGGCTAGCGCGCCAGCAATAGGCAAAAATGTCGCTGTAGTCGCCGTGTTAGATGTTAGCTCTGTGATGAATATCACGAGCAACACCATCACTAAAACGATGACTATAGTTGGGAATACAGACAAACCGCCTAGCTGTTGACCGATCCATATAGACAGCCCCGATTTTTGGATTAAAGAAGCCAGGGTCAAGCCACCGCCAAATAAAAGCAAAATACCAAAAGGGATTTTCTTACCCCACTCCCAGTCCATCAGGAAAACACCTTTTCTCCAATCAACAGGAATTAGAAACGTCGATAACCCAATTGTCATACCAATTACAGTATCTGACAACTGCAAGGCAGGAAACACAGCGTTAATCCAAGGACGCAATATCCACAGAGCAGCCAATGTTAGGAAAACACCACCCACGAGTATCTCTCCTCGAGATAATTTACCTTGGGTCTTGAGTTGTTTATCAATAACCGTTCTAACGCCTATTATCGGATCCTTTCCGACATTAAAAATTATTTTGGTAAACATCAGCCAAATCATGATCAGCATTAAAATTGAGATGGGCAAACCCACAGCCATCCAATCTAGAAAACCCACCTCAATACCATAGGTCTCTTTTACGAAACCCGCAAAAAATGCATTTGGAGGAGTCCCAACTAAAGTTGCCATTCCTCCCGCGGAAGCTCCATAAGCCAATGAAAGCATTAATGCTTTTGGCAAAATAGACTCAACCTGGGCATTACCAATTTGGCCCGATTTAACGGTGGCTACTACTGAAACAGCTATCGGTAACATCATTAAAGTTGTCGCAGTATTCGAAACCCACATACTTAAAAATGCACTGACCGTCATGAATCCTCCGATCAAAAATGCAGGGCGATCGCCACTGAAACGCAGAACAAGAAGTGCGATTCGTTGGTGTAACTTCCATCGCTCCATCGCTAATGCCACGATGAAGCCGCCCATAAACAGGAAGATAATTGGATGTGAGTATGAGACAACAGTCTCTTGGACTGTGGACAACCCTAACAAAGGGACTAAAGGAATAGGCAAAAGCGCTGTAGCAGGTAATGGTATTGCCTCAGTGATCCAAAAAGTCGCCATCAAGAGAGACAACGCCGCAACACACCAAGCGTCACGACTTAAGCCTTCAGGTGACGGCAATTGCAGCATTATCAAAAAAAACAATATACCAACCACCCAACCGATCTTGGGTAACCGATTACTGTTGCTTACGACGTCGTGTTCATCCACTGGATTAGTAATTTACCGATGTATGTAATTGATAATTACGCTCCGAGCTCCACAAAGTACGCTGAAACCGTCTCAGTAATTACTTGATCCTCAATGGGCTTTAAACCACTAACTCCGATTGCGCCAAGCACCTCTCCACCTTTGGACATCAGTAAGTTGCCTCCCGGAAGAGCAGTCATGAGTGGATCGCAAAAATATCGAATATCAATGTTGTCGGTATTGAGGCGATCTAAAAAAGCATCGGTTGACATCCCCATTCGGGTTGCCGTATGCGCTTTTTGCTGCGAAATCGCGATACTGCGAATCGGTGCTTTATCCATACGGAGAAACGCTACCTGATATCCATATGAATCACAAACAGAGACACAAATCGGTCGCTTGAATTCTTTGTTAGCTTTCTCAATCGCAACATTAAGGCAAGCCTGTGCGTGCTCTAAAGTTATACTATTCATACTTACCTTCCTTTTATTTCATCAAAATATAATTAGATCTACTTTTGAAAATTATTTATTGGTCAAACCATCATCACCGTAGCTATTTGCAGGTCCGCTACCGTCTTTTCCTAACCGTCCGTTATTCCCAAAATGTCCCTTCCCAGGAACGAAATTAACTTCAATCCGAATTCCGTCTGGATCCTCAAATAAAACCGAGTAATAGCCTGGGGCAAATCGCCCACCCTCTTCTGGGGGATGCACGATACGGCCGTCTGCTAATGAGCCGATGTACTCATACACTGCCTCAACATCCTCTCTAGAACGCGCCCTAAAGCATACATGATGTAAACCGATGGTATCTTGATCAAAACTAGTTGACCGTTTCTCTTCTGGCGCTAGGCGAACTAAAACCCCAGTATGTCCACCGATACTGTAGTGCATATCATCATGATCAAGTAGCGTGCTCATCGACATAAAGTCGCAGAGCGCTCGCCAAAACTGAATACTGGTGGAACTGTTCACTGTAAGCTGAATATGCGCAATTCCATTAATCTCAATACCCATTGGGAATCCTCTCAAAAATCATAATTGGCGATACAAACATTTTAAACCAACCGCCCTATTCAAATAATGATATAAACTGAAGAAAAAAATAATTTCAAATATTTAAGTCGAAGGGGAGAATAAAAATGATATTTCGTGGCCCACATCCGGACGTGTCCGCACCCAATAAAAATGTGGCCGAATTTGTGCTGGGAGATATCTCAGCGCATAAAAATAAGACCGCTATCATCCAGTCTGAAACAAAGCGTAAGATTAGCTATCAAGAGCTATCGGAATCAATCAATCAGCTAGCGGCTGGTCTCCAAAAAAATGGATTCAAAAAAGGAGATGTCTTAGCGATTTACAGCCCTAACTTGCCTGAATATGTTGTTGTATTTCTTGCAGTTCTGAAGCTAGGAGGCATCTGCACCACAGTCAATCCCTTATACACGGCGCAAGAGTTGGCGAAACAGCTGAGTGACGCGAATGCAAAAATCATTGTGACAGTATCTGCCTTTTTGGATAAAGCAAAAACTGCAACACAAACTCATGCGGTACAAGAAATCATTGTTATTGATAGCGAAACCGAATATCGAAACCTAAAAGGTTTGATGCAGGCAAACCATGAACTGTCCGAGCCCTCTATCTCTCCGAAAGAAGATCTTTGTGCGCTACCTTATTCAAGTGGTACTACAGGATTACCTAAAGGCGTCATGCTCACGCACCATAATCTTATAATGAACATGCGTCAAACTGAGGGCATGACGAGCCATAACGCGATTAGCGAAAAAGACACTGTTCTGGGCGTGCTACCGTTTTTCCATATCTACGGTATGGTTGTCATCATGCTATACACCCTTTATCGGCGTGGAACGATTGTATGTATGTCCCGCTTCGATATGGAAGACTTTCTAGACGCCATTCAGACTCATAAAGTCACTAAGGCTCCCATCGTTCCGCCGATAGTTTTAGGGCTAGCGAAACACCCAGCAGTGGAGCAGTTTGACCTATCGAGTTTAGAACTAATCCTCTCGGGGGCCGCGCCCTTAGGCGAAGGGGTAGCTATCGAAGCTGCAAATCGCGTCGGCTGCAACATCGCGCAAGGTTATGGCATGACGGAGGCGAGTCCAGTAACGCACTTATTACCCATTGATAGTGACCCTAATAAAATAGGATCAATTGGTGTTCCCATACCCAACACTGAGGTCATGATTGTTGACCCGGAGACCGAACAACCATTGAAAACAAATCAGAATGGTGAGATTTGGATTCGAGGTCCACAAATCATGAAAGGCTACCTCAACCGAGCGGAGGCAACGAATGAAAGTATTACCCAAGAGGGTTGGTACCGCACTGGAGATATAGGCTACGTAGACGACGAAGGATTTTTTTACGCCGTTGACCGCATTAAGGAGCTCATCAAATACAAAGGTATGCAAGTAGCGCCAGCCGAATTGGAAGCGCTCTTACTCACACACGGGTCAATTGCCGATGTGGCTGTCATTCCGGTGGCTGACGAGGAAGCTGGAGAGTTACCTAAAGCAGTCGTTGTGAGAAAAAACGAACTGCCGGTGACCTCTGAGGAGGTTATGTCATTTGTCGCTGACAAAGTCGCACCTCACAAAAAAATAAGGCTTGTTGAGTTCGTAGACAAAATTCCAAAATCAGCGTCCGGAAAAATACTTAGGCGAGTTCTGATTCAAAAAGAAAGAGAAAAATAAAACTAACTGAGCGATGGATTTTTAAATCTAATCCATCGCTCTCATTTTTCGCAAAAGGCCTTACCCGAGATTTTTAGGTAACGGAAAAAAGCTAACTGGGGTCATCAGTTTGTTTGTTTGACTCTCGAGCGCACCCAATTTAGCGCTTTCCCCAAGATAGTTTATCCAAGCTGGATCTGCCTGCATGGCAGCCCGCTTCGTTTGTCTATCTCCAGCACTTTCGTAGATCCACATATGAACATACTCGTTAGGATCACCACTTTCGCATTGCATATAAGCAAGCGGTTGTCCAAGGTGCTTGGTTTGCGCAGGCTTACCCAAGCTCTCGTACAAGGCTAGATGCTTTTTGATTGTTCCTGGTCGACATCTGTATGTTCTCATATCAATCAACATATTCTAGTCCTTTCATTTTTCTTATCAGTTGATTTACTGCTTAATTTCAAGGAGGTTAACTTCAAATATTAAGGTCGCTCCAGGTCCAATCTTAGGCGGCACTCCACGCTCGCCATACGCGGTATTAGCAGGACAAATCAGTTGCGCTTTACCACCGACTTTAATTTTTTGCAATCCCTCAGTCCAACACGGAATTACCCCGCTCAATGGAAATGTAGCAGGCGATCCCCGAGAAAGTGAACTATCAAAGACAGTTCCATCAATCAGCGTGCCTTCGTAGTGAACCATTACGGTGTCCGCTGCTCCTGGCGTCTCGCCCGTTCCTTCTTCCAACATTTTCACAAGAGCCCCGGATGCAGTCTTGACAATTGATTCGTCAGACTCGAACTGCTCGAGGTAAGAATTAGACGCGGCCGCCTCTTTAGCGGCAACTATCGCGGATCTTTCAGCAACCAACTCGTTGATTTTTGCCTCATAAATACCCATGTCGACTTGCGAGGGTTCGCCCTTGATCCCATCCATCATACCTTGCACGATCGGGGCAAGTTCCTCCTCACTCAACGCAAAGGTCTGAAGCTGATTACTAATAATCATGCCAATAGCGTAAAGAGTCTTTTGATTCTCTGTTTCAAGAGCGACATCAGCTGTTACGGCCTCTTTAGAGCAAGCGGACGTCATGAGTAATAACGTTATAAAAAAAATCTTCTTCATTTCTTCTCTTTCTTAAATAATGAATGAATCATATTAATCGAATCTTCGTGACAAATCGAACGCATTTCCTGTTTGAAGCGCAGATACCGCATAATATCCTGCAAGAGATCAATCTTAAATTTACTATAGGCCACGAGCGATACAATACACTTTAAACTTATACTTATCGTTACAAAGACTAGATTTTAGGAGGCACTACTTTTGATTAAAATTTATCACTTCCCAAATACACGCGGCCTAAGAGCTATTTGGACATGTGAAGAATTAAACGTTCCGTATCAAGTTGAAATGATCGACTTTTCTCCGGAATATCGCTTAAGCCCAGAATTTCTTCGAATTAGCCCAATAGGCAAAGTGCCTGTCCTCCAAGACGATTCGATCACGATGGCTGAGAGCGGTGCTATGGTGCACTACTTAATCGACAAATATGGGAACGGGAAACTTCGCCCTAAAACTGACAACCCTAAATATCCAACTTACCTTGAGTGGAGTTGGTTTGCAGAGGCCACTTTTACATCTTCGGCATCCGAAATCATAAGACATAAAAGAGCCTTTCCAGATGACATTAATGCTGAGGTCATTAACGAATTTAAACGTAGAGCTACCTTTTGTCTCAACGCTCTCATGAATTTTTTAGCTGATAAAAAATGGTTACTAGGTGAGCGCTTTAGCGGAGCAGACATCATGATGGGAATCGCGCTTACTACATATGCCCGGCATGTTGCAGAACCATTTCCCCCGATAATTCAAAACTACTTCGATCGACTATCTGATCGACCTGCATTTTTGCGCACCAAGCAGGCCGAATCCTAGGCCCACATTTTTAAGTAGACTCGTCGAACATTTTTCGCGCAAAAAAACTACCTCCCAAAATCAGTTCGATCAGGGTTCCCCAGGACAGGATGACCACCTACATTCCAGCGCAACATTCCACCTGACAAATTAGCGAGTTTCGTAAACCCTAGCCGTTTAAGATGCATAACAGCTTGAGCGGATCTTGCTCCAGACCGACAAACCGCGACAATAGGGATGTTAAAGTCTAACTCTTCGAAGCGAGATACCAATTGATTCAAAGGTATTAATTTCGCATCGGGAATCCGGCCTAACGGTCCTTCAAATTCATTAAGCTCTCTTACATCTAGAATTTGAACTTGAGATAATAATTCTTCCAGGGCTGCGGGTTGAATCTCCCAAATTCCAGAGAAGCTGTAGGTCAGATCTGCCCAATCCTGGGTTTTCGATATGGCATCGTAATCATCGGGTTGGCCACATCTCAAATTTGCCGGAACTGCTCGATCAATTTGCTTTGGATGCGATAACTTCAAGTTGGCCATATAGCCTGAAAAATCTTGTAAATTAACTTCTCCGCCTAGTCGTGGATTAAAAAGCTTTTCCTCTAAGACACTTGTTACCATTAAGCCTCGGTAGTCGTGACCTGGATAAATTAAACATGAGTCAGGAAGCGTGAAAATATGATTATGAATAGACTGAAACATTATTTCGGAGCTTCCTTCTTGGAAGTCTGTACGTCCAGTCCCCCTTATTAATAAACAGTCTCCAGTGAACACCATAGAGCGATCATCTAGCACTAGCGTGATACACCCATTGGTGTGTCCGGGCGTGGCAAGCACGTTTAACTTCCTCTCACCGAACAGTACGACATCCCCATGGCTTACGTAATGCCTGGCACCTTTTACGCCGCTATTAGCAGACACTACAATTTCACTTGCGAATCTATTTTGAAGTAGCCAGGCTCCAGTTACATGATCCGCATGCACATGTGTCTCGACAGTAGCGACGAGCTTTAGGCCCATCTCCTTTATCATCGCGCAATCTCTCATCACTTGCTCAAATACAGGATCAATCAAAAGACACTCTCTGGATGCAGAATCACCTAGGAGATACGTATACGTGGATGAGTGCTGATCAAATAATTGGCGGAAAATTAACATTGGCGTTCTTAGGCTTGTCCATTAGAGATATGAATGTTTCTCGGTATCATATCGCTTTTAGATTCAGATTGGAAAAACCTTTAAAGCAATTGCGCTCCAAATAGAATAATTTTTTGAATCGGATGATGTCTTAATTGTGACTAACCTTTTTTAACAAAGAACGCATTAAAACGGCCCCCTCCACAACTCGATCACATTGCTTGAGAATATCTTTTGTCTTCATTGAATAGCCGGCAAGATTAATCAACATGTCAAATACAGAACGACGCCCCTCATCAGATTCAAACTGTGCCTGAACCTCTCGATTACCTTTCTTACCCCACATACGACGAACCGAACCGGTAACCCAGTTAATGAAGTCTTCCTCGCTTACATCCTGACTTATCCAATGGCATAAGCGATCGGTATCCTCCCTCGCGAGCTCTAAGGCTTTTCTAAAGGTAGGAAGAATATTTTCCTCTCTTGCGGGAATCCGGTGCGCAAGGCTTGCGTTTAATTGAGAAACACCGACAGAGAAAATAGCACCTGTCTCCTCCTGATACCAACGTGCAAGCAAACGTAATCCACCCCGGCTTAAGCAATTATGAAAAACAACCTGGAGTCTGAAGGGATCCATATAGCCTGGATCAAAATCAAACATACTAGGTAACGTAACTATGAGTGACATCTGAGTACCGTAGGATCCGTATCTTGTAGCCACATCCACTTCCTCCGGATTAATTCTTAATGCAATTAATGTCCGCTCAATCGAATTTATAATATTGGCGTGCGGGATGAACTGACGGCCACGGGCCAAATGACCAACCGATGACAAGTCATGCAACCGCATAGAGTCAATGTTGCGATTAGTCGCATCACGAAGCACTAACCGCTTAACACTTGAATCCGACTCCCCAGATAACCGGCTCATACTTACCGGCAACTTCGAAAATTGAGGCGCCATCGTACCCGGCTTTCCTGAGCTACCAACCAAGCTGGCATTCAGGATGGATGCTGATTGGTCCACGCGATCCCGTATATTTACAATATGACGTCTTAGTTTGTTGCTGGATACTTCGTTACGAAAAAAACTGAGCTGTTCCATCACTAACCTCCAAGATAACGAATTATGTTGGGGATAGTGTGCGCCACGTAGTAGCTCACTAGGTGAGCCTAAGTGAAAAAATAAATATTCTTTTTATAATAAAAAATTATTAATAATCATGCACTTAATGGTAAATGGATGTCATTTGTATAATTTTTTTAAGGACTGATTGACGCAAAGACGGGGGTTCCAGTACCTCAACATCAGGACCAAATCTGAGAATATCCATGAGTAGCTCGTGCTCTTCGGTGAAAGGAATTTCTAAAATAAAATAACCCTCTTCATCAAATTTCGTACGCTGCGATGGATGCCACTCTTCGAGAGAAACCCACTTCGCACGCTCAGGACGAAACCTAAGCTTCGCCCAAAACAAATCAGTCCCTGAAAATATCCCATAGCCCGAACCCAAAACTGAATCCAACTCCTGTACGTCACACTGTATCGCATCATCGCTATTTAGCGTTGCGGAGCGCACCGCATCCAGCGAAAAGCTGCGTATAGCGTTTACTGAATGACACCATGCATCCAGGTACCAATTATCACGATAGTAAACGATTCGTTGAGGGGAAACAGATCTCTTAGTCAACTCTTCTCTGGAGCGCACATAATATGTGAGTTCTAGTTGAGATTGCTGCATCAAAGAAAGTGCAATTACTTCAAAATGCTTAATACTCCGGCTCCGTGAGCCCATGTTAAGAATTTTAATCCGGTTCTTGATCACATCTACCGAGTATTCGCCTACTTCGATGAGATCACGCAATTTTTGTTTAAGAGGATCGAGTCTTTGCCCAAGCAAACCCGGTTGAATTTGACTGAGCAAAGACTCCATGGATAACAAAGCAAAAATCTCCGATTGATTGAACCAAATACCTGGAAGCTCATAGGCCTGATGATCTTCGACATGCTTCTCAAAGACATAGCCTCGCAATTCACGGTCCCAAATAATTGGGGCGCTCAAGCGATCCCGCATGTACTCAATGTCACGCTTAAACGTTGCCTTGGACACCGATAGCACCTCAAGAAAACGCTCTAAAGAAACCGATCTATTATCCCTTAGCAACCGATCAATTTTATAAAATCGCTCTGTTCGCTCCACTATCAATCACCCTAAAAATTTATCTAGAACCAGCGGAAAGCTTTGCACTTACTATTTCATGTCTCAGTATTCAAATAACTCAAAGATATCTTCATCATTTAGTATCTCCGATAAAACTAAAGGCGGTTTTTGATTAGGTGGGTAGTACACATAAACCGGAACACCCGACCTTCCAAACGTACTCAAGGAGTTAGTAATCTCAGCATCTCTGGAGGTCCAATCGGCTCTATAAGTGATCACATTATTTTTTTCAAACGCAGCTATGACGGCTGGATCGTTAAGCACAAGCTTCTTATTCACCTGACAAGTAATACACCAAGCAGCTGTGTAATCTACAAAAACAGCGCGACCCATTTTTCGATCCTCACTGACCTGAGACGATGACCAAGGCAACCAAGTGCCGTTCGTAATGATTTGCTGCGACGTCACCCGACCAAAAGAACTTACAATGTTGCTTAATCCAACTATCGCAATCAACAGGCTGATAACAATGAGAATTCTCCATGTCGCTAGTCGTATAATTTTTCGATACTGAACCTTACCAATCGCCCACCCACACAATGCAATAAAGACCAAAACGAACAGTACTTTAGATACAACGTGAATGTTTGTCTGTTGTCCCAATACCCAAATTAGCCAAATTACAGTTAAATACAGAGGCACACTTAATAAATTTTTTAAGGTATTCATCCATTCACCCGGCTTCGGTAACCAAGCTAGCAAATTTGGCCTCAACGAAATCAGCACGAAAGGAGCCGCCATTCCTATCCCGAGTGCCATAAAAGTAAGCATGCTCTCCGTAGCCCCCTGTGCTATGGAGAAGCCAATCGCCGCACCCATAAACGGAGCCGTACAGGGTGTCGCAATCACCGTGACCAGAACGCCTGAAAAAAATGAAGACAGTCGACCAAAATTCTTTGCAGTTCCACCAACTCCCTGCAAACTTGTACCGACCTCAAACAAGCCAGACATGTTCAAAGCGAGCATGAAAAATAAAACAATTAAAACCAATACGGTTACGGGATCTTGTAACTGGAAACCCCAACCCACTTGCTCCCCAAGCGATCTAAGGGCCAGCAATATGGCACCTATTAAACAAAAAGTCAGAATAACGCCTAGGGCAAATAATCCGGTCTCTTGGTAATGCTGAGCCCTCGAGCGCTCATCAAGCCCAATCAATGACATTAATTTTATGGCGATGACTGGTAGCACGCATGGCATGAAATTCAAAATTACTCCGCCTATCAAGGCAAATCCTATCGCCAACCATAAGTTAGATAGAGCCTCTCTCTCCTTGGAAATAACGGAAAGTGGTTCAAGCGTAGACATCGGCCTCGCGGTGCGCCTGATGTCAAAGCTAAAGACATCCTCACTCATCTTGTCAGTAAGAACTAAAGTACCTTCAAATGAATTTTTTAATTTTGCATAATCCATTGATAACTGACCTCTCAAGACTAAGCCGCTTCCGATGTCACCTAACATCTGAGTTGCCTGGTATTCAATGAGGCCGGGGAAAGCTGGAAAAAACTCAGCTGAAACAATAGCCTTCTCAAGCCTACTCAAATCAATACTCCATTGCTGATCCTCACTCACCGTTACCTCGAACCAGTCATCCGCTGCCTGTTTCGGCAATGTGTGAATAACTCGATCGATAGTGCTTGCTTGTGCAGTCATTACACCAGACGCATCAACCTCAATGTCTGTTGAAAGAACCGCATCGCCGGGTATGCATAAATCTTTACAAATCAACCATGAGACTTTAGCCGAAACCGGGTATATTCCTGGCACTACATCCCCTGAAACCGAGAACCGAAAAGGAAATATCACTGTCTGGTCGTAGCCGAAATTTACGAAATTATCCAACTTAAATTGACTGGGTGAGGGCCATAGGGTGGGACCAACTGTAAACCCTTCAGGCAGAAACCATTCAACTTGCGTAGGCAAACCAGTGTCCCCAGGGTTCTTCCAATAAATATGCCAATCCTCCTCAAGGGAGATTCGTATACCGAGGTATGAACTTTGGCCTATTTCTACCGGCTTGTATTGGGTAATTAGATCAAGATTTATGTGCTGACCAGAGACTCGACTGCGATCTGCCGCGTGAGCTGGAAACAACACAGAAACAATAATTACAGCAAGCCAGACAACGACGAATATAAAAATCTTGGATCGCATATTCAGTAGTTTAATTGACGACAATCAGATTGTTTAGTAATCAGCGTTGAGAAAACGTTCAAATCAATTGTCAACAGGCTGAGCTGGATATTGCGTCATTGGAGCCTCTTCTTTCATCTCGGATGATATTGGGTCTAAATCGAATTTCTCTTCCAAAAGCATCAACTTGTCCTCTATACGATTTAATCTTTCTAAATCCTCAGCGATCAAAGACTGTTGGTATAAAAGTTCATCTATACGATCCCGTAACAAATGCTGCTGTTCGCCGAGTTGCGGTTGAATCGCCTCCAGGTCGTCTACGCGCTCCAAAACAGCATCCAGGTCCTGAGAATCCAGCTTCGTAACCTGGTTAATTTCAACTTCGTCTAAACGGCTTAAAACTGCAGTAAGATCTTCCAAAGTTAACTTCGTAACTTGATTAACTTCAACCTCATCGAGTCGGCGCAACACCGCGTTAAGATCTTCCAAAGTTAGCTTAGAAACGTCGTCCAACTTTTTTGAGTCACTATCAACCCGTAGTAACTCGTTTTGGACTAAATATAGGTCGGCAGTGATGGCTTCGACGTTCGATCTTAAATCATTTATTTTGAAGACTTCTTCCTCGAGTTGAATATCTTTTTGAGTTAGAGAATCCAACTGAACCGATAAACTCTCAAGGGCAATAATTTGTTTTTGTACTTGCTCTATACGACGCGCTTGATTGGTCACATCTTCGCTCACCGTCGACACATTATCAGCGTTGTTGATAATTTGCTCGCCCAACTGCTGAATTAGAGTCTCTGAAACCTGAAAGCGCTGCAGTAACGTTTGATTAGCCTCTTCGAGATAGAGAACACGAGCAAGTAACTTTTTTTCTCTGTCTTCATAATTAACTTTTTTTAAATACGCCGCACTGATCGATTGAATCGTTGCCTCTATTGCATCTAAACGATTATTCAAGCCACTAAGCCGTTCATTGTTAGATACTTCCATTTCATCAATCGTAGCTTCTGTCTCAGTAAGGCGCGTTTCGGTACTTATTAAGTCTCGATTCGACTGAAGCAACTGCTTACCACGACTATCAAACTCGCTCCGTAATTGGTCTAAGAATATGTCGTGCGTTGCGGTATCACTTTTTAGTTGTGCAAAATCAGTTTTCAGTTGTCCAATTTTCTCAAGAATTTCATAATGCTTTTTCCAAGCTTCGGTCGTCTCTTTGCGAGCTTCAGCAGTCTCTTTCCGAGCTTCGGTCGTTTCGTTACGAGTTTCAGCGGCCTTCCGAGACGCCTCCTTTTGTTCTTTTAACCTGGCAGCATCGGCTTCGGTAATCGCTATTTTTAATTCAATAAGTTCACGAGCTAATTGATCAACCTCACCTACGAGGTCTGTAAAAGAAGGCCTAGATTCTCGAATTTTTTTAGCAGTTTCAATCGGCGCTCCCGGCCTATTTTGACCATATGCCATGGTCGCACTTAAATAAACGAGTAGAAGTGTAAATGTTATCTTCATCATGACTTAGGACCTTACGATAAAGTATTCTGTTTCTCGAACAATAAAGGGGCGTATTCACGCCCCTTTATTGTTTAATCTTACATGATGTGATTTTGATCAATAGACAAAATCTGCTCGTCGGTTTTGTTGCCAGCTGGACTCATCATGACCTAGCGCTATTGGCTTCTCAGATCCAAAACTAGTAATGGAGATCCGACTGCCTTGTATACCAAGAATTTCTAGGCCAGCCTTGACAGCCAATGCTCGTCGGTTACCTAAACCAATGTTGTATTCCCGACTACCTCGTTCATCACAATTTCCCTGAATTTCCACATTGAGGTCAGGGTTTGCCTTTAGGTACTCGGCATGCGCATTTATAACATCATCAAACTTTGGCACGATAAAACTTTTGTCAAAATCAAAATAAACCGAATCCGTAGGCATCCCTAGAGGCACATTTTCGTTAACTACGCCAGCAGTCCCTTCGTCCACAGCCTTGGCCGCGTCCGCTCTTGCTTTTGCGGCATCCGATTGAGCCTTCGCTCTTGCAGCAGCTTCGTCATCAGCCTTCTTCTGCTCCGCCAATGCTTTTTCCTCCGCTAATGCCTGCGCCTCTCGAGCCTTATCTGCTTCAGCTTGCGCGTTTTCTGCTTCAGCTTGCGCGTTTTCTGCCTCAGCCTGCAGTCGTTCCTGCTCCTGCTTCGCTCGCTCCAACTCTTGCTGTAATCGTTCCTGTTCAGCTTGAGATTCAGCCTGAATGTATTCAAAGTTGTCGGTAGATTCTTCTACGGTTTCTGCGGTTTTGCTAGTCGTCTGACATGCAACCAACGCAAAAGCGGAAGTTCCTATAAGCAAAAACTTTGCAAGGTTCAATAAAAATGTCATTTGTTCTTCCTAAGGATAAAGATGAAAAAATTAAATCTGTGCGTAATACAAACTTTATCAGCAGATAATAGCACAGTAAATGGATGATTTTTATAAAAAATAGTTAGTTTTCTATGAGTTTATAATAGGCACCTGAGGCTAACCACGTTCGAAGCACCTCACAAATTTACAACTTTTAAATAACTCGACCCAAATGTAGAATTCCATAGTTTTCAATATGCCAAAAACACAGCCGTCTACACGCGATCAATTCCTACACTTTCAAGCCATACCAACCCGTTGGATGGATAACGATGTGTATCAACATGTCAACAATGTTGTTTACTACTCATTCTTCGACACCGCAGTCAACCAGTTCTTAATCGAACAAAATGCGCTAGATATTGAACACAGCACTATTATTGGCTTAGTAGTGGAAACACAATGTCAATATTTTGCTCCAATAACGTTTCCACAAGTCGTAACGAGTGGTCTCCGAGTTGATAAGGTTGGGAAAAGCTCGATCCATTATGGAGTTGGATTATTTTGTGAAGACGATAATGATGCATCAGCTCAAGGAAGCTTCATACACGTTTACGTTGATCGATTAAGTAGACGTCCAGTTCTGATACCAAAGCCTATGTTAGAGGCGCTCATAAAAATTTCACCTTCTTTTTCATGAAATTACTGATATTTCGTGGAGTGCTATGAGCATACAATCAAGAATATACGAGGAAATATCGACCTTTTTTATAATTTTTTGCCGTCCACTGCAGAAGAACTAATGAACGCTAAACTGAAAAAGATTATAACGATCGCAACAACTATGCTAGCAGTAGCATGCCTGACGCCTAACTCCTGGGCGGATACCGATTGGGCCGATGATTTAACAGCGATATCTGAAAATGACTGGAGCTATGAGAAAGCGCGGCATCTCGTCGAACGCGCCGGATTTGGTGATATACCTATCAACATCGAGCGTCTTGCAACGATGGGGCCTAGAGCGGCCGTAAGGGAACTTGTTTACTTTCACAGCATTCCAAGTACGCTTCCCGACTTCGACCATTCAGGAATACACGATAGTGGCATTGAGCCCTTCCCAGCTTCGAGACCAGCAGCCACAAAACTAGCCAAAGAGACCGGAGAGGCCATAGGCGTCAAAGTTAAACCTGAGGGGAATCGCCGACTTCAACCGGTCGTTGATCGCTTTTTCTATTGGTTACGATCAAGCATGTTAGAGACTAGACGCGTCGCCCACTGGTGGGCGAACCGGATGCTTCTCACAAAGCGTCCTTTAGAAGAAAAAATGACACTTTTTTGGCATGGACACTTTGCCACCAATGAAGAAAAAGTAAGGGACTATCGAAAGCTACTAAATCAAAATCAAGTTTTTCGGGCTCATGGGACTGGTAACTTCAAAGATTTATTGATCGCAGTCTCCCAAGATCCAGCAATGCTTGCATTTTTAGATGCAGGGGTAAACATTAAAGGATCTCCAAACGAGAACTTCGCGAGAGAAATAATGGAACTCTTCACGATGGGCGTTGGTAACTACTCAGAACAAGATATTCGAGAAGCCGCCCGCGCGTTTACTGGCTGGAATTTCACCGACCTTCAATTTGTAGTAAACGCCAGTGAACACGATACATCGAATAAAACATTTCTCGGGCGCACTGGTGCATGGGATGGTCTAGACATCATCGATATGATTCTCGAAAAGCCGGTCACCGCCGAATACATCGCTGGGAAAATATACAAATTCTTCGTTCGAGAAGAGATCACTCCTGAGCTACAAAAAGAATTGGGGGCGTCATTCTATAGCTCAGGATACGAAATCACCCCTCTCCTTGAAAAAATATTTTTATCTAAGGATTTTTACAGTCCAGCATCGATGGGGACCCATATTAAATCGCCCGTCGAACTGGTTATTTCAACCTACAAGAAACTCGGTCTGGATGTCGTGCCTGGGGTGCCAGACTTTTACGACACGACAGAATCGCTAGGACAGATCTTACTGTTTCCACCCACGGTCGCTGGCTGGGCGGGTGGCCGAAGCTGGATAACACCCGGTCTTTTGCTAGCCAGGGGAAATTTTGTATATGACACGGTTTTTCCAAATATAAATTTCTTGCCCAGTGATCGATACCCAGAAAATTATCAAATTGGGGTTGTAGCAGAGCGGCTTGCAACGGGCGCAGACATTGCCACAGCAACGCAACCGGAGGACAGTTATGCCACCTCAGCGTCCAACAACATGGTTGATCGAGATGAGGAATTTAATACGCGCCTTGGCAGCTATCGTGGCTGGAGAATGGCCATCGAGAGAGTAAAACCAATAAGTAGAACGCCCGCTCGATTAAATTTAACTAAAATGGTTTTAGCGGCTAAGTGCACTAATACGGAAGAGGTTGTCGATTATTTAACTAAAAGGTTTTTTACGATTTCTATAGATCAAGACACAAAAAAATTAATCGCTGACTTCCTTGAGAAACAACTTGGTACAAACAACATAATAGACGCTCAAACTTTTTCGGAAGAAGCCGTGCGAGAAACGTTTCATTTACTTCTCTCACTACCAGAATATCAACTCGGCTAACTAGTCGCCAGAAATGATTAAAAAAACAACATTCAAACGTCGAGACTTTTTAAAACTGTTGGGTGCAGGTGCAGCAGCAGGTAGTAGCGTTAGCCCCATTTTCTCGCAACTTTCTCCGTTAGCTTTTGCTGGTGATGACACTTCGGATAAAAAAATTCTTGTAGTGCTTGAGCTCTCAGGTGGTAATGATGGGTTGAATACATTAGTTCCCTATGGAGATGATGCTTACTACAGACATCGGCCAACTCTTGGTATCAAACCTAATAAATTGAGGAAAATAGACGACCACTTCGGCTTTAATCCAGACATGTCAGGTATGGAGCGTCTATTTAAGGATGGGAAAATGGCTGTATTTCACGGATGTGGCTACGACCAACCTTCATACTCACACTTTACATCCATGGCATATTGGCAAACTGCAGCGCCGAACAGTGGAGAGTCCTTGGGCTGGGTTGGTCGCCTTGCCGATGCCCTAGACCCCAATGTAACGGCCAATTATTTAGTTAATGTGGATGCCACTCAATCTTTGGCGGTAGTCGCTAAAAATCACGTCCCAGTTGTCTTTGACGACCCAAAGGAGTTTGGACGTAAAGGCTTATTTAACTCGAGGCCACTCCTAGATAAAGACCGCGTCGCAACTAGTAACAGCTCACAAGCGCAGAGACGACTTTTAGAGTTAGCGAAGAGTGCCAGGCAAGCGTCGGAGAAGGTCAGATCAGCGTGCGAAAATTACAGTACACCGATTGATTATGGTATCGCGCCGTTAGACTTAAACAAAATAGCAGCCTTGATCAACGCGGATATGAATACCCGTCTTTATTACACATCGTTTAGACGTAATGCCTTTGATACCCACGTACAACAACCCAACCTACACCAACGACTATTAACTTATTTTTCTGACGCGGTATCGGGATTTTTCAGTGATATGGAACGTATTGGTCGCGCCGACGACGTAGTAATGCTCGTGTTCTCCGAATTCGGACGGAGGGTTGCTGAAAATACAAATTTAGGTACGGATCACGGAACAGCAAACAATATGTATTTGATCGGAAATTCAGTTAAGGGTGGTCATTATGGCGACCTCCCAAGTCTGACTGCGCTTACCGACGGCAATATGCAACACACGACGGACTTTAGGCAGGTTTATGCGACCGCCATAAGCGGTTGGCTGGGGTTAGAATCTCATGAACAAGTACTTCGATATAGATTCAAAGAATTCCCGGTTTTTAGTTAGTCCAGATGAATAGCATTCAACGTACGGTCAACCTTTAGGCAGGCCGACCAGTTACGGGAAACTGTGGGTCTGTATAACCCGGAGTCGACGGATGGCCTGGTGAGACCAGCTTATCAACAAATTGCTCGTCATCGGCATCGATTGCTACATTTAAAGCGCCATAATAGTCCTCCCACTGCTCCAAGGTTCTTGGTCCGCCAATCACGCTATTCACAATGGGGTTGGCTAAAACCCAAGCAACCGCAAGTTGTCCCGGCGTGATGCCTTTTTTCCTCGCATAGTCAACAAAATCTTTGGCGAGTTTGATAGATTCTTTGCGAAACTCAGTTTCCATCATGCGCTTATCTTTCCTACCGGCTCTTGTGCCTTCACTGGGTTCCTGGCCGACGTGATATTTTCCAGTTAATACTCCTCGCGCAATCGGACTAAACGGGACGACACCTAAGCCGAATCGTTTACAAACGGGCAAAATATCAACCTCCGGCATCCGATTGACAGCGTTATAGTAAGGTTGACATACAATCGGCGGAGGCACACTAAATTCTTTGCACAACATCAGGACCTCGGCTATTCTCCATCCTCGGAAATTTGATATCCCAAAATGACGAATCTTTCCCAAACGAATCATATCTCCCATTGTCGTAACAGCCTCGATCAACGATGTCGGCTCATAATCTCGGTGCAGATAAAATATATCGATATAATCCGTATCCAATCTGACTAAACTTTCATCCACGGATTTTGTAAGCCACTTCCTAGAAAGCCCACCTTGATTAGGCAATTCAGCTAGCTTTTGTCCCGCTTTAGTTGCTAGAACCCACCAATCTCTCGATGACTTAATAAGCTCTCCAACAATACGCTCTGACTCACCTTGCACGTACACGTCCGCGGTATCGATAAAATTTACACCGTGATCTTTCGCTGAGGATACAATTCGTTTCGACTCATTACGATCAGTTTGAGCGCCAAAGGTCATAGTACCAAGGCATAATTTGGAGACACTAAGTTGATTACTTCCAAGTGAACAATAATCCATCAATCTCTACCTCCGAGAAATTCGAGTTTTTAATCAAGTATTCACCATGATCTTATCTAATCTGTAAAATCATTACAGTAATAGTCAGATAACTCTTTATAAATGTCAGGAAAAGCGATGCAGTCGTTACCAGCTACCATGCAAGCCATTGAGATCACAGAACCGGGGGCACCTGAGGTTTTAAAGATCCAACAACGACCTCTACCTCACATCAAAGAGGATGAAGTTTTAATTAGCGTACATGCGGCGGGAGTTAATCGTCCTGATGTGATGCAAAGGACTGGACTCTACCCACCTCCGCCAGGAGTAACTGACATACCTGGATTAGAAGTGTCTGGGATTATTGTTTCAGTGGGGGCTCAAGTAACTGACTGGAACGTTGGCGATTCTGTTTGCGCGCTTGTCGCCGGCGGTGGCTATGCAGAATATGTAAACGCACCTGAATCACAATGCCTACCTATCCCTAAAGGACTAACTTATCGCGAGGCCGCCTCCCTTCCAGAAACTTACTTCACGGTCTGGTCAAATGTATTTGACCGAGCAAAACTTGCTGAGAAAGAAACCATCCTCGTTCATGGCGGGTCAAGCGGCATTGGGACTACAGCTATTCAACTATGTCGCGCTTTGAACCGCAAGATCTTTGTGACGGCTGGATCCGATGAGAAGTGTCGCACCTGCGAGGCTATCGGCGCAACTCAGGCCATTAACTACAGAAGTGAAGACTTCGCGGAACGTGTTATGGCACTAACCGATAACAAGGGCGTGGACGTAATCCTCGATATGGTGGCAGGTGAATATATACATCGCGATTTAAAATGCCTCGCAGATGACGGACGAATTGTGATTATTGCCTTTTTAGGCGGCGTTAAAACTAATCTCAATATGACTGATATTCTCAAACGGCGACTCACGATTACAGGTTCTACGCTGCGACCACGCTCTACCAAATTCAAATCAAAGATAGCTGTATCACTTCGAGAAAAAGTTTGGCCATTACTTGCATCTAGAGTTATTGAGCCTTTGATCTTTAAATCATTTCCGCTCCAAAATGCTGCTGAAGCTCACAGCCTTATGGAGTCAAGTCAGCATATCGGAAAGATTATCTTAGATATTCGTAATCAATAAAAAATGAAGTACATCATTGATAAGTTCGTGGAAGTTTTAACTTTAAATGCGGCGCCAGTTCAATCAAGGCCTGTTTATAGACATCTCGCTTAAATTCAATGACCGTATCTAATGGAATGAAGAACGAATGCCATCTCCAAGCATCAAATTCAGGATCTTTAGACTTTCTTAACGACACATCGCTGTCTCTTCCAACTAAACGTAATAAAAACCATATTTGCTTTTGTCCCTTATAAGTCGAACGAGTATCGCGGCGCACGAACTGCCGAGGCACATCGTAACGTAACCACCCATCTGTCCGTCCGATAATCTTCACGTGATGAGGCTCGAGCCCGACCTCTTCGTCCAGCTCTCGGTACATCGCCTCTTTAGGCGACTCCCCTTCTTGTATCCCACCTTGCGGAAATTGCCATGCATACTCCCGCACACGCTTGCCCCAAAAAACCTCATTACGTTTGTTGCAGATAATAATACCCACATTCGGACGGTATCCATCTCGATCAATCATGATCAAAACCCCCGTCAAAGCCAACAATAGATCTATTTTTACATACTTATGACGTATCTAGTTCATCAAGTGAAAAGTTTTTTCGCCTGTGACGATTGAAAAGACCGCATACGCTGGACCATGTCATCAAAATCCAGGCCCAAGGACTGTCTTAACTCTCGTGACAATTTAGTGATGCTGGCCATATGAGCAGCGGTTGGTTCCTTACAAAAAGCAAGCGCAACAATATTCCCGCCCTTGGGCGTTGGAATCAATGCGATTTGATCAAACGATGCCTCAATTTGCTTGATTCTAGATTTTAATTTTGGGTCGTTTGACCATAAATTTTGTATGTAAATACCCTGTTGCGTCAGGTGATTTTTTATTTTTTGGATAAATTCGTCTTCGGTAAAGCCAGCAGGCACCCCAGAACCGTCAAAAGCATCCAGCATAATGACGTCGTATTCTCCAGCGCTATCGATCCAAGTCATACCATCTGAATAAATCACCGACAATCTATCGTCGTCCTCAGGCAGGAAAAAGTACTGACGCGCAACATTTATAACTTGCTGAGAATTCTCGATAACACAAATATCTATCTCGGGAAGCATTTTCCAGATAAATTTGGGTATTGAGCCTCCACCCAAACCAATACAAGCCACTGAACGAACTCGAGCATGAAAAAGCATAAATGACATCATAGCTTTCGTGTAATCGAGAATCAGGTCATTGGGGTGGACTAGACTCATAGAGCTTTGCACTGTGCGACTTCCCAGGTATAGACTCCGAACACCCCGAGATTCGCTAACCTCCACCTCAGAGTCGATACGTGAATTACGAAATAGATTTAATTTTCTTAACATATTGACCTAAACACCTAAAGTAATCAGTTATTGTACGGGTGGTTTAATCACATAACTTTTTTTCATCGAGATAGAATAAGAGCTTCGTGAACACATAATTATCATTATCCAAAAATGCGTCTAACTCAATTTTTTCTAAACACGCTAAGGGAAGCCCCAACCGAAGCCGAACTTACCTCGCATCGATTGATGCTCAGAGCCGGGCTTATCAAGAAACTCGGTGGGGGTTTATATTCATGGCTTCCATTAGGGTTTCGAGTTCTTAAAAAAGTGGAAAATATTATTCGGGAGGAGATGGAACGAGCGGGTGCACTCGAGGTACTTATGCCCGCAATTCAGCCAGCTGAACTTTGGACAGAATCTGGGCGATGGGCAATTTTCGGTGAGCAAATGCTTAAAATTAAAGATCGACATGATCGTGATTTCTGCTTCGGGCCCACCCACGAGGAAGTCATCACAGACATCGCACGACAAGATATCAAGTCCTATCGCCAGCTCCCCATTAATCTTTACCAAATTCAAACCAAATTTAGGGATGAAATTCGTCCACGATTTGGAGTAATGCGTGCGCGAGAATTTCTGATGAAGGATGCGTATTCATTTCACACTGACTTTGATGACTTAGAGCGCGAATACCAAAACATGTTCGACACCTACTGCCGAATATTTGAACGCCTAGGCCTCAAATACCGCCCAGTTGCAGCAGATACAGGCGCAATTGGGGGGACTGGATCACATGAGTTTCATGTTTTAGCGGACTCTGGAGAAGATGCAATTGCGTACTGCCCTGAGTCCGATTATGCCGCAAACATTGAATTAGCCGAAGCAGTGGCACCACAAGATATTGAACCGCAAAGTATGGATTCTTTAACAAAAATATCAACTCCAAAAGCGACAACATGTGAGGACGTAGCGATTCATCTTAAAAAATCAACGTCAAATATTTTAAAGACCCTTGCGCTAGTTGCGAACAATGAATTTGTTCTAATTCTCATTAGAGGTGATCACCAACTCAATGAAATCAAATTATCAAAAATTGACGGTATGAATGAATTTCGTTTTGCGACGGATGAGGAAGTTCAAAACTATTTGGGGTCTCCGATTGGTTTTATAGGCCCTGTGAATATCGATTCGAATATTCGGATTATCAGTGACCGTGCAGCTCAATTAATGGTGAATTTTGTTTGTGGCGCTAATGAGAGAGACTACCATCTAACTGGCGTCAACTTTGACCGAGATATAAAAAACAATACAGAGGTTGCAGATATCCGAAACGTGATTTCAGGAGATTTGAGTCCAGATGGCAACGGGACGCTAGAAATCTGCAGAGGAATCGAAGTTGGCCATATCTTTCAACTCAGGACAAAGTACTCCGAGCTCCTAAAATGTCAATATCTCGATAAGG
>ENA-OWPI01000122-OWPI01000122.1-marine-metagenome-genome-assembly--contig:-NODE-122-length-112077-cov-12.392214_pt1 | contig 112077 bp, 80 predicted proteins | sample MGYA00238138_ERZ651775 | MGnify/ENA primary metagenome ERZ651775 (study PRJEB26906, sample SAMN06265043) | marine metagenome | isolation source: Helgoland LTER site | place: Germany:Helgoland, sampling... | reverse complement strand
AACCCTAAACCCTAAACCCTAAACCCTAAACCCTAAACCCTAAACCCTAAACCCTAAACCCTAAACCCTAAACCCTACATTTAGGGTGTGCTAGGGTTTGAAACCCTAAACAATAGGGTTGGACACCCTAAATAACGGGCGGGTCCATTTTCTCGCGTTTACGCTCGAACTAGCCCAATTAAACACCATGGAGGCATGTCAAAGATAGATACGCATCCATAGTTGACTTTTTAATTTGTACATTTGCGATTTGAGTGGATTTCATGAATGTTTTGTAATTTCTTAGGGGATTTTTAGGGGATTTTTGTTTTTCTGCTTTAGGGGAGTTCCGTTTTTTTCTAGGTTTTTTTAGGGGAGTTCCGGATTTTGAAGTAGTACATCTGCAAAAACCCTTCATACGTGCGTGTTACTTTGTAATATATATCGTACTGTGCTACACAGTACCTAGGTACTTTGGGTATGTGATTATTTGACATTCAATTTCAACCGAGTTTTTCGACAGCACCCTTTCCGGAAAGGACATCGAAGCAGAAGAAATTGCACACCGGCTCTTCGGCGTGCGAAATTGATTTGATGACTTCATTGGCGAGTAATCCGCCAACGATAGCCGCTATAGCGGGCATTTCTATCCTATTATCTAAAAAGAGCGCTAAGTCTTCCAAAGATACACCATCAACGACTTTATCTCCATCTGGAAGCTTTGAGATGTGCTCGCGTACTTCCTCGAGGGTCGGCTTGAGATTCATCAACTCCAGCTGTTTCAACGCGCAAAAAATGGGTGTGAATTTACAACTCCTTTTTGGTTTGAAGTTTGCAAATGACGTCTTCTGAATCGCACTGCCGAACGATTCGAAAGGTTTCGTCAAAAGAGCTGATTCTTTTCCATCCTCGTTGTTATCGCTGTCGTGTTTTTTCCGTTCGATGAACTCGAACGCGTCACCGAGGTCACTAAAGAAATATCCATGGTTCGAACTACTTTCCGTCAAGAAGAAGGCTATTTTTCGTTCACGGCATACCTCGTTCAAATGTTTAACGGTATTTGCGTGCACTCTTCGTCCACAGCAAATGACGACGTCGTAGTTCTCTCCTAAGATTGCGCTGGCTGCGTCTTTGTCTTCTTCTAAGTCTTCAAATTTGAAATCAGCAGCAGAAACTTCACCGAAAGGATTCATCTCTTGCAACGATTTCGCCGCTGCTTCTGCGACGGATATCTTTTTCGCTCTATCTTCCACGGAAACTAGGAAGCTTAGTGTCTCTTCTTCTTCTTCTTCTTTTGCCTTTCCTCGGCACAAAATAACTTTAGATACGCCCGCGAGCACGATATTTTTAGCACATTCTAAAAGCGTTGGCGATTCTGCTCCAAGTATGAGCACGCGTGCTTTGGCAATCTTCAACTGCGTAGACACTCCCCAAACTCTCAATTGACGATCGTACATCTCCGCTTGAGCGTCCGTGAGTTTCATGCTCGGATGTTCCTCGTCCTCCTCCTTGTCGTCGTTGTTGTTGTTGTTGTTGTTCTTCATCTCTTCTTTATTTGTTTGGAGCAAATTCGAAAAAAGAAAAGCAAAGCTTTTTTGCAGAAAATTTGAATGTTCTCCTCACAACCTCCTCAAAACACTCACGATATTTTACCCAGACGCTATGGGTTTCGCCACCGCAGCTAGCGTAACCAAAGAATCTGAGGATGTGAACGTCTACTCATCGTACGTTGCGAACTTTCTTTCAAACGCGTCTTGGAACGTGCACTCTTTCGAGCAAAAGAGTTCGAGCGAGAAGTTAAAAGCGGAATTAAATTTCCTCTTCTCTTTCTCCCATGTCGCGAGAAGACACAAAATGCGCGAAGTGCCGCAGCACAAGTTCTACGTGTGGCTTTTGGATATCATCAGACGCGATCGTTCGGGGAGCGAACAGCCGCTAGACGATATGAATTGCATACGGCAAGCGGTGAACATAATGAGAGATTTGTTCGATGTTGCGCCTAACATCATCTGGAACTCACGGAAGAAAGAGCTGACGACGAATATTCACGCGTGGACGCCTTTAGATAGCGAAGAAAGACGAGCGAATGATAGCATGAATGCATCGTTGATGTCTCCAAGAGATAAAACGTTCAACTTGGGTGGTTCCGTTGGTGCTTCTCGCGGCATCGGCGGTTTCCGAGATACCGAAGAGCGAGAAACGCTGAAGAACGCGACTTTCTTCGTTTCCACGCATCATCGAAATACCGGTCCGAGAGAGGATTGGAAGTCCTTCGTTTCGCTCATAGAAGAGAGCATGTACACGCCAGAGCAAATTGAGAAGATGAATCGTTCTTCCCGCGCGGCGACTGCTTTGCGAAAATCCAGGAGAGGAGATGAAAAAGACAAAGAACAGAACGAAAAAGAAGAAGAAGAAGAAGAGGCGAAAACGACGTGTTCGTACGATCAGTGCTTTGGATCGACGCTTTTGTTGGGGCACGTGGCGTATGTGCTGGAATACGATTTGACCGTGCGAAAGGCGTACGCGATTACGGAACGTAAAAAGAATACAAGAAAAGCGCTCGAAAACGTTTTTGATATTTTCAAGCACTCTTTGGTATACAGATTATTCAGCATTGAAGCAGATCAGACTGACGTTTTAAGAAAGCTCGCGCATGCTGTGATGCGTGGATGCGTCGAAGACGAGGATAGTTTAGAAAAATTAATCGGAGGAGGAGCGAAGAAAACGACGCCGGAGGAGTTGGCACGCTTCAAACGCATCGACGCCTCGACAAAAGAGCTTTCTAAATCTGCTGCTTCCATCATGAATACGCTGTTATCATCGGTATGGGATTTGAAGGAGGCAAATATTGCATTGTCAAAATTTGCATTATCGCAACAACGCGAATCGAGCGCGTCTTTATCGCCGCTTGGTGCGTCCGTAACTGCGCGCAAGAGTGTGTTCGATAGGATGGAAGACAATGTATTTGACGCGATCAAGGACGTTGTTCTAGTTGAAGCCAACAAGAATAAATATGGCGGCTACAAGTTTGCGGCAAATTATCTGCGTTCCCTTGGAAGCGATGAAGTAAAGTTAGAGATGTTTCGACGATGTATGATGGAAAAAGTGGATACGTCGAGGATCGGAACAAATATCGCGCGAGATAAGTTCCCGGCGTTTTCGAAGGACGATAAAGTCGAGCTAGTGGATGAATTGGGGACGTTACTGTGTGAGAATTACAAAGAAACGAGGGGTGCTGTAAAAGATAAACTCTTCAACCTCGTCAACCTCGTCTCTTCGAGTTCGAAAGTCCTTCTCGAAAACAATGACGATTCGAGGAAAAAGCAAAAGCTCGTCGCAGCGCACGTAGAATTAGAGAAACAAATCAGCATGGGAAGCACGACGAGTAAAGAAGCAGAGTCTCGCGCGAACTTCGTATCGAGTGTAGTTTTAGGATTGTAGGGACGTTATATCGTTTAGCCCTCCTGATTAAGAACTAATAGGCACCCTAGCGTTAAGCGTTTCTTTTTTCAATTTTACCTAATTACTCATCTTCATTTTTTTGAAAGAAAGAGGAAAGGAAAACTCAGCTTGCACACGAGGCGCACCAAGATCTTTAATGTATCATGGAGATGATGGAGGACGAGGAGCGAAGAGAAGATTCTCACGTAGATGCGTCGAGTACGGCGAAAACGCCCAATCCAAACTGGACGCGTTTCGGTGGATTGCATCAACCGAAAACGTCAGCACCGAAAACGTCAGGAACAAAAACATCGCGCTTAGGGACCTTGAGAGAAGAAGATTCAATGTTAACCCCTACCTCGACTTTATCAGATACACGAACCATCACGAATGCTATCAATGGAAGAAAACCGCCAAGAAATGCTAGCGCAGATATGCCACCACCTCCCGCGCGCGCTATAATTACGCCAGAGGTTTGGAACGACGACGGGTATTTCGACGAGAAATTTACAGTTGAAAACGAAAGAGAAGAAGCATTTTGCGTCTATCGCGCTGCAGATATTGGGATTATACCTGATGGTGATGGAAAAACAGTAACAACAACAACGTTGGTGTGTTTGCACGGGTGCCCGTACTCCTCGCTTTCGTGGGCGCCGTTCGTGAAAGAGTTCAGAAACAAATGTAAAACGCAAACAAAGGTTGAGATATACGCCATCGATTTGAGACATCACGGAGAATCGATATCGATGCGCGACGGCGGGAGCGACTTTAGTTTAGGAAGAATGGTAGAAGATGTCGCGATGATTTTAAAGCACTTATTTTCGCAAACAGAAATAGATCGAAAGTGTGTTCTCATCGGCCACTCGATGGGTGCTTCTGTAGCGAGCTCTCTCGCGCTACGAGAAGACATGTGGACGAAAAACGTAAATGATAAAAATAAAACATCGTTAGCTGGTCTGATCGTCGTCGATGTCGTCGAAGGGTCGGCACTAAAGGCTTTGCCGATGATGTCTTTACAGCTATTGAATCGGCCCACTTCCTTCCGAACGATGAGAGACGCATTCCGTTGGTGTTTGGGATTTGGAGGGAGCACGAAGAGCGTAGAATCAGCCCGGATATCGTTCCCTTCGCAGTTGCACCAGAAAAGCGAAGGCAACAGCAGTAGTTTTAGTGATAGCAATAGCGAACGAGAGGACGCGTCGTCTCCGTTTACTTTTCGATGCGACGTTGTGAAGACGGAGCCGTATTGGAAGGAATGGTATTTGGGTATGAGTGAGAGATTTTTGAGCGCGAAAACTTCGAAAGCGCTCCTTCTGGCAGGGACCGACCGATTGGATACGCCTTTAACGATAGCGCAGATGCAAGGCAAATTCCAGATGGTTGTGTTTCCAAACAGCGGGCATGCGATTCAGGAGGATGAACCAGAAAAGTTTACGCAAGTTGTCCAAGATTTCTTGACGCGATATGTACAAAATTAATTCATATTAATGAAACGATGGTCTACCATTTATCTAATTATCATTCTAAACCAAAACAACAATTCAAACAAAACCTGAGCATTCTTCTTCTTCTTCTTCAAAAAATACCCGGGATGACTTTATACGGCACTATAGAGCAATATTGTTTCCAGTACGTTCCGTACTTCGCAGCGCACCTTCGGTCGTCGCGAACGGATCGATCAAACAATAGTATCGTCAAAAAGATGACGTAGGAGTACGGCACGACTTTATCGAATCCAGCCGGCAAAGTCCAAAAGAACGATGCCGCTATCTCCGGCAAGTAGTGGAAGTGCCTCGAAATTGACCACCACCCGGAAGCTAATAACAAAGACGTTTTCGATTCGCCTTCGATAGTTTCGTACTTCGCCTTGATCATTCGTGGTTTTTTGCCCCAAACGAGCATGTTACCTTTGGTTCGTCTCGCTTCTTGTCGCTGACGATCGGAATCGTAATTAATCCAAATGGATAACAAGCCCGCGACGACGATGGCGCAAAATTTCGTCGTTCCGAGCTGTACCGCCGGTTTGATTGAAGAAATATACAACGCCGGAGATACATACAAAGAAGGCACCCACACCAAACAACCCCAGCAAATGTAATACCCTGCTCTGTCGTGCATGATATCCATGGAATTGAAGTATCCAGTTTCCCAGTAGAAGAATTTCGCGTTGTACGAGCACATGAGAATGACGCAAGCCAACACCGAGTCGGCGAGGAATCCGTCGCGTTCGTATTGATAGCACGCAAACACGACGGGTAAAAGAGCCCAGGCCATCATACCAAATCTGCAGTTCGTGAATTGCTTGACGTTGAGAGGACCGAACTTTGGATATAATTCCGTGCCCCAATAGAAGTCGTACAGAAACGAACCGTTGCTTCCCGAGTCAGAGTCCGTCGGGAAATACAAACCTTTAAAGGTGAGGAAGAGACAGAAAAATATGGCAAACATGGACATCGCGAATAACATTTCTCCGAACAAATCGTACACAATCTTTGGCGAGGTTAATCCGAAATGCCAAGCGGCGAAGAATCCCGCGTAAGTCGTAATCAAAGACAACACGCCGTTCGCTTTGTATTCGGGAATGTTCCCGTTTGCAGTAACTGGACCGAAATGCTTTTTCCCAGGTAAATACAACTGCAATAACGCTTCGAACGTGGCGTAGGAAAGTAAATGCACGATTGCGTCTTTTGTCGGCCACGGAAGCATGTCTTTTAAGTATCCTTTGAATGTTTTCCTCGATATACTCGAAACGAGGTTTGAAACGCTTCCGTTTCTGTTGACGAACACGTCCCAAATCATCACCGCTAAGAACGGCGTCGTTGCGATTAACAAGATGATACCGGCTGCGTTGATGAAGGCGCCGTACTTGTCGGCATCGCCGCCAGAGCCCCAATGTTGCTCTTGCGCGTTCTTCTTCTTCTTCTTTTTCGTCGTCGTCGTCGTCGTCGATGGCTTTTTTATTCCTTTATTCTTTCGGCTCTTCGGCGTCGGTGATGGAGACTTCCTCGACGACTTTTTCCCCGCTCCCGTTCTGCTACGACTCGACGAACGCGCCGCGCGAGTGGATGTACCAGCAGCAGCCATCGTGCGTTGTTGTTGTGGTAGTGGTGGTGGTGGTGGTGGTGGTGAGAAGTGACGACTTTGATTGATTTGATTGACTCTTCTTTAATTTTTAATCAGTCACACAAAAGGAAAAGTGACAAACAAAAAAGAGAAAAAAGATCAAAAATTTGGAAAACAAACAAACACCACAAGAAAATAACAAACGAGAGAGAGTGAGAGAGATACAGAAAGAACACTTCGTGCGCGCGCACTCCTCATTTGGAACTTGCACACGTACCACTTTAAATCGATACCACTACGTATCGTGCATCGCGCGATAATCATACTCAGTAGTGGTGGTGGTACGAGAAGCAGCAGTCATCGAGCGCGCGCAGGAGAAGAAGCATTGCTTCCGTCATCCATAGAGAGACTTGTGGAGGAGAGTAAAAACAAAGATGGACACGGATGAAAAGGTCTCGGCGCAACCTGGGTCGCTTCCACCAATGTCCGCCGCTGCTGGAGGAGGCGCGTTCGCCACAATCAACGTCTCGCCGTTCTTATGGTAGGTTTTCTTACGTCTTATTCTTATTCTTCTCGTTCTCGTCGCACTCGTCTTGCGTGTGACTTTTCATCTTCATCGTGGGGGTGCCTTTTCTCCTTCTTTTCCCTCCTCCTAAATTCTCTCTTTCAACAAAAACTGCGCGCGCGCTCGATACTAATGAATGAATATTTCTCTTCTCATCAATATCATCATCAATAATAAAATCAACAGGAAAACGTGGAACTTGGTGTCGAACCCTGCAAACGACGACGTCATCTCGTGGACGGCGAACGGAAGAACGTTTACGGTGTGGAAACCAGATTTGTTAGAGGAGAAATATTTGCCGGAAACGTTCAAGCACTCAAATTTTGCAAGTTTTGTTCGACAGCTGAACAACTATGGTTTTCGCAAGTGTCACTCGGATAGATTCGAATTTGGCGTCACTGGGTTTGAGAAGAATAAGCCGGAGCTGTTGACGACGCTAAAAAGAAACGAAGCGCCGCGAATGAAATCGAAAACAGAGTTCGCGAAAGATACAAAAAAGAAAGAATCGAAAACATCGATCATGAAAGCGACACCGACGACGTCGCCACGACAAGGACGAGCGCTACCAGATTCGAATGAAGCTGGAGGAGAAGAACGAACAACGACAACGACCGGAAGAAGAGGTAGTGGAAGAGAGAAGGGCGCCCCAAGTGGTGGTCACACGGCTCTTGAACTCGGCGCGTTTGGAAATTTGACCGAGGAAGTCGATCAGCTTAAACGCGATCGAATGGTTTTGTTGAAAGAAGTCATGCGTTTGCGATTAGAACAAGACGACACGGCAACGCAGATGCGCATGATGGAGCAAAGAGTACAACAAAATGAACAATTTAGCGCGCAAATGCGTTCGCTTCTGGAAACGCTTCAGCAGAATCCAAAGCTCGCTATGGAGTTTGGAGAGCAATTGAACAACGTTTCGAGATTTGCTCCGCGAAAACGTCGACAATCCATTCCGTTGTTAGGAGGAGGTGAGAGGAACGAGGGAAACACGATTAATGGCAACTATAACAATAATAATGGAAACAGCGACCATGAATCGCAAATGCTCCTCGAAACGAGCACGAATCACGCGAATCACTTGCGTTTGCAAGAAATTATAGACGAACAAGAGAGAGAACCGAGTCCCAAGATGTTCCCGAACGGCAACTTCGCGCTCGTCCCGACACCGGACAAGGACACTGGTTTGGCGCAGTTTACGTGGCAAGAGATCATGGAAGCAAATACTCCATCGGATACGTCCACTGAGAGCTTGCGACAAATGGTTGAAGGCATGTCGAAAGAGGAGGAAGTTGGTAAAGACCAACAGGCGTTCCTTTCGAGCATCTTGGAGAGAACAAATAGTGGTCTCTCGAGCGACAGAATTGCTCAAGAATTGGGCGCAGTGAACGATAGTACGTTACCGTCGGCGCGCAGTCTCGAGAATCAGTTGAGTCTGTCCTTTTTAGATTCAGAGGAAATGACAAACTTGGTGAACGACATGAAGTTGTCCCAAAAGAAAGGCGGAGAGAAAAAGTAAACAAAAAGAGTTAGCGCGAGCGCCGTAATTGTGCTCGATAGCGACACCAATATAAACAAAGTAGCATTGTTGTATTACACGTCAACAAAAAAAGCAAAGTATAACACATGCATTGTACGGTACCGAACGCCGCGGTAAGGCGTCCCAGACTTAACCGCATTCAAAAAGAAAAAATCCTTCTCCACCATTTATTTGGCGACATCGATGTTCGTAAACTCTTTCCAGACGTCTAAAGATACGCGTTTGGTCATGGACTTGATTTGCGAGTTTGGTCCGAGCTCGTACAACTTCGTTTTGCCCTCGCTTACTAAGTTCTTCAACGTCGCTTCCCACAAAACCGGCGAGACGAGTTGTTTCGTGAGCATGCGAACGATGGATTCCTTGTTCATTTCCGATAACGCGAGACGAGTGCCCAGAACGTTCATGAAAATGGGAATCTCTGGTTTCGAAATCTCAATCGTCTCCAGGACGTTTTTGAGATTTTCGGCGGCGGAGTCCATGCGCGAGGTATGAAACGCACCCGAAACGGCCAGATACGCAACTTTCAACGCACCCTCGTCTTGCGCCTTCTTTTCTACTCTCGCGAGCGCGGATTTGTCGCCAGAGACGACTCTTCCTTGCGGGAAGAGGTAGTTTGCGATTTCGAGGACTTCGTCTTTCTTTCCTTCGCTCTTGACGTTTTTGACAATCTCCTCCAACTGCTCGTCTTTCAAGCCGACAACGGTAAGCATGCCGTGATCACCCACTTTCGCGGCGGCGGCCATAGACTCGGCGCGAACTTTGACGACTTTTAAACCGTCTTCGAAAGAAATCGCTTTCGCGAAGACCAAAGCGCAATACTCGCCCAAGGATAAACCGGCGACGGCGCTCACTTTCGACTCATCGAACGAAGGATCGTCGAGTTTTAACTTTTCCACCGCGGCGAGTCCCGAGAGATACAACGCCGGCTGCGCGTACACGGTTTCGTCGAGCTTTTCTTTCGGCCCGTTGATGCAAACGTCCAAGATGTCGTATCCGAGAATTTCTTTCGCTTTTTCGCACATCTCCTTCACCTTCGGGATGTCTTGGCAACTTTTCAACATGCCAACGCTTTGCGAGCCTTGACCGGGGAAAAGAAACGCAATCGGAGAGTTGTTCATCGTCGATGGATCGATGACGGAATCGTCCGTCTTCCCGTCTTTTATCGTGATGTTTTTGAGTTCGCCTTTCGCCTCGGCGATTTCGAGCTCGATTTGCGCCTCCAGCTCTTGACGCTTCTTGCGACGTTGCTCTTTGAACAGGCGCTTTTCCTCCAACGCTTTTTGACGTCTGCGGCTTTCGGGATAGTCCGGTTTGTAGTCGTGCGCCCAAGTTTGCACGACGTCCAAGCCGTAATCGTAAAGCGTCCACCAGCAGCCAAGATCCGGATGGCATCTTGGCTTTTTCGGGACGTCGGCGTACTTGTCGATGAGAAACTGCAAACGATCTCTCACGTCGTCGTCTTGAATCGCGACTTGAAGCGGAGTTTTCAAACCAGGGTCCAAATACGGGTCGTAGTCGTTGGTGGTGATCGTAGGATCGGCGCCTTCCGAGAGTAAATACTCAAAAAGTTCGAGGTACCCGTCGTATTGCGCGAGATACGCCGCTCGATGTAACGGAGTGTACCCCTTACCGTCCCTTTGATTGACGCATGACGGAACGTTTCTCACGATGTGGTGCACCATGTCGAGCTGTTTGTACGTCGTGGCGAAGTGAATTGGTCCTCCCGCACCGTTATCTTGGGTCCAAAAATACGGATCGGTCTCCATAATCAATTCGGCTTGTTCGGGATCTCCGAGACGGAAACACGAATAAAACGCAAAGGGTTGAAACTTTGGCTGTGGAGGATACCTCCCGGCTCCTGTTGTGTTGTTGATGATGATTTGTTCGCAAGAAGAAGAATATAAATGTCAGTGGACAATGCGTTTAAGTCCTTAATGAGGTTTCAGAATGCGTGCGCGCATTATCCGCGCGTATAAACCATGGCGTCCTCGAGGTGTGTTTTTTTTTCTTCGTAACGCTTCTTCTTCAAATCAAATCAAAACAAATCAAAATGTGATTTGTTCGATCATGCGGGGAGGGAGGACAATAAAAAAAAAGGTTTAAAGAAAGGAGTCGGTTATGAGCGATGACATAAAATGATCGGTCTCCTCTTTCGCGCGCGTACCAGTCATGTCGCGCGGCATCTTGTTGCTTTCGGTCGCGTTTAAATGTCAGTAAAAAGAAAGTTAGTGGACGTGTTTTTTTTCCTCTCTGGTTTTTTTTGTGGGAAAGAGTTTTTTGTTTTGCTTTTTGTTTGTTGTTGTGAAAAAAATTCTCCTCGCTTTTGTTTCCTCGACAAGTCGAAATTTCTTCCTCAAAAAGCTTTCACTCTTTTCACTCGACCAGACGTAAACGAGGAGACAATCAAGAATGTTTTTTTCTTCCTCGCTCGCTTTACGGCGCGTGGCTTCGCGAAATGCGAAAGCGTGGATGAGTGCTACGCATACTACCAACGATGAAACCACGATGGTGATGTCCATGAGAAGACTTTTCGCGGCTTCGTTGGAGAGAAGATGCGCGAGCACGTCGACGACGACACACAAATCTTTCACGTCTCCTCCTCCTTCCTTTTTCCTTCGTCGTCGTCACCATTCTCACAAACAACAACATGATCAGTATCTTCGCAGAATGATGTATTCAACGAGTAGTGGTAGTGGTAGTAACAATAACAACAGTCCAGTCGGTTGGAAGTCGTTGCTCTTGCTCGTCTTGACGGGTTCGGGAGTTTTGTTTTTCTTTGAAAACGAAAAGAAACGACGGATGAAATCCATCGCAGAAAACCAAAAAGGCGTCGGGAAAGCGGCGGTGGGTGGGCCGTTTGAACTCATCAACGCGGCGACGAACAAAAAGTTCACGGATAAAGATTTACTCGGGAACTTTTGTTTGATTTACTTTGGGTTCACGACGTGTCCAGACATATGTCCAGACGAGCTGGAAAAAATGTCCGAGGTGATTGATATCGTCGAGAAGGAAACGGAGAAAAAAGATAACAGTAGTAATACCCCGTCGTCTGCAAATAAAATACCACCGCTCGTGCCGGTGTTCATTTCCATAGATCCAGAGAGAGACACGACCAAAGTTGTCAAGGAATACGTGAAAGAGTTTCATCCGAAACTTATCGGTTTAACCGGATCGAAAGAGCAATGCGCGAAAGCGGCGAGAGCGTATCGCGTGTATTATCACAAGACGAACGAGTCATCCAAAGATTATCTCGTCGACCATTCGATCATCATGTATTTGATCGATAAAAGAGGTGATTTTGTCGCGTTCTACGGGAAGAATTACGAAGCGCGGCCGATGGCGATGAACATTCTTGAACACATCTCTTCTGTTTCCAACGACCAAAAGTAGAAAAAATACCGAGTATTGGTTTACACTAGTAGTAGTAGTTCGCGTAGTTTAAATAAAAGTAGTTGTAGAAGTAGTACTCGCGTTGATAGTAGAAAGAAGGAAAGTTTGTATACCATGCGTGTAATTGTTATGACTAGTGCACGTAGTGAATTTATATGGAAAAGAATAATAATATAAACGACGCGATAAATGCAGTTTTATCATTGTATATTATTTAGAGCGTAGCCATGACTTCGTTCGCCATTTTGATGGTGTACGCGATGTCTTCGTCCGAGTGTTGCATACCGGTGAAACCAGCCTCGTATTGAGACGGAGCCAAGTACACGCCTCTCTCTAACATACCTCTGTGCCATCTACCAAACTTGTCCAAGTCCGACTTGGTCGCGTCTTGGAAGCTCTTCACCGGTCCTTCGCAGAAGAAGAAGCCGAACATGCCTCTGATGTTGCCCCCGCAGACGGCGTGGCCGTTGTCCTTACCGGCTTTCAAGATGCCTTCAATCAAAGTCTTCGTCTTTCTGTCCATCTCTTCGTACGCACCCGGTTGAGATAAGATGTTCAAAGTTTCGATACCCGCAGTCATCGCCAACGGGTTACCAGACAAGGTACCCGCTTGGTACATCGGACCAGCAGGAGCGACGATTTCCATGATTTCTCTCTTACCGCCATAGGCGCCAACTGGTAAACCGCCACCGATAACCTTACCCATCGTGGTCAAATCCGGAGTGACACCAAAGTACGCTTGCGCGCATCCTTTATCGACACGGAATCCAGTCATGACTTCGTCGAAGCACAACAACGCGCCGTTGGCGTCGCATTCGGTTCTCAAGCCTTCGAGAAAGCTCTTGTCCGGGACGATGAAGCCAGAGTTACCGACGACTGGCTCAAGAATGACGCCCGCAATTTCATCCTTGTTTTCCGCAAAGATCTTCTTGACGGACTCGATGTCGTTGTAAGACGCGCACAAAGTCGTGCCAGTAGCACCTTTCGGGACACCCGGGGAATCCGGTAAACCCAAAGTCATGACGCCGGAACCGGCTTGGACCAAAAACGGATCCGCGTGACCGTGGTAGCACCCCTCAAACTTGATAATCTTCTCGCGACCGGTGTGCGCACGCATGACTCTCAACACGGACAAGCACGCTTCGGTGCCAGAGTTGCAAAATCTAACCATTTCCACGGACGGAACTCTGTCGATGACCATCTTCGCCAAAGTGTTTTCTAACTCGCACGGCGCGCCGAAGGAGGTACCTTTTTCGAGTTGCTTGATCAACGCCGCGTTGACTTGGTCATTGGCGTGACCGCAAATGGCCGGACCCCATGAGCCGACGTAGTCGACGTACTTGTTCCCATCGACATCGAACGCATCTTTATTATTAGTATTATATGTATAATAAAAAGTGTTGTTGTTGTTGTTGTTGTCAGTATTTTTTTTTAGAGAGGAAGGAGTTTTCTCGAAAGAATTTTAGAAAAAGGAACAAAAAAAAGAGAGATCTTTTCCTCTCGCAAAAAGCCGAAAGAGAGAAAAGAGTTTTATCCAATCGGGAGGCGACTGGCGGAAGAGGAAAAACGAAACAACGCACATGGTCCTTTAACTCTATCAAAAACGATCGGTTGACCGCCGACGGACTTGAACGCTCTGACGGGGGAGTTTACACCTCCCGGCAACAAGTCTTGCGCCTCCTTGAAGATCCTCTGTGAGTTGTCAGTCTTAAAAGCCGCCTTGGTGATGGTGACGATTTTCTTTTGTTGATGGCAACTCTTTCTCGATCGGACGGAGGAAGAAATCTTCTTCGTTTGAGTGCCAAACTGCGTGGAAACGTTGCTCGTGGAAACAGCAAACATGTTCTTTGTGTTCTTTTAGGAATAGTAGTAAATGAATTTAGAGTGAATGCGTAATAATAATTGGCTGTCGTCGTCGAATACGTTTTGTTTTCGAGCGTTTGCGTTTTCTATCTCTATCTACTTTTGGCGATTTGATGTGTTTGCATGCTTTTTTTGCATGTAGAAGAAAAGAGTCCAAATTAAAAACACTAAACAAAAACTGTTCATAGTTTTACTCCTAAACCCTAAGAGTTGCTTATGGCCAAAAAGAATTATCCGAAGAAAATCTGAAGATCGAGGGTTCGATCCCCTCCTCAGTCAGTCAAATATTAATGGCTGTGTGGCCTAGTGGATACGGCGTCAGACTTCGACTCCATTTTTTTTGCTCGCGCGTGGTGTTGTTGTTGGTTTGTCGTTCGCTGGTTTAAAGTTTATTCTCGCTGCCAGATTATGGCTGCTGCTGATTTCTTTTTTCTTTCCGAGCGAACAAACTCCCTTTTTTCATCCAGATTTCAAATAAATTTCGCGAAAACCCCTCAAGTCCATCCGCCGTCCGTGTAGTGGTGGATACAAAATATAATACCCACACACATTCCATCAACAACACAACAACAACAACAACATGTCGGACAACGAAGGTGGCGGTGCCGCTGCTGATGTCGACTTCAACGACGATTTATTCACCTGCGCAAACGTGCGTTTTATTCAATGTTATCGTATCGCGCGTAAATTCTCGATTTTGTTCTTGTTGTGTGTGTTGATATTTTTCTTTGAGACAACAACGAACCAGAGCATCATCATCTTCATCATCTTCATCACTAACGCTTCTACTTCTCATGAAAAACAATTTGAAACACACAGTCAGATGTTGTCACCAAGTACAAGATTGCTGCCGATTGCGTGAATGGTACGTTTTTATTAAACTCTTCTTTTTTCTTCTCGTCTTTGTTTCGTGAGGAGGACCGATTCGAAATACTTTTCAGCCGCCCTTTTCAGACGAAGAGTGAAAACAATACTCTGCGTAAAACTCTTGACTGACAACGCATGCACGCTGTATCATTAATGAAAAAACAAACAGCTGCACTCACGGAAGTGATAAAGATGATCGTTCCGGGTAAGAAAATCGTGGACATTTGCGTCGCCGGTGATAAGCACTTGGAAACGGAGTGCGCGAAATATTACAACAAGAAAGTCGAAGGTGCTAAAGTGGAGAAAGGCGTCGCGATACCGACGTGCGTTTCTGTAAATGAACAAGTGTCGTACAACTGCCCAGAGGTGGAGAATAAAGACGTCCTCGAGGAAGGACAGGCTGTCAAAATCGATTTGGGAGCGCACATCGACGGCTACGTCGCGCACCAAGCGGTTACCATCGTGTGCCAGAAAGAAGGCGGCAACGAAAAAATCACCGGGAAACAAGCGGACGTCATTAAAGCGTGCATTGTTGCTCAAGAAGTTGCGGGGAGAGTTTTGAGACCGGGTAAGACGACAACGGATGTTTCGAACGCGATTACGAAAGTAGCCGAAGATTTTGGAGTTCACTTGGTCGAAGGCGTGCTTTCGCACAACATGAAGCGCTTCGCCATCGACGGCAACAAGGTTGTGTTGCTGAAGAAAACTCCAGAAACGAAAGCAGACGATCACGAGATTGCTTTGTATGACGTTTTCGGCCTCGATATTGTGATGACTACGGGTGAAGGTAAACTCAGCCAAAAGGATGAAAAAGAGACGCAGGTATACAAGAGAGCGTTGGAGAAGTCGTACTCTCTTAAAATGAAAGCGTCTCGCGGCGTGTTCTCCGATATTTGCAACAGATTTCCTTCTTTTCCTTTTGCGGCGAGATACCTCGAAGGTTTGAGCGCCAAGGCTGGTTTACCCGAGTGCTTGAAACACGATTTGTTGGTTCCGTACCCGGTGTTGTACGAAAAGACTGGTGAATACGTGGCGCACGTCAAAACGACCATCTTAGTCATGGGTAAAGGGAACGACAGAATTACGAAAGCGGTTGAAATGATGCAACAAGACGTTTCGAGCGAAAAATCACTCCAAGATGCGGAATTAGTCGAATTAATCGCGCAGCCGCTGAAACCGCCGGCAAAGCCGAGAAAGAAGAAGTAAATAATAAAGCAAGTGAGAAGTAATAAGAATACGAATACGAGTATTTGAAAAGTACGTTTTAGAGTCCGTCGGTGGAGAGAGACACAACCAAGTGAGAGCGAGAGGCTTCCCGCTCACTTTCGACGAGCGTTTATTTTTCTTCATGGTTTTGATTGCTTGTTTTATTGTTTTAAATGCTTATTGTTTGTTCATTTGTTCATTCCTTACACGTCGTGTTTTGAAACACAGCTAAAACCTATGATATGGTCAACCTTGTTTACTTTTCCTCTTCTGTATTTATTTATATTTTTTATATACATATGTATATATTCATCCGATTGGCGCATCTGTCGTCATTCCATCGCCCCCTGCCGATGGAGCTCTGATTGCAACGACAACTCTCCCCAAAACCGTCAAAGACGCGCCACTCTTTTCCATCTGTAATACTTCCGCCCCGGATTGAATGGCGACGGTTTCCGATTCGCCCGCACCGCTCAAAACGACAGAGGATTTCTTCGCGAGTAAATAATAATGCGCAGGCGAAGCCGAAGTGCTCCCTCGATCGATAATGAGCATAGCAGCTTCCGACTTGTTACTTAAACCATCGATGTTTGGCAACTCTTTCGCGGTGTTCCCAACGAATGTGGCGATCGGTTCCTTCGAGTTCTCCAACGCCTCCCAGTTCGGCACCGCCATCCAGTCTGAAGTTCCTTGCGGTCTAAACGTTTTAAATATGTTACTGGGATCGTTCGTCCCGACTTTTTCCACCACTTGCGCGAGCTTGATTGCTTTTGTCGTCAACTTACTGTACGCACCCACGACTGCAACTGGTCTAAACTCGACCTCTTCAAAGTCCAATCGCACGGAGGACACCGGTTGCACCGCCATTAATCGGCTTTCCGCATTCGCAGCTTTCGCCGCCGCGAGATTACTAACTTCACCAGTAGCTTCCATTCTGAACATTTCTGTCGCGGATTCCAATCTTCCTTTCGATTTATCCGTCTCTGCGTATTGCAAACCGCGGTCGCGCATCGATTCCGCTTTGTCCACGCCTTCGTATCTTTGCAACTCTTGAATATCTCTCCAAATTTTGAACGCCAAGCACTCCCCGGGTGATTTTCCGAAATCTTTCGCGATTGCAGCCATACCGTCGCGAATTTCGTACGCTCTTACCAATTCTCGCGACTGTTCTTCTGTGAACTCTCTCCTGGCGATGAACTCGGCAGCCGCGTCTCTTTTACCGCTCGGTAAAAAGTTGATCTGACTCAAGCACGGAGAGCCTGAATATTCCGTTTCAAAGTACGGAAGCAATTCGCTCGGAAAATCTTTAGATGCTTTCAAAGACGCATACGTTGACAGCCACGTTTGCCACAGCACTTGTTCTTTGTTTTCAATGCCAGTTTCGTCAAAAATTTGGTCTGGGATGTATCCCGCTTTTTGCAACGCTGGAATATACTTTGCCAACTGGAACCAATGTCCAGCGCGTTGACGAAGCATCATGATCATCTGATTCGTATCCAACTCATCGGTTACTTTTTGCTCTTCAAACGTCGGTGGCGGTTTATACTGCTGCTCGTAAGAACCCGCCATTTCTTGCCCGGGAGCTAAATATGTTGGTTTCGAGCCGCCGCCTCCGCTGTCGTTCGTACCAAACTTGACGCCTCCCATCGGCGTGTCTGGGTTCAAAGCACCGGTTTCTGCGTCGTATTCGTTACCACCGGCAGGCGGTGATCTGCCAAACTGTTGCTGTCCTGGTTGACTTCCAGGCATGGATATGACTTGGCCTTGTTTGCCCCCGCCTCCGGCGTACCCTCCGGGCGCAGACATTCCTGGTATCACATCCGTGGGGAAATCTTCCATGCCGGGGATGATTAAACCGCCTCCTGGTTTCTTTCCAGGACCAGAGGATGCCGACGACGGTGGTGATTGTGGTCGACCAGGTGGCCCTCCCGGACTTCTGTTTGGACCTCTCGGCGGTTGCGGTGGAGGTAAAGCGTGCACTTTTGTTTTCGTCGCGCGCTTTTTATCTCCTTCTTTTTGTTGGTGGAATTGTTTTTTCGTTGGCGGCTGCTTCTTCTTCTGTTGATGACGAAACGAGCAGGATGCGCTCGGCATCATCGCAATAGAGGACGACGACATGATGTGATGTTGTTTAATTCGTTTCTGTTTCTTCTTTTCAATGCTATTCACGCGTGCGTCGTCGTTCAAGCACCAAACAAAAGTATGGAGAGAATTCTATCTGAATTAAATAAAAAGCGAAAGAGGAGGTTTGTGGTTGGGCCACCTGTGCGGGCCGTCCCCTCTCGCAAAAAAAGTGAAAAAAAAAACTGCTTTGCACATCTCCTCCTGCCTGCATCATAGTTTTGACGCGAACGTACATTATGGCCGTCGGAAAGAATAAAAGACTCTCGAAAGGGAAGAAAGGCTCGAAGAAGAAAGCGTAAGTTACCATTAGCTCGTGTTGTCTCGGATAGAAATATCGCGAGTTGCCCTTTTTCTTCGAAAGCGGGTTTACGCGTTCGTTTTTTTTTCTGTGCGCGTTGGTGCGCGATGGGGTGCTCTTTGGGAGGAAAGCGTGAAAAACGCGCTCGAACGACGAGGATGCGCGCATCCGCGAAGAATCTGGTTGAGATGTGCGTCTGCACTGAGTAATTACTCGCGTGTTGCGCGCGTTTTTACCCGATTGGGTTCTTCGCACGATGTCTGTGAGCGCGTGCATTTACGTTTTTCAAGACGAGAGGGCTTGTTAACTGCGCGAAACACACGGGAGGAGAAAGAAAAGGAAGAAAAAATTCTCTTTTCGTCGTCGTCGTCGCGCGCGCGCGTAGAGTACAGACGAACGGATGGTTTCCGAAACGGGTGAATTCTATTCATCGTGTGTTGCCCGATGCCTTTCGAGCGTTTGCAGTCACGCGTTACCTTCGCACCATCGCGGTTTCTTTTCTCTCTCTCAGAGAAATTTACGCGCGCGTTCTCATCAGTTTTTAGCCCTTTTTTCTTCCTCTGCTCTCTTTTCTTTCCAATTTACTAACCGCATATTTTGCTCTTCTTCTCTCTTCTTATTTTCGCGTATTTGAACAATAAACAGTGTCGATCCGTTCTCCAAGAAGGATTGGTATGACATCAAGGCTCCGTCCATGTTTACCGTTCGCAACGTCGGTAAGACGCCGCAAACGAGAACGCAAGGTACGAAGATTGCCTCGGATGGTTTGAAGGGGAGAATCTTTGAGTGCTCGTTGGCGGACTTGAACCAAGACGAGGATCAAGCGTTCCGCAAAATGTTCTTGAAGTGCGAGGACGTTCAGGGTAAGAACGTTTTGACGAACTTCTACGGTATGGACTTCACCACGGATAAAATCCGCTCCTTAGTCAGAAAATGGTTTTCTTTGATTGAGTGCTTCGTCGACGTGAAGACGACGGATGGGTACACGATGCGCGTGTTTTGCATCGGTTTCACCAAGCGTCGCGTAGACCAAACGAAGAGAACTTGTTACGCTCAATCCGCGCAAATCCGTAAGATTCGCGCGAAGATGGTTGAAATTATCAAGAGAGAGTGCGAATCGTGTGACTTGAAGGAGTTGGTTTTGAAATTTATCCCGGAAGTTATCGGTAAAGAGATTGAAAAGTCGTGCTCGGGTATCTACCCGTTGCAAAACGTCTATTTGAGAAAGGTGAAAATGTTGAAGACGCCGAAGTTCGACGTAACGAAGTTGATGGAAGTTCACGGCGATTACTCTGGCGAGGAGGTTGGTCAACAAATTCCGAGAGCTGAGGAAGCGAAGCCGGAAGCCGCCGCTGCCGAGGAATAAAAAACTAATAAGATAACTAATAAAAATTGGTGGGTGTTCGAGAAGAGAGAGAGAGAGAGAAAGGAGAGAGAAGATGTGAGGAGGCTGGAGAGAAAATAGATTAAACAACTGGTAGTGTTTATGATCGCATAAGCACGAGCTTAAAATAGTAGAATTTTAATTGAAACAAAAGTACAACAAACGGTACAACCAAACGACAATAAAACGCGTTGAAAGCACACACTTTTACGAAATTCCGCGTTTGAAGAAGAGGTACTTTTATATTATATATTATACGTATCAAATCGAAAATTAGAACATGGCTCTGACGGTTTCGAATCGCGCAGCGCCGGCGATATCGCCGGACAAGCACAGCGTCGGATTTGATTTTAACATTTGCGCGGCTACTTCTGACAAATCTTGCTTCGTCAACTTGCTCACTTCGGCGATGAACTCTTCCGGCGATTTTCTGTGGTTATACGTCAACATTTGTCTTCCAATGTCTTCGGCGACGACAGCTTTGGATTCCAAGTTCATCAAAATTGAAGAAATCGTCGCGTTCTTCGCTCTCTCGACTTCTTCGTCCGTGATTTGGCTCGCGTTTGCAACCGCGGATAACTCCTCGGCCATAACGGCGATCATATCGTTGACGTGTTGTCCATCCGTCATGGCGGAAATCCCTACGATGCCGGTGTCGTTGTAAATCGAGTGAAATGCCGTGCAGTTTTGAGCCCATCCGTATCTATTGAGCACGCGCGTGTACAATCTAGAGTACATTCCTTTTCCCGGACCACCCGCGGAGAAGGATCCACCACCTCCAAGCAGCATGGATAAAACAGTCACCGCCGTGGATCGCTTCGCGTCTCTCCATCCTCCTTGGAATTCAAAACCTAAAATTAAACTCGTGAGTGGAGATTCATTCTTCACTCGAAAGTCACCGCCCATATATTTCGACGGAATTTCTTTGCTCGTCGTCGTCGCCGAACCTTTACTGACAGTCTCCAACATTGGACTCGCGATGGACACCAACTCTTGGTGATCCGCGCCCGAAGCCGCCAAGACCATTCTCGGTGCGACGTAATTTTCGGCGATGAATTCGCGCAAAGCGTCGCCGTCAATCGCGTCTATAGATTCTTGCGAGGCTAAAAGTGCGTTTCCTAATCCTCCGTCGTACGCCGTCGAGTGCACAGCCTCCATCAACATAGCTTGCGGATTCGTTTTGAGCTCTTCGATTTCTTTCTTCAAGTCTTTCGCCATCTTCGCGACTTCGTGGTTAGCGAGCTTCGGATTCAAAGCCGAATCGCAAAGCAACTCCACTGCCTCTGGTAAATGCGTTTTTAACGCATCCACGGTGTAAGACATTTGTTCTCTCGACGCCGCGGCTAATAAACTCGCGCTCATCACTTCCGCCTCTTTCGTAATTCGAAAGTTCGTTCTGTTCGTCGTCGCCTTGAAAGCCATTCTTTCGAGCATGTGCGAAGCGCCTGACATGTACGGCTGCTCGTACTTACTTCCACTTTCCAAGTATAAACCGACGGCCATGGTCGCCCCGGGAGTGTTTTCTGAGGCAATCGTGGCCCCGTTTGAAAGCGTCGTGACCAAAGTTTTTGGCGCTTCTTTCGGGTAGATCGGGCTTTCGGGAATGATAACATTCGGCATAGGTTCGTCCATCGGCGGTTGCTTCGTCGCCGATCCACCGAAGATTTGGGAGAAAATGGACGGTTTCGTCGTTGCTGCCGCCGCCGATCGCTCTTTCAAAGCCGGCAACGACTGCGCGAAAGAGGAGGAGGTTTTCAAACCTCGTCGTAAAACGTTTCGACTGCTCATTGTGTGTGTGATGATTGTGATGATCGGAAACGAGAGTCTCAGTTCGTAAAAAAAACACAGACAAAACAAAATTCGACTCTTTTTGGTTTTTTTTAAAAGACGACTTAAAAAAAAATATCTCTTTCTTCTCCCCTCCTCAAATAACACAATTCGCATCAAAAGTGAAAACGCGACGAACAACAACAACGAGTGAAGAGACGAAGAACGTCTCTGATCTTCTTTGCGTCTGCGATCTTCTTTCTCAGAAGATCGGAAGATAAGAGATAGATCGATACATATCGATCGATCGTTTTATTCGTCCACAAAGCATTCACAGATAGATACGCTTTAAATTTTATTTCAAAATGAAAATGCAAATTCGAAGTGTTTGGAGTTTACCCGTCGGAAGCAGAACAACCGATGGAAGCGGAAGAAGCGCGAAGAAGAAGAAGAAAGCGGATACGAAATCGTCGTCGTCGTCGCCGTCTTTATCGTCGAAGAAGAACGAGTTCGTGCCTTCGTTTCGAGAAGCGATGAAAGTCAAGGTGAAAATAATCGATATTGATATTCTCAAGCGGTTCACCGGAGAACGACGAGAAGAAGAAAGGAAGAAGAAGAAGAAGGAGAAGAAAGAGACGAAGAAGAAGAATACGACGACGAATACGAAGCAGAAGGATGCGAAAGCAGTCATATCCGTATCTTCTTCTCGCGATCAATCACCACCACCAACACCCTCTTCCACTTGGCTTTCGTATTGCGCGTTCGGCGCGACGGTGGTCACCACAGTCGCCGCGGGAGCGTTCTTCTCCACATTCGCAAAGAAAAGAGGAGAAAGGGGTAAACGAGAAGAGAACGGCGATGATGCATCTCTCCAACCGATCACGTTTGCATTCGATACCCCGCAAACCGCGGCGGTTAGAAATAAATCGCCAAGACCTCCTAGACGGAGCGAAGACCAGCACCAGCGGGAACAACAAGAAATTTTACGACGGAGAGAAGAGGAAGAAGTCAACCCGTTTTTGAAACAGATGGAAGATTCAAACGTCGCGTTCTCTTCTCAGCAGATTAAAAGTAACATCATTCCGCGACCATCATCATCACCTCCACCTCAGCGGTTGTTCGAAACTGAACCGTCGTCTGGGAAATCATCATCACCCCGTCCTTCTTCTTCGACAGGCTATGTGGTGCCTAAACAAGTCGAAGCGATGCAAACGAGAGAAACATCTTCGACAGCGGCTGCAGTTTTTGATGGAAAAAAAGTGGACGAATTAAAGAAAGAGTTCAATCAGTGGGCGTTAAGTTACGACGATGAGTTACACCCGTGGGATCGAGCGTTAGACAACAAGAGGTACGATGCGATTGCTACACCGTTATCATCATCATCCACTGTAGAGGAAGAAAGCACCAATAATAGTAGCAGTAGCAGTAGCAGTGATGCACTGAACCCCGAATCGGAGAAACGAGAAAAGGAAACGAAAGTCAGAGAAGTTGCGCGACGACGTCGAAATAGCTACTTCGCCGCCATCTCTTCAAAACGGTACGCGCCGACGACGATAGAACAACTCGCTCTCGAAGAGAAAGTTAGAGAACGCTTAGCATCAAGCACCCCTGTATTTGATACTGAGGGTACCTTTTTTGCAAACGAAAGTAAAAAAGAAGCGATGGCGTTGTACGGTACCGCCTTGGGAAAGCTCTTTTACGAGAAGTCTCCAACCACAATTGTTGGCGAAGGTACATTTTCGGACGTATTTTCAGCACAGAAAGATGCCGCAAGCAATTTATCATCGCTCGCGTTGAGTAAAATGGACTTCTTTACGCAGGGTGAATCTGTTTTGAAGTGTTCTGCGCCTTTTCCGGGCCGAGACGCTTTCGATGCTCCTCAAGGAGACGGGTACGGGTTTGGGAAAGTCGAAACGGCCGTGTTAGCTACGCTACCGAAACATCCAGCGATTGTTGAAGTTATTGCGGCCTTTCTCGAATCCGATAGGAACGAATCGTACTTGTTGTTGAAAGATCACGGAGAAAATGCGCATGAGGCGAGAAAATTAGGACGATTGACGCCGAGAGAGTGCCGCGCGATGGCCCGTCGTATTTTGCACGCGTTGAAACATTGTCACGAACGTAACGTAATTCATCGCGACATCAAGTCTGGCAACATTCTCATCAGAGGTAGAGAAGGCGCAGAGGATTTCAATCGAAAAGCAACCATCATAGATTTCGGTGTCGCGCATTCACAAACGGCGTGTGAGTTGTACTTTCCGGAAATCGTTCCCACAACGAACGAAGAAGAGGACGGGGGTTCATTTCAAAGCGGCGGGAAAAAAAATATGGTCTGTTCTATCGAGTACGATCCAAGCAGCGGAACGCCTGGGTATCAAGCTCCAGAAGTTTTGCTCGGGAAATACGAATTACCTGCGACCTCGTCCGACGGCGAAAGAATCAACGACAACGACGGCGAACAGGTATCGATGGAAACGTATGCGAAAATTGACATCTTTGCATTTGCCATTGCGATGTACTTTCTGTGCACGGGAAAAGAAATCTTCGCGGACTCTTTAGATGCCGGAGAGAACATGACGACAAAATCGAAGCAGAAAGCGATGGCGATGTCCGAAACCGAATTAAATCGCTTGAACCAAACCGAGCTCGAACTCGATGCGAAAATTCTCACACAGATGCTCACTTATCCTGACTTTCGTCTCGCGCCTTCGCAAGAAAAAAATATGCGAGAACGCTACGGCGACTTGGTGAAGAATCAAAACGAAATCATCCAATCGACGACGCTTACGGAGAAGATCATCGAAGATTTATCTGGTCGTCAACCCGTGGCGTTTTGTAAACTCATCGCGAAGTGTTTAAGCGTCGATCCGAGTAAAAGACCGAGTGCGGTCGAAGCGCTCGCTTGGGAGAATGCCTTTGTCGGCACCGATGAAGACGAAGACATTTTGGCATATGAAAAAGCGTCGACCCCGACGATGACGAGATGACGAGGGGTAGACAATAGCACTCGTACAGAGAGTTACATACGGTAGATTGCGCGAATGAATGTATAATTATTACATTATTTATTTTGTACCAGTTTTCCAGTGGTACCCAAAATACGTCCTATTCTTCTCCTTCATTCGTCGTCGCAGCAAAATCACATCAAATAAAAAGCACAAGTTTGAATTCCTCAAACAAAAAGAGCAATAGTATCATCCAGACAAACACTCTCTTCGTCGTCGTCGTCGTAAAAGTCTTCTTCTCCTTTCATCTGTTGCGCGTGTGTTGAACGGACCTAAAGGGGCGAGAAAGAATCGTTCTTCGTGTTAAGGAGAAGTCTTGCGTCGGTTCGTGAGTATATTGAGATCTCCAATCTCATCATCATCCTCATCATCATCGTCAAAAACGACGGAGCGGAAAATTATGGACAACACCACCAACCATCAGCCTTCTTCTTCTTCTCTGCTTCTCTCTTCGTTAAAAGATTTACTTCCAGAAAAGAACTCGGTGATTATATTCTCAAACAGAATGAAAGGTTTGCTCGCGAAATCAGACGGGAAGGATAAAACCTTGGCGTTGTTGCAGTATTTAGCCATGTTTACGTCCAACGGAACGCCCGGGAACGCGTTGAATTTGCAAAAATCGTTTGGGAGCGCGAGGAAACCGTTTCGGATTTTCAAAGAGGTGGAGTTTTTACTCCCGGTGATTGAAAATCCACCGGTTGGGAATCAAGCGAAAGTGTTAGTGGCGTACTCAAAAGCGATTGGAATGTCGGCGTACATGGCTTTCGATCACATCGTATTCTTAGGCGCGACGGGTTTAGTCACGAACAAGCAAATAACCGAACTGTGTCAAAAGCTCTCATATTACGGGTGGTTCGTCGGGTCAGTAGCTGGGTTGTACCAAAGCGCGAACGAGTTAGGAAAATGTGTGAGAGATGTCGCGGAAGCGGACGACGACGAGGATAGAAAACAAGAAATCGCAAAGGTTGCCAAGCCAGTGTTTACCGCCATCACGACCAACACCTTGCAAGCGTTGTTAGCGTTGGCGCTTTTGGAGAAAATTCCGATGAAGAAGAGGAACGTAGGAGCCTTAGGGGTCGTTTTGAGCATGTTGAACGTGTACTCTATGTTTCCGCCGCCACCACCGCCAGATGCCAAAGACAAAGGAGAGTAGATGTATAAAACAATTTGAAAAAACAGAAGTAGATAGTCATACAAAAAAGTATTTACCAGTACTCTTGTACCTCGCGCCTCGTTTATTATATTATTATTATATTTCTATAGTGGTAGTAGTAGTATGTGGGAATCAATGATCGTTCAGATGTTTCGCAACATCTTTCATAAACTCTCTTTCCTCTGCGCGTTCAGTTTACAAATTTTCCTGCGACGGAGGAGTCTCGTCGAACTTTGTCGCTTTCCTCTTCTTTGGATCCGGTTGCGTTTGCGTGAAGCCTCCGAGATCCCAATATCCAGCCGGATCTTTCGGAGGAACGTACTTCGCGCGATGACGGGAATTTTCCAGGTTTCTTGGCGGTGCCCCGTTATTCGTGTTATTATTCAAAGCGTTACTTCCGTGTTCGCACGCCCTTCGATCGAGTTGACCGGCGACGGCGTAAAACCTTTCGCATTCTTGGCACGCGTACCCGATGAGCTCTTTTCGCGCCTCTTTCCCACGAACAACTTCTTGGTACTTCACCTCTCGCAGTGGTTTGTCAACAGGTAAACATTTATTCGATTTTTGCTGATGATCTTCGCGGAGTTCTTGCTTCGTGCGTTTCACTTCTTTCTCTTCTTTCTCTTCTTCTTCTTGGGTGTTCTTGATGACCAAAACTTCCTCTTCTCCCGGCGTGTTCTCGTTGATTTGCGCTTCGTTCGTTTTAGGCGTTTCGAACATAGCGCCCGATCGCGGTGGCGGTGGTGTCTTCGTATCGCTAATCGTCGTCGTTTTCTTCTTCATGGCGTCGTTCCACAAACCCCGAACTTTCTTCGAAACGCCTTTCTTTGCTGCTGTTGAAGCCGCCGCGGTGCCTTTTTTACTCGCCCCTACATCTAAACTTGCTCTCTTCGACATTATCATCATCTTCGACGCGTCGACGTGCTTCTTCGGCTTTGGTTTATCTGTTTGATGATGTTGTCGTTGTTGTTGTTGTTGTTGTTGTCGCTGCGGATTTACGAATGCGTTAGATTTTATCGTCGTTTCGTTCTTCTTATCAAACGCCCAAAAGTCTTCCGTTCTGTTGAACGAAAAAGATTTTTCGTCGTCGTCGGTTTTCTTATCGTTCTTCTTTCTAGCGCTATACTCGTCGTCGACATCGTTCATCTCGTCCCGGTGTCGAAGAGAGTGTTGTTGTTCCCGTCGTCGTCGTTCTCGTTTTTCTCTCTCTTCCTCGTCGTCTTTTCCTCGTCGTCTGTTCCCAATCTCTTCGAGCTCTTCGTCTTTGGTCGTGTAAACTTCGCCGGCGAACACGGCGTACTTCGAAGCCGGAGAGTGCGGCCGCTTTCTCTTCGCAGTATTCTCTTCTTTTCCTCCTCCTCGCTTTTGTTGTCGTTGTTGCTGCTGCTGTTGTTGTTTTCTTTCGTACTTTTCTAATTTTGAAAGCGCCACCTCTTTCTCCTTTCGATACTTTGCCGCCGCTTCGCGATAAATCATCAACTCGGCTTGTAATTTTTGAAATCGCGCTCGCGATACGAGAGTTTGAGTATCCTCGTTGTTTTTACCACCGTCGTCGTCAAAAGAATACTCTTCTTCTTCTTCTTTAAATTCGTCGTCGTCGTCGTTAATTTCAGTGTTAGTATCGTAAAAATCGTCTCTTTCGTCTCTCTTTTCTTCTTTGATGTTTTTTAAAGAAGGAAAACGTAACAACTTCTCTCCCATCGCCTTCTCTCGAAACGAGTCTCTTTCTTTCGTCATCAACGTTAAACTTTTCATCAAATCGTCCTTAATTTTCGTTAAACGCTCGATTGAATCTCTCATCTTCTCTTTCTCTTTCACGTTCTCCTCGTGTTCTCGTTTGAAGTTCAGTTGCAGTTGAGTGCACCGCGCGTTCATTTCTCGTTGCATTTCTGAAATCATAAACGGCACGTTTCCTTCTTCGTTTTTCACTTCTTTACCATCATTTCCACCTTTACCACTCTGTTCTTCAGTCGTCATATTTAATACTACTACTATAATACTCAGTATTATTTTAAACGCTGTAAGAAGAAGGGAGTAAAAGAGATTATATATATGCAGAAGAAGCGCGTAGTACTATTATGACGACTGACGGTGAACGTGTGTGTTTGAGAAGAGTGACTTAGAGAGAGTTGTGGAGGAAATGTGTCTCTCTCTTCGTTTTTTGAAGAAAAATTTGATGAGAGAAGGACAACTACTTTTTGTCATAGAAGACGAAGAAGAAGAGGAGAAGAAGAAGGTGCCAAGAATGATGATGGAATCTAATCAACAGAGGAAAATTGAGGAAAAATTCTCGTTTAGGGTTCTACCAAAAAAAAAAGGTCCACACACACAAAACTTTTGCCTTCACTTAGCATCTTCACAACAAGAAAGAACAACAAAGCGCGCGCTCGAGGGTGTTCGTGTGTGTGTGTGTGTGTGTGTAGATTTAGAGAGTAAACAACACATACACACACAGAAAGAAAGAAATGGCGCCAAACTGGTTGTTTGGAGGAGGAGACCCCGCCGAGAGTAGTACTCTCAGTAACACAACCAAAAGAAATCATCACCTTTTGAGCAAAAACAAAAACAGTCAAGGTGAGCGCGCGTCAACAAATGTGCTTTCCGCGCAAGGGTACGTCAAAGACGAACGAGACGATCCACACTATTCGCAAAAAGCGAGGAGAGGGAGAGAGAAAGTCGCCGAACAGCTTCTGAGAGATATGCAGAAAGAAGAATCTCACTCGGGAGAGAGAAAGAGCAGGCGGCACCACCATCGACACGGAGGAGGAGGAGCGCAAAATGAGGCCGCGGAATTCAATGCTGGATTTCCCCGAGGGAGAAGCGCAACCACGCCTTCGTACGGGAGCAACAGCGAGTATCATCAGTATCAACACGACGGATTGAACACATCTGCGACAATGACTTCGTCAACATCGTATTCTCGATTGGTTGGTGGGTGTTTGATCGCCGGTTCCGTTGCCATGGTCTGTACGGCATCTTCGGACTCAGTGCTTGGACACTTGCTCCTTTCGTCTTCAAGCGCGAAAGACGACTTTAACATCAACGCTTCGAACAATCGAGGCGGCGTCGCGTCCGGGTCTAAACGAAAATCTGCATCATCCAGAGGAGGAGGAGGAGGAGGTGATGGACGAGGAGGAATATCAGGATGGTCGAACGAATACGCCACGAACTTTCTCGGCGCGGTGACGAAGAACGCGGACGATAACGAGGACGACAAACTTTTTGAAGGAGACTCGAGCAACGCTGCCATCGCTTTGGCAAACGGCGAAACCTTACTCGAGAAATTCGATGCCGACGCGTTTGAGAGGGATCTCGCGTCAACCTCGGGAGATTTTGATGACGAAGAGAAGAGAGACGTGCAGTTATCCGACGACGATCTGCTCACGACGTGCGAAACGTGGAGAGTGCAAATTAAAAACGACGCGACGATGTTTCAAGCTCGACTGTTGAAACTTTCGGCTATTTTAGACGCAACGAGTGATGATTCGAACAGGTTGCCGCACGACGATGTTGTCAATTCGATCAAAAGTGTCCGTAAGTGGCACACGACTACGGACGTGGACGCCACCGCGAAAGTGAAGGAGTTGACACGCAGAGCGAAAATGGAGAAAGCCGGCGACGGTAACAAGTCTTTGCGAAGAAAGAAGCTCGAGGCTGAAGCCATAAAAGTCGAAGAGCTCGCGTCGACGTCTTTGCCCAAGCTTGAAAATGCTTTGAACGAAATCGAGGAGAAGTTTATCCCGGCTTCGGCGCAATCGGAACCAGTCCGACAAAGAGCTGAACTTGGTGCTGCACCGACGCGATCTTCGTGGTTATCGAGTCTTTTCGGTGGCGTAAAACAACCTAAGAGAATGGCACAACTCGGGGCGGCTACAAATTTGGACGCGAGCGCTGAATTAGGTGCCGGGTACGGCGGCGATCCCTGGGGGGCGCACAGTAAATTCGACGATGAACTCGACATGGAAGAGGAGCGCGATGTCAAGAATGAACGCAGGAAAAACGTAGCTTCTCTTCACGAACGTCAACGACTACAAAAGGAAAAAGAGCGATTCGGGTTAGTGGATGAAAAAGTCGTTGAATCCCCCGTTCGTGCAACCTCGTTCGCGAAAGGACTTTCGAACCGGCGAAGCCGTCGTGTAGGTCCATTTTATGACGCGATGGAAAATAGCGAGCAACAACAACAACAACAACGGCGGCAAATTACGCCTTCTTCTATCACTCCTTCAACACCGGGCGGACGTATTTCTGAAGCAGATATAGAGAGAAGAGCGCAAGAGCTTGTGGATGAAGCGCACGGTGGCATCGAAGAAGGAGAGGAAGAGCGAGTCAACGAAGGAGAAGAAGTTTTCGACGACGATGAAGTCGCGGACGCAGAAGCAGAAGAGCAATCAGAAGACGAACAGCTCGTAGAAGAAGATGAAGAAAAAGAAGAATTGGTGAGGTCGTCGCGAGTGAAGAAATCGCGCGGACTTACGGATCGAATTTCAGATACCGTACGAAGGGCCTTTGGATACGCAGACCCGGGAGAAGAGTTTCTAGAAGAGGCGAGCGAAGATATCCAAGAAGAAGAAATGGAAGAAGAGACGAAACAAGCTCAGCGCGCGCAACAAAGATCTTCCAGAAACGGGAGAAGAAGTGGCAACATCAACAGCAAGAAGAAGGGATCATCATCTTCTTCATCGTCGCCCTCTGCCTCGACGACTGGGACGACAACGTCGAAAGAGAGAAGGCAGCAGGAAAAGAGAGGGTCAGCGGCGACGACGGCGAGTATTGCCACGGACGAGAAGACAAAGAAAAGCTCGAGCTTTGAAAATGCGTCGACGAAGCAATCTTCGAAATCCAACAACAAGGACGACAACACAGAGCCCGTGGACACGTTCGCCGCTCGCATGAAGGCTGCCAAGAAATTGAAGGAAGTGAAAGAAGGCGGCGCGGCGACAAAATCGTGGAACTCGGCTGGGGAAGCTCACCAGATGAAGTTTAAACCAGGTCAAAAGCTCATCGTTCAAGAGGATGGTACTTTTGCGTTTGCCGACGAAGATGACGTCAACTCGAAGGATTCCGACGCCGGTTTGCAAAAAAGAAACGAGGAAACCTCGAAAGTCTTGCGCTCGCTCTCGGAGGAGCAAGGTTCGTCGTCGTCGTCGTCGAGCGACGTGACTGACAAAGAAGTTCAATCCCCACCTCCGGCTATCTCACCACCTCCGCCATCTCCATCGCCTCCTCCGCCAAACGCGCCAGTTGCTCAACCCGCTGTAGTTCAACCTGCCGCAATCGATCCGACCCAGACGGCGCAAATGTTGTACCAACAAAATATTGCCGCCATGAACAATCAGATGATGATGAATGCTGCGGCGGCTGGCACTAATAACAACAACAACAACGCGAACTCGAACGCAAACGTGGGAAATAATTTTAAGTTGACGTCGGAGAATCTAGATGCTGTCGCTATGGCAAAGCTCGAACACGATACGGCGAACAGAAACGCTTTGGAACTGTATGACATCTCCAACCAAAATCGGGACGCGGCTGAGTTGGCGAGATCGGAGCACGAAACTGCTATGCACTGGAGACAAGAAGCACAAAAGAATCTTGAACGCTTAGAAGCAACTGCCGCGAAAAAGGCCATTTCGGAAGAAAACGCGGCGCAGCAACAAGAAAAGTTACAGAATTTGAACGCTTTAGTCTCTGAATTTAAAAAGGCTCTGGTGGAAGAAACCGCGTTGCGACGCAAAGCTGACATCGAGAAGGAAAATTTGGCCCGCGATTACGAACAAAAGAAGATCGAAATTGCCACGAAAGCATCCGAAGCTCAAGGTCGTTTAATTGAGCACGCCAAAGACAAGATCTTGGAGGCTCGCCGCACTGCCGCGTTGGCGACGCAACAAGCGAACGAGTATTTGGAACAGGCGAAGAGAGAAGCGATAGCGAGGAGAAGAATCGGCGAGTTTGCCAAAAGGTCAAACTCAAAAATGAGCGAGGATAAGAAAGCTTTGGCTGAGCGATTGCATGCTGAGAAGGATGAAATCTCGCAAGCCGCGAAAGAGGTTCAAAAATCTGCCGAGGAAGCGTTGATGAGGTTGAACTCTGCCAACTCGCAAGCGCAAAAGGAAAGGGATCTCGCTTTGAGCGATCGTCAGCAAGCGATAGAAGAGGCTAAACAAGCCGTCGATACGGCCAAAATGAGTTTAGATGGTATGAAGGAAATGTCGAAGAAAGCGCAAAAGTACAAGAGACGTCAAGAAGAGACGGTGGATTCGGTTAAAGAGTATATAAAAAACGACGGAGAGGGCAAGTTTGACAAGTTGGATAAATTGTTGCGCAAAGCCGAAGCCGAAGACTTCTCTTCTGACTCTGGTGGAAAGAAGTCTAAATCTTCCTCATCGTCTAGCAAGAAGAAGAAAACGAGCAGCGACAAGAAAAGTGAAAACGACGACGACGACGACGACAACGATGCAATGAGCGACGAAGAAGCGGCGGCGGAGAAAGTGAAGAAGCTCTTGGGCGGCGGCGGCGGCGCAGAAATTCCGGACGACGTTTCCAACGACGCGGATGATACAGTGGAAGGAGCGACAGTAGAGGACGATGCAATCTTGGAACCAATGACGGATGATGTCGATTCTATTTTAGCTAACGCGGGAAAGAACGGCGAATCGAGTGAAAACAACTCTGAAGTTTCCACTGCGGAAGACGTCCGATCTTCGGTTGAAAATTCTGCCGCCCTCACGGATGCGGAAGCGGAGAAGAATCTCGCCGCATACTTCGGAGAGACGACCCCGTCACCAACGACTTCTTCTTCAGACGATGATGAGAAGAAAAGCGACGCCAACATCGACGAGAAATCTTCCACTGAAGAAAGCGAAGAAGCGAAAGAAGAAAAAGAGGAAGAGGCGGAGCGAGGCGATACCGACGCCGAAACGACGCGAGCGCAAAACGCCGCCGACGACGAGAACGCCTCGGATCCGTCTTCTTTGATTACTTTGGACGACCAGGAAGTTAAAAACATCCCCAGGACTGGAGTCGTCGCCTCTTTAGGCTTTCCGAGCATAACTCGGATCGCGTTTGGTGAGCCGGAACAAAAAGCGTTTAAAGAGGTGTTCTTCGCCTACTTACGAGAGCAAGCTCCAGACTCGTGCGCGAATGTAGACGATATGGAAACGTACGTGCAAGAGCGAACGAAAAAGACTGGCACCAAAGCTGAGCATTTGCGCGTGACTTTAGTGTGCGCCTCGGCGACTTCCGAAGCGGACACTTTGAAAGCGCAGCAAGTCGTCCGCGCCGGCGTTTCGGACGGGTCCCTCTTGAAAAAGCTCAACGCTTCCGGCATGAAGAGCCGCGTATTTATGGACGACTACGTCGAGGACAAAGAAGACGGGGCGAAAGAAGACAAAGACGAAGACGAAGTTGCTGTTAACGCTGATATTGCTACGACGAAAGGACTAAAAGTAGAAGAAAAAGTAGTAGAAGAAAAAGAAGAGGTGAAGGAAGACGAATAATAATAGTAAAATATTAGTTCCGAGTATCGGAAAAGGCGTTTTGTATTTATTAATGTATAAATGCAAAACAACAACTCTTTCTGTGCCCTTTCCCTGCCTGTTAAAATGTATAACTGACATCTGTTGGACAGGAATTTAAAAAATTTTCTCGCCTCTTGACTCGCGTCATAATAAGCCCAAATAATACTCTTTCATCACAAAAGAAGACATACTATAATAATGGCTACTTATTGCGTCGGCGATCTCGCCTTCATGGTCGATGGTACCAACTCGCAAGGTGAGCAATTTCGAAATCATCTATATCGTCTGATTTTTCTTCTCCGTCGTCGTTTTCCTTTTCTCTCTCGTCGTCTCAATGAGTGATGAGATTTCCCGGTCTTCTTCGCCGCCAATAATTATTTGATAATAATTGGGGGGGGGGTCTCAATTCTCTCTTGGAAAAAGGCGACATCAAATTCTCTTCTTGAGATACCAAACGAACGAGACAGACAGACAGACAGACAGAGAGGACATACGTCTGTCTGTCTGTCTGTCTGTCTGTCTGTTTTCCCGGTCTTCGCCGCCAATTATTGGATAATAATTGGAGGGGGGTCTCAATTCTCTCTCAGGAAAAAGGAGTCATCAAATTCTCGTCTTGAGATACCAAACGAACGAGACAGAGAGAGAGACAGAGACATACGTCTGTCTGTCTGTCTGTCTGTCTGTCTGTCTGTCTTTTACCGGGATGAGATGAGTTTGATGAAAAGCGACAACAAAAACCAGAGAGAGAGAGAGAGAGAGAGAGAGAGAAAGAGAGAATTCCCCGAACGAATTTTCCGTACTTTTGAAAAGTCGCCCCCGTTTTGTTGAACCAAAAAAAGAAGTTCCTCTCTCGGAACAGACATTTTATTATTTTTTGGAGGAGTGGAAAAAAAAAATGTCACACACAAAATAATAATATAATACTGACCAACGAGTTCTTGTCTTCTCTCTCTCCGCTCTCTTTTTACTCTATTAATATAAACAGAGGATCTCTGCAAAGTGTTATCCGGTATCGCTACCATCACGGGCTCCTCGGACAACCAATTTTTGTTGTCGTCCGCGTACCTCGTGTTCTTTATGCAAGCCGGATTCGCGATGTTATGCGCCGGGTCGGTGAGATCTAAAAATACCAAGAACATTTTGATCAAGAACGTCTTGGACGCGTGCGTCGGGGCGATTGCGTTCTTCATCTTTGGCTACGGCTTCGCATACGGGACGAAAGAAGGCAAATCAACGAATGAATTTATCGGAAACTGGAACTTTGGCTTGCAAGATTTCACCGATTGGGCTGGTTTCTTGTTTCAATGGGCGTTCTCTGCGGCAGCGGCGACGATTGTGTCCGGTTCCGTCGCGGAAAGAACGGCATTCCAAGCCTATTTGGGCTACTCTTTCTTTCTCACCGCGTTCGTCTACCCAGTCGTCGTTCACTGGGTCTGGGATGGAAATGGATGGCTCACAGCGTTCAAAGACAACGATAAACTCTTTGACTGTGGTATGTATGACTTCGCCGGCTCTGGTGTCGTTCACATGACTGGTGGCGTCGCCGGTTTGATGGGTGCTATGATCGTAGGCCCGAGAACTGGCAGATTCGGCCCGGATGGTCGCGTCGTCGCTATGCCGGGACACAACGCCTCGTTAGTTGTCTTGGGTACGTTTATTCTTTGGGTCGGATGGTACGGTTTTAACCCGGGGTCACAGTTGGCAATCATTGGTTCGGAAGCCGTCGTCGCTAGAACCGCCGTCTCGACTACTTTATCCGCCGCCGCCGGCGGCGTGACTGCCATGGCCATCAACTATGGATTATATCACGTTTGGGACTTGATTGCCGTGTGCAACGGTGTTTTGGCTGGTTTAGTCGGCATCACCGCCGGTTGCTCCGTCACCGAACCGTGGACTGCTATCGTTTGCGGCTTTATCTCCGCGTGGGTCATCCACGGCGCTGGTAAATTGCTCTTGAAGCTTAAGATTGACGATCCTTTGGAAGCGGCGCCGATGCACGGCGCGTGCGGCGCCTTTGGCGTCTTCTGGGTCGGTCTCATGGCAAAGAAAGAATACGTCGCCGAAGTCTACAGCGGCGCCGAGAAGTGCGCGGGTGTCTTTTATGGCGGCGACGGCAGTTTGCTCGGCGCCCAAGTCGTCGGCGTCATCTGCATTTTCCTCTGGGTCGGCGGTTTGCTCGGTCTCTTCTTCTTGGCGTTGAAGAAAATGAACATGTTGAGAACGTCTCCGGAAGAAGAACAGTTGGGTTTGGATGAGTCCAAGCACGGTGGTTCGGCGTACAACATGGAGTTGGTCGCTCCAATGCCGACGGAAATGTAAGAAAGTCGACGAAAGAAGAGGAAGGAGTAAGTTTGGCGAAGAAGGAATAAAATACACGGATCAGCTATAAAAAGTGGCGTTCGGTGGTGAAATATAATAAAACGAACACAAACATACAAAGACGGCGGCGGATGTTTGAAGAGGGTTCATAAAATACGGGACAAAAACGAATACTTATAATAATTGAAGATAACTCTCAGATCCACAAAGGCGTCTTTCAATAATCCTATACTATAATAAACTAGTAGAAAGCGTTTTATAAACAATACTGGTACAGAGTAATGATCATCATCAGACATGTTCTCCAACCTCTTCGTCTAGTTCCACGAGAACTTTGCGATTGTACACGTAGGAGATGCAACTTTATATTTCTCGCACATCGCTTCGAGAGCGGCTTCGAACTCGGACTCGTCTCCGTCGCCTCCCGACGCGGACGAAGAAGAAAAATCAAGCTCCTCCGCGTGGATGCCCGTTTCGACGATGAAACAACTCTTCGCGTTGACAGATTGCGCGCCTTTTATGTCGTGTTCTAAAGAATCCCCGACGCACAAACATTTAGAGAAAAACGTTTGTGCATTTTTTTCCTCCTTTTCGTCGTCGCTGTGTTCATTATTCCTACTTCTACTTCTACCACTAATCTCTTCGCAAAGCGTAGTGTATATTATTGGCGCCGGTTTACCGAGCTTGACGACGTATTCGTCCGCGTTGAACGCGCCGCCGCCGCTTACTTCTCCTTTTTTTTGAAAGACCTCGTTCAAAATGTCTCGATACCAGAGGCTAATCGTTCCCGGCATGACTTCTAACGCGTCGCCGTTGACGGTGACAAAATCCGGATTCGCCAACAACATCTTCGGCGGCAAGTCACCGTTTTCTTCGCACCTTTTCGCGATCCCAGTCAACACCTCTTTAATCTCCTCGTGCGTCAGACGTTGAATATTTTGCACTTGTCTGTCGTAACTCCCCAGCGTCGTCCCCGGAACGGACATACTCTCGCATCCAGAGGCGACTACGTGCGTGGTCTTTTCAATCGCTTCTTCTTTACTTTGCGGTAAGACGCATCCAGACGGTAACGAAACCGCGCCTCTTTCCCCCCAGTTCAAGTGCAAGAAAGTAAACGACGACGACGACGACGACGAATTCGTATCGGTATTTAAAATATCCTTTTCGATGAATTTGTGACAGACTTCACCACTCGTCATCGCCGATTGGAACCACTCGTCTTCAAATCCCATCCGTTTCAATTTTCTCAGCGTGGACGTCCGACGTCTGCTCGAGTTTGAGAGTACGTGCACTCTCACGTCTGGATATTTGTGATGGATTCTTCGTAAACACTCTATCGCTTCCGGGAATGCGTTCTTGCCGTCGTGTAAAACGCCAAACTGGTCGAGGAAAATATCTGTTATCTCGTGTTCGTGCAAGATCGATTCCATGTTGTTGTTGTTATTAGTATTGTTATTATTATTTTTAAATGTTGACGATGAAATCTTCCTTCTTTGTCTTCTTTGTCTTCTCGGTGTCGTTCTCGTCGTCTTTATCGTCGTCGTCGTCTTGAGAAAGACCTCTGAGGAGGACATTATGATGCACTTTTTTTGTGAAGAAAGAGGAGACTTAAACAACAACAACAACAACACGCTGAACAGAACGAAGACGATGTTTGTAGTATTAAATGTGATGACAATAACGATATAATTATTCGTATTACTTTGAAGAACCTTCCAAATATTCCATGGAATCTTCATTCTCTAACTCGACCATGCACCCGTCGATCTCGCTCGCGTCTCCGGATAAAATCGCAGACATGCAATCGTCCACGATTCTCGCAGCTGCGATTTCCTTCACCTTTTTTTTCCAAAACACATCCGGCGCGGCTTGTTCGAGTTTCTTGCTCAGTTTTTGCACTTTCTTATCGGACTCGATTTGTAACAAACAAGATTCGAGCATTTCTTCGTCGCCATCCGCGATCGCGCCTAAACACTGGTCGAAAATACGTTCCGCTTTAAACCGGTCGTTCTGTTCGTCCCAATCGATTGAATCTTTTTTTGTTGCTCTTAAAAATGTTGTTGTCGATGTTGTTGTTGTTGTTCTTAGTATTGGTCTTCTTCCAAATCTTCGAACAGACGAAGACGTGTGCGTTGTTGTTGTTGTTGTTGTTGTTGTCGCGACGAGTGACAAAACTCGCTGATGATGATGACAGCAGATCATTTTCTCTTTTACTGTGATATCTTTGTTGAGCGCAGAGAACACAGTACGAGTGTATTACTTTTGACGACGACGCGAAAAGGAAAGAGAGAGATCGGAAAAGAAAGATGACGACAGACAGATATTTTTTTTTTGACTCATCGTGACTGGATTTTTTGATGTGTGAGAAAAAGAGCAGAACTTTCTTCGTCCGTGTTTTTGTTGTTCTTTTTTTCATCATCATCGAGCGTATATGGAATTTTGGGTGGACGAGAGGGGGAGACAGAAAAAAAAAATTGCGAAAGAACGAAACGAAACGTCATAACTGTGCGTGTGATTGATTGTGATACGAAGAATACACAATGTTTTGGGGGAGGAAGAAGAAAGAAGAAGAAAAACAACAACAACCAAAAAAGAAGAAAATCTGTTGCGCGTGTCCAGAGACGAAAGAACCGAGAGATCAGTGCGTGGGAGAATTCGGCGCGGAGGACGAGAGATGCAAGAAATTAGTGGAAGCGCACTTGGTGTGTTTACGAAAGGAAGGATTTGACGTGTGATTTAGAGTAACACACTGATGATGATTTTGTTAGAAGAGAGCGCTGCATAAACACGTAGAAATAGCAAGCTTTTAAAACTTCACAACTTTTAAAAGTTTACGACGTACTCCACCTCTGCTTCTTCGTTGGTATTTTTCTCTCGCTCTGCTAAACTGTCCAGCTCTATTTTCTTCTCATCTAATGTTTTCTCGTCGCACGCTATTGGGGTGTATAATTTGCTCGAATACTCGCACCGGCTCGGTTCTTGAACGTCGAACAAAGATTCCGTACTTCCGCAAACTAATTCAACCGTCATGGACCTTTTCGGTCCGTTCCAACACTTTTCGCCGTTTTCGAATTTCGCGAAACGTTTACCCGACGAGTCGTCAAAGGTAATCTCGCTTTTCATGTCGCCTAATCGCACGTGGTTGTCTTGCTTTGATTGGCCAAAGAGGCAAATTTCGTACGTGTATTTATCCGCTTTTGTAGAAAAACACTGGTCGGACAACGCGCCGAGGAGCAGCTTCGTGGTTTCGTCGTCAGTCTCGGACGAGAGTCGTTCTATTTTCGCATTGAATGCCGATAACTTCGCGTTGGATTCCTCGAACTTTTCCCTCGCCTCGTTTGCTTTCCTCGACGCTTCGTTTTTTACTTTCCGAGCGTCTTCGAGCGCGCGTTCTTCCTCTCCCATTTTGTTGTCGTCCTCGTTGTCAGATCCGCCGCCTCTCGCTTTCTTCTTTGCTTTCTTGTTGCCCATTACCATTTGTTTCACGCGTCCAAACATTCCAACTTTTTCCTTCTTCGATGCTTCCACATCTCTTTCCTCCCCGATGTTGTTGTCGTCGTCGTCGTCGTGAGGGGAATAGTGACCATCTTCGTCGTAGTCATCCTCTTCTTCGTAGGGATCGTGATGTCCATAATCGCCATCGATGAAATCTTCCTCCTCTTCATTTTCTCCTTCACGATGATCGTTGTCGTCTCCGTGCACCCACTGCTCGGCAATCCGTCGTCCTCTCTCTTCGTCCGTCTCCTCTCTGTTTATATCTTCTTCTCCCTTTTTTTCGTCGTTGTTATCGCTCGCGGCCACTTTCGCCGCTGCTCGATCCACCTCGCCTTCCTCTCGCTCGATTTCCCGCATCTCCTCTTCCATCTCTCTCATCTCTCGTTCCTCTTTGCTCTCGTCGTCTGGATGATGATGTCTCTTCTCTTCTTCCTCCACCTTTTCCTTTTCCTCCTCCTGTTTCTTCTTTCTCTCCTCCTCTTCTTCTCTCTCTTCTTTCAACTTCTCCTTTTCTCGAAAGACTTCGTTCGCCTTCTCCTCTTCCGCCTCGTTCTTTTCTTTTTCTTCCCGCAACTGTTCGACGGCTTTTTGCAATCGAACAACTTCTTTCTCCGCTTCTTTTTTCGCGTTTTCCATCTTCTTCGCGTATTCGTTTCGCTTCTTTCGAATGCCAATCTCGAAATCTCGAACCTCTTCTCGCAACGATTCCATCGTCCTCATACCGTCTTTCGAACACGTATTTTCGCAGTGTTTTTTCGTGTTGAATTTTTCATCCGAACCGTCGCAACAATCGCAAACGTTGTCGTTCACGAAGGAGCTTTTGATCAGTTTCGCAGTCGAGCCGAGATTTTGACAGTAAAAGCCGTGCGAGTGTATCGCGTGACTGCACGCGTTCGTGCCCGGTTCGTCCGAGCCGTCTTCGCGGCAGTCGCAAAAGTTGTCGTTTACTTTTGTAAAATCGATGATTGTTTTCCCGTCGTTGCACGCGAATTTTTTTTCATCGTCATCGTCATCAAAGGAGTATTTGTGCTGGAAAAGAGGGTCGACGCCTAAGAAGTGTTTTTGAACCACCTTCGGCTTTTGGTTGTCGTTCGTCTTCGTCGCGATGGTTGAGGTGGTGGTAAGGGTGAAGAAAATCAACACCAGAAAGAAAAAAGCCATCGTGTGTGTGTGCTTTCTTTTCTGACGTTTTTAGTTGAAAAAAAATCATAAAATTATTTTTTTAGTAGACAGAAGAGGAGATCTCTCTCTCTCTCTTTCATTTTTACAAAACGTTTCATCTATAGATGACGCGAAAAAGAGGGGTCATTCTCGCGGGGTCAGTAGGTATAGGAGTTGTAGATGTAGTAGGATTTTTACTTTGATCATCATTTAGTAGTCTGCGGCTCGTAATCGCGCTCGCAAGACCGGGACGGTTCCGGCGGCGTCCAAGTTCATCGCCTCGCACGCGGCGACGAGATCTGCTTTTTTCATTTTGGAAAGCGGCGTTTTATTCGACGTCGTTGTGAGATCTACCGACGATGATTGCGCGGTGATGACGGTAGAAGTTGGAGTAATGGGAGCGGGAGCAGCGGGAGCAGTAGCGGCAGCAGCGGCGGCACTGTTATTCGTTGCTTCCGTGACTGCCTTCACGGCGGCGTCAAACGTTCTCGCCGAGTCGTCTTCGGCTTTCTCCGCGAGTTGTTGTAAAGCCTCCGCGCGCATCTCCGCGTCGCGAGTGGCGGCTTCGGCAATCAAAACTTTCTCCTCAAGAGCGCGCATTTGGTAATGGAAGTCTTCTCGAACCTTTTCCACGGCTCGCGCTTCTCTTTCTTCGAATTCAGACTGGAAGGTGCTCAATTTTTCTTTCTTCAAATCGAGTTCGCTGAACAAAACCGACGTTTGCTTCTTCTCTTTGTCCAACTCCATTTGTAACGAACCTAACTGCAACTCGAGCGCGGAATAGGTCACGGCGCTTTCAGTTCGTTCTTTCATCAACAACGACTCGGCTTGTTTCGCGCGTTCTTTGGTTTCCGAGACAATCTTCATCGCTTCGATTTGAGCTTCTTCTTTGACTTTCGCCAACGTCTCGGTCGTTCGCAACGCGTGGTTATCCGCTTCAGCGAGTCTGTTTTCGAGCTCATTCGCGAGCGCAGTCAATCTTCTCACCTCATCTTTCGCCGCGTTCTCGATTTGAACCGTTTGACTCAACTCTCTCTTCAATTCGATGTTTTCTTTCGCGGCATTTTGAAACGTTTGCTTCATACTTTCGTAGTTTCTCTGCGTATCCTTCAACTTTTGCTCCGTCTCTTGGACGTTCTTTAGGTGAACGGAGTTTTCGTACCTTTGTCTCGTCACTACGTCTTGGCGCAACGCGCGGTTTTTGTCATCAAGTTCTTGTTTTTGCTCGACTAAAGAAGCGTTCACCATTCGTTGCGCCAACAAATCGGCGCGCGCGTTCGAGGCATCTTCCTCTTTTTCCATCTTTTGCGCGTTCAACAATTCCATGTTTCTTTGCATTTCTTCGATTTCCGAAGGCTCGACCAAATTCAACGCCGCTTGCGACGCCTCGTGTAACTCTTGTTTCAAGCTTTCCACGGCCGAATCTTTCTCTTGCAAAGTTCTTTCCAACTCCCACACTTTCTTCATTTGCTCTTTGACTTTCATCTCTGCCTCCATTTTGACTTTCATCGCGTAGTTTTGCGCCTTGTCCAAACGCGCCTTGTAGTCTTCGCTCAAGTCCGTTTTAGAGTCCAACTCCGTTTGCAAAGTCGTAATTTTCTGCATGAACCCTTGAACACGCTCTTCGGCGTGCATTAAAGCGTCGCGGAAGGTTTTCGCGTTTGATTGCTCCTTCTTTACGCGTTCGTGCAAGTTGGAAATTTCCCTCTCGTATTGCTTCGAGTTGGCTTGAAACTCTTGGCGCATCTCCTCTTTCTCTTGGAGCATCTCCTCTTTCTCCGAGGCAAAGTTTGCTCTTTCCATTTGAATTTGCTGCAAAGCTTCCATTTGCGCCTTTTCCATTTCCTCGGCTTTTGCCGCAGACGCTTGAACTCTATTCTTCATGTTTTCTAACTCGCTTTGTAACGAACGGTTTCTCTCGTTTGCGCGCAACGTCGTCTCCTCGTAGTGTTGGTGCATCTTCGTCAACTCTTGCTCCAAGGAGATTTTCGTCTTCTTCGACTCTTCGACTTCGAGTTCAATCATTTCAATCTCTTTGACGGCCATTTCGGCGTCCTTCTCGTAGTCATGCTTTTCGTTTTCCAACTGTTGTGCCAAGTTTACGAGAAGTTGCTTCTTCTCGGCATCGAAAGCGAGTTCGGCTTCTTTCAACGCCGTCTCGGCCTCGTACGAGGCTAGCTTTGCGCTTTCGTGCGCAAACTTTTCATTCGCGAGTTGTCTCTCAATATTCGCGACGCGCATGCCCTCATTCTCCGTGGCTTCGATGATGGACGCTTCCAATAAAGAAATCTCGTTCTTCGCCTTCGTGAGTTCTTCTTGTATAGATTGGATTTCCTCGTCGTGCGCTTGTTCTCGCGTAAACAACTCGTTTTGGACCGATTTCAACAGTTCGTTCGCGATTGCCAACTCGTGTTTTCTTTGAATCAACTTCACGGAAATGTCGTGATACTTTTGCTCCAAATCGACGATTCTTGCGTTCGCTTTCTCCAACGGAATGCTCATTTGCACTTCGAGCGTTTGTTTCTTCTTTTCGAGTTCCTCGGCCATATCCGCTCTCATTTTTTGCTCTTGCACTTCCATGTCCGCTTTAAACGTCTCAATTTCGTTCTTCGTCTCGTTTCTCACGAACTCCATTTGTTCCAACAACGCTCGTTCGGCTAATTTCGCCTGGTTTCTGATTTCGTCGATGACTTTGGTGTTTTGCGCCTCGGCGTTGAGAAAATCTTGCGTTTGTTCGCGTTCCATGTTTTCAAATTTCTCCAACTCTTTCTTCGCGTCCAAAAGCTCTTGTTTTAAGTTTTCAATCGCCTCGCGGTTATTCAAGTTCTGTCCGGACAACAACGAGATTTGATTCGTCAACGCCGAGACCGTTTGCTCGCTCGAGCGTTGTAAATCTTGAATCTCCTTCGTGCGTTTATCGAGCGCCATGCGCGCTTCCAACTTGGCGCTCTTCACTTGCGATTCAAACTCCGCTGCTTCTTTTTGCGCTTTATACACCAAATCTTGCGCCTTTTCCAATTTTTCTGGCAACGTTTGCAACGCTTTTAATCGTTCTCCTTGCGACATCAACTGAAAATCGGTATCCGAGACGAAATCCGTCACGATGGCTCTCAACACCTTCGCGTCTTGACTCTCCCAATCCAAATCCCCACCACTCATGGCTTTCTTCAAGCGTTCGTCCAAGTCTTTGTTTCCAGTGGATTTCATAAAGTTAAAAATCGATTCGTCCTTCAAAACCTCTTCAATCTTCTCCGCGGCGGAAATTTTCGCCTCTTGCCTCCCGCGTTCGCTCAGCAAAGGCTTGAGAACTTCCGGTCCATACTTCAACGTCGCGCCTAAACCGACGAGTTGTTCAAACGCCGCCATTGGAGCGAATCCTTCGATGGCGCTCGATAAAGCCGAGGCCCCAAACCCAGCCGCTAAGGCTCCAATCGATGCCGCGCCAAGGAGCGCGTTTTTCTTGTCCTGCTGTTGCAGCGAGGACGAGGTGGAAGGCGAAGAAGAAGAAGGAGAAGCCACGTCTTTCTCTTCTTTCTCTTCTTCTTTCTCTTCTTCTTCTTCTTCTTCTTCTTCGACGACGACTGTAGTACTATTCGCAGAAGACGACGGCAAGGACGACGACGACGACGCTTTCTTCAAGATCCCACCCGAGGTGACCGATTGAATCGAGTCGTCGATTTTCGTAAACTCCGGCGACAGCGGGTCGACGAGACTACGTCGTTGTTCTTCTTCTTCTTCTTTCTTAATATTTTTTGCTTCTTTTTCACCTCCTCCAATTGCGGAAAAATCAAACTCGACGTTTTCGTTGCTCTGTTGTTGTTTTACCACGGACGAAGACGAAGAGGAAGAAGAGGAAGAAGATTCATTCTCATCGGTAGCATCCGTCGCCGCCGCGCGAACGACCAGTCGACCAAGGAGTGATGATGACGGTGTTCTTCTTTTCAGACCTAAACTCATCTTCATTGTCTTCTTCTTCTTTGCTGCCGTTGAGAAAAAAGAGGAGGAGGAGGACGTGGAGGACGTTTCGACCGTCTTCATCATGATGTTTTAAATAATAAATAGTAAACGAAGAAGAAGATGGTATTACGCAATCAACGTGTGATGATGTGTAACTCGTAATAATCGAGCAGCGTTTTTGTCGCGCGTCTTCTCGCAGGAATATAATGCTATGTGTGTAAGAAGCGAGCTAAAGCGTTGTTTATATCTCTCTTCTCTGTTGTTATGAAGAAGAGAAAAAAGTGCTTCAATCGATTTGAATTCATTTTTGAATTTTTTGAAAAACGAACGAGATTTGAAATTCCACGTCAGCTCGTGTTTCTGGACGGAAGGAAAAAAGAGGATGATGATTTTTTCGGGGCAGACTCGTGCGAAAAAGTCGGCAGAAAAAAGCTTCAAAAAGGAAGATGAAGAAACGGAAAAGCGACGCTTCTCATGAAAAACGAGAAGAAGAAGAAGAAGAAGGAGAAGAAGGAGAGGAAGAAGAGGAATTACGACTGCCGCCTCTCCCTTCGACTCGGTTGAGCAAAGAAGCGCTGATCGATAAGTTTAAAAACTTTGAGGACATGAAGGTGAGACCACCATCGTCATCGAGAGACGACGACGACGATATCGAGAGAGGAGAACTGAAGATGGACTTTAACAAAGTGCCGGAGATTCTGAAAGATTTCGACCGAGGAGGAAAAAACGGCGGCGACGCCGACGATGGATTCGTTGGATTTTCTTCCGACTCGGATGATAAAAATGAAGTCTTAGAGAAGAAATCGAAAGGAAAGGAAGAAGAAAAAGAAGAAGATGGTAACGATGATGATGATAAAGATATTAGTTTCGAGGAGAAACTATTATCCAACGCGGCGGATGATCGTTCGGGTAAACTGCGAATGCGGGCAGATATTGCACTCAACGAGGGAGAATACGCCGGAAAAAGCACGAGCCGAGCGAAGATGTTCGCGGACGAGGAAGAGGAATTAAGGAAGAACAATCCGCATTACGACGAAGATGTAGACCTAGACGATTTTGAGGGAGATGATTACCCCGATGAGGAAGAAGATTTTGAGAACAAAAGCATAGGATCGGCAGAAGAGGAAGAGTATTCGGACGACGAGAGCGAAGAAGAGGAAGAAAAGAACAAGAACAAGAAAGAAGGCAGCACACGAAGGAACGAATACGACAACTTTTCCGACGACGACGACGACGACGACGACGACGACGACGACGACGACGGGGGATGGAACATCCACGATGAAGGCGATGAAGAGATGCGCGCGGTGTTGGATTCAGCCACGCGGAAAAAAGGTAAGAGAAGGAAGAGCGATAAAGAAGCGGCAAAGATGTTCAAGAAGTTTGAGGCAGAATTGCCACGATTGAATATTTCTGACGACGAAGATGAAGATGAAGAGGACGAAGACGACGATGATGATGCAGATGCAATGGATGAAGATGACGACGAAGAAGAAGATGAACTCGGAGGTGAAGGAGGTGGAGCGAAAGACAATAGAGAAGAGGATGAAGAGGACGACGACGATGATGATGATTTTGAGGACGACGACGATGATTTTGATTACGCAGGTGCCATGGAAAAGGATGACGTGAAAAGAAAACCATCGAGTACGAAACGAGCGAGCGCACGAGACGAAGAAGAAGAAGAAGACGAAGACGATGAAGACGACGACGATGAAATCGAGGATGCCGCCGATCCGCGACTTGAAGAAGAACTGAAAAAGTTTGAGCTCGAAGAACAAGAAACGAAACGCTTGGCGGAGCAAAAAGCGAAAACGGAACAAAAATCAAAGTCTGTGCGCATTCAGAGAGCTCTGTGGGAGCAAATGCTCCGGATGCGGATCAAGTTGCAAAAAGGCATCGAAAACGGCATGAAAATGCCAGGTCCACTCGCCAATCAAGGTTTGCGTCGTCTCTCGGAAAGCGCAAACAAATCGCTCGACTCGCTCGCGACTACTGCAAAAGATACACTTCTCTCGATGTTGCACTTGCAGGTGTATTTGATGAAACAATTTGAAAAGACGGGCGAAGTAGACACGACCGAGGTTGCCGCGAAATTGAAAAATCTCAAACAGAAACGAGAAGAGGAGAAGAGCGACGGTGGTGTCAGCGGTCCTTTAACCTCCACGGAACAGTTTTGGAACGTGTGCGAAGCTATGCAAAACGAATTTGCGGAGTTTCGAGATTCGAGTTGCGATCGATGGCAAAGAAAATCGCAAGTGTCTTCTGGAAACGCTGGAAATTTAAAGGCGTTCAATCAAAACATCTCTCAGCAAGTCCGCGCGGCTATGCTCGCACCAGAGAAAGCCATCGATAGATCCCGCCCCGTGCTGACGCGCACAAAAAAAATTGGAGAAAACGTTCAAGTATCTCGGCTCGGTGATACTACAAATTCGGACGATTCCGACGATGAGCATTTCGATCGAGATGAAGACGGAGCGCGCCCGAACAAGAATGGTTCCTCCATGGAATCGCGCAAAGATATCGAATCGTACGACGATTTCGACATGTACGAGCAGTTACTCAAAGAGTTTCTCGAGTCTGGTAACGTCGATGGCGACGCCCCGAGGAGTGCGGCGAAGCCCGCGAAAAGAAGGAAGATTGTCGATCGCAGAGCTTCGAAAGGTAGAAAATTGCGATATCACGTCCAAGAACCTCTGGTAAACTTCGTCTCTTCGATTGAAGAAGAAGTGCCGCAATGGGCGGATAAGCTATTCACGCAACTCTTCGCGAGTAAAGGATAGGGATTAGAATTAGCATAGAAAAAGGAATTAGAAAGGAGCACACACACGTACGCAGCAGTTGTAACACGTTTAAAAAAGTATTCAAGTAGTATATAGCAGACCAAAATTTGCAAACTTTTGTTAATTATTCTTTTTGTCTCTCGTACTCGTCTTCCCTTTGTTCCAACGAACCAAAAGAAAACATCTCATATTCATTTCGCCTCTTCAATCTTCTCCGCGCTTTCAATTGACTTGACAGGTCCACTCACGTGTATGAAATCGTGATGTGTCTCGGGTCGCGGCCATGGCCTAAGGTATCAAAATTCATGCGTATACAGAAGCTAAGTTGATTATGACATACCATGCTTTGGCGTCTAACGCCGTCTCCCGCGCGATGTCGAAAGATGAGATTAAGCCGTAAAACTTCCCTTCGTCGTCTGTCACGAGCAAATGGTGCAATTTATGTTTTCTCATCGTTTCTGCGGCCTCGTCTTTAGACATGTGCATGTTCACCGCGATTGGATGCGAAGTCATCACCTTTCTGACCGCCTCGTTCAAAGGCACGGATTCTAGGTACCACTGCGATACTGAAAATTTTTATCGTGAGTTCCAAGAAGAAAGAAGAAGAAAAAAATCTCTCACCGTCGGTGTGCGTGATAATCCCGTGAACTTTCTCGGCGTCGAGCTCATCGATGACAACAAGCGACCCAATCCCTGTGCAGTTTCAAAAGGTTGTCGTTGTGGTTTGAAAAAGTCAGTCGTCGTGGTGTGTGCGCGTTGCGCGCGCGTTCAGTTACGAGATTTTTGAGTCCAAGATACAAAACACAAAACACATTTTAAATAACTTTTAATGTAACAAACCACCTTTCATGACGAGCATCTCCACGCATCGTTTGATCGTATCGTTCGCTTGCGCGTGCACGACGTCGTCTTTCTTGACTGCAAACGATGCCACGCTCGGCATATTATTATTTGTTAAAAGCGTGAAAAGTGTGTGTGGTGTAAATATGTGTATATCTCTTTCTTTTTGTGATCAAAAAAAAATCGTTCGTTCGTGTATTTTTTGTTCACCCCCACTTTGTTTTGTTTGCCGCGCAAAACATCAAAATCAAACTTTTTCTCTCTACTTCGTTATAATAATAACAACAACAACAATGGCACCCCATCAACCAACCACTCCGCAATCTGCGACAAAATCTTCTTCTCCTTCTTCCGAACAACCAATCGCGTTAACTCTTGGCGTTCTCGGCGTCGGAGGGATTGGCAAAGAGTTTTTGTTTCAACTGACGGAATCGCACGTTTTGGAAGGTAAAATCGCCATCGCGTTCATCGCAAACTCCCGAAAAGAAATCAGATTTAAGACGCCGTTCGTTCCGTCCGAACACAACAGAGAGTTGTTGGAAACGTTGTTCGATGGCACGAACGATTTAGCCATTTGGGCGAAGAATTTATACGAGGTTTTGCACGTCGAGTTGGACATTGTGACTTGTTCGAGTCTGTTGGAACGTCAGAGGATTGTTTTAGACGACGTGAGTCCCTCTCTCTCGGACGACAGCAACAATCAGGACATTTCGGACGCTTTGACAAAAGAATCTTTAGGCGCTGGTAATACAATTACGACGAAACCGTGGAAAAAAGGACGGTATTGCATCGTCGACATGACATCGTCCGATGAAATCGCGGAGTTATATCACGTGTTTTTGGCGTTGGGCGTGCATATCGTAACTCCGAACAAGAAGTGTAACTCCGGGCCGACGGCGCGAGATCAGAAGTGCAGAGGGTTGAGTTCTATGAGTTGGTCCACGGCGAGTTGGTTTTACGAGGCGACGATTGGCGCTGGTTTACCAATCATATCGACTTTAAGAAACCTGACGAGTAGCGGCGACGAGGTGTACCAAATCAAAGGCGTTTTTAGCGGCACGATGTCCTATTTGTTCAACACTTTCGACGGGTCGACGCCGTTTTCTGAGGTTGTAAAAACAGCCAAGAAACTCGGGTATACGGAACCAGACGCGCGAGAGGACTTGAACGGCCAAGACGTTGCGCGAAAAGTGGTCATCGCGGCCAGAGAGTCCGGCTGGCTGGACGCGTCCATCGAAAAGACGTCGATTGAATCGTTGGTACCGGAAGAGTTGAGAGCGTGTTCCTCGGAGGAGTTTGATGACAAGTTTGGAAAATTGTACGACACCGTCATTGCGCAAAAGTTCGCGGACGCGAAGAAGAGGGGAAACGTGTTGCGATTTTGCGGAAGCGCGGATTTACGAACGAAAGAGCTGAAAGTAGAACTCATGGAGTTTCCGATGTCTCACGCGTTCGCGAATTTACAAGGAAGCCAAAACGTCGTCGAGATTGAATCGAAGAGGTATAACCCGACCGATTCGTGTTGTTTAACGATTTCCGGCCCAGGCGCCGGGGCGGCAGTCACCGCGGGTGGTGTGTTAGGGGACGTCGCGAAACTCGTCGCGCGATTAGGAGACGTGGAAGTTTTGGTTTAATTTGCCGTGCGCCGCAGCTGTTTTCATTGAATTCTACAAATGTGTACATATATATTTATCAGGAATGACTACTTCTACAACCTCTCTAAGCCGCGACATCGCTACGTTCAAACTCCAACGGCATCAACTCTCTATTAGTATTTAATCCCTCTCCTTCTTCTTCCGCTAATTCTATTCCTCCTCCCCATCTCCTGGCCCTCCTCCTACTGTTACCGACGAAACAATAAAAACATGCACCTAAAGTCTCCGCGACTTCTGTTTTGTTCGGATGCACAAAAATAAACACCAACGCGTGGAAAAAGCCTTGCAAATTCTTCAAGATCACGTGCGTGATGGCTAGATACACGTTCACGTCGGGTTTCTCGTATTGGAACAAGTTCTCTAAACGCATGAACGTTCCCGGGATATTCGTAATGATTTGAATAATCGGATACGCCGCTAACGCGTACACTAAACTCTCCGCTTTCTTCACCGCGCGTTTCGAGGCTGCTCGCGAGGTGGAACTCTCGTCCCTCTCTTCCTCCTCCATAACGTCCACTTTCGCCCAATCTCCGTCTTCGTTATAATCATCATCTTCTTCTACTTCTTCTACCACAACGTTCGCGTTCATCCTGCTCTCCATCAAAAACGTTCTCAACGTTCTCAACGTCTTGAAAATCTTCACCCAAATGTACGTGTTTGCAGCCATAATCACCCAAATTGGAAGATAAAAGAGCATAAACCTCGCCGTCACCGCCAACTGAGTGCCGTCGTTTTTGATGTGACACTTACCGATTCTCGCGTCGCCGTACAAATTTCGAAACAACGGCAAGACGGACAACGCCACGGACGAGAGGAAAATGACCACAAAATAGTACTTCACGTCTCTCGTTTCCCGTCCGCTTTGTTTCTTCACGACTAAGCTGTACGTGAAATGCGACATCGATATCGACCACATCGCCGTTTGCATCGAAAACAGCTGTATAAAAAATCCTTGCGCTCGGCACCCCAACGGCGTCGAGTAATTACTACCACTACTACTCATCAACTCCTCCAACTTGGTCGTATCGAACGATAACACCGAGACGCAATATCCAAAATCCGCCACGGCGAGCATGTAAATCAATCGAGCCGCTCTCGATTGTCTCGTCGATGGCGCCAAAACGAGCACGTTTAGAAGAATAAACACACATCCAATCAAACTCAAAGAAGCGGTCGAGACGTTCGCCTCGTGTAAAGCTTCTCTCGATTTTTTCGAGAAGATTAAACCAGTCACGGTCATCTTCTTCTCCTCCTCCTCCTCCTCCTCCTCCTCGGTCGTCTCGTCGCGCTCGTCTTCTTCTTAAACCCGTCTTCTTCTCCTTCTTTCCGTCTTCTTCTTTTTGTCTGTGTCTTTTGTGTGTTCTAAATGTGTTTTAATGCTTGTTAATGTTGTTAGGTAAAGAGACGAGAAAATCTTCTTAAAAAGGAGGAGAAATTTTGTCAAAAATTTTCAAAAATTTTCGCTCGTAAAAAAAAGAGAAGAGTTGTCTCTGTTGTGTCGTTTGGTCGTCAGTTTTTTGAGCACCCTCCCAAAATTGATAAAATAAGATTACGCGAAGAAGACGACGACGACAACGATGACAACAACGACGACGAGAGTGACGACGACGTTTACGACGACGAAGAGGAGTAGTGAGAGTAAGAGCAGTACCGAGAAGAAGAAGATGATGACGACGAGCAGCGCGAAATCTATTTTGAGACGAAGAAGAAGAAGAAATTATGCACCACCAAACGTCGCCGTCTCATCATCATCGTCCCGAAGTAATAATATCGATTGGGAGAACGACATCGTCTCGAGACACGACGTGACCGAACTCATCGTTTTTAATCGCATGAAAATGAACATTTCGTGGGCCGAATTAGCTTTGACGGTGAATAAATCGAAAGAATGGACGACGAGCGCGTTGCTTGGACAACATCAGATGAGCAAAGAGGAAGCTGAAAAAGTGGGCACAGTATTAGCTCTCCCCTCGGTCGCAGTCAAGCTGTTACAAACGGTTCCGTATAAAGGGAGTTTACCAACCTCTGTGCCGACAGATCCTTTGATTTATAGGTTTTACGAGTTAGTGAACGTGTACGGGACGACGTTCAAGGAGCTCATTCACGAGGAGTTTGGAGACGGCATCATGTCCGCGATAGATTTTAACATGAACTTATCCAAGAAGAAAGGGGATTTGGGGGAAGATAGAGTTTCCATCACCATGAGCGGGAAGTATTTACCGTACAAGAAGTATTAATTATTATTCTACACGCGGTGCACTATTTAGTAGCGGTCTATTGTTGTTGTACATGTTCATTATTATTATACTATCTTCTTTTACCGAACAAGGCTCCGCTGAGCGCTTTGCCCGGAATCAAAGAATTTTTCACGTGTCGAAACGTCAACGATATTCGTTTCTTTTCGTCGTCGTCGTCTCCCTCTCTTTTACTTCCTAAAATTCTTCTTCCTCCTCCTCCTCTGATGCCGTGTAAATAACAGTCGTAACTTTTGCCGTAAAAAACGAGCAAACTTCGTCTCGGGACGAAAACGTCGAACGGTTTCAACGCGTCTTTGAAATCTTCGTGCGGCGTGAACGAAACAATCTCGTCTCGCGCGAGCGAAACCACGCACACGAAACTGGCATACAAAGGTCCATCCTGATGGCTTGAAATTCCTTCGTTCGGTTGGTACTCGTTCACGAGCACGTGATTGAGTCTCAACACTTGTTGTTGTTGTTGTTGTAAAGACGAAGAAGAAGAAGAGGAGAGTGAAAATGTCTCCTTGACGCGTTCGTCGTTTTCTATCCTCAGGCACAAGTCTTTCAGAAAGTTTGGAAGTCGTTCGCCGATTGTTTTTTGCGCGTTGACGGTTCCCCCGAACGTTTTCACCCGTCGACCGGAGAGGACTTTCCACGACGATAATAAAGTTCCTTCTTTTCCTTGTTCCTTTTTCCGTTTCTCTTCACATCCTCCTTTTTCTTCTGATTCTTCTTCTTCTTCTCCGTTGGTAAAAACGTTCGAGAGTAAAATTCGTTCCTCTTCTTCCGATTGGATGAAGTTTTCAATCAGACGAATATCTTTTTGCGCCGTCGTCGTTTTTATCGTCGTCATTTTAGTATCACTCCTTTCTGGCAAGGGTGGTGGTCTTCGTAAACATCGTTCGTTCGTTCGCTCGTTCGCCGTTCGTTCGTTCGTGTGTCTATTGAATGAAGTTTGCGCCGTGAAAAGAAGAATAATAAATGAAGCATTGTTTTACCAAAATGAACGCGTAGCAGAGTACTATTAAAAGTATGCATGACTGAAAGTATGTTTGTTTTAAAAAGATGATAAGGAACGAAATCAAGTCAAATCATCCTCGTCGCCTAACAACCCACCACCGGCTGTGATTTTTTTCTTCGCTCTCAGCAACAACGTCGTCTTCCAACTGTCTAAGCGAGAGATATCGTCGAATTGTCCCAAGGCGTTGGCGAACGCGTCTTGGTCTCCGGCTTCGCTCGCGTTGGCCAAATCTTTCAACAACTGTTCTTCTCGAGAATTTGGAAAGGTTGGGTCGATGTCGTTGTATCTTTGGCAGGCGTTTAAAACCCCAACCGGGTCTGCCGCGCACAATCGACAGATTCCCGCGTTTAACAAGTACCCTTTCGCGCTATATTTCAACAAGTTATTCTCCGCCGCGTGTTTCGCGCAGTCTTCGAAAGTTTCGACGGCCATGTCGTATCGCTCCAACTGACCGGCGAGCGACGCGACTCTTAATTTACACTGGTTCGCCGTGCTCTCCGTGTTCTCTCCTAAATAGAGATCCGCGGCTGCCGTAAACGCCTCCAAACTCTCCTCTAATTTCTTCTCTTTTTCCAGCATATCGCCGACTTCTTTCAAATGTTTCGCCGCGATCGATAAACGACCAATCTCGCTAAATTTCTTCGCCGCTTTCTTGAACATCTCGATTGATTTCTTCAGATCGCACTTCTTGTAACAGTTACCGCTTTCCACAAAGTTCATCGCGACTTCGTGATTCGATCCGATTTGAGCATACATTTCCGTCAATTTCTCGTACGTCTCTCCTGCTTCCAACCAGTTTTTTGAGAGTTTAAACTGTATCGCGGCTTTCTCGTACAACTCCGCCGCGTCTTCGTACTTTGAGGACGAGGAGAATAAATTCATGAACCCGCTTTTGTTCAAGCGATTTTCCGCTTGTTTGAGTAAATCCGACATTTATATATATGTACTTTTTCTTCTTTTTATGGTGCTGATTTTGAGACGTTGTTGTTGATATCTTCTTCTTCTTCTTCTTCTTCTTTCGTCTCGCTCTCTTCTTCTTCTTCTTCTTTTTCAGTTCGTCTTTGTCTTTGTCTTCTTTGTGTTGTTTGTCTTCTTCTTTCCGCGTCAATCTAAAACGGAAGAAAAGCTTTTGTGAGAGTGAAGTTTTTGTTTTGTCCAAACGAGAGAGAAAAGAAAAAAGAAGAGAGAAAAAGAGAAAAAAAAGAGAAAAGAGAAAAAGAGAAAAATTCGTCCTTTTTTTGCTTTTCACCAAAAAATTTTCGAGCTTCTTTCTGCATGGCAAAAAAGTAAAAAACGACGAGGAGAGCCGCACACAAACAACACTTTAAAAGAAGAAGAATTCGTCAAAGAAGAAGAAGAATTCATTCATCAAAGACTACAAAGAAGATGAAACGGAACAACGGCGGCGCGGGGTTTAGACAGCGATCAGATCATCAGTTGGTGACTGGAAAACCGCAAGCACCTTCTACGAAATCTGCCGCTGCTGCTTCTTCTTCTTCTTCTTCCGGGGGAGTTGCGGCAAAGTTAGCGGCGTCGTCTTCTCAGCACCATCATCATCATCAGACGACTAATCATTTAACATCATCATCATCATCATCACAAAGTAACAACAACGACGACTCCTCCTCCTCTCAAAAAGGAGGAATGAAAAATAATCAGTCGTGGACGACGAAACACTGGCTCGGCGCGGTCCTCGTACCGGCCGTATTTTTCTTGTCCGTGGTTTTAGTCTCAAACTCAAACTACGGGAAATCCGTGGAGGAAGTCACGGCTTTGATGGCAGAAAAAGAGACGTTATCGGCGCAAGACGAAAACGCGAACGAGTTAGACCCGGAAGCGTCGACGGAGGAAATCTCGTCCAGAGTGAACGCACCGACGGAAGAAGAGCAAGCGATGGAGGAAATAAGATCCGCGCGGGAATCGAACGAAATGGAAGACGAACAGTCCGACGTGCCGCACGCGAACAGAGCGAGCGATACGTGCGCGTATTTCGAACAGCAAGCGAGTTTGCAATACTTTTTCAAAAACAGGTGCGATTTCGACGCGGATGCAAAGTTAATCAATCCGGCGGATAAATCGGAAAAGCCAGGAAGAGTGAAGTTGGAGTTTATCGCTTTGGCGAGTTACATGGAAGGGTTCTCGTACATTGAACATAAACGGATTTCGGATAAGAAAGCGGCGGAGGCGTTGAAAATTCGAGCCGAGGCGGAAACCGCGGCGAGCTATTCCGAAGGTAAAGTGGACGACGATCAGAGAGATACGGAAGAGCACGTGTTGGAAGCAGCGATTGCGCAATCGCCTCCGCCGCCGATGGGACCGCCGGAGGAGATAGTTGAGGAAGCAGAAGAAGAGGTAGCCGAAGAAGGAGGAGGAGAAGAGGAAGAACAACAACAAGAACTGTCTGCGGAGGAGCAAATTGCCGCAGCGGAGGAGCAATTAGCGTACGAAAAAGAGAAGGAGGAGACACAGATGAAAAAGAAATGGCAATTTTGGAAGAAAGCGGATAAGAAAGTGCCGAGTTCGCGAGCCTCGGACTCGGATTTGCTCGCCATGGAGATGATGGAAAAAGCCGAAGAAGCGGCTGAACAAGAAGAACAAGAAGGAGGAGAATCTCAAGAAGAATCCGAGGAGGAAACGACGATCAACCGCAGAATGCTTTTGAAGAAGAAAGGAAAAGAGGGAAAAGAGCAAAATGCACCGAATCAAGCGACCATCAACCAAGCGGAACCGAACGCCATGGTTGGACCGAAACCGTATAAAGCCATCGTAATTGGACAAAAACAAGCGGCGTTTGGTTTACTCATCGCTAGATCGTTCAAAACGTTACAAATGCCCGCGGTGACAGAAATTTACGAGGGTGAGCCGAAATCTTTTGAACGAGTGGTTGAAATGACGGAACATGAAGCGAAGGAAGCCGGTGCCGGCGATGTTCGAGTCAAGCAAGAAGTCATCGGAAACAAAAACGGCATGCACGAAATTGAACTTTCAAAGTCAAAAGACGACGCGAGAAAAGGATTGACGAACCGCAGAACGATGTCCGTCCCGATGATTACCGGCGACTCGTTGATTGCAAACACGAAGCACGAGGAGAAAACGATCGCTTTACACATGGGCGAAGAGCACGTGGATGAAGTTATCAAAGGTTTCCAAAAGACGTTGAACCACGGAGGACGCATCGGCGGCCCAGTCTCCACCCCTCGCATCGTCTTCTTCCGCGCGAAAAAGTTGAAAGAAGCCTCGGAAGCGTTTAAAGGATTACCGTTTCAAGTGTTCATTGTCGGCAAACCGCGCGATGAAACGTCCTCGTCGGGTCGTCCGTTTTTGATGCGCATTGACGGCGTTCGATACAACGAGCACTTAGATTCGATTAAAGACGACATGACCTATTTAGTTATGGCGTTGCATCACAACGACCCGTACATCGACGTCGCGTTTAGCGAAGGCGCGACAGTGTGCGACGCCAAATGCAACTGTTTCACCTCCTCGACGTTTAGACAAGCCGCGCCGGTATGCTCGGGGCACACCGCGCACTTGGAGTCTTACAAAGACCACACGTGGACGGGACCGAAAAACAAAGCCAAGATTCGTCACGCGCACTTGTTCGGCTCCGACGGCCATGGCGGTCAAATGCGAGTCCAACAAAACGTCGAATCTGCGGTTTTAAATCGATTAGATAACTTTTTGAACAAAGACTTGCCTTCTTTAGAAACTGTCGACAACCGCGACTGGATCTCCGAAGGTATGCAACAAGCGGAAGACGAAGCGAACGGCGTCGGAGAGTTCGCGCCAAAAGTCAAAGGTAAGAAGAAAAAGAAGAAATACGAAGAGGAATTCACGAACGAGTATTTGATGAAAAATCCGTTGCGTTCGTCCGGGTACTCTTGGACCGGTGGAAACGGATTCGCCGGGGCCGGGGGCAGCACCATAGAAAAAGACGTTCGCGAGGTAGATTTCCGTAAGAAAAGTAAGCAAAAGAATTCCAAACATATTAATTAATACAAACTTCAAAGTTCACACGCGGTTCGTACGCGGTGTGATGATTTATTATTAATAATAGCTGCTTTTTAATGCATAATTATACCACATGTTATATACATTGTCCCTCCTTAATATTGCGCGAACAACAAGAGAGAAGAAGACCAAGAGAGCAAAAACCTCAAATTTGATCATTTTTTCGTTTGGTCTCGTTCGTAACAAAATGTCCTCAACGTCATCACTCCTGCGGGTGATCAAAAACGTCGTCTCTTCTTCTTCTCTCAGAACACGCAGAAGCGCCAGCAACAGACGAATACAAGCGATGGCATCATCGACAACGAACCCAATCGCCACTTTCGATACCACGGAAGGGTCTTTCAAAGCCGAACTGTTCGTTGACCAAATGCCATTAACCGCGTCGAATTTCATCGATTTAGCAAACACCGGTTTTTACAACGGACTGCACTTTCACAGAGTCATCGACGGATTCATGTTACAGTTTGGGTGCCCAAACTCGAAAAAGAACGGCGCCGCGAACGCAGGAATGGGAGGGCCGCCGCCAAACTCAAAGTTTACAAATCTCGCCACGAAGGAAGAAATAACGCGAGACGCGAGAGAAGGCTGCATTCCGGACGAACTGACGGCGAAGATCTCGAACGAGCCCGGGACTTTGTCGATGGCAAATACCGGCGCCAAAAACTCCGGCGGGAGTCAATTTTTCATCAACACCGTCCACAACGACTTCCTCGATTGGTTCGACAAATCGTCGCCGTCCGCGCACCCGGTGTTCGGTAAAGTCACCGAAGGTATGAACGTCGTGATGAAAATATCCGCGGTGGAGACGCACCCGAACGATTGCCCGAAGAAAGGGGTCATGGTGAACTCGATTACCATCGCGTGATGAGTTTTGGATGAGTTTTAGTTTTAGTCGTTTTAATAGTATTCGTAGTAGAGTAGTCCGGTTGTACTCTATCGTCGATCGACTCTGCTGCTTTTACCTACGTTTTGCTTCATAATAAAATCGTATCTCAACTACTCTAAAATAATTACTTTGCTGCGCTGATGATGACGACGACGACTCTTACCGCTCCTACCGCGACGACGACGACGCGTTTTGGCACATCTGTTAAAAGTACCGCGAGAAGATTGACTGTCGCTGATGCTCGTTTACGTCGTCGTTTTGAGATGAGAAAAGGAGTAGTCTTTCGTTCATCATCATCATCATCATCGTCGTCACTCAGAAATTATGATGATGATGATGAAAGAACGCCGAGCACGTCGTACGACGACGACGATTCAAGAAGAAGAAGAACAAAAAGAACGACATCCATCCTTCTCTCCTTAGCCACGGCGTTCTCGATGGGATTTGGAGCCCAAATCGGGGACTTCTTTTCTGCTCGAGCGGAATTTTTAGACGACAGCGTAAAATCGGAGGTGACGGATTTACGGGTGAAACAACTCGACGGGGTTGATTTTTATTCCAAGTCGGAGCACTCGAACGAAGACTTCTCAAACTTGGATTTACGAGGGACGATTTGGGTGGAAGCCGAGCTACGGAACACGAATTTCTCAAAGTCAGACATGCGAGGAGCAGTGATGACGAGGTCGATAATGCCGAACGCGGACGTGCACGGGTCGGACGTTTCGAACGTGCTGTTCGATTACGTTCTGTTGCGAGGCGCGAACTTTGAAGACGCGGTGGCAGTTGGGGCGAACTTTATTCGGTCGGATATGGGCGAGATGAAAATTAAGAACGCGGATTTTACCGAGGCAGTTATCGATCGGTACCAGGTGTTAGGTTTGTGCGAAACCGCGGAAGGGGTGAATCCGTACACCGGAGTGGATACGAGGATGAGTTTGGGGTGCGATTCTTTCGTCAAGAAGTACGAAGGGAGCGGGCAAGGAGGGAAAATTGAAGTGAAATGCATCGGGAAGTGCGAATAAAAAAACGAATTGTACGCTTTAATGAACACGTTTGCTTAAAATAATATTACAATGTGACGTGCGCTACGATTTGCGTGAACGAAAAGTGATCACCTCGATCGTTCTTGGATAAGAATTGCGCCACTTTCGCGTCCGCACATATCTCCTCTAAAGTTAACGAATCATCCATCGCGACGCCGTGTAAGTAACTCTCCAAAATTCTACGATTGTATTCGCCTATCTTTTCGATTCGTAATTGATAGGACTTTGTGGTAACGTTGTACGCGACGCCGAGCCTATGCAGCTCGTCAATGACGTCTTCAGCAGTAGTCATCGATGCAGACGAAGCTGTTGGTGATGAAGGTAACATCGTCGTCGTTGAAGACGCGACGAAGGCGTTTCGATATAAAGCGTGAAATTGAGCGTCAGCGCTCTTCGCCGCGTGCACGGCGATGAAACCTAAACCGTTCGTTTTTACAGACATAGCAAACGCTCTCGCCGCAGCTCTTAAGCTTGTACCTTTTTGGATGCGTTCAAAGCCAAACGCATTATACGCGACGTCGTAGGACATCGGTTTCACTTTGAACACGTCCAAGGTGCCGCGATGCAACGCCACTGCGCGGAACGGGGAGTCGATGTCGTTCTCGTTAATCTCTTCTAAAGCGTGTTTTAAGCAAACCAAAGAGGTCGATAACAATTCAACGGCCACCACGCGACCGTTCAAGGCGGATTCTTCGTCTTCTTTCTCGTCGGAAGTCATGACTTTCTTCTTCTCCTCCTTCGACAAACCCGTTTCCCTCTCCAAATTCTCCGAGTCCGAAGACGAAAGTTCGTACTCCTCCTCTCCGTCGTTATCGTCGCTGTTCATCATCTTCCCACCACTCATTCCTCCTTTCTTCTTCAACTTCTTCGCGGCTAACTTTTCGGCTAACATCATCGAAAACGCTCCAACGCCACAATCGGCGTCTAAACATCTCAACGTCGCGTGCGCGTCCAGCAAAGCGCCAACTTGTGAATCCGCTTTCGCCCTTCGCAAATCGCGAAAGGCTCGAGACCAATCGATAGAGAGCGAGAGTTGTTTCAACTCCTTGTTCAATATTGTGCGGTATCCAAACGTCAAGCGTGTGAAGGTATCGATGGTTAATTCACCTTTTTCCGCCCGAAGTTTATTTTGCAAAACAGTCTCCGGTTCTTCCGCGGGCGAGTCATAGAGAGACGTCGGGCGAGCACCAAAGTGGTCGTCCTCGTCTTCATCGATGGAGGATAATTCCTCCGCTACGTCGTCATCGTCCGCATTCACGTGTTCGCCTTCTCCTCGCTGTTGTTGATGATGATGTTCCAGTCGCTCATCTTCGTCTTTTCTACTTTCATCTTCTTCATCCTCTTCTCCTTCCATAGTGGTCTCTAATCGCCGAGGCGATCTGTGCGGCGACGCGTTGAATTTTTGGGCGCTGTTGAAGTACGCCGCATCGTTCGCTGCCGTCGGTGTGCGCTGACCAGATCGTATAGGAGAGCCGCCGGTGGATTTTTTTAGGAACGGTGAGATTGGTGGCGCATTTCTCGGGGTGAAAGTAGCTCCAGTGGCCACGTTGTTATCCTTCGACGTTTTCGCTTTGATCGCTTTGCGCAACGCCTCCCTGCGTTCTAAATCGATGTCTCTCGCCGCAACCGCGGAAATTCGTTTCGTTTCCGCGGACGATAGACGTCTGCGTTCAGGCATCCACTCTGCTCTGACTAATGCTCTGTAAGAGATTGTCTTCGCGGCATCTTGCAAGAGAAAACTCAACAGAGCAACGCATATGCAAAACAACGTTTGCTCAAACGTACACGGCGACATTTCGTGAAACGGCCAATGTCTCGTGAGCAAAATGGAGGCAAAAGAAGACGCCATGGTGGCCAGGAATAGGAACCCACCCGGTGCTAACGTCCAAAACGGATCGGGTCCGTCCGAGCGCGCGCATAATACCGAGAATGCATCCGTTAATGCCATTTTCAAGAAAATCATGCACTTGGCTTGCTCGTACGTATCCGGCGCGATGTCCAACGCTTCGAGTAAACCAAAGTTTGCATTTGAGCTGGAGAAGATTTCGCGCGCTACAAAGCACGTCGTGAATGTGGCAACAAAGCCCATCGCTAGTCCAGATGCCAAGATGCACGGCAAACGCCACGCTTCGGGCGACGCTGACGGTCTCGCAAAATCATAAGCGATTGACAAGACGACGCAATCGTTCACCGAGGCTAACAACGCCAACGCGATGACTGGTAAAGTGAACGTTTTCGGCCACGCCACGTTAGTTTCGTTCGGAAACACTAAGAAGGCGCACAGGACAAACACGGTGAGCAAGTGGCACGTGCAGATGATGCGGTACAAAACGTAAGTCTTTGCGCGTGCAAAAACAGCTCTCGCTTCGACGATTGCAGAAGCGACGTGCGCCAGCGACGGTCTCGACACGACAAAATCAGCAACGCGAACGGCAGCATCCGTGGACGATTGCGAGGCGGCAAAAGCGGCGTCGGAAGCCCGCATGGCGGGTAGATCTTCTAAACGATCTCCGAGAACGCCAACGATGACTTTCCTGCTGCTGCCCAAAAACCGCTGGTTGTGGCGACTGTTTTGATGCATCGCCGCTTGCTTGAACCGGCGAATGATGTTCGCTTTCGTTTCCGCGTTGCTGCACTCGAAAAAGCAATCGACTTTACTGATAGGCACTATGGATGTGGTTGTTATTGTCGTCGTAGATGTAGAATGAATCGTGGACGATCGAATACCTCTTTCGGCATCGGAAACGAAATCGCTCCTTTGTTGTTCAGATGTCACTTGCTCCGGCGGTGGTCGACCTTCTAAAACTTCTCGACAATTTCGAACGATACCTTCGTATCGTTTACCCGCGTTCGTATAGAACGATTGCACGCGGGGCGAAACCGATGGTGGTTGTTGTCGATTTTTTTGACTCGCATTTTCAGACCTATTGAGTTCTGAGTCCGTATCTTGATTATCGAGTAAAGATGAAGACGCAAACTCCTCTCCCGCGTTACCAGTTCTCGTCGACGAAAGCACGCGTTTTGGATTGTGCAACTGTTCCGTTCGCACTTTAGCAAACGATTCCGACGCGGAAGTGAATAATTTCACGTCCACGCCTAAAGCTTTCAGCGCGTCTCTGCCGGCGTTGCAATCTTGACGGACGTGACGCGAGAAGGCAAAGATACCTAAGAAGACCCATCCGTTCACGATACTGCCTTGGTTCTGCGCGCTATTTTCGAACACTTCCGCGGTTGTTTGCACGTCATATGCGCATGCAACTGCAACACATCGCAAACCTCGTCGTTCAAACATTCTCTCGCGATTTCGAGCCTCGTCTAACGCTTTAAAGACTTTTTTCGCGTGTTCTTCGTTCCCGGCGCGAGAAATCATAGTTTCTCGACGGACTAAATTATCTATGGATTCTAAGCATCCTTTGGCTACAGCGAACACACCAGAGTTTGAACCATCCATGGCTTCTTCTCTGGAAATCGTTGCTCTCGAAAGTTTGACTACGGAATCGTACGGTTCGTACGTTTTCTGGATGTAGGTTTCTGAGAGCGAACTCAAACCGTCTTCCGCTAGTCGCTCCGCGATGGCGCGATCGACGGAATCGTCGAATATCAAATTCATTTCGTCGTCTGCTACCAGATGTTGCTCAAAGACATTGTTGTTGTTCGATCTCGCTGTGGTTGGGGTTGCTGATTCCATGACTGAAGATGAATTCTTCCACCATCGCGATGCCAATGCCGCGGCAACCAAAACGTCCCTCGGTTGACAACTATCTGCAAACACAATGGGTTCTCCGACAATACGAGTCGCGAACCGATCGACCACGCAGCACGACGTCGAACAGAAGAGCGCTTGCATTGCGGCAACGTCTTGTATTGCACTCAATCGGCTGATACCAAAAGTTCTCGTCGTCGTCGAGCCAACGAAGGATGACAACGGATTGCTACTACTCGATGCTTCTTTGTTCGACTGTTGTCGTTGTTGCATGTTCAGATGTTCTCTGTTTGCTTGCTCATTCAAATAATACTCGGGATAGTAATCGTCGAGTCCTGGGCTGTACCCAGGAGACGCGCGCGCTTTCGCCATTCTCCGAATACCCAACGCAACAGTCGCGTGAACGACAACTCTCACAGCTATTGGCAACGCGCACACGCACAATACGGTTGCAAAGGAGCACGCAAACCAAAATCCTCTACCGGCTACGACTAAAAAGAGCCAAAGTGAAATTGCAGAAGCGAACGACGCCACAGCCACCCCGGTCATCACGAGATCTAAAGACCGGTCAAACGCAGACCCTCTCGGCGGTGTTGCAACGGTAGTACGCGCCATCGTAGGTACTTGCTGTCGATGGTGATGACTTCGTCGTTGCGTTGAAGCCGACGATCCAAACAGAGCACCAAACGATTTCGAGCGAACCATGGATGATTTTCTCGAGCGATTTTGATGACTCGTTGAAGTCATCGAGAAGAAACCTAAAATACCAGCGGCGTTCGCGCGATGTTCTTCTATTTGCATAATCTGCTGCATTTTGCGCGCGATGGCTGTTCGAGGACCGGTTCTGCCTACAATTGCGGCACCGCAACCGGCGTAAATAACACTCCCTCCTAAAACCGGTTCGCCTTCGGAGACGCCGATTAAATCCAGCGAGTCCATTTCGTTATCATCGCCAAAGAGCATGGACAATTCATCACCACGACTCGCACCTCCGCGCGGCGTACCATTTGCAAACAAAGACGAGGATAACGTCGATGACGACGCGGTATTAATGAGATAATTCGAGTTTCGCGTGACGAATAATACGCCCGAGCCTCGATAGACGCAATCGCACGGCACGATTTGACCGACGCGCAATTCGACAATATCACCCGGCACGAGCGATTTCGACGACACGCGCATCTGCTTCCCGTTATCTCGAACTACTGTCGCGTACGCGGGGAACTGTCCGTTTCTCGGCGCGTTTGTCCGAGTCATATTTTCTAAAATTTGTTTCTGCGATTGTTTCGTCGTTGCTTTTGTTGAAGTCGTCGTCAAAGCCGAAGTCGTGACTTCCGTCCCAGCCATCAAAGCGCCGTCGTCTCTGCTTTCGGACCACCCAACGTAACAGTTTGCAAAGAAAACCAAGAACAAGACTAAAACATCAATAATAGAATCGAGTGTTTTCGCTGGATCCATAGCTTGTAGGCATTGTAAGAAAATAGCAAAGAAAATCACCCTCCCAGCTGGCGCGTTGAACTCGCGAAGGGCGTGTTTCACCAACTGACCGTAATCGAATTTCTCTCCAGGAACAGAGTTCGGGCCGAACTTTCGTAACCTGCGAGTGACTTCAAACGGAGATAGACCTGAGTTTACCGAAGTGTCGTAAAAATCAGCCGAGTGCTCTAAAACATCTCTCGCCCGTACCGGCACGAAAGTATCGACTTGAGGTTGATGATTACGATGAGCGTTGGTGCTATCGGCTTTCTTCCTACCCGGAGACGCGTGAGGACCTTTTCTCGTCGGACTCTTCGTTAAAAGTGGCGTCGTCGTCGTATCTTCGTCGTCGTCGTCGGTGTCGGATTCGATTTCTGTGTCTTTATTACTGCTCCTAATCTTGTTGTTATTGTTGTTATTGTTTCTTCTAAAATCTCTTCCTGAACTACTCCTCCCGACGTTTCTAGTACTCGCACTTGAATTCATATTCATACCAAACGGGTTATACCCGGCGCCGCGATTCCTATGTGCCGCGGCGTTTTGCGCGTTCCGTAAAAATTCTGAATCTTCTGAGAAGATCGAGTCGCCTTCTTCGTAATAATCGTCGTTCGTATTATTGTCTCGACTAAACACGTCCTCGGAATTCATCGTCGCTCTATCTTCGTCGTCGTCGTCGAAATCGTCGTCGAAATCGTCCATAACGTTACCAAAAGCATCTCGTCTTGCGCGCCTATTCGTCCTCGTCCTCGCGTTCGTAATTCCATACTCGTTCTCTTCGTCGCTCAAAACTCTCTCTCGATGCCTCGCCGCTGCGTAAAAGTGTTGCCTTCGCAACCACTCCGGATCGATCGAGTTTGGCGTTTCCGGAGCGCCGCCGCCATCGTTACCACCTCCATCGTCGATTTCATCTCCTTCTTCCTCGGAAAAGAGCGACGATTGGGATAAAGCAGCGGCAGAAGAAGAAGAAGAAGGAGAAGCGTTCCTCCTCGCGAGCAGCAGTTCTTCTTCTTCTTCTTCTCCATCTTCGCTTTTGCTTACGAACGCGGAAACGCCTTTCCCGAATCCAAAACCACCAACTCCTTTTTCGCCGCCGGCGGCAGAATCGCTCCTGTTATCGTCGTCGTTTTTGTCTTCGTCGTCTTCCTCTCGTCTCCAATTTCTCGTCGTCGTCGTCATCTTCTTCTTCTTCTTCTTCTAAATAAAAAGGAAATTCAAAAACGTAACCGCGCGGCAAAATCACTTCTTCGTTCTCATCATTTTCTCCATCACTTCTTCTTCTTCTTCTTAAAGCATCATCACACTTTTGGCAGCAGTTTCGGCGGTTGCAGCGTTGTTTAGCGCTTTAAAAGAATACCACAAAAAACGGTCTCTCTTCTCCTGTTACTGTTGTTGTTCTTTTAAAACTCTCTCTACTGAATATTAATACTCTACTAGAAGAATAATTTTACTTTGCGCGTGGTAGCTTTTGTGTTGAGAGATGTGAAAAAGTACGCGACAAAAAAAGGAGAAAAACACAACAAAAAAAGAAAGAAAATTTTTTGGAAACGACGAAAGCAAAAATCAATAATCATCGATTAAATTATTTTCAGAGAAGGAAGGAGCCGCAAAAAAAAAACATCAAGAGAAGGCAAATCATGTTGAGACGCGCTGCTGCTGCAACAAATCCTTCCTTTTCTGCTGCTGCTTCTGCTGAGGCTGCTGCTGCGCTGTTGAACAACGCGACCACGAGGATGAGCAGAGTGTGGGGTTCAGTTTTCGCGTCGACATCAAAATCATCAGCTTTTTTCTCTTCTTCTTCCGTTGCTTTGAATGATGCGTCGGAATCATTTTCATCAAAATCATCGTCAACCCCGATTGCCATTTTTGCGAGAACGACAACAACAACAACAACAAAATTAACAACGAATAATACTAATAAAAGAACGTACGCCTCGCAAGCGAAAGCGGTGGACGCGTTATTCAAACGCCCTTTACCGCACAAAACGCAAGAACAGCTCATTAAATCCGCGCAGAGGTTTGGACCGAAACGACCCGGGTTGATTGCCGTGAAAGCAGGCATGACGTGCGACTGGGACGAGTGGGGGAAACGACACCCTTTGACGGTTTTATGGATCGACGATAATCAAATCGTCCAGGTGAAAACGGAAGAGAACGAAGGGTACAGCGCGGTTCAAGTTGGAAGCGGGTATAAGAAACCAAAATCGGTGACCAAACCAGAGCTCGGGCACTTTATTAAGGCGCAAGTGCCGATTAAAAGGTTTCTGAGCGAGTTTCGCGTGACGCCGCCGACGATGAAAATGTATAAAGAAGACGAGGAAGGAGACGATGATGATGACAACAACAATTTAGATGTAGAAACTGTAGAAATTAAAGGTGCTAGGGAGTATAAAGTTGGAGAGGAGTTAAACGCGAACCATTTCTTTGCTGGACAGTACGTGGACGTGCAAGGGGTCACCTCGGGCAAAGGTTTCGCCGGGCCGATGAAACGGTGGGGTTTCTCCGGGCAACCCGCCTCGCACGGGAACACGAAGAAACACCGCGCGCACGGGTCGATCGGTCAGTGTCAAGATCCGGGGAGAGTCTTTAAAGGGAAGAAAATGGCTGGACAAATGGGCGGGAGAAAACGAACCGTCCAGAACTGTTTCGTGTATAAAATCGATAGCGAACGAAATTTAGTGTACGTGCGAGGCCAAGTCCCGGGGAGGAAAGGATCGATCGTGAAAGTTAGAGACGCTTTGCGCAAGAGAGCGACCGTGGAGGAATTAGAGGCGCAAATAGGACAAATTGGCGTGACGATTGCGCCCAAGAGTAGCAAAGATCCGTACTCCGCATATAACAAGGATTAATAATAATATAATAAAATTAATAACGAGATTTTTCAATAATAACTTTGGCTGGGTTTAATAAGATCAATAATAATACATAGTCTCCTAATAATCATAACGTTTCTAATACGGTCGCGAAAGATACATTACTCGACACCTTCTTCTTCTTCTTCTTCTTCCGGTTCCCAATTTCCGGCGTTCTTCGCGTCTTCCTGTAACAAAGGCTTTAACGTTCCATACGTCACCGTTAACGCGCTCGCCTTGTACGTTAAAAACCCAATCAACGTGACGCCGTAGTTAAAATCAAACGGATGCCCTGGGATGTGATTCCACAACGACTCCGACGCGACTACGACCACGGGAACAATCAACCTCTTCTGAAACAGCGCTCGCGAATAAATCGTCGCAATTTTACCTAAAACTGACTCCGGGCCAAACACCAACTTCTTCACGTCCGTCACCGGTTCGTACACCAAATTCCTCGTGTAATCCTCCTCCTTATACCCGTCCCGCTCCTCGTTCACCGTATCCACGTACTCGGATAAGAACTGGAGGTATACGTACGAACCAATCACACCTATCGCAGAGCTAAAACTCGACGCGATGCCGTACCCGAGTAAACAATACAAAGTCAATCCCGCGCCGTATTTCAGCGTTAAAGTTTTCAGCTCCGTTTTCAAGAGTTCGTATTCTTTGTCGGATTCGATTTTTTTCTTTGTCGCCGGTCTCGGTTGCGAATATTTCACGTTTTTCATCTTCTCCAACTCGTTTTGTTCCCACGGCATGACGTTGTTGTTATTCTCTTTTCCTGAAGATGGTGGTTCGTTCGCGTCGGTGGTGGCGTTTGTTCTTCTTCTCGTTCTTGTTCTTGTTCTTCTTGTTCTTCGTGTTGTTGTTGTTGTTGTTGTTGCGATTGATGATGATTTTGCGCCGGCGGAAAAGAATCGATTCTGATGATGATTTCCTCCTCTTTTACTTTTTAATAAGTTTATTATGCGAGTGCTACGAGTCGCGGAGCTCGCAGCAGCGGAAGCTGAAACGCGAGAGTTGATCGTTGTCGTCGCGTGTTGGTGGTGGTGCATGGTGTGGTCGTCGTTTTACGATGGAATTCCACTCGAGGTTTTTCTCTGTTTCTTTCTCCCCAAAAATTTTGCAGTCTTTTTCTTCATTTTCAACACGAGTATATTTAGGTGAATTTCTCTCTATTAGTATAGAGTAGTTTAATGTCAACGACGACGAAAGAACGAAGACCGTCCTCCTCGAGAAGACAAATCAACGCTCCGGCGAGGTTTTCATCAGATTCAGAGGACGATTTTGTTGTCGCGACGACGACGAGGACTAAAAAGAAGAAAACGATGGTGAGGAAGTCATCAATTTCCCTCACCAATTCATCGAAGAAGAAATCTAAAAATGCATCATCATCATCATCATCATCATTCTTCACGAGACATTCGAACGTGTATGTATACGTCCCAAACATAATCGGGTACGCGCGACTGTTATTAGTCTTCGTTTCTTTCTACTACTCTTCTTCTGGTGGAAGAACAAACACAAAAAACCACGCGGGATTTATATCCGTGTTCACGTATTTGCTCTCATTCATTTGCGACGAGTTGGATGGTCGTTTTGCACGAAAATGTAACCAGTGCACGGAATTCGGCGCGGTGCTGGATATGGTCACGGATCGATTGGCGACGACTGGATTGTTGATCATCTTGTCGAATATTTATTCCGAGATGCAATTTGTGTGCATATCGTTGATATTCTTGGATATTTCCTCGCATTGGTTACAAATGCACTCGCAACTGGCCATCGGGAAGAGAGGACACAAAGACATGCGAGAGAGTCGCTTTCGATTGTTGCGCTTGTATTACGCCAATCGAATATTCATGGGAGTGTGTTGCGTGTCCACGGAGGTTTTGTATCTGTGTTTGTTCATGGCTAAGGATAAAGAGTTGAACGCGATACCTGGTCTCGTACCGATATCGAAAGAGATCATCAAGCGCGTTTCCTTCATCGAGACGTTCGATTCGTTCCTCCAAAAAACGCTCGGCGTCGGCTCTTTGCGAACGTTCGCGACGCAATTCATCGTTCTCGCTATTCCTGGATTTTTGTTGAAACAAATCGCTAATATCGCGCAATTGCGGTCCGCAGTCGTTGCCATGTGTGAACACGAGCCTGAATTTGCGGCGAAACGAGAAGAAGCCGGGACTAAGAAGAACTGATGAATGAGCGTTTCTCACTATTATTATAGCCTCGCGTAGTAGATATTTGTGTGTTGTTATTTGAGGAAGACTCTTTTTGCTTCACTTTTCACTTTTCACTTTTCTTTTGCGCTTTTAATCAAAATGTCACCACCATCATCTGCGACGAAGAAGAAGAGAAGAAGAAGAAGAAGGTTTGCCATCGTAGACTGCGAGGATGAGGTCGAGTTTTCGTACGTCGCCATCGCGTATTCTCGCCTCCTGTCCTTCTCCTCAAAATCCTCCTCCAATTCGTCTTCCAATCAAGAAGAAGAAGAAGAAGAAATTTGGGAACACCATCGAGTGCCGGAGGGAGAATTACCAGATATGAGCGAGATTGAGACGTACGATGGGATCGTCATAACCGGGTCTCGACATTCCGCCGTGGACGGGGTGAAATCTATGCGATGGATGAAACATTTGAAACAGTTTTTAGAACGCGTGGCACGCTTGAGAAATGAGAAGAAACAACCGAAAATATTCGCGGTGAACTTTGGCGCGCACGTGTTGTGCGAAGCGTTAGGAGGGAAGGTAAGGAGACGTAATAGTATTAATAGTAACGAAGAAGAAGAGTTGGATGTGATTGGGAAATTCACGTGCGAATTTGATACGAGCGCGTGCGAGAAAGCGTTCCCGAAATCGGTTTGGTCGAATACGCGCGCGATAATCGAAGAGAAGGAGAAGCGCAGAATGAAGATGGTATCGAAGCAACGGGACGAGATTTGCGAGTTGCCAGTAGGTGCGGTGATGCTCACGAAGGCGGTCGTTGACGATGACGACGACGATGACGATAACAGTAGTGATGAAGAAAAAGAGAAAGAAAGCCCCGATCCTCCGGAACCGGAATCGGTGTTCCAACCCGTGCCGCACGAGTTTTCCAAGTTTATTCCGGAGAGGCAGAAACCAAAAGTAGCGGGAACGAGTAGCGAAGACGCTAATGCGCACGAAAAGAAGAAGAAGAAGAAAGAACAAATACGAGCAGCGAAAAAGAAGAAACCTCTGTCGTATTCGAACGAAGCGGTGTGTTGCTGGGCGTGGTCGCCGTCCTTCAGTGATGATAAAGACAACACAAAGTCGAAGGCGAGAGTGTTGGCGTGGCAACACACGCTTTTGCGAGACGAAGAAAAAGAGAAGAAGAAAAAAGAATACGACCCGGAATCAGACCCGTCGATTGCGTTTTTATCCTTAGCGAGAGCTTTTCTGAGAAGCAAGAACGACGACGATGAAAACGACGACGACGAAAGCAGCGGCGTTTCGTACTTAAAGGATTCGAAAACCTCGCTCTCGAAATGTTTACAAGCCGCGAGAGAGACGATCGAGGCACAGAGTTTAGACCAGTGGAAGAAGAAATCCATCGTCAGAGACGAAAACGGAAACGTCACTGAACACGACGAAAATGAAGTGGTCGTCTTAGATAAAATGGAATCCGTCGCCGAACAGGCGTTCCTAGCCACTGCGAAAGCGGTAAAATCAGAGTTGGATTACGCGAGCGAAGAGTTTCGATTGTATTCCTCCTTGAACGAAGTCGCCAAGAACGCGTTCGAGAGATGCACGAAAGAAGTTTTAGACGCTCGAGTCTTCGTTGAAAAAATCGCAGACACGGAAAAGAAAATACACTGCTCGATACTTCCAACCATAGAAGCGTTGGAAAAACAAATCGAATTGTTCGAAACGACCGTCCAGAACGCGGAAAAGAAGTGCGATGAAATCGACGCCAGGATAGCTAAATTAGCCTAAACGCCAAAAAGGAAACGTTTGTTCAATTCGTTTTTCGGTATTTAATACAATGCGACTATTAATGGTGGGGGGCTATTCAATGCGTTTATTCTATTCTTCTACATCCACTAATTTAAACACGTCGCTTCTCAGCACAATCTTCTTCCCTGCGAATATTTCCTCCCCTTCGTGTTCGCACTTCTCCTCGCCGTGCCTGAAGAAACAAACACGTCCAGCCTTTGGCGTCACGCTCGCGATTCGATTTCTATAGTCGTCCAAGAAATACGTGTTCCCTCCTTTCAGCCCGTTCTCTTCTCCGGCTAAATATAAGAGCATCGTGTGCGTGCTCACTAACTTTTGATGTCGCGCGTTCTTCGTTCGCACGCGCTCGTCGATGTGCGGCCCGAAATGGTGCGATTCCGTGTATTCGTACACTCTGAAATTTTCATTGAGAGAGTGAAAAACCTCTTCTTCTTCTTCTTCTTCTTCTTCTTCTTCTTCTTCTTCTTCTTCGTCGCTGCGAATAAACATAGTCTTCAACCCGATATCCTCCCATAACATTTTCGCTAATTTCTCGTCTGCGAACGACATCCGATTGTTTTTCCTCCTCGCTTCTCCGAATTTCGGTCCTCGGCTCGTGGCCAGTTGATACTCAAAAATCGAACAGATGGACGCGACGATCGAATCGCACTCTTTCTTGCTCAACACGTCGTCTCTGATTAAGATTTCGTGAAACGGATTTTCAATCTTTTCTGTTTTGTGCGATAGGTTCAAATCGTACGGTCGTTTGGTCAGCACAGAACCGATCTTCGAAGAGAGCAGCGTTTGGGAAAACTTCATCTCTCCTTCTTTTTCTTCTTTGTTTTCGTTGTTATTCGTAGTATTGCTCTTTGTCTTATTCTTCTTATTCTTCATTCATTCATGTTCTTGTTAATTATTGTTGTTAAAGTTATTCATTTGCGATTCTCATCAACCCCTACTTTTGTTGTTTTTGTTGTTCTCGTATTTTGACTGAAAAATTGTTTGTACGGATTTGCACCATTTTGTACCAAATTTTATGACTTGTGGTGTACTGACCACTCCTAAAATTTTTTTTCTGCGCAAAAACAACAACAACAACAACAACAACAACACACTTTTAGCAATACCTACTACTCTATTAAAGAGCATCATCATCATCATCAAAACGACACACGACGATCACTACTACTCGCTTTAAACCTGCGCAGTCAGTCAATCGTGGTGGCAGCAAAACACATGGCGGCAACAACATCAACAATAAAAGAAGATGATCATCAATTCCTCAAGAAACAATCGAAACTGGACGAAGAGAAAACTATGTGTTCGAACAAGAATAGGTTCGAGTTAGAATTAGAATTCGTGCAATCGTTGGCGAACCCGCGATATTTACACCATCTGGCGACGACGACTTCGACGACTTCGACGACGACTTCATCCAACAACAACAACAACAACAACGAAGATGATGATGATGATGATGATAAAGAACCAATTGATATCCTCAACAGCAAAGAAATGATCGAATACTTATCCTACCTCCAGTACTGGTATCGAGACCCGAGATATTCGAAATACATCTTATACCCGCACTGTTTATACTTTCTGAAACTTTTGCAAACGGATGAGTTTCGGAAAGCGATGCGAAACCCACGAAGGGTAGAGGAAGTGCACGTGGCGCAGTTTACGTTTTGGGCGGAGGATTTGACCGAAAGAGTGAGGAAAGTGATGACGACGACCACCGCCACCAACGACGACGGTATCGAGGAAAGTAAAAAGAAGTAGAGTGTAGTAATAGTAGTATGTGTGTAATAGCAGAGAGAGAACCTCTATCTAATCCGTGGCGCTCTCATCATAGTTAACGTAACACTTTTCATCGGCCTCATCGAGTGCTTCTGCGAACCTAAACTGTAGGCGTGGATTATCAAACGTATGAAACGCGATATCTACCTTTTTACTCTATACTATTTTCGTCACACATTGCGTTCTCACAACAAAAGTAATACTATAGAGAGAGAGTAAACACAACGCCGCGCGATCGATGTCGTCGTCCCTGACCTGCTCCTCATCGTTATCAAAATCATTTTCTTCGGCGGCAGTACTGACCCCGCGTCGTCGGGGTCGTCGTCGATGCAACAACAGCGTCGGTGGTGGTTTCTTCGCAGCAAAAACATCCTCCTCGACGGCATCATCAGCGTCAACAAATGATGACGAGACGACGACGACGGGGAAACAACAAGAACAAGGACGCAACAACAAAAGCAACGAAACCCAAAAAACCGGTCGTCCTAAGTCTCCTTTTTATTCGCAAGGAAAACATCAGCGACGACGAGACGACAAAATCATTCAACTGAGGAGAGGAGAATTTAAGAATAGGGAGGATCCACCTCCGTGGGAGACGACGTGGTCGGTGGAGAGTCGGTTGATGAAAATCGAAGGGAGTTTGTTCGAAGAAGAGGAAAAGGAAGAAGAAATTGCTTCATGTTTGATAGACATAAAAGGCTACGCGGAACCGAGTGGCCCGCACTCGTTCTTCCTGCAGGCGGAGATCACCGGCCACATACGATGCCACTGCGACGCGTGCGACGGGAAGTTCAACTTACCGGTAAAATCAGGATTCAAACTTTTCCTGGACGAACACGCGACGGCGTTCGGCGATGTCTCCGGAGACCTCGAAATCGTCCCGTTCCCTCGCTCGACGGAACACGTGGATTTAACCTCGGTCGCTCGGAGTTGGATCGAGATGAACTTAAAGGAGGAATTTCTGTGCGACGAGTGCGGAGAGAACGACGGGGTCGTGGAGACGTGGAGTTTAGATTACGACGGCGAGGTCAAGATCACGAAATGATAATGATAATGATGATATGTAATCTAGTCTAGTCTAAAGTAGTAGTAGTAATAGTGTGTGTAAATAGTAGGTGAATAGCAGTTACTGTGTTATTATATTCGTATGAGTCGTATTTTAGTACAATTCGTCCTCACAACAAAAAAGGTATTCCGCCGTCACACAGAAACAACAACACACATGGATAAAATACTGGCCAACGCGATGACCTCCTCGGTTATTCCAGGACAAATTCAATCGGACATGAAACGTAAATTGGACGACATTCGAGATTTACCGATGAATTCAACCATTACTCTCACGGAGGACGAGTCTCAAGGCGCGAAGATGTTGGAAGCGTTTTCCGTGGACATTTCGCACCAAGAAGTCGAACGAATCCTCATCGAGTTGGAGGAGATTTATAAGACCCAACCGGGAGAGTGGCTCCCTATTCACGGGATTGGATCGATGTTAGCCACGGATTTAGGGTACGAGGACGAAGACGAATTCGAAGACGCGTTGAAAATGACGTTCGAAGAGTTCGTGAATAAACTACCGATGATTGAGTGCAAAGACGTGGAGTCGGAATTACAACCCGGTCTCGTTCGCAAGTGCTGGCGGTTAATACCGGAGTTGAAAGCGGAAAACCGGAAACCGAGGTGTTTGAAGCTGGAGTTGAAAGCAAAATCAGATTTGTGGAGGATATTAATGCGAGCGCCTGGGTCGTCGATTGAGATTCCGGAGATTGAGTTTTACGCCGGAGGGGATTTAAAGAGACAAATCGATAGCGTATATAATCACCTGTCGCAGGCGTGTTTTAACTTGGAGTCGCACGTGCAACACATGGCGAGTTGCGCGGCGAACTTGGAGGAGCAACGAGGGATTTTAGAAACGATTGAAAGATTAAGGAGAATGTTAGATTTAGAGGAACCGTGCACGATAGTTATTCGGTGCCCGACTGGGGAGACGGCGTTTAAACCGATGGATGGAATCGAAGTTTTGCCGTTCGACGCGCCAATCGAAGGCACGGTGTTGATGACTGACGACAGACAAGAGTTAGAGAAGAAAGTGCACAGAGAAGAAGGCGAATAGTAAAAGAATTAAGCGAATAAAAATAATGGAACGAATCGTCTTTCATGAATCGAACCATTTAAAATCGACTCTCCCACTCGTCGCTTCGTTCAACGCCGATTCCAACTCCTCTATCGCATCAAAATCGACGTTCAGCTCTAACGAAACTCCACCGGTATCTTCGTCCCATTCTTCGTCTTCCACTCGCACCCGCTCTTCGCTCGCGAAACGTTCCACCGTTCGATTGACTCTCTCCACGTCTTTCGATTCCTCGACGTTCGCAAACGCCACGACGACTTTCGCCGCTTTCAACTTTGTCTCGTTTTCTAAATCTAAAGTCTCAAACGCTTGATTTACCGCTCCACCGTAAGCTCGCATCAAACCGCCTGGACCTAACTTTGTCCCTCCGTAATATCTCGTCACCATCGCGACGACGTTCTCGAAATCCAGTTTTTCTTTTTTCCCTTGGAGGACATTCAGGATTGGAATTCCGGCTGTTCCCGACGGTTCTCCGTCGTCGCTCGATCGGTTGTTCGCGTCCCCTATTCTCCAAGCGAAACAATTATGCGAGACGGACACATCCGAGTGGTCTTTTATAAACTTCATGGCTTCGTTAGAGTTGGAAATCGTAGCTATTTTGCACACGAACTTTGACTTCTTCGCGACAAAAGTGGATTCGTGATACGGTTTTTTCGTAATCACGCGTATCTTGTTTGTATGATGAGTATTGGTATCAGATGACGAATTTGCGCAGCGCGACGACGAGCGTTTCAAAACTCCCTGTGTTGTTGTTGTTCTTCTTCTGTGACGCGTATTTATTGCATTACGAGTATTCGGAGATGCATAACATCGGCGACAGAGCAACAAAACTCGACTTTGGTATCGCCCCAACATCATTTTCAACAACATCACCTTCTTCGTTACAATGACGACGAAAACAAACTCGAAAATGGCTAAAATGTAGCGTAAAGCGAGAGTGGTAGTTTACCGGTACAACAACAACAACAACAACAACACGTTTCTCTCATTCTTCCTCGTCGCTATCGACCAAAACTCGTTTTCTTCGATCACCAGCCTCCGTGTCCGCCTCCTTGTTTGTCTCCTCGTCGCTTTCGTCCTCGTCGTCGTTATCATCTGGGACGATGAAGTCGTCGTTCTCTTCGAGTTCGTCCTCCGCGCCTTCTTCCAAAAACGCCGCGTCCAACTCGGCTTCTCTTCTCGAGCGTTCGTCGTAGTACAACTCGTTCGCCACCCCACGAATACTTCGGTTACCACCCCCGTATCGTCCGTCTTTCCCACCATCCCTCCGCATTACGCCGTCGCCACCATCTGCTCGCGATCGTATATCTTCGCTCATCATTTTCTTCCGTTTTCGTTGCAACTGCGCCTCTTCCCTCGCTCTCTGTTCGAACAATCGATCCGACGCGTCCTTCTCCTTTTCCGGATCGACGTTCGACACGAACCGTATGGTCCCTTTCGCTCTCGCCCCGTGCTTCTTCTCGATCGCGTCTCGTAATCTCTTGTGCGTGTGCGAATCCGTCGTCGCCGGTCGAAACTGCATCCGTTTGCTAATCTTCGCCTTCCCTTCCATCAAACCTTGATGTCTCGCAAAGACGTATTGATTCAAACCTTGCTTACTCGATACCGCGCTTTCCATCACGTTGAAAACCTCCTCTCCTAAGTGTAACGTTCTCGATCCATCCGACCATTCCACAAACTTCGCGTTCGATTTTAACTCATTCGTCCTCTCGTCTCTCGTCCACCTCGCGACGTTCCCTTCTTTCGCTTTTAATCGGGATCGGCCAAATTCATCCACGATAGTTTTGTCCTCTTCTTCTTGGAACGTGTTTTCGTCGAATTTCTTCGCGTTCACGTCAAAAATGTTCGTCGCTTTAGAAACGATCGGGTTTAAGTAGATTTCTTTTGTAGAGTCTTCTTCTTCATCTTTGTCTTTGTCTTCTTCTTCTTCGTTCAAAGCGGCGATCAGATGCATCGGTTCGCCTTTTCTTTCCTCTTTTTCTCCTTCAGTCGTCGCTTCTTCTTTGTCCTCTCCGGCGTATTCATCTAAAACAGATTCGTTCGTCGCTTTCTTCTTTTTCACCGCGACTGCTTCGTCTTTCTCTGAAGTTTTCATCTCCGCGTGGGGTTCTCTTTCATCTTCTTTGTCTTCATCTTGTTCAAATTCGTTTTTGTCTAATTTTCGATCGCCGTCGTTTTTGTCTAATTCTTCGCCGGTCGTGGTGGTTCTAATGGTCTTCTCTAAAGGCTCGTCGTCCGAGTCGTCCGAGGAATCGCCGAAGATGTTCGCCACTAAAGCGTCCGCCATCTTAACAGTTTATACAGCTGTGTGTGTTTACTCTGCTTTACTATTGAATAATACTAAGAAGAAGAAGAAGGTAATGCTCATTTGTGAGGCACGGAGACACCGAAGAAAGTCTTTCAAACGAATAAGAAGAGAGAAAAACAAAGAACGAGAGAACACCAAAGTCTAATGAGAGTCAAAAGTCAAAAGAAGCCATCGTCGTATTCTTGGTATCCTCACAGACTTTTAGTTACCTGTGTGTTTATATTATCAATACTCTAGTATATACTATTCTTTGTCTTCTAATCTAAAAGTGTAAACTCGCAGTCGAACCACGCGTCTTTGCCGTGCGTTACTTCGCTTTCGCCTAACAGCGTAAACCCGCCATTCTGATAAAACGGAATCATGTGCTTCTTACACAACAAGCGAACAGATTTCAACTCCGATTGGTTGTCTCGTTTCCTATCGTTATTTCGAGCTTTTAAATACATTAAATACGTTTGCAACAGCTTCCCTCCGACGCCTCGTCTTCGTTTGTTTTCCTTGACGCAAACAGAATGCACACATAAAATCGCTCCGTCTGGTTCGTGTTTACTTCCCATGGTTTCCGCAGTTAACGTTTCGTTTTCGTTCACGCACGTCCCGCATACGTATCCAATAATTTCATTCTCACTTCCTCCGTGTTCCGTGGCGACTAAGAACATCTCTCCTGCGTTTATGCATCTATACCGTAACGTTTCTAAAGAAGCTTTTTCATCCTCCGGATACGAATTGGATTCAATTTCCGAAATTGTCTCGATGTCTTCCTCTGAGACCGGGCGGTAGGAGACGAAACCAGCCGGGACGCGAGAGTACGGCACAGACTCGGACGATGTTGTTTGTGACAAAAGAGTGTTGTTGTCCATGACTCTGATTTTTGCAAAAGGCGTTGGTTTTGTGTGTTCTTTACTCAATTAGGATGCGAACTTTTTTTGTTGTGTTGTCTCTCCGTGAGTTTTTGTTTGTACCAACGAGGAATTAAAAAATACGACGACTGTCAGTCCGGCAAAGAAGACGTTTTGAAGAAAACGTAGAGTATTATTATCATCAGTATTTAATAAACGCGGAAGAAGACGACAAGAAAAGAACATCAAAATGCTCGCCTCTAACGGGGGGTCGAACGCGACGCTCAACGGAGATGTGAATAATGGGAGAAAGAAAGGGTTTTTCAACTCTTCGATTCTTCCGAGACGAAAATCTTTCGACGGTATGAATAAAAAATCATCGAAGGGCGGAGGAAGATCTAGAGCGATTTTCTCTCCTCCTCCTTCTTTTTCTTCCTCTTCTTCTTCTTCTGTCCTGGTGTTCCCAGAGCAAGAAGACGAGGCGTACCCGTACTTATCCAGACGAAGAATCTCAGAGAGCGAAGGAGGAAAGTTTGTGAGACGAAATATTTCTTCTTCGGCTTTGTACGAACACGAGTTGCAGTTGAAAGACGACGGGGTCGTGGAGTACGCGGTGAGAAGGAGGATTGAAACAACGATTGAAACAAGCGGCGGCGGAAAAGACGTGTTAAATGCGGTGTATTCGCGATTACAAGAAGGGATTTTGGGTGGAAGTAACACGATGGACGATTCCATTCGTTCGCGCGAGGCTTCGGCGAAGGAGGTGCGCGAATTCATGTTCGGATCGGACGAAACCCTCGAGACGAGACGATCAAAAGGCCCCCCTTTATATCAAACCCTTGACCATCATCGCGCAAAAGCGTTTCACGTTTGCGAGACAAAGTCACAAAGCGCTTTCGGCAAATCGATCATGAAAACTTTCGTCTCTTCCGATCGATCGACCGGTTCAATCGCCTTTAAAATGATCGAAGCGAAAAACTCGAGAGTGTTCGAGGTGTACGAAGGATCCAACGCGATCGAAATAGACTCGGACGGATCAATATATATCGTCGCTCGTGGAAAGGCGAAGATGAAAGGATTGTTGAAGAAATTTGCGCACAAACAAGTTGCCAACGTGTTGGTTTCCAAGATCCGCGCAAACTTGGAGAGAACTCGAGACGCGATCGACGGCGGCGCGAATACCGCGAGGAATAACAATAACGGCGACGCCGCGTTGTTCGCTTAATTTCTCGAGAAAGAGCGACACGAAAGAGAGAGATGACGTCCGTCTGTATATATCACGCAAAACGATCGTTGTATTCACAATAATATGATATTACTACATATAATTTTTTTTTGTAAGACACGAAAGAGAGCGAGAGAGAAAAGAAAAAAAGACACCAGAAAAACTGAAGATACACCCACCCCGCGCGCAATAAAAGAGATACAAACAAAATGCTGAAAGGACTTTTCACTCCACCGCAAGATGAAGAGCACATCAATCGAGACGCTTTGCGAGAGGAAAGTTTAGACACTCAGGAAGGCAATGATGGTTCAGTACCAGTCGTCGTTGAGAGCGAACAGCAACACGAACAACAAAAGAAACGACGAGAAGAGGGAAAAACTTCGATAGAACTTTTCCTCGCGCAGAACAAAAGCTTATCCGAGATGAAGGTGGAGAGAGACGGACAGGCAGGGATAATGCTGTGGGTAAACGTTGGCATATTTTGTTTCCTTTTATTTTCGCCGATAATCGCGCTGATTCCAACCATGTCGAACGCGGCGTTCATGGCGATAGAGTTGTCTCTGATAATATTAATTGGGTGGTCAAAAATTGAATACGCGCACCGAGCGACGGTGTGGAACGTGTGCCTAACGAGAGGAATTATCGTTGATTTTCCGAAAACACACAAAGTGACGATGTGGTTGCGTCAACTGCCGATGTTTTTCGCGTACTTTTTCTTGTTTTTACACGCGTTTACGGTGTACTTGACGCTCGATCCAGAGTTGGAAAAAGGCGAGCTCAGCGATATACTTCAAGCAATCTTGTCGATTCTCGCGGTGTTATTCGTTCTTCTCATGACTAAAGAGTTCGTGGTTATTGAAGGCGCGAACTCATTGTTGACGCTAAATATGGTCGTATATTTGTTTCAAGACGAAAATTTGCTTCGTGAGAAAGGTTTTCGCGTCGTCCACATGTCTCGTTTACAGGACTTTGTCAAGGATCGATCGAATAGATTCGGACGCGAGAAGACTGGGCACTTTTCTTGGAACGAGATCCATCGCGATATCGAAAGCAGCGAGACTGAGGAATGTAAACTTCGTGGACTCTCTTTAATATGCGGATCTCGCAGTGCGCGATTCCTCTGGCCGTTCCGAGACTTGGACGCGTAAAAAATTCAAGCGGGTAAAGCGCTTCCTCAAATATATTGGTTCAAGTAAAGAGTTCTTCTCTTCTTAATTACAGATTTACAAAACAAACACGCTCTTTTTAATAATAATAAGACTTCTTTGATTACTTCTTCGCCCCAGCAGCAGCTTCCGCGGCTGCTGCTTTTGCCGCCTCCGCCGCAGCCGCTTCCAATTCTTTCTTCAACTTTGCCAAATCTCGGCAATTGGGCCCAGTCGGCTCGGTGTTCAAGGTCGTCGTCCCGGTTATCGGCTCTGCTTTATTCCTAATCTGACTCCCAACCTTCTCCGGCATTTTCCCCTGCGCTAACGTTTGGACAATCGACACCGCACTTTCCGGCGTCAAATCCTCGTAATAATTATACGTGTATTTCTCCACGCCTCCCGTATAATCCGCCACCGCAATCATCGGCGCGTTTACGCAACATCCCATGCACTCCATCTCCCCCAACGTGAATTTTCCGTCCCTGGTCGTTTCAAATTTCTTCACCCCTAAATGTTCGCTCAACGCCTTCTCGATGTCTCTCGATCCTCGCAACATGCATGGGGTCGTCCCGCACACCATCACGTGGTAACTTCCAACTTTCGACCGGTTAAACATGGAGTAAAACGTCGCCACTTCGTACACGCGAATCGGCGCCACTTCCAACAACTCCGCGATGTGATTCATCACCGGAACGGTTAAATACCCGGCATTTTGTTGTTGCGCGACGTCTAACAAAGGAATCATCGCCGATCGTTTGTAATTCGGCGGATATCTCTTCAAAATAGTCTGCACTTTGGTCTCGTTTTCCTTCGAGAACTCCCACTTCAAAGACGAATTGTTCTCCGCGGAATCTCTGTGGACCATGAGACCGACGGAGTATAATCGCTCGTTGATGACGTGCGAAAACGTTTGATTGTTGTTCGTTTTGCTCGTTTGTTGCTTGAAAATGTTCTTAGTGTTAGTATTACTATTATTATTCCTCTTGTTGTTGTTGTTGTTGTTCATCCCATTATTCTTCTTCGAAGTAGTAGTAGTAGTAAAAAACAGATCGGAAGACGTCATATAAGAGGCGGAAAAAATCGCCCTTCCGCTGCTCGTGCTACTGCTAAAATATTTTGTTTGAGCGGTTAAGGCGGCGGCGGCAATCCCACCGTTGTTCGACCCAGTCGTCGTCGCCGTCTTCTTTATCGCTTGTCTGATGAGCATGATGATGATGATGATGATGAAGGTTTTAATGACGAAAAGAGAGAAGAGAGAAGAAGAGGTTTTTTTTTTTTTCCGATCGCAAAATGGTCATTTTGATACAAACAAGAATAAAAATTACAACAACAACAAGTGAACGACAGATATCACCATATCAATCAAATCTAAACGTCTCTTTGCGCGATAGAGATGTAATCACCAAAATCCGGGTTCACGTCCGAATACATGGGCAACTTCAGACCTCTCTTCCAAGCCCTCCATCGTAAAAAGACGGTGGTGGACGCGGCGAGGAGGCATCTTAGGTTGTGCGAGACTCCCGGGAACCAACAGGCGAAGACCGTGTACACGGCGGCGCCGGCGATAGCGGTGGTGCCGTATAACTCCGCGTGCGAGTGTAACACTCGCACCGGTTGGCGTAGGAAAACGTCACGAACGACGCCACCTCCCGTGCACGTGATCGCGGATAATGCGACCGCGAGGAGAGGGCCTAAGTTTCGGACCAACGCGGCGTTGGCGCCGATGATGCAAAAACCGCCTAAACTTAACGCGTCCAACCAGTTCAACGCAGTTTCCATCGCTTTCGATTCACGAACTTCCTTCGATAAGACTTTCGGCCAGAAGAAAAACGTGAAGAAGGAAGCGACCAAGGCGACGATTAGGTATTCCGGCTCGGCTATCCAAAAGACCGGATGCGCGCCTTCGATGCCAATCAACGCTCCTCGAATGGTCCCTCCGCCCATGGCGGTCACGCACCCGACGACGACGCACCCGAGCAAGTCCAAACCTCTCTTCCCCGCTGCAATAACTCCGCCGTGCGCGAACACGCCCGTGCCGAACAAATCCACAAACCTCAACCACTCCGCCGCTTGCAGCGTCGATAAAGACTGAAACGTTTTCACCATCAAATTTTCCGTGTTTGGAGGATGCGCGGTGGTATACCCGACGTGCGGGAGCAACGCGTACGCGATGTAGAGTAAACCGGTAAAAAACACGCCCAGCGCGCAAAAATGTTTCAACGCGTGCACGTCGAAAAATTTCTGCTCCTGCTTTTCTTCGTCTCCTCCGTATGATTCTTTCGCATCATCATCATCATCATCGTCTGTTGTTTTGGCTGCAAAAACGTTGAAATCAGAAGAAGACAAAGAAGAAGAAGAACCTCCTCCTCCTCCTCCTTTTCCCGGACAAACTTTTAGACGATAAAGACGGCTTTTAGAAGAACAACCGCAAAACGCGTCTTCTGTCCGGAGTGTATTCGTCGAAGCAACGACCAGCGCGGCATCATTTGATCTTCTTCTTCTTCTTTTTTCTCTTCTCAGAACGACAACTTCAGATAATCCTCCTCCTCGCACAACAGAATTTTGACGATCACGAGCAGACGCGCTAATACTAATGTTATTATTATTACTGTTGCTCCTGCTGCTAATCGACGATGATGATACTACTTTGAGGAATGGTTGTGAAAGCATTCACGACGTATTAAACGACGTAACGTAAGCGAAGACGGGGGGTGTTTAAGATTATTATTGTTAGATAGGATGTGTGACGATTATAAACCTTCTCTCGTCTTTAACTGTTTTTTGGGCAAAATTCTACCACAAACCCCCCTTTTTGCTTGCTTGCCAAAGAGGATTCTTAGAAAATTTTAGACAGAGGAAATCTGCTCTGCTCTGCATTTTTGGCTTCTCTTTGGACATTGGAGGAGGAAATAAAAAACATCTGTCAGACTGTCACACAACGACAAAAAATTTCAAACTCTCTTTCTCTCTCGTTCTTTTCCGTTTTTCGCTTCTTTGTTGTGTACACACCACAAAGAGTACCGAAGAAGAAGATGGTCGCGACGACGAGGAGGAGCACTACTGCGAGAAGCAGCGGCGGCATTAAAAATTCTTCGAAATCTTCTTCTTCGAAAAGTGCATCATCGTGGCAAAACCCGGGTTTGAAAAGAGAATTCCTCTCCGCGTTTTCGATGGCGTTCGGGATGTTGTTCGTCCCGATGCAAAAGAATCTGTTTTTGTTTCTCGCGGAAAAGTTGATTTCGATGGAAACGAAAGAGATGTTGAAGACGCGATATGCAAACGAAATTATCGTCGCTTTATTGTTCATCAACTTGCAGTTTTATTTCGGACCGATATATGGACGGTTTTCCAAAGGGTCGTGCAATAATCCAACGGTGTATATATTGAGAGGATTCATGGGAGAAATATCGTTCGCGGAGGCGTTTAATGGCGCGATGGTGGTGGTTGTAGCACACATCGCCGCGTTTATGGCATATTTCATTCTTCACGTTGAATTGGGAGAAGCGATTTTACCAGCCGGGTCGCCGGTTATCGCCGTTGGATCGCAACGCGAAGCCGTAACGAGCGAAGCGGTGGTCGCGTTTCTGAACTTTCTGGCGTTTGATTTCGCGGCAAAGACGATGCCGAAAGGCGTGCAACCGGCGTTTGGCGCTTTGTTTTACTGCATCGTTATCACCGTAGAGAAGTGTAAGTATTCTTGCGGGTACATGAATCCGGCGGTGGTTTTAGCCTCGCACGTCGTGTGGGGGCAAACGATGATGAAGAGTAAGAAAATCTTTTCGATCGAGCGAATACTCGAGGCTGCGCAACACGAAGCGAATAGGCCGTACGTGTACGGGGCAGTTTTGGGGTCGTTGATGACTGCAGTCGTAGCTAAAGCGATCGATATGGCTACGTCAGTATCATCATCTGGAGTAGTAAGTGGTAGCAAGAAAAGCTCCTCTTCTTCGACGACGACAAAACAGAAGAAGAAGAAGGCTGAAACGACGACGAAAACAAGAAGCGCGGGGGGCGCGGCAAGTTCGCTGAGGAAGCGGAAGTAAAGTAAATAGATTTTGTTGAATATTATTACGTAAGTATTGTGTTTTACGGAAACTAGTTCTTTTATTGCTACCTCACTCCGGTGACTTATTATTAGCTCATCTCGCGCTAGCCAAAATCATTTCCGCTCGAAAGATTAGGGAGTTAAACCCACGACGCCGCAGGCCAACCTTTGAAAATAAATGAGTAAAATAGATAAGAGCAAAAAAATACCAACCTTGCGCCCGCGTTACCGGTCGTGGAACTCGTCTTGCCTTGCGTGCCGATTTCCGAGTTATCCCCTTTACCCAAATCATCTTCCAACTCGTGAATCACGAACGCTCTGCCGACGATGGAGTTTGCCCCGGACAAAGGAATTTGCATATCCTTAATGGTAAACTTGCACCCGCCGGCATCCGCGATGACGTTACCCAAATCCCCGGCGTGTCTGACCGAATCCGTCGGCGCGCCGTGCGTCATCTTGTTCGGGTTAAAGTGCGGACCAGTGGACATGCACCCGTTGGTCGTGTCTCCGAATTCGTGCACGTGCAAACCGTGTTTGCCCGGCGCCAAACCGGTGATGTCGCCGACAACCGTCGTCGCGCCAGACGGGTCATCTTGCGTCAAAGTTAACGTGCCCGCGACGCCAGCCGTACCGGTGAGAACGACGACCGCTTTCTGTTTGTTTGTTTGTTTGTTTCGGATAATATATATAAATAATAATGTGTATAAAGTCAGTATTTAAGCCGCAGATTCTTCTACTAAATATGCGTTCTTTTTTCCCACCATTTTCGTCTTTGAAGCGCAAAAAAGAGAAGAATTTTAGTAGTTATAAAATAGAAAACCACGTACTTGTTCGGCGTTGACGGCGAACGCGACCGGGGTCTTTCTCGCGGCTTTAGAAACCGTTTTCAACCTGTGTATATATGTTGTTGTTAATAATGTTATCATTATATTCGCGCGTGAAGAGAGAGTCGATAATACGTGCGGTTAACAGAGCATTCATTTTGAGAAGTACAACGAGTCCAAAATTTTAGCTCTAGGGTAAAAAGCCACGTATCTAACTCGTCGTCATCGATCGTCGTCATCAATACTAGAATACTAGAGAAAAACTCCTACCCTCGTCGGCGGCCAGCGCACGCGCATCGAGAAGAGCACGCGTGTTGGTTTGCTTGGATTTGGCACTGAATAGTTGAAGAAGAACTGATGGCAAACATACTTATTATTATTAATATGTATTATTCAAAGTGTAGTAGAGAATGTGCTTTTGGTGATGAAGTGACGTTTTTCTTTATCCAAAACTTGTGTGTGAGAAGTTTTTTCCACATAAATAACCGCATTAGAGCGTAGTAGTATAATAAAAAGATGATACAGATGACGATGACGATGCAAACAAAACCTCCTCAAAATGTTGCTCCCGTTGCTCCTGTTGCTGTTGCTGCTCGCGCTGCTGCTGCTGCTCGCAAAAAGGGTAGTCGTTTTATTCCACGACAAAAACAACAACAAAAACAACGACCCAAAAGTCGAGTGACGGCGATGACGAGTAGAAGTAGTTATTCTTCTTCTCATCATCATCATCATTCAATAAAGAAGGATACAAATATCCGCCGAAAAAGCACTACTGCTCAAACATCATCATCGAACGACGATTACAACGCAAATGACATCAACGGAAGTAGTACAAAAGGAGTCGCGAGAGAGATTGAGTTTATGGTGGAAATGCGCTGTGGGAAGTGCGTGGAGAAAGTCGAAAAATCCGTCCTTTCTCTCGAAGGCGTTATACAAGTCTCCGCGTCACTCGGAACGAATACGGTGCGAGTGCTCGCGACGTCTTCGGTGAAAACGGTGGAAGAGAAGATCGCGTCTACGGGATATAAAACGCGTTTAGTTGGTCAGGGGAACGTGGAGTTGTTCAACGAACGACTCGCGGAACGATTAGGTATGGATTTGAGAACGTTGAGGCAGTCCTTAGCCGCCGTCGCGGAGTTTAAAGGAGAGGCGTATCAACACGGGAGTTGTAAAGGCGTCGTGCGGTTCGTGCAAGTGAACGAAGAGACGGCGACGTTTGAGGCGGACGTGTTAGGCTTAGAGAAGGGGAAAAAGTACAAATTGCGAGTGCGGATGTATGGAGATACGACGAGAGGGGTGGAGAGCTGCGGGGAAGTGTATCAAAATACGAACGAAAATGAACGAGAAGAGGAAATATTATTAGGCGAAATGTGCGCCGTGCAAGCCATGGAGGACGGGTCGATTAAAGCGAGTTTACAGCTTCCAAAGAAATTTTTCGTTTGGGATATCATTGGAAGAGCTTTGTGCATCGAAGAGGTGGTCGCAGGGAACGAAGAAGGAGAAGGTTTGCGAGTAGCCGCGGTGCTCGCCAGAAGCGCCGGCGTCGGTGAAAATCTCAAGAAGGTGTGTCAGTGCGACGGGACGGTAATTTGGGAGTCGTCGCCGGATGATTTCACGCCGCAAATCTCAAAAAAAGGAGGGTCCCCTTTGTTCGAGAATGGAAAGGTTTCGGTAAAGCGCATGTAAATAAATTACTGCGACGGGTCGTGGCCCACCGTAGAAATATTGTAATCGTAGCTGTATTAAAAAATATGTCTCTCGCTTTGTACCGGTAAAAAATAATATAAACACGCGCGCTCTCTCTTTCACTTTTTCACGCGACCTGACGTTGTATTTGATGGTGTTGCTGCGGTAGCGACGGTGGCTTCATCGGCGACGACGTCAACGAAGGTAAACTCGTGCCCTTCAACTCCATCTGCGCTTCCGCCCACGACTTGTTCGATTTCGCGAGCGACATGACATTTGACGCTTTTCCGCCGTTCTTATCCTTAGAAAGCGCTGGAAACTCTTCTTCTCTTTTCGAATTACTATTACGATCATCGTTGGAATCGTTTCCGTGATTATGCTGATGATTGTCTCTCCTATACTCTCTCGATGATCGTCGCGGCTTTGGAAACGCCGCAGATGAAATTCTCGCCAGATCGATAGGACGAGGCGAAGGAATGCGAATTGAAGACGAAGATGCACTTGGCGATATAGAAGGCGAAGAAGAGGCCGATTTATGATGCTGAATCATCTGTTGCTGACCTTTTGGTGGTGGCGTTTTAGGAAGTGGCGGTGAAGTAGAAGAAGAAGGAGAAGAGGAAGAAGACTTCACCGCGGCTGCGCACGGGTGGTCGTCTGACGCGGTACTCGCCGTATCGCTCACCGCTTCGTTCGTTGCTGCTCCAATGTTCGACGACGACGATCTTTGCGTTGGTGGTGGTGGTGGATACTGCTGCTGCATCATGACGTCATGGTAGAACTTGTTGTACATCGAAACAACCGCTTCGGAGGTATCCGGAAGCCGAGGCATCGGCGGAGGAAGCGGAGGCGCCATCGAATGATGATGGTGCATTCCAAACGGCATCGGATGCGGCATACTCCCACTATCGGGAATAATCATCGGCACAAAAATGACTCTTTGACCGTCAACCATCTGTGGTGGTGGCATTTGCGGAAGTGGTGGTTGGTAGTGTTGATGATGATGATGGTAGTGCTGTTGTTGATCTGGTGGAGGATTTGACGCGGCGCAGAAAGACTGTTCAATGTCCGAAACGCTTCGCACGACGTACGTATCGTTGCTTTCTTCTTTGTCGTCCGCAACTTTCTGCTGCTGCTGCTCTTCTTCTTCTTCTTCTTCTCGAGCTTCTTCTTGTTTTTCCTCTTTCGTCTCTTCTTCGACTACAACAGTGGGAGCCGGTGCTGTTTCGTTCTTCTTGAGAGTATCGACAAACAGCGCTCGTCTCGTCACCTCTCTCTTCTTCTCGACCGCGGCGGTGACGACTTCTTTCGGCGGTGGCGACTTTGGCAACGGAGGCGATGAAGATAATTCGCTCCTCTGCTGTTGCTGCTGCTTTGCCGCAGGTATCTTCTTCACAGGCGAAATCTTGACTTTCGATAAAACGAGATCTTTCGGAGCGACGATGACAGAAGAAGGGGAAGTCTTGGCGCCGCGCACTTTTTTCACCTCTTGCCAAGCCTCGAGGTTTTCTTCTTCCATGAATTCTTCGGACTCTTGCAAAGCGACTGGAACAACGAGAGTAGGAGTAAGAGTAACCTCTTCTTTTCCTTGTTCTTCTTCTTTTCCTTCTTCTCCTTCTTCTTCTTTCTCGTCGTCGTCTTCTTTATCCGAGACTTCTTCCTTCTTCTCGGAGACCGGCGCCGGCGTATCTTTGCCCGCCTTGTTGCTTTTCTTCTTCTTCTTTTTCGACGACGAGGAGGACGATTTCGCGGCTTTCTTCTTCTTCTTCTCCTCTTCTTCCGTTTCTTCTTCGAACAAGAGCTCCTCGATGAACTTTTCCGTCTTTTGCCTCGAAAACTGGTCAAATTTCCCGCTCAACATTTGTTCCAAGCACGCAGATATTACCGTTTGATGCGCTCTTTCTCTCAAAGCGCTATCGATTTCCATCGCATTCGTCACGCGCATGCGCACAAACATTAATAGTTTCGTCTCGGCTCCGTAATCGATTAACGTATCGTACGGATCGAGGATGTTGTTCAACATGTTTGAAAATTGACGCCTATACGTCTGTTCGAGCGCGGACGAGAAGAGTCGCGCCGCTGACTTTTTGAAGCCGCCGACGACGAGATCTTTGTCGACGAAATCCGAGAGTATCTCGAACGCTTTCTTCAAAACCGATACGGCGCGATACAACACGTGGCGATTGATATCGTCCGCGGCTTTACACGCCTTTTCATTCGATGGAAAATACGCGTTGTCGCACAGTAAAATGAGATCGTCAAAGACCATGGTTTGATCCGCGGACCATTTCGTGGACGCGAGTAACCGGTCGCGGTCGTGCGAGGTCTTCGTACTCAGCGACGGAGAACGGAGAACTTTTTCGAGCGCTTTTTCAAGTTTTGCGGTCGCGTCGCGAAACTCCTCCCCGGCCGGCGTCACGTGCGCAAGATGCCCTTTGATGATCATCTGGTTAAACGTTTGCTCTTGCTCGTACGTCTTGATCTCGCTCTCAAGTTGGTCTTCAATCGTGAGCACGTGCTGGTTGTCGTCGTCGTCGATATCGTCGTCGATATCGTTTTTCTCGACGTATTCATCGTCGAGAAGCGCTTCGTCGTCTTCATTGAGAAGAATCGACCACGACGATAGCGAGCGGTTCGCGATGCTGTACGTTGGAATCTCTTTCAAAATCGTCGTCGTCGTCGCGTCCGTTGCTTTCATCTTCGAAGGAGCAACAACAGTCGTCGCTTTTTCCGTCGGTACGGGTGCTTTTGACACCGCTTTTGTGTCTTTACGATAGTCTGAAGCAAATTTTGTCATCGCTTCGCAGTCTTTCAAGAATTTCTCTCGCTCGATCAACGCCAGTCGCGCGGAGACGACCATCCCGCGCATGTTAATCCAGATTCGAATGCACTCGAGCACGTTTTCGCGATCGTCACTTTTCTGATTCATATCGTCGTCGCTAGAAAAATCCATCTTCTCGACCAACGAGCGCAACCGATACGTTTCGTACACTTCCTTCTTGAACTCTCTCAAAAATTTGAACACCTTATCGTCTGCGATGGCGCCGTGAATCTTCTTGGATTGGTCCAACTGAAACTTGCCAGAGTTGAAGCGTCTCGTTGCCGCGCAGCTTCCAGAGAGAATGTCGTCGCCGTCGGGGGAGATTTCATCCTTTTCTTCTTGTTTATCCTCGTCTTTGTCTTCTCCGCCGATTTTCATCTCTCCTTCGTCGTCGTCCTTCTTCTTCTTTATCGCCGCCGCGCTGCTCTTCGTCCCAGCCTTCTTCTTCCCAACGCCACCACTCGAAGTCGTCTTCCCTTTCGCCGCCGCCGTCGTGTTTGCTTGGCTCACCAACTTTTTTTTCGCCTCCAACAAATCTTCTCTTCGCGCTCTCTCCTCGCGTTCGCCAATCTCTCGATTCTGTTCCGATATTTTCAACGTGTTCAACAAAACGGTCCTTTTCGTCCCCGCCGCGTCTTCTTCTTTCGACGACGGTATCGTCAACAACACCGTTCTCGCTCCAGTTGTCTCATCGATCATCTCCTCAAAGTCTTCCAGCTTCAGAAAGTTTTGAAGACGACGACGAGGTTGCTTGAGCTCATTTTCGTTTCCAGTATCGTCATCATCTTCTTCTTCTTCTTCTTCGATAAAAAACCCGCCGCCTCGGTCGCCGCCTCCGAAAAACGCCAGCGCCGCTTCCGTATCTTCCAACAACTCCTTGTTCAGTTTCACTCCTGGATATTCTCTCACCGCGTCCCGGACGAACTGCATGGAAACTTGGAGAGAAATCGTGTCGTTGTCTTCTTCTTCTTCTTCTTCCTTGAGAAGAAAATTGACAAACTCTTCTTTATCCTCTTCGCTCGTCTGCAGAGTTTTCAGAGGATCTTTGGAATACAACAAAGAAGACCTCGAGAAAGAAGAAGAAGAAGATCGCTTTTGAACATTTTTTTTTTCCTCGCGAGAAAGACATTTTCGTTGTTTTTGTTGACTTTTTTGCTTCTTTTTCTCTCCTTTTTTCGTTTGAGTAGTCTTTTCTTCGTCGTTTATCACGTCGGTATGATTAGTAGTATTTGTAGTATTCGTGTTCTTCTTTGTCTTCTCGAGCGTCGTCGTCGTCGTTCTCCTCGCCGGCATTCTTCTTCTTTCTGATTCTTGTCGCACGCGCGCGCACGACCCCACGACGCGACCTGCGAGACTTTTTCGCGATGCCACCGTCCGTCGTCGGTCGATGGGATGCGCGATGAGATTCGCTTTTGGAAAGAAAAAAACAAATGAGATGTCGATTCGTTAATCACCTGCGCGTGCTTTTTTCTCCAATCAAAACGATGCACGCAACGTATAACCACAAACAACGCGCTCTCTTCTCTCTCTCTTTTCTCTCAAAACACTCTTTATAGTAGTATTGAAGGAACAGAGAACAACAGAGAGGAGGTGTCTCTCTTCCGCGCGCGATGATGTGTGCGCTCTAAACTGTGCTCTGAGAGATGAGAGGTGCGTCTTGCGCTTCAAATGATGAAAACGAGAGCAACTTTTAGAAAGGGAAGAAGTTTTTTGTTGTGAGGAAACGATCGAGAGAAAAGAGAGAAAAGAAAAGAGGAGAGGAAACAGAGAGAAGATGGAAGAGAGAGAAGATTTGCTTTTTTTCCTTGTTTTGTTTGTTTTTGAGCAAAGGGCAAAGTGATTTTTTTTTTGGGTGCATTCCCCTAAAAACATCATCACTCGTTTTGACGAGACCTTCGCTCAATACGAACAACTCTCTCTCTCTCTTTACTCCAAAGAACATCTCTCTGTTATATTCTCTTCTTCACAACGAGTTATTATAGTATTATTACTAGTATTATTATTCATTTAAAACGCGCTGCTGCTGTGTGAACTCTGACCATATGAATTTACTGAAGCAAGTGGGAGATTTATTCCTGGAGTCTTCTTCGGACGAAGAAGAAGAAGACGGAGAGGAAGAGAGGAAAACAACGACGACAAAGAAGAACAATGAGAAGAAGAAGAAGAAGAAGAAGGACGAATCATCACCAACAATAGAAAACAAAGATGAAGAAGAAGAAGAAGAGGATGATGATGATGATGAATTATTAATCGCGGCGCAAAACGCGTTCAACTTCACCAAAGACTACACGAAAAAAGCCATGGAGTTCTCGAAATCGACTTTGCAGAAAACGAGAGAAGAAGTCGCGATATTAGCGAACGAGTTGAAGGAAGATTTCAAAGAGTTGAAGGAGGAAATAAAAGAGGATTTTACGAAAGCGATGGGATCGGACGACGAGGAGGAGGATTCAGATGATGATAATTTAGATGATGATGATGATTCGGAAGGAACGAGACAGAGAAAGAGAGAAGAACGAGAAGAGAAGAAGAAAAAGTTGAAAGAACAAGGGATGTTGTATGATTCGGACGAAGAAGATGAAGACGAGGACTACAGCGACGACGATTTGGTTCTCGTCCAAGAGTCTTTGGAAAAAGCCGGGGAGAAGATCGAACAGTTCGGGAGAAACGCGGCGAAGTTTACCGGGAACTTATTTTCGCAGGTGAAAGAAACGATTAAACAAGCGCAAGTAGAGAGCGACAGGCAGCGGTTGAAGAACGCGCTGGCGAGGAGTGGAGTTGGAGTTGCCTCTTCGTCCTCAAACAAGAACAAGGACGACCCGAACGCCAGAAACGCAAACAGCAAAAACAAAAACAACGGCGCTTCAAAAGAACTCTCCGAAAAAGAAATCAAAGAGCAGGAATTTCTCAAAGGCGTATCCTCCATCCAACGCGATTCTGGCACGTACTGCGAAGCGCCCGAAGACGACGACGTCCTCTTCCAAGAGTTTAATAAAAATTGGACGTTAGAAAACGCTCGAGAAGATATCGACGCCGTTTTAAAAGAAGTGCCGTTCATGCGAGAGTTGAGAGGAAGGATTGTCCCGCTAATCGTCGACGAGGACGACTTTTGGCGAAGGTATTTCTTCGCCGTCCAAACGTTGAGGACAAAAATTTATCCTCCGGCTGCTCCTCCTCCTCCTCCTCCTCTTCCTCCTTCTCCTCCTCCTGTTCCTCCCGTTCCTCCTCCTCCGGCTCCCGCGGCGAAGAAGAAGGAAGAAGACGTATCAAAGCCAGCATCGAAAACAACAACAACAGCAACAACAACAAGCAGTAGCAGCAGCGGCGGTCCCGCTCTTCCGAAACCAAAAGGAGGAGGAGGAGAAAAGAAAGAAAAGGAGAAAGAGAAGAAAACGAAGAGCAGCAGCAACAACAACAACAACAACGGTGGTAGTGGTGGTGGTGGTGATGATGGTAGAAAGAAAGAAAACGTAAAAAAAGTAGCATCATCATCCAAGGTGGCGAAAGAAGAAGAGAAAAAGTCCTCCTCTTCTAAAAAGGAGTCGTTTCCGTCGTCGTCACAAAAATCAAAAACTCCTCTTCCGTCTTCACCTGTCGTTCCTACGACTACGACTACGACTACTGTTGATAAGAAAGAAGACTCGGATTCAGACATCGACGAAGACTGGGGGATGGAATAAATATACTAGAGTAGTTATAATAGCATCTTTAAACGACGACCAAAAACAATAATAAACATCATCATGACTTCCTCCTCTTCCTCTCCTTCGAACAAGAACACTTCTACGAAGAGCAACAACAAGCAAAAGAAAAAGCAACGAGTGGAGATTCAAAAAAAAGCATCCTTTGGTAATTCTTTAATCGCGTCGAAGGAGTACAAACCCGGGGACATCATCTTGAGAGAGGCGCCGTTCGCGTTCGGCGAAGGCGAGGAAGATCCGGAGTGCTATTTTTCTTTCATACAAAGAGCGATTGGGAAGACGATACAGACGATAAAAAAAACAGATTTACGAGGCAACACTTTCAGGGACGAAAAAATGAGGCAAATGAAACGAACTTTCGCGGATTTAACGGTGATGCGAGAATTAGATTACGATCGAGCAATATTAAGGGACGAGTTGATCGCGAATAAGTTTTATACGAGCATGAGAGGACATTCGATATTAGACGGCGGATTCGAGGTGGACGATATCGTCGGGATCGTGAATAGGTGCACGTTGAATTCTTTTCGAGTGAAAACGCTGACGAGAAAAGATGTGGTCATGTTGACGCCTCAGGTATATAGGAACATGGATGCGGCGGATTTGGTGGATGCATACATAGAGATTGGGGAGGAGAAGACGCTAGCGGTTGGGGTGTTTATCATGGCAAGCGCGGTGAACCACTCGTGTTTGCCAAACGCGTTTGCAAGTTTTAGCGGAGATGAGGAAGAGGAGAGGAGGTTGGAAACAGAGCAGCAAAGACAACGAGAAGAAGAAAACGAAGACGAATTTTCGGCGAGAAGACATGCTGGACCGTCCACCTCTCGGTCGGTGACGAGAAGCGAAACAGCTGAGATTTTCACCACGAGCGAAGAACAGAATAAAATTACAATCAGAGCATATAAACCAATTCGAAAAGGCGAAGAGATTACGGTCTCGTACGGGCCAATCTTTCATTCGGGCAACATAGACGAACGACGAACAGAATTGAAGCGAACGCATCAATTCATCTGTCGATGTCCGACGTGTCTTTCCGAAGCGGCGCAACTCGGCGCTGACATGGAATCGAAAATGATCGCAGCGAAACAAAAAGAGAAGGTCGTCGGGGATTTAATACAGAACTACGTGGAAAGTGGTAAATACGAAACTCGTGAAGTTCTCGAGGCGCTGTCGAATTTTAAATTAGACATTCGCAGAATGCAAGTATTCGGGAAAGCGTGCTTTGATATCGCCGCGCAGTTAGTCCAAGCCGAGCAGTTTGAGTATGCGTGCGAATACCAAACGTTAGCGTTACACTCGTTGATTTTACGGTGCGAAGGCATCGACGAGGACGATATCAGCATCGCTTGGGAAATTTTGCGATTATTATTCGTCAAACGTTTGGTCAAATATCGAGGAGGAGACCAAGGAACGCAGCAAGATAAACAAGCGCTCAACGCCGCATTGGTCATGAAAGACTCGGATTTAATCACTCGCGGTAAAAGGATATTGAAGAAGTATTACGGAAAGAAGTATCCGTACGAGCTGTTTTTGCAACAGTGCGCTAGAGATCCTTTCGAGATAGAAGAAGTGGCGACAAAATGATGACACAGTAAAAATTGAAGGCACGTTGAAGCGTAAAAATAGACTTATATGAGTAGGGAGACAAAAAGAAGGAACAGGGACGGCGAGGAAGCTGACGAAGGAAGGCTGGAAGGTCCCAATTGACTTATTAGAATTCCCCAAATTTGTTCGTTTGATTTGTTCGGTATGTAATAAATCAAACGGGTTTGTGTGCACCAGGACTATATAAAAGAGCTAATGATAAGTACGCATGTGGGCTTTCAAACTACTAGATTGAGTAAAACGCTTCTCGCACACATCGCACTCGTACGGTTTTTCGTTCGTGTGAATACGCATGTGCCTTTTCAAATGACCAGATTCACGAAAAGCTTTATCGCACACATCGCACTCGTACGGTTTCTCGTTCGTGTGAATACGCATGTGGGCTTTCAAACTACTAGATTGAGTAAAACGCTTCTCGCAAACATCACACTCGAACATCTCGTTCGTGTGAATACGCATGTGGTTTTTCAAACTACCAGATTCACTAAAAGCTTTATCGCACACATCACACTCGTACGGTTTCTCGTTCGTGTGCGTACGCATGTGTCTGGCCAAATCGGCCTGACTTCCAAACACTTTCTCGCACACATCGCACTCGTGTTGCCCTCTCTTTCTCTTCACTCCTTTAGCAATAATAGCAGTTTCTTCTTTCCTCATCTGATTCTGTTCCACACCATCGTCACACGGCACGCACACGAGCATCCTCAGCAATCGCTCCACGTCTTCGTCTCCTTCTCCCTCTTCTTCTCTCTTTTCACCACTCGCAACCACCACCGTCTTTACGTTTTCCGCGCGCTTCGGGTGTTTATTCTTCCGTCTGCTATTCGTCATCCTTGAATAAAGTATTTATTCTCTTTATCCGGTTTGGGAACAAATGAAGCATTTCGGAATCCGAAATTTCCCCCATTTTTGCGCTTTATACTTTCACCAGAAGTTGCACCCGCACTCGCGATACCATCACCACTTCGCGACTGTTCCGACGCAGCGACCAGTCTTTTGTGCGTTCCCATTCGCAGTAAACTGCATCCGAGGGTATCTCCACCCGTTCCACCTCGAGCGACTCCAATTGACGCACATTCTGTAACGTGAAAGAAGGGGCAAAGAAGCGAGACCACACTCTCATGTCTTCCCCGTCGTCACGATCGATCTCCTGCGCGTGGAGAATCGACGTGACCGTGTCCTCGTCCCAGGCGAAGAAAGTTTTACGACCGACAGTTTTGATGACTTTAGAGGAAGGCGATGATGAAAACAAAGAGACGACGTTCGAAATGTCTTTGGAAATGTTTCAAGAGCTACGACTGACCGTGGCGAAGATGCTGACGGAAATGGAGTGGGCGAACGAGGAGGTGAAGAGAGGAGGAGTAGGAGGAGGGCGATGACGATGTGTGTTTGCAGAGGAGTAGCGCGAGATCGAAAGAATGATGCGTAATGTATATTAGAAATTGAACTAGAGTAGTGTGTATATCCTTCTTCTCATCGCTCGTCGCTCTTCGTATTACGCCGGCGTCCTCGAGCTGCTTCCTAATTTGTACCTCCTGGACTCCTCTAAATATTCGTTCATTCCAACCGCGTCTTTCAACTCCTCGAACGTCGGCAGAAGTTCTTCGTCCGGGTACCCTTCGAACATTATTCCTTGCAACGCGGTTTCCATCGCTTTTACGCTCACCGCTAACATCGACAACGGGTAGGCGACGATTTTAAACCCCATGGCGTGTAACTCTCTCGGTTGACAAATCGGCGTCATGCCGCCGCCTTCTAACATGTTGGCCATTTTCGGCGTGTCTGGACACGCGTCGCAAAAGCGTTGCATTTCCTCTTTCGATTGTAACGCGTCGATGAACACCGCGTCCGCGCCGGCGTCCACGTACGCTTTGACTCGTTCCAAAGCCTCGTCTAAACCCATGGAACTTCTCGCGTCGCTTCTCGCGAACACCACGATATCTTCTAAACTTTCATCTCTCGCGTCGCACGCGGCTCTAACTCTCGCCACGCTCGTCTCTCGATCGCACACAGGTCTCGGACCGGTGTGTCCGCACCGTTTCGGCGCCATCTGGTCTTCGATTAAAATCCCCGCGAACCCGGCTTTGATGTACCCTTCCACCGTTCGTTTCGCGCTCATGGCGTTCCCGTACCCATCGTCCGCATCTCCAATGATTGGAAAATTCGGACTGACCGCGTCGCATATCCGTCCACCCACGTCTTGCATCTCCGCGTAAGAAATCAAACCGACATCCGGTAACGCCAAGTGCGACGCCGAGACGCAAAAGCCTGACATGAAAGCTGCCGAGAACCCAGCGCGTTCGATTAAACGTGCGGATAAAGCGTCGTGCGCGCACGGCGCTTGGACGATTGCGGGACCGTTTAATAACGTTCGCAAAGCGCGAGCGGGATCTTTCTTCTCTTTTTTCGTTTGCGCGCTCCCTCCTCCCGCTGCTCGTGCTGTCGTTCTTTCCTTCCGGCGTTGTTGGTGATGTTGATTTTCCCCGGGAAAACCATATCTCAACGGTGTGACCGTCTTTTTGTCTCGAGCGGCGGCAGCGTGAAGACGACCATCAAAACGAACGCGCGGTTTCGAAGGACGGAACGAAAACGAGTCAGTCGTCGTCGACAAAAGGTGGCGCGAGACGGAAAAGAACATTTGATGATGTTTGTGATGATGTTTGTGAGTGAGGGATAAATTAAGAATGCTGACTGGACGCTTTAAGGCGAGAAGAACACAAAAATACGCGAGCGTCAGATGCCAACAGCATCATCCGAAGCGGTTTCGATGTGTTAGTATTAGTAGTGTCTGCTGCTCTGTTGAATACAACGCTGATGATTGGACTCTTTTTTAAGGGGAGAACAGAATAGTATTAATGCACGCGTTGTTGCACACCGATGGTGCCAACATCATCCAAAGCGTTTTCGATGATGCGTTCTTATTAGTATTGTTTGCTTTGCTCTGCCCAACACGAAAGGTCTTGGATATAAAAATCTCCTTTTTCCGTGAGTATGAGTAGTCTCTCTCTCTTATCATCTCCTTTCATCGATCGCCTTTCATCAAATCTCCAGATCCCGTTGCTCCTCCGAACAACCAGAGGTCGTCGACGTGCATCCACGGCAATCTGCTCGCGCTGCCTTTTTTGACGACACTTTTGCCGCTCTTCGTCGTTTTCTTTTTCTTTTTCTTTTCCTCGTCGTCGTCTTTGTTGGTGTCTCCCAAATCTTCTTCTTCTTCTTTAAAGAAAAGTTCTTGTTCTTGTTCTTGTTCTTGTTCTTGTTCTTCTTCGTCGAGCGGCATCGCGAAGAAATCGCTGCTCAGTTTGCCGTTTTTTTTCAATCGCTCTCTTCGCTCCATCTCGTCGTAGTGGAGTAAAGCGGTCAAAGGGCCAGGGGAGATGAAACCGGCTTTGCGAGGGGTCGGGGAGAAGAGGAAGGATGCGGTTGGTGATTTGAGGAGCTCCCCCATCATGGCGGAGGAGGACGACCTCACCGCGGGTACGCCGCGAGGCGGGATTTCCACGGAGAGTTTCCGCTTTTGAGGGAAGGTGAGATTTTGGGTGGTATCGTTCTTCTTCCCGTCGTCGTCGTCGTCGTTTTTGTTATCGCCTTTTTGTATATTCATCGTTCTTATAGGAAGAGAAGGTATCGTCGGCGGTGACACAATCATGTCCGAGGAGTAGAATCCCATGGCGTTTCTATCATCATCTTTGGCGTTTGCGTTCGAGACGTTGTTGTTTCCGAGAAAGTAAGAAAGCAATCCGCCGGAGCCAGAGATAGATTTGAACATCGTCATGGTCGAGTCGTTGTTGTTGTTGTTATTGTTATTGTTATTAGTATTCGGGGAATACATCATCGGCGATGGTAAACCGGCGAGCGCGGTGGCTGTAGGCGATAAAATCCCGTCGAGATTGAAACTATGATGAGCGCTTGAATCTATCGCGGTAGCGTTCTTTCTCTTCTTACTATTATTGTCTCCGCCAGTGCCGCCCCACAGTCGGAATCCACCGTTGAAGAACCCAATGCCGTTACCGCGTGCTGACAATGGACGCGTTTGATGATGATGATGACGATGTCCTTCCTTTTGTTTCGATGTCGTAGCGGCGTTGGAGGATTCTCTCGCGAGCGCTTCCCGAGTATTATCCGACGACCACATCTTAAGGCGGCGTGCTTTCTTCATTGGACTCGAAAGTTCGTCGATTGTCGTTTCCTCTGCGTCGAAATCCACCTTCGTTCGAAGATCGTTGTCGTGGTCGTCATCATCGCAGTCGCTCCCGATGAGCTTCTTCGCTTCGAGTCGTAACTTCCTCGCCGCTCGCGCCGAGCGTTCGTCGTAACTGCTAATAATCTTTTCCGTGCTTTGCTTCTTCTTCTTTTTCTTCTTTTTACCATCACCTTTACCATCACCATTACCACCACCGGTCGTTTTTGTCGTCGTTTGTAGCGACGGGAACCGCGCCGCTGCGAGCGAGGCTTGGCGTATCGGAATTTCTTCTTCTCTTTTTTCGTCGACATCTACTCTGCCGCCTTTCTTCGGTGCGACGAGTTTGGTCGTTACCACTGTAGGCGCTACGATCCTACTCTTTGACTTTTCTATTTCTTCCGGCGCTAATTCTTCATTTTCCGCGTTGCCTTTCGCGCGCTTCTTCGCCGTCGTCTGTTTCTTTTCGTTGTTCGCTTCCGTTTGTACTTTTTCTTTTTCCTCTTCTTCCTCGTCGTCGTCGCTCTCGCTTCCGCTGTCCTCATCCTGCTCGTCGTCGTCCGTATCCAACGACCCTTTCGGCGCTTTCTCGTCTTTTTTCTTCTCCTTTCTCTCTCCTACGGTATCCACTAAACTCTGTTCCGCGAAGTGCTGCTTAAACAAATCCTTATTTGACCTCTTCTCCGCCACGTTTGTCATCCCGTTCCCGCCGCCGCTTCCGCCGCCGTCGCCGTCGCCGTCACCGCCAGCACTCCCTCTACTCGCCGCAGCATTATTACCACCACCACCGCTATTATTATTATTAACCACTTTCTTCATCGCTGCTTTCCTGTACTTCTCCAAGACGCTTTCAATCTCTCCATCTTTCGCGCTCGAAGAGTACTGAAACGCTTTATTGTTCGAGTTGACGATGACTAAAGCGATGTCGCAATCGCACAAAACCGATAATTCCATCGCTTTCTTCATCAAACCGTTTTTCCGTTTCGTAAACGTCACCTGTCGATTTCGTTCGTCTTTAATGCGTTCGATGCGGATTTTCTTCCGTCCCATTGACCTCTTCTGCACTCTTTCGTCCGTCTTTCTTTCCGCGTTCTCCGGAAGTCAGTCAAGAGAGAGGGAAAAAAAAAGAAGAGGGGAAAAGCGTCAAGACTTGACTTTCAAACGCTTTCGAAACCAAGACTGCTCCCCCGGAAAGCCGCCGCGATAAAACAAAGCTACACACCGGTCCCTTCGACGTACCCTTCGACCAACGTTCGACTCTCTCTTTCTCTCTCTCACTCTCACTCTCGAAAGAGACACAGAGACACAGAGACACAGAGACTCTTTATGAGAAAGAGTTCGAGTGAAGAACTTTGACTCCTCTTTTTTCTTCTTTTTTTCAATAAAAGAAACTACTCTTTTTCTCTCGTTCGTTCGTGTATTTTTTACTCTCTCTTTTATTTCAAAGAAAAAAAATTTTATTGCACACTTTGCCCCCTCTTTTCTCCCCCGTAAGCGAGACGACAGACAGACGCGCTCGCACGCGCTCTCAGAAGAGTCTTTGTTGCGTCCCACGAGAGAGAGACAGAGAGGGGATTGCGCGCTCTCTCTCTGACTCTCTCTTGTCGTCGGTTAAAGCGAGAGGATTTTTTTTTTGCCCCTTTCGTGGTGGTCAAAACGTGAAAAACTTAATTGATGGACACCACAAATGCACTACTTGTATAAGTAAGGGGGGAAATTTGTGATTTATATCGCATCAACCCTTCTCTTCTTTCTTTCTCGCGCGCAGAAAGACTATCGGAGAGAAAGAAGGGAGACGAAAAGGAGGACGGACGGACCTTCGAAACGCGACTGTTGTTTTCTTTCTTTTTATATATCAGACGCGAGCAAACCATCGAAGACACAAATTCATTGGAAAAGCAGAGAGTCTGTTTAGGTGAAATTTGCAATTCATCTGCGTCTGACTTGAAGAAGTTTACATCGCAGAGGACGACTCTTTTGGAGGAGGAGGAGAGATATTTAGTATAAATGGCCTCCTCTTTGATTCCTCCTCCGGGTTCAAAGTCCACAGTCGACGAAATCGTGCCTTTAAACAAGCAAGTCCAAAACGTCAAGTTTGTCTCCTTCACGCAAGAAAGGGACGACTACAGCGCGAACAAAGCGAGAAAAGGTAAGCACATTATATATAAAATTTAGATGTTTACACTCACATAACCTCAACAGGAACGAAATTCTACCTCGTCGACGAAGATTCTATCCCACACTTGGCGATAATCGGCGACGAGCGCGAACAGAGAGATGGACATTACTCGTACAGAGTGAGCGAAGAATTCGCGAATCCCGAGCTCGGGATACCGCCGTTGAAACAAGGGAATTTAGTGGGCGTGAGGAAATGGCTGAAAGATAGAATCACGCAAAGCGCGCAGCAATATAAGAAGAGGATGATGCTGATGAATAGTAATGGCGGGAACGACGTTGGTATGAATGGTGAGAACGCGGGTGGAAAACCGACGAAAGAGACGAAGATTGTCGCGTTGAGCGCCGCGCAGTTGACGAGGAAGAAGAAGCAAGACATTCCGGATGGCGCGAGTTTGATCGACCACGACGCGTTTATGAACGCGAGTTTACGGGCGAGAAAGTTAGAGGAGAAGGAGTTTAAGTGGGCGAGTACGAAGGAAAATGCATTCGCGTTTATTCGAGGGACGGAGGTTTTTGAAGACTTGAAGGCGGAGACGAGGACGGTAAAAGTTGAAGATTTAGAAGATGAAAACGATGATGGGTACGAGAATCAGGCGAACCACCAGGTGAGAGAGAACGCGCGAGCGTTAGTTGAAGATGCCATAGCGAAGATTATCAAACACAGCTCTTCGTCAAAATTGAGCGTCGTCTCGGAGGTTATCGAGGCGTTGAAAACGCTCAAATCTTCTCGTTTACATTTGAAGCGCATCGCCACGGACGAGTACGCGTTCGTCGACGCGTTGAAACGTTTACGCGAAGATGGAAAAAACGCGAGGAGATCGTCGCACATATCCACGGCCTCAAAACTTGCCAGCGATTTGTTGAAACACATCGCAGGGTCCATCGTAGGATCTGTCGGCGCTTTAATTTCGAGTTACGACCGCGCGCCACCGCCGGCGCCGCCGAGAGTCAAGCCCGGGTATTTAGTGCAACTCGTCGACGCGGCTGGAAACGTTATTAGTCAAACCGATGTTAATGCACCGACGACAACGAGAGCATTCGCAGCAAACGCTGCCACGACGAATGTAACCAATGCGACTGCTTTAGCGCAACACCAACACAGAACGGCGACGGGCGCGACGGCGGGAACAGCCGCGGCTATCCCCACTCTCCCGCCAATCAGTCCACCGAGTTTGCGTAACCGAGGAGCCGGTAGCGTGCAAATCAAAGAAGAACCGCACGTTCAGCTTCCACCATCTACCGCGACCAAGAAGAAGACCGCTGCTGCTGCTGTTGCTGCTTCGAGTAAGCACAATAAAGGAACCGTGGGGCCGGGTGGTAAACGCAAATTGAAAGACATTCTCGCGAGTTCGCCTTCGAGTTACGACACGAACGCTTCTCAATCGAGCAAGAAAAAGAAGCAACGACAAATATTTAGTCGTAACAACAGCTTCGAGCAACAAGGAGGCACAGGTACCACGGAAATGAATTGCGACACGGCCACCGACGACGACGCGGCAAACAACACGGGGACGACGGCTAAATCGGCGGCGGCGGCGAAATCGTTATTAGGCAAAGGGCGCAAACGGTGTCACGTTTGTTCGACAGTCGTCGGTTCTCCCACGCGCGTTTGTCCACACTGCAAAACCGCGTTACCCATGAAAGTATCAGCCTCGACGAAAAAAGAGAAAGCAGCGTTATTGGAGGGGAAAGAGAAGAACGCCGCGTTGGCGAAAGCCGCCGCGTTGAATCACCAAAGCAACGGTGGTGGTAAAAATAGCCCCGCCGCCGACATCGGTGAATCTATGTTAGAATTTCGACGGATATTTACGAATTGCAAACCGTCCGTGTTGAAAGTTGGAGCGCAAAAATTGATAGCGGAATTGAAAGAACGATTAGACGAAAATAGTGCGATGTTTGCGTCGGAGTTGTCTCCCGGGAGCGCGATGAACACAAAGTTCATCTTAGAAGAATTGATGCAACCTTTACTGGAGAAAGTTGAAACGACGAAACTCTTCAACGGCGCCAACGAAAGGCCGAAAGGTAGAAGAGAACTTTTGGAAGCATTGGACGCGTTCATAGCGAGTTATTACTCGTAACATACTACTACTTGGTATTCACTACTAGTATATATGCAATTTTTCTTAAACAGCAACATTGAATGCTTCTTTAGTTTCTAACTTTCATAAACGATTTCAACGACGACTTCGGTAACGTCACGTATAACGCGCTTCCTTGCTCTTCCGTGTCGCACTTCACGCCCGCCGCTCTCGCAACCGATTCCACCGCTAAACTTCTTCGCGCCGCGTTGCCGCAATTGATGCAGATTTCATTCGGCAAATCCGCAAACGTTCTGTTGCCTTTCGAGGATGAGCTTTCGCAGTATCGAACCGCTTTTAACATGGCGAGCGTAGCCACGATCGTTTCCGTTCGCGTGTATTTTGAGGCGTCGTAATCACCGTCGTTTTTCCACAAAGCTTCGTCGATGTCATCGTACTGACACACACGCCTCGCCTCTTCGCTCTGGAACAACTCAATCGCCAACTCGACGCGATCAGAATCGATAAAAGACGTTTTCATTCCAGATGAAGAGCCGCCTTTTTTATCTTTACCGAGCTCTAAAGCGACGGCTGAGACGGCGGCTTCTGCGCCGCCGGGGCCTAACGCCGCGTCTAACATTGCGCCGTACGTTTCGCGGCCGATGTACAAATCAGAGGACCCTAACCCACCTCGATTTTCAATTTCTACCTTCAGCTTTTCAAAAACTTTCCTGGCGTCTTCCCACCTGCCAGCTTGGCCGCAGGCGGTGATGCAACTGTTGAAAACTACAGTCGTTGGATACACCTCGTCGCTTTTCTCGAGCATTTCGTCGAGTAAACTCAACGCTTTTGTCGCGTCGCGAACTTTGGCGCACGCGGCGATTAAAGAACCGTAGGTGTACGCGTCTGGTCTTAAATCAGCGGCGTTTTGCGCCAAGACATATTCGTACAAACGAACCGCGTCGCGCAAACCGTTGGCGGTACCTTTCTGTCCGCACGCGTGGATTAAGCGGTTATAAGTGGCCATCGTTGGTGGAATATTTGCTTCTTTCATCGCGTCAAAGGCGTCAAAAGCGTAGGATTCCTTGCCCGCGCGAATGGCGCAATCGATTAATGCGGCAAACATAGCTCTGTTTGGTTCGACCGAACCTTCTTCGCGCAACCGGTAAAATATTTCGAACGCTTCGTCGCACTTCGGTTCTTTCGCTTTCGCGCATGACAAGATTAAAGCGGTATACGTCGACTTTCTCGGCGCGAGACCTCTTTGTCGCATGACTGCGAATACATTCAACGATTTCGCCAATTCGCCGCCTTCGGCTAAAGCTTTCAAGGCAATCTCGCACGTCTCTCGACTCGGAGAAACACCTTGACTGGTCATTTCGTCGAACGTTTGCGCGACTAATTGCGGCTCTTTCGCTCGAGCGGCACCAACTAACAACGCGTTGAACGCCACCGGCGACGGCTCCACGTTCGATTTGCTCGTCATTTCCTCAAACAACACGCACGCTCGAACCAATCGAGCTTTTGGAGAGCGACCTTTGCGATCCTCTCCGGGCATGTCTACGTCGATGGTTAACTTCAACAATTGGTCGAAAACTTTCGGACTTAACGTCCATCCTTGCTCTTCGATGTCTTCCTTCACGCGCATTGCCGGCTGCAACTTTTTCGCTTTGACCGCGCACTCCATGGTCAGCAACATCGTTCGTTTCGAGACTTCAATCCCAGACGTTCGACAGGCGTCGTAGACCTCAATTGCGCGTTCGGGCGTCCCCGCGTTTCTACAGGCAATCATGACGGCCACGTACGTTGACTCCACCGGAGTGATGCCAAACTGCCGCATTTCTTTCACGAGCGGTAACACTTCCTCGAACGAAGTACACCGTCGAATGGCGTCGTTACATTTGGTCAAATTAGACGCGGTAATGCGCGAGGACTCGTCGTCGTCTTCTGAAAGCATTCGATTTTCGTTCAAAAATGTGAGCAACACGGCTTCTTTATCGTTATTGTTATCTCGCTGTTCAATCCGCGGCACGTCGATTATCTCTCCGTTCGTCGTCTTATCGTCACTCACGGAAGACGTCTTCAACACCTCGCTCGTGCCTTCCTTCAGTTCAAATCGAGTTCCACCGAAACTCCCCCCGTCTTCATTTTCTTCCTCCCGTTCGTTGTTGTCGTCGTCGTCGTCCATGCTCCCCATAAACACCGCCCTCACTTTCCTCGATTTCTTCACCTCTCTGTTGCTCATCTTCGTCTCTCGCGCCACATTCGCGATATTCGACGATTTTGGTCGCCTCTGCCTTTTCTGCCGCTCCTCCCGAGCAGCGTTTTTGTTATTCCCGGCACCGCTTCCTCTTTCATCCTTACTCTTCCTCCTCCCGCCGCCGCCGCCTCGTCCGCTCGAACTACTCGACCCTCCTCTCACCGCCCCGACAAACTCCGCCACGTTCGTCTTCAGCGCATCGTCTCTATCATCCTCCTCCTCCGCGACTTTTACTCCTGCATTAAAAGTTTCGTCCGAAACGTCGAAACTTTGCATCGCGAACTGCACCGCTTCCAACCTTTCCCTCTTGAGGACCTCCTCGTCCTCGGAATCGTCGTCGTCATCGAACGAGGACGAGGCGAAGACGTTCCCGAAAAAAGGAGACCTCGACGACCCACCGGAGGAAGCGTTTCGAGATGCACATCTCTGAGTCTTTTTCTTTTTCTCTCCAAATCGTCTTCTTCCGTCGCTGAGTGGGACACGCATCGTCGTTCTGTTCACCAACCGTGACGTCTTCGTTCCCCGTCGTATTATCCGCTTTTGACACGATGCGTGAAAGGAGGAAGAGGATGACGAACACGAGGCATATAAAGAGGAGGAGGCGCGCATGATTACGCTCTCGTTGTTGTTTTACTGTTCTCTCTTCTCCGTTTGTGAAAATGCGCGCGTAAAGTCGTCGGCTTTTGTGTGCGCGTGTGTTGTGTCGTGTCTCAGTTTAAGTGTTTTGTGAAGGAAAATCAAAGCAAAATGAAAAAAAGCGACAGATATCGCGCTCAAAACATACACTTCCGGAGACGCCACTGAGTGATGCTCGAGAGCCGTGGTATTCGTCCTACGATCGATTGATACTCTTTGATGATCTCTCTTGCATCGCACTTAATAAGGAGATGGTTAAAAAAATGGTCTCTCTAATAAACTATTCTTCAAAACTAGTTGTTCTTCTTTCCTAACGCGGCGACTCCTCTCACTCTACTTAGTATTAGTATTACCGCGAATACCATCACCACCGACACCAAATTTGACGTTATCGTACGCGTGTCGCATGATCGATTCCCACTTGCGTCCTCCGTCGCCGGAGGTATTCGTGTTGTGCTTTCCTTTTCCTTCCGCGGAGGAGGATTCGGGCAACGCCAACAACGAGGAACTTTGCAAAAACCCCGGCGTGGCTTTTTCCGCGTTTTCTAACGCTGTTTTATCGCGACCGTTCCAATCGAACGCCAAGGACGGGTTGGTCGGGTACGCGCGTTGGCTGAACGTGATTAAGCGTTTGACGGATTGTAAATACTTTCTGGTTTCTTCGTCGTGCATGGCGTGCGCTTGGGTGGTGGCGGAGATTTTTTCTCTCGCGGAACGGTCGTGAATGCCTACCGAGGTGACGCCGATGGGCCACGCGGCGTTTCCAATGGCGACGCCAACGTACGCGTCCGTGGCTCTTTTATAATCTCTCGCTTTCATGGCTTCAAACATGAGAAATAACGCGCGCTCGATGTCGTTCGGCAAGTCCCGTTTTTTCATCTTTTTGAACAAAGGTTTCATGTGCGTTTTCGTCAACTCGCAGTTGGCGACTTGTTGCCTCTTTTGCGCGTTGGAATCAAACTTCGTGCCTTCGATTTCCATCGCCCACTCTTTGAGTAACCTTTTGAAATGTTCCGCGACTCGATCGATCGGATGCGCGTTTGGATCCGTCTCGGCGTCCATTTGTTTCTTCAGTCGCTTCGCCGCGCGCTCGAATTCCATTTGCGCCATCTCCGCCTCTCGCTTCTTATTCTCTTGCTCTTGCTCTTTCGTCGTCAGTTTTCTTTTCATCATCGCGCCGGTGTTGCCTTTTGCTTCGTTACTATTCTCCCTGTTATACCTCAACATCTCGTTCGCCTGTTGCCCGCCGACGTGTTCGTCCGATTCTTTCACCTTGATATTCTTCGCCGCGACTTCCAATCGCAACCGTCGGTCCTGTTCGTTCTCCGCGAACAACTTCGCCGGTTGATTCAGCTTCCTCAATCGAGCGATGACTTCTTGGTTGGTTAAACTTTTCACCTCGCGTTCGATCCGTTTGTTGAATTCTTCTGTTCTGTTCCTTTCGTTGTTTTCGTCTGATGATTTCTTCTCGTTGTCATCATCGTTCTTTTCGTTGTTGCTGTTCTCGAACGCTCTTCGGGCAGCCTCCGAGCGAAACTTGCTTTTATTGGTGTTACTTTTGATGCCATCGACATTCTTAGTCGCATTCGTCGCCTGTTCGTTCGATCTCTTTCTTTCCTCGCGTGCTTCCTCAAACGCATCATCTTCGTCTTCTTTTTCTTCAAACTCGCGTCTTCGAAGCTCTTTTTTCGACGCGTACGCCGAGAACGTGTTGTTCTTCTTCTCAGCATCGGTGTTCTTCGATTTAAACAAAGCCTCCTCCTTTTCTCTTTTCAACAATTTCTCCCGCTTTTGTCGCTCGACTTCCGCTCGTAAAGCTTCCATTTTGCAATTCTGAGGAAAAAACACGGCGAAAGAAAAACTGAAAAAGGAAGGAAGACAAAAAAATTTGGAGTAAGCATTCGCACTAAGAGTTTAGGGTTTAAGTGCTTAAGCTTTACTCAAATTTAGCTTCTTGAGTGCTTCTTTCGTACTCGTGAGTGCTTCGTTCGTACTCCTCCTTTTATTACTCTCGTCTCTTTTCCCGCCTTTTTGTGTTCTCATTCGAAAAGCGATCGTCAAAACGTACACACACACAACAACTTCGTGTGACATATAAGTACTCTCTCTCACACATATATGCGCACGCTAAAAAGACTGCTTCTCTCTCGATCATCATCAGCGCTGCCAAAGAACAACAACAACAACAACAACAACAAAACTTCCCGCTTTTACTACTACCACGACCATCGAAAAGCGATGATTACGACGAGGATGATGTCATCTCTCACGTTTGCGCCTACAACTCCAGCAGCGATTGTGTTTACTAAGAACAGTAACAACAAACACGCGACGACGAGAAGAGGAACGACGATGAGAACCTTCGCGTCGTACGCGCAACCAAACATGTCGTCGGATATGCAACAACAACAAAGAACGGCACCGCCGGCGACCGTGGAATGGGACTCGACGTTGGCAAATTCCGTCACTTTGATTGGGAACTGTGGAGGCGATCCAGAGCTGAGAGTTTTGCCGAGCGGGAAGATGGTGTGCGAGGTGTCCATCGCGGTGAGTCAAGGAAGGAAAGCGCAACAACAACAACAGCAAAATGATGAAGAAAATGACGGCAAGACGGCGTGGTATACCGTCGTCGCTTGGGACGAGGAAGCGGTGCGCTTGAACGAACACGTGCGTAAAGGGAATTCGGTGTGCGTGCAGGGAAGGTTGACCACGGACACGTGGGTGTGCAAGCAAACCGGGCAGAATAGGAGTAAAGCGAAGGTAGTGTTGAATCAGTTTTCGTTCGTGGCGAGAGGCGAGAGCATGGTGAGTAACAATACCAACGGCGTCGGATACGAGCCGATGAGACAACAACAACAACAACAACAATTTTCGCAAGGAGGATACGAACCGATGCAACAACAACAGCAACAACAACAACAACAACAGCAACAAAGATCGCCACCACCGCCACCGAGCGGAGATGGTTTCCAATCGCCAAAAGACGCGTTGTGGCGTTCAGTTTTTGATGCTCCGGACAGATGGTGGGATAACCGCGAAAACAAAAGAAACCCGCGCGCGCCGGATTTCAAGCACAAAGATACCGGCGAAGGCTTGTGGCTCACCGGGAGAGATACGCCGCCGTGGGTCATGGAACGCATGATGGGCGGTGCGGCTGGCGCAGCTGCTGGTGCAATGGCGACGGGTCAAGACGATTCTGATGGCTATTACGGCGCGAGCAAAGGCACCGCGTACAACAATCCGTACGGAAACCAAGAGCCTGCGGTGAACGCGAACGATTACTCTCAGGCGTACGATCCGAACAACGGCGGGTACGAACCCGCGCAAGAGTGGCCAGACGACGAGGTGCCGTTTTAAACAACAAACAACACCATAAAGTTGTTCTCACTTCTGTAATTTTAATAACACAACACACATATATATTCAAATCTGATGATCTTTATTCTCGTAGTTGTTGTTATATTTTCTTAAAACGCTAACGCTACTACAAGTTTTTGTTGTTCACAGAGAAGAAGAGAGCGCTGTTTGCCGGCAGCACCTCTCTCTCCACCTCTCTCTCTCTCTTTTTCTTTTTACGTAATTATCTTTTTATGATTTTACTTGGCGGCGGCCGCTTCCATTAAATTGCCTTTGTGCACCTTCAACGCCGCGTCTATGTCGGTTTGATTGCATCCTGCGTATTTGAAGTGCCCCACGGCTTCTTCCAAGACCGATTTCCACTCTTTGCCGACTCTCGCTCTCATTTGACTTTGTTCGAACAACGTGTTCCCGAGCATGACTAAAACTTGCGCTCTCATGGTGGGTTCGTCCAAAACCGGAGGGTCTTCGCCCTTTTCTTGCGCTTCTTTTACCGCTTGTTCGTGCGCTTCCAACTCTTCGGCTGTTTTCGGCGTTTTCGGGGGTTCGTCCGGTAACTGCTTCAACGCCGCTCTGTATTCGTCCACGGCTTGCGAAAACTCTTGCTCGGCTTCCGCCGTACGCTTCTTCGCGTCGTGGCCTTTTTCTGGTTTTCTGGTACTATCCGGACCGGATAAGCCAGCCGCAGCGCACAATAATCTCGCGCGTTCGTATCGTCTTTGAGCTAAGGCCGTGGCGGCGTCCACAAAGTCCGGTTTGATTTCCAAAGCCGCTTCAAAGCGCGAAGCGGCAATCGCTAATTCTTTTTCAACCTCGTCAAAGTTGGCGGCGGTGGCGATAGCCGCACCCGGGTTCCCGCCTTCCTCAGCCGGTGGTTCTCTCCCACCGTCCATTTTTTTTCTCGCCGAGCACATGTGCACGTTACCCCAGTTAAAAGTGGCCATAGCCGCGGCTTCTTGGAACTTCTTCGAGGCTTCGGATAAAATCCCATCCGGCCCGTTGCTCTCTTCCAAACTCTTCGTCGGCTCCAACGCCTCGGAACATTTATCCAAACCGTCCGAGTGAAAGTCCAAATGCGCTTCGGCATCGATGCCCAAGTGTTCGCGAAACAACGCGGCAAAGTCCAAAATCCACTCGTCGATTTCGACGACTTCGTTTGGCGGTAACCCGACGGGTTTTCCGTCTTCGCCTAAGATTGCCATATCTTCAATCTTCGCCAACTCGACCAAGGTGAGTTTCACGCACGGCGGCGCCAAAGATGGCGTCTCCGCTTTGCTCAAACGAACAGACGTCCAGTGAATGGCGATTTGGAAATCCTCTCTGGTTTGTAACGGTCTCAAATCACCTTTTTCGTCCGTGTACTTGATCGTAAATTGCCCGGCGTCTGGAAACTTGTTCGTCATCGTCGTCACCAAATCTCTATACGCGATCGCGCTCGATAACACGCACACTCTCGTATCGTCCCCTAATTTTGCCTTCAAGTGAATCATCGGCGCTTGGCTCGGGTTTTGTCTCAAGTGCTCTTGCATCTTTTGCCTTTGCTCCATCTCCAATCGTTGCTTTCTCTGAAGCTCCAACTGCTGCTCCGCCGCGGACATCTTCCCGCCTTTCTTCTTCGAGCTCGGGGCTAAGTTCATCCCCCCTAACCCAGCGGGCGTCTTCCCGTTCCCAACCCCGAGAATGAGATCGTGCATGTGCTTAATGTGCGAATCCTCCGGCAACAACTCGTGCGCTCGCGCGATATCCTTCTTCGCCCTCGTCTCGTTTTCCGTGCTCGCGTACGCCTTCGCTCTCGTCACCAACGCTCGCGCGTTCTCCCCGTTCATCTTCAACGCATCCGACGCCGCGCTCACCGCATCCGCGAGTCTGTCCATCACCAAATAACACTCCGCTCTGCTCGCGTCCAAACCAGACGATAACTCGTGCCCTTTCGGCATCAATTGTTTCGCTTGCTCGTAAAACTGCAACGCGTTCTTAAATTCCTTCTTTTGCATGAATTGGTCGCCCTCTTGTTGAAACTCCAACGAGCGTTCCAGGAAAACTTTTTCATCCTCGTTTTCCTTTTCGTTGTTGTTGTTGTTGTTGTTGTTGTTGCTCCCACCGAACACGGCGGATTTCCTCTTCACCGCGACCGCTGGCATTGTGTTAGTATCTCTCGTGCGTGACGTGTGTGTTTTAGATCTAAAACGCCTCCAATTTATCTCACAATGAAGAGTGAATGAATTTTGGGTCTCTCTTTTTTTCTCTCTTATTACTCTGTAAACAACAAAAAGAACTCGCTCTTTCTCTTCGCAGTATATCTACAGTATATCTCGCGTATGTGCTTTTCCCACGACGTTGGTGACGATCGCGATATGCTCTTCTCTCTCTCTGCTTTTATAACACTCTGGATCCGAGGATTCAGAGAGAAACGTGATACGAGTGAGAGATACTTTTGTGCGGGAAAGACGACGCCGTCGTCACCCAAAAAAACCTAAAAACCTGTTTTTAGGTTTAGGGTTTAAAAACTACGACTTTTTTGTTCGTTTTTTTTCTTCCGTTCGTGTGACACGAAAAAAGGCACTTAAAAGTGCTGATTTTGCCGAGTAAGAGACACACTCAATAATGTTCCGATACATACTGCTATCCGTTTCTAACGATCATCAGTTCGAGTAAAAACGATGATGTTCTCATCGATCGCGTTTTGATTTTTGCGGAGGAGAGTTTGATTACGTGGAGAGAATACTTTAAAAGTATGGCATAATACTCTTCGTTTAAAAGTCTGAGAATAAAA